>Ga0208004_1000724_pt1 | contig 12771 bp, 12 predicted proteins | sample DEB08_DNA_6_FD_184522 | JGI IMG/M metagenome (GOLD analysis project Ga0208004, IMG submission 184522) | Aqueous microbial communities from the Delaware River and Bay under freshwater to marine salinity gradient to study organic matter... | ecosystem: Environmental > Aquatic > Marine > Coastal ...
CTAAGTTTTAGAGATATGATCAAAGACGGACAGATGAGCTCGGCTCCTACGATTAAGCCATTCAAAAAGCAAATAACCCAAAAATAGGGTGCATTTGACGAATCCAGGGAAATGGTTGTTAGGAAGACAATAATCGAAAGTGTCATTGAAATACTCAATGTCATTCTTGGTTGTAACCACGTAATGATCTTTGACCAGAGAGGGATGCCGACTAAAGAGGCAACAAAATACAGAATAAGTAACTGCCCACCCGCTCCTTTGCTAAACAGCAAGTAGTCGGTAACAAAGAATAAAAATAACGTGGCGGCTACTGCATTTGCTAGCGCATTCAGAAATAAATAAGTGAGCGTCCATCTAAGTGGAGCTAACGCCGAGAGTCGTAATCGGTTCCTAGCGGTTAAGGTGCCACCTTGCCCTGGGAGATTATTCGCCGCAAAGTAAATGATCACAGTAAGGCAAAAAAGATATGAGATAAAAAGAGTGTTTTGGCTCTGAGTCACTAATAATGTTGCTGTTATAACTCCGATCACCGTAAATTGCTCTCTACGATTTACCAATTTTTTCTGCTCTGGTAGTTCGCTGGTCCAACACGGAGGCCAGGCGTGTAAAGCGACACTAATTACCCCATTTGCCAAGGAGACAAAGAGCGTAAAAACAGCAAGATAAATTAAAAGGGATGTTTTGGTTAAAGCGCTTGAAGGCGGATTGAGGACTGCGCTGTAGGCGATTGTCAGAATGACACAAGCTGGAATGATCCATTTTTGGAAGCGTTTCTCCTTGGTGCGGTCAATTAGTCTTCCGAAGAGGGGGTCGGTGAATCCATCAAGGAGACGTACGAGCATAAGGATGATTCCGACCTGCGCAACTGGTAGTCCAAATTCTCCCGCGTATACCATGGGTAGTGATATGTATAACGGCAAGCTAACAGACGCGACGATGGATGCAATAAATCCAAATCGTAATGAATCCAAAGAATTCACTTGGGAGTTGTTCAGGGACATTAGACTGACGCTAGTTTGTCGCCAGCGTAAATTGGGAGACATTCAAGTCTCCCGAGCGGAAGCCTGCTTCGCAATAAGCCAAATAAAACCGCCACATTCTTTGGAATTCATCTGAAAATCCGAGTCTTTGTATTTCAGCCTCTTTAGATTCGAATCGGTTTCTCCATTCCTTGAGTGTGTCCGCGTAGTCCATGCCGAATGAAAACCGACTTTCAATTTGTAGATTTGTTTTTCTGGCGTGTTTCTCAATTTCGACTAAAGATGGCAACATTCCTCCCGGAAAGATATATCGTTGAATGAAATCGGTTCCCTTCGAGTAGCGATCGAAAAGTTGCTCATCGATGGTTATCGCTTGTAAAACTGCTTTTGCCCCTGGTTTGAGGCAATTATGAATCTTTTGAAAAAAAGTTGGCCAGTACTTCTGACCCACGGCCTCAATCATCTCAATCGATAGTATTCCGTCGTAACGACCTCGGGTATCTCGATAGTCTTCGATGCGAATGTCACAGCGATCAACCAATTTGTTAGTGAGTAGTAGATTTTTCGCCCAAATTTGTTGCGAAGGGGAGAGTGTCAGACCGACATGGTGACCAGGTTGTTTTTCAAGTCTTCTAACTGCCATCATTCCCCAGCCGCATCCAATTTCGAGCGTAACGGAGTCTCGCTGAAGTTCACCAAGTTTTTCAATGGCAGTATCTATTTTGAGAATTTGTGCATCTACTAAAGAGCGATGAGCGTCATCGCTGGAGTGATTACGAAATAAAGCGCTCGAGTACGTCATCGTATCGTCTAACCATAATTCGTAGAAATCGTTTCCTAAGTCATAGTGTGCGAGTATATTTTTTTCGGCGTTGTTTTTTGTATTTCTCCGCTTCCAATGAAGTAGCCGGTCCAAAACTAAGCGAAGATTATTGCCATAAATAGTTTGTGATATGTGGCGTCTGTTCTTACTTAATATCAGCAGCAGACTGGTTAAATCGTTCGTAGTCCATTTTCCACTCATGAATCCTTCGCCGAATCCGATATCTCCTCTTTTTAGAGCATCGCTCAGAGTGGACCAGTCTATAAGTTTCAGACTTACCGGAAGTCTCTCGTTGTCATGATTGCTGTTTGGGTGTGTATCGGCCCCGATGTTGATAACTTGGCCTTCTGGCGTGATTAACTCCAAGGATCCGTATTTGATGTTCCTCAAAAGGTGTAGCGCTTGTTTTTGTAAAAAAGTTGGATTCGCCATCTTGTTTATTTACGCGTTCCCAAAGTATGGGGAACACGCTTCGCCCATATAAGCAGGGCGTTCCAGTGAATTTTTGCAATGATCTTGAAGCTCATTAGAGGAAGTTTGAGCCAAGCAATCGCACATGACCGTTGATTGAGTACCGTTTTTTCTCCAGTGAATGAGGTTTTTAGCTGAATCTTATCGGTTACGTAATCGATGATCGCACAAATTTGTTTTTTTGTTCGATTTACTTTGAAGGTAAAGTGGTATCTCCCCTCGACTTTATAAAAAGGGGATACGTATAGCGCTTTTTCGGCTATCAGAGTTTCTCCATCGACATACCCGGCCTCGGCGTTAGTCGGGAAGAGGGCGTAGCTATGTCTTTCTCCGAACGTATTATTAACCTCTGCGACGATTAGTTTGATTTGCCCTGATTTGTTTTCACAAAACCAAAAACTCACTGGCTTAAACTGAAAACCCAAGACTCTTGGAATGCTCATTAGCCAAATTTCGCCATCGATCTCGTCGCAGAGTTCGTGGGATTGGATGATTGATTCAATCCATCTCAGGAGCGGTTGTCCATTGCCGTGATCCTGGTCCTTCAGTGATACTAGCGAGGGGCGATTGATCCCAAAAATAATACTGCCCCATTTTAGTTGGGTCGTATGTTGTTGTTTGTTTAGATTGCGTAGTGGGATAAGCGTGTAAAAAATGCGAGACTTTAAGAAATGGTGTTTTGGTGAGAAGCGGCGATGATAAACCACTCCCTCTATAAGTTGAGGGTAGGGATCATTAGTAGCTGTTTCGGTCATGTTGTATTCAGGTTTCATCCGAATGGCTAATCCGATTGATAATTTTTTCAGCGACGATTTTCCCAGAGGTATAACCGCTTTCATGAAATCCGTTTCCTAGCCACGCTCCCGCGAACCAAATATTATCCAGGCCTTGAGTATCATTCAGTCTCGCTACCGTGCGGTGAGCATGTAAGTCGAGTTGTGGATGCTCGTAGCTAAGTGTTTTCTGTATCGTTTGCGGGTCGGGTGAGGTGCTGGGGTTGAGCGATACAAATACATCGTGGGTTGTATCAAGTTTTTGGAGTAAGTTCATGTAGTAGGTCACCGAAACGCTATTCATCTCATTTGATGGGGAGAAGTAATTCCACGCGGCCCAAGCTCTTTTGTTTCGCGGCATCAAGCGGGGATCGGTGTGTAAATAAGCCTTATTGGTGTAAGTTCTGAGTAAGCTGAGCTCGTTCGATGCTGGGTGTCTAGAGTTAGCTAAGATGCTTGTGGCTTGTGTAGCGTTACAGGCTAAAACCACGTGGTCAGCCTGAAATTGGTGCCTAGTAGAATCTTTTTTTGATTGACTTTTAATACTTAATTCCTGGCTACCAAAAGAAACGTTTTGCGCTTCGATTTCCGTGACCCACCTGATCGGATAGTTTCGCTCTTTTATGGTTTGTTTTAGTTTTTCAATATAACTATTGCTCCCACCAACGATGCTAAACCATTGTGGTCGATCGAAGATCTGTAGTAGTCCATGGTTGACACAGAATTCGGTAAATGCATTGAATGAAATATTTCCGATATCCCTCGCCGGGGTTGACCATATCGCTCCAGCCATCGGGAATAAATAATATTCAGTGAAGTACTTCCCGAATCGTTTTGAGCGAAGGTAATCATTTAACGAGAGATCGCTAAGATGTTGTGACTGGGAAGCTCGATAATCTGCAGGAGCGCGTTTGTTAAATTTTAGAATGTCATACAGCATCCTAAGAAACGACATATCAAACACTCGCTTGGGTTGCGTGAAGATAGAACGAAGGTTCGCACCTGACCACTCGAGTTTTCCACCGTTTGCAGAAACCGAAAACGACATTTCTGCCTCGTGAATCTCGACCTTGAGTCTTCGAAACCAATCGCTTAAGTTTGGGTATGTATTGTTATTAAAAACAATAAACCCCGAGTCGCATTTTACCGACCGGTCGGGAAGTTCGATTTTGTGGGTGTGAGTGTGCCCTCCGAGTCGATCTTCTCTCTCTAGTACGGTGATTGTGGCATGGTCGCGCAAGTGCCATGCTGCAGATAAACCGCTGATTCCACTGCCTATGATGACGACATGTGGGCGCCGACGATCGGACATTTATGGGCTAAATTGTCACCTGACAAGTGTTGAATGAAGTACTTTTCACGTATTAAGTATTATTTTTTACCAGACGACAGTTTGTAAAAACGCCGCCGTTTCCTTCATAGTCCTGAGGCAACACGAGGTCACTGCAAAACTCTCCTGTTGCTCAGCGGTTAAGCGAAAGTCGGTTTTGCTTGGTTGTACAAACATCACGCAATCGACCGGAACGATCTTACTTTTTCCCACATTAATTTCTGGGCTTTTCACAACCATATCTTTTACGAACAAGTCTTTATTGTTCGCAATTTTTATTTGATTCCCATCAATATTGACTGTGAGAAAACTTTCCCCATCCGAAGGGTTTTGGTATGTTCCTAGAAAATAATGACTTCTAATCAATTTAACTAGTGCGCTCTTGTTATCTGGGTCACGAAATGCCAGGTTCATCGCCTCTGGCATGGTGCGAAACCCGAAGTTTGTTGGGATGTAAACCGTAACAGGAATTTTGTTACGTTCATCAAACAGGTGCTTCAGGCCCGCGTCCTCAACTAATACCGCAAAAGTAGCGAATCGATCGTCTTTGACAATTGCATCCCATAAGGTTTGCTTATGATGATCAGCCTTTGCAGGATTGGTCAAAATTCCAAAAAGTATTACCGCGAATGCCAGCCTCAGAAATGACATATTTTCCTCTCTTATATAGGACTACTAGGACGGTACAAATTTTAACAGACTACCTTATTTCTTCGCTGTTATGTGGTCGAAGTATTTTTCAAATTCTTTTTGCTCATCGTCGGAGAGGAGTGATCCGGTCCCGGCGGCCATATTCTGTGACATATGGACTGGATTTCCGGTTGCGGGTATTGCGACGGTTACGGCTGGGTGGGAGATTACGTACTTTAGAAATAATTGTGCCCATTCTTGACAGCCGATTGTAGTTGCCCATTCGGGTACAGGTTTATCCTTTACCATCTGAAATAACGAACTTCCGCTAGCGAATGGTCGATTTGCAATTACGCCGACTCCCTCGAACTGGGCAGTTGGCAGCACCGAGTTGGCAGCCTCGCGCTCGAGAATGGAGTAATTGAGTTGTACGAAATCGAACAACTTGGTTTTTATGAGTTTCTCGAGCTCTGGATAACTGCCTTCATGGTAGTGGGTTATACCAACGTAGCGAATTGCTCCTTCATCCTTCAGTTTTTCAATAGTCGGGAGATGCGTTTTCCAGTCAAGTAGATTATGAATTTGGAATAAATCGATGGTGTTAGTCCTAAAGTATTTGAACGATTGGCTGATCTGTCTCCGACCAGACTCGATACCTCGCGTCCAAACCTTCGTTGCGTAAAAGATCTTTTTCGTTAAGTTAAGCTTCTGCAAAAGGTCGCCAACGACATTTTCTGCGTTGCCGTACATGGGCGAGCTATCTATGATTTGCCCACCTTGCTCGACAAAAATTTTGAGTGTTTGTCCCATTGATCCATCCTTATTTTGGAGGACCGGTGAATCAAAGACGCTGTAGGTACCTAATCCAATCGCCGCTAACGCTTCGCTCGTACGCGGAATAAGTTTACGTATAACTGGTTGGTTGTTTGAGGTTGGAGGCTTGTCTTTATTGTTCATTGGGTAAATAGTGTTGAGTACCAATTAGGTTTATATTGATGCTAGATCATCTAGTGTTAGTTAAACGGTAGGGGAGTTACGAGATTAGGTGTCAGGCATCCACAATTGTGCTTACAAAATATTAGGATAAAACGATGAGTACTGAGTTCGCGATAAATTTCGGGGATATACAAAAGGCAGCTCAAGCGATCGAGCAGCATATCGTGCACACGCCTTTTCTGCGCTCTGAAACATTCTCCAGTTTGCTCGCCTCAGATGTATTTTTAAAGTTTGAAAATCTACAGTTTACTGCTTCGTTCAAGGAGCGTGGAGCCTTAAATCGAATCCTCAATTTATCCGAAAATGAAAAATCACTAGGCGTTATTGCTGCATCTGCTGGAAACCATGCGCAGGGTGTCGCCTATCATGCCGCTCGTTTTAAAATTCCATCGAAGATCGTGATGCCTCGCTTTGCTCCTTTGGTGAAGGTAGCGCACACGAGATCGCTAGGAGCTGAGGTGATTCTTTTTGGGGATAACTTTGACGAGGCTCGAGAGTACACCAAGGTTTTGGCGTTAGAGAGTGGCATGCAGTTCATTCATCCCTACGATGATCCGCTAGTGATGGCCGGGCAAGGAACGATAGCTATTGAAATGCTCTCGGCAGTGCCAGAGTTAGATTCCCTTATTGTGCCGATTGGTGGAGGTGGACTTATTTCTGGGGTTGCCGTAGCGGCGAAAGCGATCAAACCGGGCATTGAGATAATTGGAGTAGAAACTAAGCGATTTAGCTCTATGCATGATCTTGTAAAAGGTACAACTTCTAAATATGGTGGAACGACGATAGCAGACGGTATAGCGGTCAAAGATCCAGGGAAGCTTACCTCCGTAGTCGTGAGAGACCTCGTTGATGACATAGTTCTTGTAGATGAGGGTGATATCGAGGAGTCGATGATTTGGTTATTAGAAATTGAGAAGACCTTAGTGGAGGGTGCGGGTGCTGCCGGATTGGCTGCGCTGAAACTTAATAAGTCGCGATTCCAAGGGAAAAAAATTGGACTAATTTTATGCGGGGGTAATGTTGATCCTCTGACCCTATCGGCCATTATTGAGAGAGGTATGGCACGGTCGGGTCGGCTTGCTCGATTGACGGTTCAAATGCCAGACCTGCCTGGTTCGCTCGCGGCAGTATCTAAAATTCTCGGAGAGAGTGATGCAAATATAGACGAGGTGCATCATCAGCGAACTTTTACTACGTTACCAGTACAGAGCGCAGAGGTTGAGATCGCAATTAAGACTCGAGATCACGACCATATCAGTGCCGTGGTCGACCGTTTAGAGAAAGAGGGTTTTGTTGTGAAAAAGACTAACGGCTAATTTTTTCCCTGACGAAGTCCAAACGATCTTGCCCCCAAAACAATTCATTTTCAATAACGTAAGTGGGGACTCCAAATAGACCGAGCTCGATCGCCTCATCTGTGTTCTTTTCGTACTTTTGTTTAGTGGTTTCAGACTTTGCGAGTTTTATAATTGCGTAAGAGTCAAGTCCGGCCTCTTCAATAGTAGCGTTCAGTTCAGACTCATCTGCCATATTCTTGTTGTACACCCAGCATCCTTCAAAGAGACTGTTCGTTAGCGTCAGGGCACTGTCTATTCCAGAGTGCTCTTGACAGGCAATGATTGTGAGCGCAGCGAGGGTGGGGTTATAAGGAAAAAATTTTGGCTCAATGGTGATTTCAGACTTGAGGAATGATTTCCATCTCCTGAGCTCCATGAGTCGATACTTTTGACGTTGTATGGGTCTTTGACCAAGAGGTAACCCACCGGATGCGGAAAATAGTCGCGTTGGATCAATTGGCTTAAGAGAGACATCGGCACCCGCAGATTTTGCAATTTTACAAAATCGCTGATGTCCAAGATAAGCCCAGGGAGACGCTGGGGACAGGAAGTATTCGATGTTTTTACTCATATTAAATATCGTAGGGTTGGGGGTTTTAAACTTTGAGTCTAACATTGAAAAAGCGTGTTAGATTGATGTTAACTTTTCAATCCGGGGGCGTGAGCTTGAGTGGGTTTAATGTAAAAAGTTTTTTGATGGGTTTGAGCCTTTTCTGGTGTTCAGTGAGTTTTACTCAAGCGGCGAGTCATGAGCTCAAGGTACACCACCCGCTACCAGTGGGCTCGACAATTCATCAACAAGTTTTATTGCCGTGGTGTGCACGCATCGAAGAGCTTTCCTCTGGCGATCTGAAGTGTCGAATCTTTCCCTCTATGCAGTTGGGCGGGACCGTTCCTCAATTAATCGATCAGGTTGAAGATGGTGTCGTTGATATCATATGGACCCTGCCCGGTTACTCGCCTGGGAGATTTCTACGCTCAGAGGTTTTTGAGCTACCGTTCATGATTAGAGATGCGGAGGGGGCAAGTATTGCTCTTTGGCACTACATTAATGATCATGCGATGGAGGAATTCTCGGGGATGAAGTTGTTGGCTCTGCATGTGCATGGTGGTGGAGTCTTGCATATGACTGATACGCCAATTAGAACCCAGAAGGATCTTTCGAGAAAAAAAGTTAGGGCGCCAACACGTCAGACGACTAAGTTCCTTGCGATGTTGGGTGCAACCCCAGTTGGCATGCCTGTTCCGCAAGTCCCCGAAGCGCTCGCGAAAAAGGTAATAGAGGGTACATTACTACCGTACGAAGTCATGCCAGCGCTCAAAGTAAATGAATTAACAAGTTATCATAGTGAGCCCAGCGTTGGAGAGCCGAAGATTTACACTTCCACGTTTGTACTTGCTATGAGTAAACAGGCTTATGCCAAATTGTCAATGAAGTTGCAGGCGATAATCGATTCGGAGAGTGGAGAAGGATTGTCTGGAAAAATTGGCAAAATATTCGGCGATGCTGAAGATAAAAATAGAGCAACGTTACCCGCTGATTCGATCAATGTGATCTCTAAATTAGAGTTAGATAAATGGAAAAAAATAAGTCTTCCGATACGAAAGAACTGGATACGGCAAATTGACAAGCTCGGTGGCGATGGGAATGCGCTTTTTACATCAGCCTCTGAATTGATCAAGCGTTATGAGGCGCGGTAAAAAAAATTTTAGGTTGGTTATGGATTACTCGTATTTAGTTTTCACCCCACACGTCTCTCGCGACCCGTACAATTAGATCTAACTTTTGGCGTTGATTTTCATAGGCGATATCGTTGCCATGAACCGTACTAGAGAAGCCGCATTGTGGTGATAAGGAGAGTTGCTCGAGCGGAACATAGGATGCGGCCTCCTCAATACGACGCTTTAGATCGGACTCGTTTTCAAGAGCCCCAACTTTGGTACTCACGATGCCAAGGACCACTTGTTTTCCTTTTGGAACATGTCGAAGGGGGGAGAATCCACCACTACGCTCATCATCGTACTCAAGAAAATACCCGTCTACATCTAATTCGTTAAACAGCACTTCCGCTACTGGTTCGTAGTCTCCTTCAGCTGCCCAGGCACTCTTAAAGTTTCCCCTGCAGAGGTGTATACAAACTCTCATTTGTTTTGGCTTCTCGGATATCGCGCTATTAATAAGTTGTGCATACTTGAGGGGTAGTTCATCTGGGTTATCGCCACGCGACTGGACTCCCTCACGCATTTTTGGGTCGCATAGGTAAGCGAGATTCGTGTCATCCATTTGCAGGTAGGTACAGCCCGCCTCCGCAAGCGTTTGAAGTTCTGTTCTGTAACATTGAGCGACATCCTCGTAAAAATGTGGTTCAAGTTCTGGATACGCTTCTTGAGAGATGGCGCTCCGCCCGCCTCGGAAGTGGAGCATTGTCGGTGAGGGGATACAAACTTTCGCCGTTGAGGTGCTCGAAATGACCGAGTTAAGGTATTGGAAATCCTCTAGTTGAATCGGCTTTGCGTGTTTCAACCGACTTTTTACTTTCATCACTGGGGGTGAAAAATCAATGTTGCCATCTTTACTTCTAAAGCTAACTTGAATCCCACCTGACGTCTCAACCCCATCAAGTTTTTCTAGAAAATCTACATGGAAATACGTGCGTCTGAATTCACCATCCGTGATACCTTTCATACCGATATCTTCCTGAAATTTGACGATCTCGGATATCGCTCGATTTTCCTCGATTCGCAGTGCTTCGGCAGAAATTTTCCCATCTCGATACGATTGCCTCGCCTCGATCAGGTATTGCGGTCTCAAAAAGCTGCCGACATGATCGGCTCGGTATGGTGCGAGAGTCGCCATAGTCCTATCTCTTCCTAATTCTTTCGTAAAAGTGAATTACTTCACAGTTATGGTTATCTTCTTGGACGTAATCGCTGGGTTATGGGGAATGTGTACCTTGTCCCCCAGAATCAGTTGAAGAGTGTGCACCCCGGGTTTCAAGTTCAGCACGGTCTCAGTTTGTCCGCCTCCAAAGTGTTTGTGATTGTCGTCAGCTGGGACTGGTTGATCAAAATTTGGAAGGTCGGTATCAATGATTAGGTGATGATGTCCTGTGTTTGGTTTATCCACGCCCGCAGGCGCTACCCCCATTCCCTTTAGGCCAAATTTAACTGTCACTGGGCCTGAGATAACATCGCCATCTTGCGGTGATATGAAGTACACCTCAGCATCCGATGGTGCGGGGGTTTCTCCGGCCCATACTGGTGCTAAAACAAGTCCTAAGGCGACAAATAAGGCCACTCGAAAAAATTTCATATTCCCCCCGGTTAATTGAAAGTTTAGTTATGCAGAGTAAATGGTAACTCACCATCGAATGACACGATATTTTTCCAAAAATTGCAAAGTAATCGCTGAGGTAAGGCACTCGTTTCTTTCCGTAGAACGGAGTAAGCAAGGGTGTTCCAAAAAATAGTTGCATAGCTTATAATTGCCTAGACAACATTAATTTTGACGGCTATCTGGCGAGGATCAAGGATTTTGCTTAAAGAGGATCTCTCTAGAAATTTTGGATTTATTCTTCATGACGTGGCGAGACTGTTAAGGGTTAGTTACGACAGGAGAATGCGTGCGCTTGGTCTAACCAGGTCTCAGTGGTGGGTCTTGACTCACCTATACCGGAATGAGGGACTCACGCAGTCTGAGCTTGCTGACCTTCTCGAAATAGAGAGGCCGACGCTCGGAAGAATGCTAGATCGTATGTCCGCGAGCGGGTTGATCCGTAGGGAAGAGGACTCGAAAGATCGACGAATGAAGCGGGTCTATCTCGGCGAGAATATTGAGTCCGCGATGAAGGCGATGCGCGGAGCTGCGGCTGAAATGCGCCGAGATGCGTTAGCTGGTTTGAGTGATGACCAGCAAACGGAATTTGTAGACCTTTTGTTATCCATAAAAACAAACCTAACGTCCTTGGAGAATTTTTCCGACGGATCGCAATCAGTTAAAAAAGGAAAGTGACACGAAAATGATCGACGTTTCAGAGAAGAGAATCTATGGCGTTGTGCTGACTTTGATACGGCTTTTCTTTATTGTTGTATTGCCGATCTTGCTAGCTTTGGCTGGGCTCTACTTTTACTCTCATGGAGGAGAATTGGTGGAGACCGAAAATGCATATGTGAAGTCAGATGTCATTATGGTGAGTCCAGAATTGCCTGGGCGGGTAACCAATGTTGAAGTAGTTGATAACCAGTACATTGAAAAAGGTGCGTTACTTTTTGCAATCGAGTACCAAGGGCATGTAGTCGATCAGGAGAAGGCGACTGCTCAAATGAATATGGTGAGAGTTGAGGTTGCTGGTCTTAAGGCTGATCACCAAGCGGCGAAAGTTGAGCGGCAAGAAGTGCTTTCTCATATCGCATTTTTGGAAAAGCAGTTCAAGCGACAGCAACGTCTTCAAGAAGCAGGGATGGGGCGGGCGGACCAATACGATGAAGCGCTTTATCAACTGGAGCTAGCTAGGGCGAAACTTGTCACTCTTGACGAAAAAATTAAAAAGATCTTAGCTGGTCTGATGGGGGATGCGAGTCTGAATCCTGAGAAGCATCCAAAATATCTGGAAGCAAAGGCGACATTTGATCGTGCGGATCTCAATATCAAAGACTCTTTCACGTATGCGCCAGAGTCGGGAATTGTTAGCAATATGAAGTTGCAAAAAGGTGAATTTGTTCATAAAGGCGCAAATATTTTTGCGATTATCGTGAGTGACAAGGTTTGGATTGAAGCGAACTACAAGGAAACTCAGTTGACCTGGATGAAGGAAGGGCAAACAGTTCACATCGAGGCGGATGCCTACCCCCATCTTAAGTGGCAAGGCACTGTTGCGACAATAGCGCCAGCGACTGGGGCAGAATTTGCAATCCTTCCTCCGCAAAATGCCACAGGTAATTGGGTCAAAGTTGTACAGCGGGTACCGGTTTTGATTGATGTGGATCAGCCTGACGGTTACCCGCCCCTGCGAGCGGGAATGACGGTGACTGTGGGAGTTGAAACTGGAGTCAGTCGAGGGCTCCCCGGTCCGCTTAGAAAAATGGTAAGAATGGGTTTATTGCCCGACTTTCTAGAGCCTCGTAATTCGTCAAACGGGGATCACTAAAAAGAGGGCACTCTCTTGAATGCGAACGGAAAGTCAAAGGTCGCGCACCCTTGGCTCATCACTTTCTCGGTCATATTGGCATCGTTTCTGTATTCGATTGATTGGACGATTGCGGTCGTAGCGTTGCCGCACATGCAAGGTGCTTTTTCTGCAACACAGGATCAGGTCGCCTGGGTGATTACATCCTACATCGTAGCGTCGGCCATTATTCTCCCAACATCGGGCTGGCTTAGTTCACGTTTCGGAAGAAAACGTATCTTCTCTACCGCGGTTGTGGGCTTTGC
>Ga0208004_1000731_pt1 | contig 12728 bp, 13 predicted proteins | sample DEB08_DNA_6_FD_184522 | JGI IMG/M metagenome (GOLD analysis project Ga0208004, IMG submission 184522) | Aqueous microbial communities from the Delaware River and Bay under freshwater to marine salinity gradient to study organic matter... | ecosystem: Environmental > Aquatic > Marine > Coastal ...
AACCAGACATGAGTAGACGTCATTATCGTTTTTTACAAGACTGTCTAAACGATCTTGAACAGGATCTCAAAACAATAAATCTCAAACTCACTATCAGGGTGGGAGATGCTATTGAGGTTTTTAAAAACTTAAGTAGCGAATTCAATATTCGGGCGATATTTTCCCATCAGGAAACGTGGAACATGTGGACTTTTGATCGAGACATTCGCGTTAGCCGGTACTTAACGGCACAAAATATTTTATGGAACGAATACCAAAACAATGGGATCTTTAGAAGATTGAAATCGAGGGATGGCTGGGCCTCTAAATGGCACCAATACATGAGCTCCGATCAAGTACCGGTACCCAATTCTAGCCTCGGAATTAATGCTCTATCTGAACGACTTCCAACAGCTAGTCAGCTTAAATTAGATGGCTCAGTATCTGAAGATATGCAAACTGGTGGGCGTACTAATGCGCTAAAAACCATGAATAGCTTTTTTGAAAGGCGGGGACAAAAATACAGTAAAGAGATGTCCTCCCCAGTGAGTGCTTATAACAGTTGCTCAAGAATCTCCCCGTATATCGCATTTGGATGCATTTCGATTAGGGAGGTATATCAGGATGCACAAAAATTCAAAACTAAGGTTTTCGAGCGAGGCAATCAAAAGGATCCATGGAGAATGTCAATCAGATCTTTTCTCTCGCGTCTCCGATGGCATTGTCATTTCATTCAGAAGCTGGAAGATCAGCCGAATATAGAAAATGAAAACTTACATTCCGCGATGAATGGGATACGAGAACCTGAGTTTAACGAGAATTTTTTCAACGCTTGGCGAGTTGGAAGAACCGGATACCCATTCGTTGACGCGTGTATGCGAGCCCTAGACGCCACGGGGTGGATAAACTTCCGTATGCGAGCGATGCTTGTAAGTTTTGCGTCGAACCATTTATGGCTCCACTGGCAGAAGCCAGCTTTGCATCTCGCTAATATGTTTATTGATTATGAACCTGGAATACATTATCCACAGATTCAAATGCAATCGGGAACAACCGGCATCAATGCAATAAGAATCTACAATCCCATCAAACAAGGTTTGGATCAAGACCCCACAGGCGTATTCATAAGAACTTGGGTCCCTGAAATTTCACATCTACCCATACCGGCACTTCATACGCCATGGGATTCCAAGAAACCCCCGACTTCCTATCCGGAACCAATAGTGGATGAAGTTACAGCGAGAAAATCAGCGAATCAAAGACTGTATGCATTGAGGAATTCTGAAGAATTCAAAGCTAAAGCTAGTGCAATAGCAAAAAAACATGCGAGCCGGAAACCAAATTCCGAGAGAGCGCGTCGTAGCAAAAAAATAAACACAAAAAAACAAATTGAGTTGTTTTAAAGGTTTAGAACATGAATAAATTATTTCTCTCGAATTTAACAGAGTTTGATATCAGCGAAATCATCGAGATGGCCCTTTCAGACCATACGAGTTTTGCCAGCATCCGAAAAACTCATGGTCTACGTGAGAAGGAAGTTAAGTATCTGATGAGAAAAAATCTAAAAAGAGGCGCCTATCAAGCCTGGCGAAGGAGAGTACGGCAATTCTCAGATCGACGTATGAACTACAAATAAACGTGAGTTTTCGAGACTAAAACATTTTTGATCGAACTAACTACCGATAAGTACCCATCGTTAAAAAAGCCACCGTTGTGGCGGTGGCTTTCCATTACACGTAGACCGAACCATTAACTTCAGTTCGGTAGCCGAGCTTTGCGCAAATAAGGAGTCAATGTCTCGAACTCACCAAATTTTGCCTTCGCGTCCGCATCACTTACAGCCGCTGGGATAACAATATCCTGTCCAACTTGCCAATTTGCTGGAGTAGCCACGCCGTTCGCAGCAGTCGTCTGCAACGCATCAAGCGCGCGCAGTACTTCCGCAAAGTTCCGACCAACTGACATTGGATAAGTCATCGTGAGCTTGAGCTGTTTATCCGGACCGATAATAAATACTGATCGCACTGTGGCACTGTGATTCGGCGTTCTCCCGTCCGGCAGATATGCCTCGGCGGGCAACATATCAAACGCTTTTGAGACTTCCAAACCGTCATCTGCAATGATTGGAAACTCGGGTTTTGCGCCACCAACCTTTTCGATATCTTTTTTCCAGTTGCGATGATCCTCCGCGCTATCCACAGAGATACCTATCACTTTGGTCCCTCGCTTTTCCCATTCAGCTTTTAACTGCGCAACAGCACCGAATTCAGTCGTGCAAACTGGCGTGAAGTCCTTGGGGTGAGAGAACAGAATTGTCCAGCTGTTCCCAACAAACTCATGTAAGGATATCTCTCCCGTATCAGTAACGACCTTTAGGTCGGGAATGGTATCGTTAATACGTAAACCCATTTTTAATTCCTTTCATTTTCTCTGAAAAAACAAAAAAATCGATGGTAAACACCACCACTGTTTATTTGGACGCAAAACACGAGAAAGATTCTCATCCTTACGACATTTAACCCATGGAATCTACACGCACAATCTCGCTAGCGACATCAATAAGATGATCGCCCACCACATCGGGTTGAGCGAAGAGTGGATTCCAAATCATACCAGCTCTCCTGATGAACCCACCTCGGATCCCAACAGACATAGCGCCCGCCACATCCCAAGAGTGACATGCTATCAACCGGCAATCTGACGGCAAACAATCCATACTTTTAGCCGCATGATGATAAACCTTCGGATCAGGTTTTACCGTTTTAACTTCTTCTACCGAAATGACTTTCTCAAAATACTGCTTGATACCAGCATTTGCTAGTTGCTCATTAGCAACCTGCGTAGGAGAGTTTGTCAGCGCAGCCATTCGATATTGGTTTTCTCGAAGATTAGCAAGACCTTCAGCTACATCCGCATGAGCGGGTAGTGTCCGCATCTTTCCAACGATCTCCCCTATGATTTCATCATTAAGAGTCACTCGATGCCTCTCGGCGACCATCCTGAGTGCCGCCTTCCCAATTTCAGCGAAGTTTGAGTAATTTCCCACAATGACACTCAACATGGCCGATTGAATCAATTGGTTGAACCATTCAGTAGTTATCTTTTCTGAACCAAGATGCACAGCAAAGGACTCGTGTAAACCAGCCAGGTCCAGTAAGGTTTCATTTACATCAAAAAGTAGGACTCGCTGCATAACTTGCTCCTTTCGCGTCATTTATCATCCCGTCCTGAGTAGACGAAAAGAAATCCGCTTATACTTACGCGCTGATAAAACTGAAGGTTAACATGTCTCAATATGATTTAATTGTGATTGGGGGCGGAAGCGGTGGAGTAGCTACTGCCAATCGTGCAGCGAGTTATGGTGCCAACGTGGCCCTTATCGAGAAAGCGGCCATGGGCGGCACGTGCGTAAATGTAGGCTGTGTTCCGAAGAAAATTATGTGGTCGGCTGCAAGCCTAATGGAAGCGGGGCACGAAGCATCGAACTACGGGTTTGATATCCAAATTGGAGCGCTTGATTGGAAAAAACTCAAGACCCAGAGAGATGACTACATCAAACGACTCAATAAAGGATATGAGAGTGGTCTCGCAAAAAACAAGGTCACCGTGTTTAATGGTAACGCCTCTGTAATCAGCCCTACGACCGTCCAAATAGATAAGCAAATCCTCGAGGGTAAAAAACTCCTAATCGCTACTGGAGGCCGTCCCACAGTTCCAGAAATTCCAGGCGCCGAATTTTGCATTACATCCGACGGCTTCTTTGAGCTTACAACACTTCCCGAACGGGTTGCGATCATTGGGTCGGGCTATATTGCAGTAGAACTCGCTGGAGTCCTTAACGCGCTGGGCAGCAAGGTAACGATTATCGTTAGAAGAAAAGGGGTACTAAATTCTTTCGATCAAACACTTAGAGAAAAACTTATGGAGGAGATGGAGAAAGCCGGCATCAATTTCATCAAGGAGACCCAAGTTACGGCCATCGAGAAAAATCACTCTCTTACAGTCGTGAGTGATAACCAGCAAGAGTTCGATGGATTTGATCAGGTGATTTGGGCCGTAGGTAGAACCCCCAATACACAGAACATCGGATTGGAAAATGTTGGAGTCGATATAGACACTAATGGTTATGTCAAAGTTGATCAGTTCCAGGAAACGTCAGTTAAAAATATATATGCTGTCGGCGATATCGTAGGAACGTTTGAACTCACCCCCGTAGCGATCGCTGCTGGGCGGCGACTCGCGGATCGCTTGTTTGGCAACAAACCTGACCGCTATCTACCCTACTCGAATATTCCGACAGTCATTTTTAGCCACCCACCAATTGGAACTGTGGGATTGAGCGAGGAACAAGCTATCAAAGTCCATGGAATCGAGAATGTGAAAATTTACGAGACTGACTTTAAGCCAATGTATTATGCGTTTAACTCTAATTCTCCCCGCTGCTACATGAAATTGGTCGTTGCCGGCGAAGACGAAAAGGTTATTGGTTGTCACGGGATCGGATTGGGGCTAGACGAAATGATGCAGGGATTTGCCATTGCAGTGCGACTTGGTGTTAATAAGTCAGAATTTGACGATACCGTTGCAATTCATCCAACAGCCTCGGAGGAAATGGTAACGATGAAGAACTCTCGGAATGCAGTACTACCCGTTTAACAATTAATCAGAAAAGGATCTATCTCATGACTTTGAAACGTATTGACGTCAACCCTCGGATGTCTCAAGTGGTAGTACATGGAAATACGATTTACACTGCTGGAATTGTAGCTGACGACCCAAATGCAGACATTGGCGGGCAAACAGGACAAATACTAGACAAAATAGACAACTACCTTATCCAATGCGGATCAAATAAAACAAAAATCATATCTGCAACTATTTGGTTGGCTGACATGAGCGATTTCTCTGCGATGAATGAAGTTTGGGATATGTGGGTTCCAAAAGGAGAAACGCCGGCTCGCGCTTGTGTAGAGTCCACATTGGCAACACCAAAATATAAGGTGGAAATTCGCGTAATCGCTGCAGTTTAGAAATTTAACTCCCGATCCGCGATTTACTCTATTGCGGTATCGGGAACTTCTCTGGACTTTGTTTTGTGACCGAGTGCAACATACAATCCCGCCAAGACGATCACAAACATTCCAATGAAACCCGTCGTGTCTGGCAGATGGCCGAACGCAATAAACCCAAATATTGTTACCCATATCAACTGCACATAACCGAGTGGGGAAAGAAATGAGGCTTGTTCAAGCCCCATGGCTTTGATAAGCATAAAATGGCCAGCTGCGCCTGCCAAACCAAGAAACAAAAATTTTGGCAAATCAATTAATTTCGGTGGTACCCAGAAAAAAGGAATCATGAAACTTAGCACTACCGTTCCTACTAAGGCGGTGTAAAAAAGTGTCGTCACAGCATCTTCCCGATTGGAAAAATTTCGAGTCATGATCTGATATAAGCTGTAGCAGGTCGCTGCAACCAGCGGAAGTAAAAAATGCCAATCAAAATTCTGAGTTGGATTTATCACAAATAATACCCCGAGAAACCCCACAACAACAGCAATCCACCGCGATGCAGAGACGACCTCTTTCAAGATCCAACACGCAAAAACCGTTACGAGAAGTGGGGATACGAAACTTATCGATTTGGCTGTTGCAAGAGGCAAAAAACTCAAGGACGTAAAGTAGAACCCAGTCGAGCCCATCAAAAGTGTAGCTCTCAGTAACTGTTCTTTTGGATTATTGGTTCTAACCATCTTAATCCCAAACTTCGGGACAAAGACAATCAACATAATTACAAAATGCGAGATATATCGAAACCAAACAATCTCGACGACGGAATATGTCTGAGTCAGTGACTTCGCAGTGGTCTCAAGCATAGCGAACATCAGCACCATCCCCATCATATAAACGGTAGCTTGCTGGGTACGGTTAAGTGACCTGAAAAAATGACCCATCGGGTTGGTAAATTAACTAATAGAGGCCGAGGAAGAGAACACGCGATTCTATATTGTTTTGTTTAATCAAGTGAAATTGGACCCCATGAGACGACCGAGTTTTGGATATGGCGAACAATTTGTAGAGATAAAAATACCTAGTTTTCTATAGAATTACCGGTTTTAACGATCTTTTAGGAGCAACCACAATGACGCTCGCTATGCGACGCATTACCCCCCTTCTTATAGGGCTACTTTCTCTACTTAGTTCTGTTGAGACCTTTTCTGCCCCGCTCCCGCTGGCGGCTCCGGAAGAGGTGGGTATGTCCTCGAAGCGACTCAATCGAATTACGGAACGATTCCAGAAAGCGATTGACGATGGAAACCTACCGGGAGCCGTTATCAATATCGCCCGAGAGGGGAAGCTAGTTTATTCGAATGCTCTTGGTTGGCAAGACGTTGGAGCTGGTATCAAAATGGACCAAGACTCAATATTTAGGATCTACTCTATGACGAAGCCAATCGTCAGCGTAGCTGCCATGGTTTTAGTTGAGCAAGGCAAGTTGTCACTAACAGATCCGATTTCAAAGTACATTCCCGCTTTCGAAAAAATGTCAGTAGGCGTGGAGGTCAAAGATGAGCAAGGTAACCCGATGCTGACTCTTGAACCTGCAAAAAAAGCTATCACGGTTCAAGACTTACTCCGCCACACATCAGGATTAACTTACGGTGTTTTTGGGCAGATGAATCAAGTAAAAAAACAGTATGTCGAAGCTAATTTACGCTCGCAGAACTGGGTTCTCGAGGATTTTGTAAATACCCTTGCCACCCTACCCTTACAATACCAGCCGGGAACCACTTGGGAGTACGGACACTCGACTGATGTCTTGGGTCGCGTGATTGAGGTTGCCTCTGGAACGACACTAGATAAATTCTTAGAGAAGAGCATTTTCAACCGTTTAGTTATGAAAGACACTAGCTTCGGGGTTCCACATGCGAAGCATGATCGCATTGCAGAGAATACAGTTGATCGAAAAACAGGGGAAAAAATAGAATTAATCAATGTAAACATTCCAATGGTGTTCTTCGCTGGGGGACACGGACTCACGTCGACTGCAGACGATTACATACGCTTCTGTCAAATGCTGCTAAATGGAGGAGAATTGGATGGCGTGAGAATCTTATCTCCGAAGACTGTTCGCTTTCTCTCCTCCAACCATCTAAATGAGGACATCAGCAAGGGAGCGAACTACTTGCCCGGACCTGGATACGGGTTTGGGCTCGGCTTTGCGACGCGCCTTGAAAACGGACAGTCTCCTTGGCCAGGATCGACGGGTGAATATTTTTGGGCGGGTTATGCCGGCACATACTTTTGGATTGACCCTGAGGAAAGTTTAGTTGTTTCGCTAATGACTCAGGATCCTTACCGAAGGAATGAACATCGCGTATTGCTTCGTAACCTAGTCTATCAAGCTATTATCGAATAATTTTATAGGGGCAAGAAATGGAAGATAAACTTTTCTCAGTAAAAGACCAAATCGTTCTTATTCCTGGTGGAAGTCGTGGAATTGGCAGAGCTATCGCAAACGAGTTTGCCGTCAGGGATGCGCGTGTCATCTTAGCTGGCCGCGAGGAGGAGACCCTCAAAAAAACCGCCAGCGAAATTTCCGAAGGCGCTAAACCGGTAGAGTATTTTGTATGCGATATTTCCAAAGAATCGGAAATTGATTCTTTGGTAACGCATGTAGTTGAGCGACACGGTCGCATCGATACGCTAATAAACGTAGCTGGGGTCAACAAGCGTATGAAAGTGGAAAATTACTCTGCCGAAGAATACGACTGGATCACCGATATCAATGCGAGAGGTGCATTCATGGTCGCACAGAAAGTAGGCCAACAGCTGATAAAACAAAAAGCGGGCAACATTATTAACGTAGATTCCTTGAATACGTACGCCCCACTAAGAGGAACAACGCCATATGCCATGAGCAAAGCGAGCGTGCTCATGCTCACTCGAGGCCTGGCAAACGAATGGGGGCGACACGGAATTCGTGTTAACTCGATTGCCCCGGGATTCATTATTACCGACCTGACTCGAAAGGTATGGGAGGACAAAACGATGCAGGCGTGGGGCAAGGAGAACACTCCGCTCGAGCGACTAGGTGAAGTTTCTGATCTCACAGGAGCTGCAATATTTTTAGCCTCCCAGGCCTCAAAATACATGACGGGGCAAACAATTCGAGTTGATGGCGGAATCACCTCTGGATTTAACTGGCCAATTGAGCTTTAGGCTAAAACAAGTGCATGTATCGGCGAGCGCGAAGTAACTTACAAAGGTTATATGCGCTTACCAAGTGCGGTAAGAAGCTGGTTCTAATTTTTGGGTTATGTATATGCGCCGCTCATATGCATTTGGCCTTCCCAGAAAATTTCGTACTTTCTAAAAATACCGAGAAAGGTCAAGAATTTTTTAAAACTCGCTGGGTGGTTCCTTTTATTAGTAACGGGCGCTGGGGGCGTGGCCCGCATTCCAACGCGGAAACCTGCGATTCGTGTCACGCACTGAGCGCACCCGAAAAAACTCGCGATAAACTGAGAGATACTCGGATACTAAAACTGGGGGTCCGAGATCTCCAATTGGAAAGAAAGACCCGACCGGATACGAGATACGGTAACGAATTGAGTCGTTTTGGGGTTATCGGGCAATTGCTGCCAGAAGGTGATTTTTCACTCACTTGGATAAACGAAACAATCGGAGAGGTAGCTTTACAAAGACCTGTTCCGAATATTACAGATCTCAATTTCGGAGATTTTGAAAAAGATACGGTATTCTCAGTTCGACAAGGAAACCCTCTCGAGGGAATTGGAGTATTGAGCGAAATCCCCGCAGAAACAATCATTCAGTTTGAAAAAGAGCAACCGAATTTAGGACTTGATGGAAGAATAAATTGGGTAGCAAGCAATAAAAGCGAAAAATTAGAGATAGGAAGATTCGGCTACAAAGCCTCCGTCCCTACCCTCTTATCACAAGTTAGCCTCGCTTTCCACGATGAGCTTGGAGTAACCTCCACCGACCACCCAAACGATCCCTGTGCTGGTACCGATTCGGTATGCTCAGAATTGATAAAAATCTCATCTCCCGAGATTAACGATGAGCGTCTAAATCAGGTCACCGCTTACCTTAAAAACCTAACAGTAAAGTCGAATCGTACTCAATTCAGCCAGGACGGATATGATGTCTTTCGGTCGATCAGATGTGGCGATTGCCACCGGACTGAAGTTCTGGTGACTTGGGATACAGATGCTACCGAAAAGCCAGAATACATAGACCCTTTCACAGATCTTCTAATCCACGATATGGGAGAGGGATTATCCGATAACTTACCAGAATGGAAAGCCCGCGGTCGCGACTGGCGCACTTCGTCATTGTGGGGTCTCGGGTCTAAGGTTAACTCTAGAACATATTTTTTACACGATGGACGAGCAAAAACCATCGAAGAAGCGATTGCGTGGCACGGTGGCGAGGCGTTGCCATCAGCCAAAGCTTACTTTAGTCTTGAGCCTAGGGAAAAAGATTCCTTGCTCGTATTCTTGAAATCTCTTTAAAGACAAGAAAAATGCCAATTCAAAAAATTAAACTTGATATATTCTCCGATGTAGTTTGTCCTTGGTGCTATATTGGGAAACGACATTTGGACTCCGCTTTAAAACAAATCGAAGAATCAGCTGATCTCAATGTCGATATCCAGTTATGTTGGCGTTCGTTCCAACTTAACCCGCAACTTAGCTCGGAGGGTATGCCCCGCTCAAGTTATACCACCTCAAAATTCGGAGGGAAAGAGAATGCAATAGCCGTCTACGCTCGCGTCGAGCAGGCTGCACAGCAGGTAGGCATTAACCTCAACCTCGACAAGATCTTGGTTCAACCCAATAGTTCAAGGATCCATGAACTTATCATTGGGTCCCGCGAATTTGGACTGCAAGGTCGTGCAATCGAGAGATTCTTTGAGGCATTTTTTCTAGAGGGTAAAAACCTTTCAGAAGAAGAAATTCTAATCGAGTTGGCGATACAGATCGGCATGCCTGAAGGCCCTACTAGGAAGATCCTCGAAACAAACAAGTACACAGAGATTGTCGCAAAAGAGCAAGCATCGGCTCAGGAGATGGGGATTCAAGGTGTACCGTATTTTATTTTCAACGAGCGGGTTGGACTATCAGGAGCTCAACCATCGGACATGATCGTCAAAGCCATCGAGCATGTCACGAAAGAGAGTAATCTTCCCAGTTAGAGACCTTTAAGTACCGAGCTCATCACTTCGGCAACATAAGGGATATCTCGGCGATCAACATTCAGGTGGGTCACCAACCGCATTTTTACGCTTGGTGTCGTTAGGATATTTTTCTCGGCAAGTTTTTTTGAAAAAGCAATTGGATCTACATCTTGCAGTGACAAAAAAACCATATTTGTCTGGGCATCACTCACCTTAATCCGAGAATCATTAATCCCGGCAAGCAAGTCCGATAACATGCTTGCGTTTTCATGGTCTTCGGCGAGGCGGTCAATATGATTTTCGAGCGCGTAAATTCCTGCCGCAGCCAAAATTCCCGCCTGACGCATTCCACCCCCAAGAACCTTACGCCAACGTCGCGCTTTTTTTACAAGTTTTTCCGGACCACACAGAACAGATCCAACTGGCGCTCCTAATCCTTTCGAAAGACAAATCGAAACCGTATCAAATTGATCAGTAATCGTCGTCAGTGACTCTCCCAACGATACACACGCATTAAACAGCCGAGCACCGTCAAGGTGAAGCGCTAACCCATTTGAGCTGCAGAACGCTCGTGCCTTTTTCAAATAGTCGATGGGCAGTGCTTTACCAGCCTGCGTATTTTCTAGACACAAAAGCTTGGTTTTCGCAAAGTGGGGATCATCAGGCTTAATGTAAGACTTTACCAACGACAAATTCAGCGTCCCATCTGAATCATAATCTAATGGTTGCGGTTGAATACTACCCAGGACTGCGGCACCACCCCCTTCATATTTGTAAGTATGGCCTTGTTGCCCAACGATATACTCATCGCCCCGCTCACAATGCACGAGCAACGCCAAAAGATTGCTCTGAGTTCCACTTGGGACAAATATCGACGCCTCTTTTGCGCTTAAATCAGCCGCAAGCTCCTCCAAACGATTAACGGTGGGGTCCTCTCCGTAAACATCGTCCCCTAATTCCGCGCCAACCATCGCGGACAACATTGCCTCAGTCGGTTTGGTAACCGTATCACTACGCAAGTCAATTATATTTTCTGTCTTGGTCATTTCGCTAAGAGGTATAAGAAATTTTTGATCTAGCGTATAGAGCTTATCACTTACTAGAGTTTAACCGCGTTTCCACCAAGTCTAATGCGGCAATACTCAAACTATCTGGGAAACGTCCCCGAAACTCAACCCCAAGTTCTAACGCTTTTTTTCTAGCCTTGACTCGCATTGCTTGATCCCCCTTATGTATTGCAACACGTGCGTTCAAGATAAACCCTATAAATAACAACTCCTCATCTATGCTTTCACTAATTTGCATCCCCGTGAGTTTCTCGAAGCGCTCGGCATCCTCTTTTAGTTTTCCAGAAGGTAAACGCGTCTCTAGAAAATCTCCGTCAAATGATTGGTAAAAATTACCCTTGATTAGCTCACCTAGCGCAATCGTTTTAACTCCAGAATCAAGTTCACCCCTTATTGCCTTTTCGAAGAAACTTGGGTCAAACTCATAAAAATTTTTACGTTTAGAAAATTTCAGATCAAGCCCCGAATCGTCCAATGTGGCAATAAGATATTTAGTAGCCAATCCGTTTACCTCTCCATGGGTCGCAATATCTCGATTAAAAAAAGACTTCAGCTCCACTAATAATTTTCCAATCGTCAAGTAAGCGTGACTTCTTTCGGATTCCGAGCCCGAAACTTTCGTAGTCTCGCGAGCATCTTGGATTTTTTTTACGTATCCATCAGCGATTTCCTGCGTAATAAAATCGTGTGCTAATACGGGCGTCGTGAAGAAAAAAGTTAGCGAGATCGCAATCGATATCCGCCTCATTGCTGGGACTCAAGCTCCTCACCTTTAAGGTAAGCGATTGAACCTGGATGCAGAGGAACGGCTTCTCGATCAAAGAGGGATGCTGCCTCAAATAACTTGAGATCCTCATCCGATGCGGCTGTCAATGCCGAAGTCAATAGCCACGCATGATGGGAAGGCAGCTCATCGGCAGAGATAACGACATAGTCACCGCTACGGGCAATAGCTCGAATAGCACTACCTTGTAATTCTGAGAATTCGCCCTCAGCCTTATACAATCGTTCTGCCTCATCCAAATGCAGTACCGCAATCATAGCCTGTCCAGTGGTAATCAAACTACCAATGCGCAATGGATCTCGAGCTCTCGCTACCCTTGCCTGAGCCTTTGGGAGAAGATTTTTCAATATCTCTGCAGCCTGTTCTGCCACTTGATCTGTACCCAGATCAGCTCGGTGCGAATGGATCAGTAAAAAACGCTCCCGCATGACCTTCCATTGTCTGTATGGCGTATGCGCACGCAGAACACTGGGCGCCATAAGCCACGAACACGCCCCTAAGAGAAAATACCTACGATTCATATCCAATACCCTGCCCACCAATCCATTAAAAAAGGGCGGAAACATTCCGCCCTTTTCCGGAACGAACCGACCTATTTATCGAAAATCTCTAAAGGACAAATTGTAGAGACCGCGTAGTTAGGGAGATCCACTAAGTTTCCGATTCTGAGATCACACGCAACACTCGTAATTACA
>Ga0208004_1000735_pt1 | contig 12675 bp, 30 predicted proteins | sample DEB08_DNA_6_FD_184522 | JGI IMG/M metagenome (GOLD analysis project Ga0208004, IMG submission 184522) | Aqueous microbial communities from the Delaware River and Bay under freshwater to marine salinity gradient to study organic matter... | ecosystem: Environmental > Aquatic > Marine > Coastal ...
TTATCTGCAATATAATTTCTAAGATACTCTTGCTCATCTTTTCTTATTGGTTTCATATTATCTCCTATTAGTTTGGGCCAGGCTTTCACCTAGCCCTATTAGTTTACGCAGACTTTTTAGTCTTTGTTTTAGATTTAGATATATCTACTAATTGCTCAGCAGTTTCTCTAGCATCTCTGTTTTTATCCAATGCTTCTTTTAAAGCTATGAATGTAGACGAGATACCAGATGTTTGCAAAAACTGTGGCAAACTTTTATATCTTGGATCTGATTGAAATAGTTCAGCATTTTGGTAATACAATTCATGTATCCACTTAGCTAAACCCATTTTCTTTGAAACTCTATCTTCCAAAGAAAGTTTTGTCTCTACTGTTTCCATCTTTATCCTCCTTTATTTTGATTTCAATTGGTAACTCAATAGATTCTGGTATATGCTTATCAATAGCTTTATAAGCACCTATGCAAAATCTAATAGGATATGTTGCTGTAGATAAAACAACATCACCTAATTTTTTTAATCGCATCATTATATTCCTCCTTTTTTTTAGTTAGTCGTATATACTTTGCTTTTACTTGACGATATTCATCATCAAATTCTTTCGTTCCAGGAATTGGATCGACATCAGCTGTAAGCCAATTCCAGCTTTTTCTTACTGCTACACCAGCAATACTAAAGGCCAAAAAGCGAGCCAAACTAATAATTCCATTCATTAATCTCCTTTCATTGGTAATATGGTTTCAACTTTTTTTACTCTATAAAAATTATAGTAAGCATTGTTATCAATCTTATTAAACTTGTTAACTATGTTACTATAAGATGAATCTATACCAGATGCTTGAACTGGTTTAGAAACTTTAGACCACTCATCTAACGTGATCATTGGATCAGCATTTGCTATAACATCAATATCCCATTTTTCGTGTTGGCATATTTCCATAAGCTGATGTGCATATATTCTGTTTTCACATTTCTCAACTTTTTGATATTGTTGAAATGATACTCCAAGAATATTAGCTATAGACTCTTGGTTTTTACCATTCCACACTCTATGTAATAATAGCTGTTTAGCTATCTGTTTTAGTATTTCTAATTGTTTATCGCTTTTACGCATTATTCACTCCATATAGTTTTTTCATGACAAGCAGCTCTCGCTGGTCGGAGCTGTTTGGCACAGTTATTACTCTTATAGATGGCTTTCCTTCTCTATATACTTTGACAAGTGTAATCCATCCTGTCTTTGGTTTTATAATTTCTAAGTTAATTGACTTTAACCAATATTGTTTCCACCAAGATATATGCTCACTCTTAATAGATCCAGTAAATGGCTGCCTATACATGAGCTGAACTGCTCTTGTCAGATTTATTGGTCTTTCTTTGAACTTTCCTTTTATTACGACTCGGTACACTCTTTACCTCCTTGCAATCTGTGAATTGTGATAACCATAATAAATGGTTTGCATATTGTTTTGTTGTAAAACCTTTGGGTGTCTTAGTCATTTAGTCCTCCTGTATTATATTTTTAGCATATAACATAACTAATCCTCTAGTTGTGCTAGAGTTTAGTAAATCTGCACCTGCTAATTGATATATGAGTCTATGCTCTCTATCTGTAAATTCCGATAGATCCAAAGAGTCACTTATTTTATACTCTAAGTCCATAGCCTCTCTCTCATTTACTCCTGCTAAATCATATATATTCATATCATCTCCTTTATTTTGCAATGCCTAGCCTACAAGGCGACTAGGCAATGCTATTGGTTATTATTGTTTAATTGAATCGATATATTTTTTAAGAATTTCAATTTCTTTTTTCATATTAAATATATCTTTTTGTTTTACTGGTTGTTCTAACCATTCAGTATGTGGCTTATATTTATCGGGATTAGCCTTAACATAAGCTATACGTTCTTCTAATGATTTAGATTGCGTATATGGTACATATTTAGTTTCTTTAGTCATTATTGTCTCCTTTCTGACAAAGTTTGTTTTTGCTCGCAACAACGAACTTTGAGTATATTTTATTCCTAAGTTTAAGTATTGGATCTGCTGGGCAGAAAAACTCATACTCAGTAAGATAATAATTTATCTCATTATCTATACATTCTTCTACTTTTGATTGTATATTATAGTTCATATCATCTCCTTTACATTATATTTAATATACCTAACACTAAGGCTAGGTACACTATATTACTTACTAGATTTGTCATCTGATAGTATGGATTTCCACATTTTATAAGAGAATACACCTCCTATAATCCATCCAATTATCATTAAAGTTAACCATACACCTAATAGTGTTAACACGATTGTACTTAACATATTTATCTCCTTTTATTGGTTGTTAATTATTTTAGTTTTAAAGCCAAATTCCTGCAATTTTTCGCAGGTTGAATTAGCTATATGTATGTCACTATTGTAATATACTTGACCTAGATTAACACCTAGTTTTGTTACAACTATATGTGTTAAAGTATCTAATAATGATTTATTATCCATATCTATTTTTACTTGATATGATTTCATATATACCTCCTTGTTTGATGTGCTTATCTATATGGTTAGAATTAGCACTTATTAGTATGTCTATTGATATATCAGCAATCAACTATCACAGTAATATCAATAGGTTATATCAATATCAGCAATCAATTAATCAAACGATTTCGCCGAAAGTTAACTGACTACTGATATTATAATCAACAATGATTATATTTCATCGTCGCCAGACTGATGGAATCTAATCACCAACAAAAAAAGTCAGCTTTGCTGACAATTAACGACATAAAGACAATCGCCAATAGCGATTGACAGGGTTTTAAAGTCACCCCTGCATAATATCGACAACAGTCGATAGTGCAAATAGGGGGGTTTTATACAGATACCATCCAATATAGCCTTTAATGGGCCATAGGGGGGGTTTATTTTAACATTCCCTACAAATGTGGGGGTTTAACAAGGAGAAACTAATATGGCAATTCCATATATGGCAGGATCAGCAGGAATGAAAATGCTAAGAACACTTTACAAAGGTAAAGTTAAGCTAAAAAAAGGCACAAAAAAAGCTGCTGATTATTTAGGAAAAAAAGGACACGCAAAAACTAGCTCATTTGTTAGTGGTGTCGGCAAAAAATCACAAGCAGGATACAGAAAAGCTAAAAGTCTAGCTAGAGAATATCCAAAATCTGCAGCAGCATTAACTGGTGCGATTGCTTGGGATATGTTTGATGACGAATAATGGCTAAACAGAAGTTCATACACTATGTACCCAGACCAAAACCCAAAAAACGACCTGGAGTACACAAGAAAAGTAAGAACAAATCTGAAAAACGTAGCTTTAAAAAATATAATAGGCAAGGAAGATGAATAAATACCCTTTAGGATTACCATTAAAATTACCAATGTTTAAATTAGATCCCAAAAAAAAACTTGAAAAAGCAAAAAAACTTAGTAAAAATTTAAAAGATCCTAAGTTTAGAAAAACTGCTAAAATCAAAGATTACTTTTATAACATATAATGGCTAAAAAAGGACTATACGCAAACATTCACGCAAAACGAGCTAGAATCAAAGCTGGCTCAGGAGAACGAATGCGTAAAAAAGGGCAGAAGGGTAGACCAACTGCAGCTCAATTTAGGAAAGCAGCTAAAACTGCTAAGAAAAGATAATGGCATCACCAGCTTGGCAAAGAAAAGAAGGTAAATCCAAATCAGGGGGTTTAAATCGAAAAGGGATTGCGTCTTATAGACGAGCTAATCCTGGATCTAAACTCTCGATGGCAGTTACTACAAAGCCATCAAAATTAAAAAAAGGATCCAAAGCTGCTAAACGTAGAGCTAGCTTTTGTGCTAGAATGAAAGGCATGAAACGTAAGCTCACATCAGCAAAAACAGCTAGAGATCCTAATTCTAGAATTAATAAATCATTAAGAAAGTGGAACTGTTAACATGGCAAAAAATAGATTAGAAAAATTAGCTGATGAATTAATGAGATTGTCGCCTGAAGAAGGCGAACAATTAGGTCTTATTATGAGATCTAGAATGATGCCTGAAATGGCACGTCAGCAAGGATTATTACAACAACAAAATCCACAGATGGCGCAAATGGGAAAAAGACCAGGTGGTCAAATGCCTATGCCTACCACTAGGGATGCAGCAATAAGAGGACTATTAAGATGAGACTTAAAACATATGGCTTTCTTGCTAAAACATATGCAAAGAAATACGCAGCTGATGCAACAGATGCAATGAAAACATTATCTGCTAAATCAAAAAAACACATAAGAAAACATAAACTAAAATACACAGCAGGTGCTGGTGCAGCTACTGGATATGTAGCTGGTAAATCAAACAAGGAGTAATATTATGCCAATGGTAGGAAAGAAGAAATACCCATATACTAAAAAGGGTAAGATGGCTGCTAAGAAAGCTGCTAAAAAAAAAGGAATGAAAGTTAAAAATAAATACTAATGAAAAAACCTAAACTAGGATCTGGACAAAGATTTAAGCAACTTACTGCTAAACTAAAAAAACAAGGTGTCAAAGATCCTAAGGCTTTAGCAGCAGCTATTGGAAGAAAAAAATATGGCAAAGCTAAATTTCAAAAAATGGCTGCTAAAGGGAGAAAAAAATAATGGCAAAAAATAAAGAACTAGTACCTTATTCTAAAATAGAATCTGTTAAATCTAGAATAAGAGTTAGTGGTCAAAAATTAAAAAAAACTGGTAAAAAAATTGCAGGTAAAGCAACAGCTGAACAAAAATTCTTAGGCAAAACTTTACCTAAATATATTGGTAAAGCAGCTAAGTTTGCTTTTAAAAATCCAATTACTTCAACTGCATTATTTTTTGTTCCTGATACTGTTAAATTTATGGGCAAACAAAAGGGAATTGATTTTAGTCCAACTAGACAATATGACAAAAAAGGAAGAAAATTTTTATAATGTCTGAAGAAAACAAAACAAATCATGGTGGTAAAAGACCTGGAGCTGGTAGACCTGTAGGATCTAAGAGTAAAATCTTGTGGAAATCTATGGAAGAAATGGCAGAAAAATATCAACATTCTCCTTTAGATTACCTATTAGCTGTGTTAAACAATCCTGCAAGTAGTCCTGAAAGAAAAATGTATGCAGCAGAAAAAGCTGCGCCATATGTTCATGCAAGACTTACTTCATCAAACACAAAAATGAGTATAGATGAACCAGTTAAAGTCAAAGTCGAATGGCAAAAAGACGAAAACCAAAGTAGTTGAGATACCATACAAACCAAGAGCTTATCAATTAGAAGTTCATAAACACAAAAAACGATTTAGTGTTTTAGTATGTCATAGACGATTTGGTAAATCAGTTTTATCAATTAACGAATTAATTAAAACTGCATGTGATAAACCTAGATCTTTGTGTGCATTTATAGCACCAACTTATAGACAAGGTAAATCAATTGCATGGGAATATTTAAAATATTATACTGCACCATTAATTAAAATTGGTGGAAGTAGAAATGAATCTGAATTAAGAATAGATCTATTTAATGGATCAAGAATACAAATCTTTGGAGCAGATAATCCAGATAGTATTCGAGGTATGGGATTTGATGCTGTCGTACTTGATGAGTATGCAATCATGGCTCCAAGAGTATGGACAGAAATCGTAAGACCAGCTGTTGCTGATAAATTAGGATGGGTTTTATTTATCGGTACACCTATGGGTCATAATCAATTCTGGGAAGTTTATGATTATGCTTTAAGAGGTCGTGATGATTGGTATGCTAAGTTATATCGAGCATCAGATACAAAAGTTATTCCAGACGAAGAACTTGAAGAAGCTCGTCTAATTATGACACCTGAGCAGTACGAACAAGAATTTGAATGTTCATTTACTGCTGCTGTTAGTGGAAGTTATTATGGAAGATTAATAACTAAAGCTGACAAAGATGGTAGAATAACTGATGTACCAGTAGACGACAATGTAGGTGTAGAAACATGGTGGGATTTGGGTATAGGCGACTCTACAGCAATATGGTTTGCTCAAAGAGTAGGGGAAGAAATACATCTTATTGACTACTACGAAACTTCTGGTGAATCTCTTGCTCATTATGCTGATGTATTAGCTGATAAAGGATATGCCTATTCATCTCATATCGCACCTCATGATATTATGGCTAGAGAATTAGGAACTGGTAAATCTAGACTTGAAGTTGCTAACGAACTTGGTATAGATTTTGATATAGCTCCTAAATTAGAAGTTGATCATGGTATCGAATCTGTTAGAAATGCATTGCCTTATTGTTACTTTGATAGAGAAAAATGCAAACAAGGTTTAGATGCTTTAAGACAATATAGAAAACAATGGGATGAGAAAAACCAAATTTTTAAAAATAAACCTCTCCACGATTGGTGTTCACATGCAGCTGATGCTTTCAGATATGGATGTGTTGCAGAACCATTAGATACTTCTGATTGGGATAGACCAGTTAATGTGGATACAAAATATGTAGTATGAAATCAAAAGAAGAAATATTAAGAGTACTAGCTAACGAAATACATTCAGCATCAGGTTACATTGGTGGTGAGCTTGTTGCTAGAAGAAAGAAATCATTAGAATATTATTTAGGTATGCCTCTTGGTAATGAACAAGAAGGTAGATCACAAGTAATATCCAATGATGTCCTGGACACAGTAGAAAGTTTAATGCCTTCTTTAATGAAGATTTTTACTGCTGGTGAAAATGTATTTGAATGTGAAGGTGTTGGGCCTGAAGATGAGGAAATGGCTAGACAATGTTCTGACTATCTTAACCATATTTTCTATAAAGAGAATAATGGTTTTATAGCTTTATATTCTGCATTCAAAGATGCCTTAATTCAAAAGAATGGTATCTTAAAAGTATTTTGGGATAACTCACAAAAAACTGAAAGAGAAGAATATACAAGATTAACTGATGATGAGTTTAATGATCTTGTAGATAATGCTGAAGTTAAAGTATCAGCTCATACAGAATACGAAGAACCTATTACTGATGATCGTGGTAAAGAAATAGATAAAGTTAAACTACATGATGTAGTTATTCATAGAACTAAACTATATGGTAAAGTTACTATAGAACCAGTACCACCTGAAGAATTTTTAATTGAAAGAAGATGTAAGTCTATTGAAACTGCAAATTTTATTTGCCATAGAACTCAAAAGACTAAAACAGAATTAGTTGAAATGGGTTATGATCAAGAGCTAGTTGATTCATTACCTACTGGTGATACTGATTATTATACAGAAGATAAATTCGTAAGACATCAAAATGTAGATTTCTCACATGGTCAAACAGATGGAGATGAATCTACTCAAGATGTATTAATCCATGAATCTTATATTCGAATGGATGTAGATGGTGATGGTAAAGCTGAGTTATTAAAAATTACTACAGCTGGTGAAGCTACTAAACTTTTAGATATTGAAGAAGTAGATAACATGCCTTTCATATCTATGACTCCAGTTATCATGCCTCACAGATTTCATGGTAGATCTATTGCAGAATTAGTAGAAGATATACAATTAATTAAATCTACTGTTATGAGACAAATGTTAGATAACATGTATCTAACAAATAATAACAGAGTAGCAATCCAAGATGGTCAAGTAGCTATGGATGATCTATTAACAAATAGACCAGGAGGAATTGTTAGAACTAAACAACCACCACAAAATGTAATGATGCCTATTCAGGCACAACCTATTACAGATCAAGCTAGTGGTATGTTAGGATATTTAGATGCTGTTAAAGAATCTAGAACTGGTGTAAGTAAAACTGCACAAGGATTAAATCCAGATTCATTAAATAATAAAACAGCTACTGGTATGAACCAAGTGTTAACTCAATCTCAAATGAGAATGGAGTTAATTGCTAGAATCTTTGCTGAAACAGGTGTAAGAGATTTAGGTTTAAAATTATTTGAACTTATTTGTAAATACCAACAAAAAGAAAAGATTGTTAGAATAAGAGGTAAATATATCCCTATGCGACCATATGAATGGAAGGATAGGGTTAATGTTACTGTAAGAGTAGGATTAGGTACTGGATCAAAAGAACAACAATTGATCTTAATTAATGCTATTCTTGAAAGACAAATGCAGGCTATAAACTTACAACAAAATGTTTATGGCCCTATGGTTAATTTAAGAAACATTTATAACTCATTAAAGAAACTTGTTGAAAATGCAGGTTTAAGTAGTATTGAGCCTTTCTTTATGGATCCAGAAGTAGGTGCAGCTCAAATGCCACCACTTCCTCCTAAACCACCAACAGAGTTTGAAAAGGTTACATTAGCTCAAGTACAAGGTGAAAACCAAAGAGCTGTAATGAAAAACAATGTTGAGATGAAACGTATTGAAGCTCAGATGAGACAACAATTATTAGATTTTGAGTTGAAAATTAAAGATCTTGAGTTAAAGTATGGAACTAAAATTGATGAACTAGAATTAAAACGAAGATCAATGTTAGAACAAGCAGATCTTAATAAGTCTGGTGATTTAATGAAAGAGATAGTGAAAGGTCAAGGTCAATTCTTTAATGGACAAGGAAACACAGATCAGGCAGGGCAAGAGGGCAGAACAACTTCTGAACGATCCCCTACTGAAGACAGCATTTGAAGATCTCCTAGAAATATATAAACAGGAAATCTTTAATACAAAATTCGCTGAAAATGAAAAACGTACTCACCTTTGGGTAGCCTACAATCTTGTAGAAAAAATCAGAGGTCATTTACTTAGTATCATGGAAAGCGGAAAACTAACTCAACAAGAGTTAGATCAATTAAATAAAAGACGTTAAGCTAACGCAACGTCAAATTCGTCAACCAACTATAAAGGAACGATATGTCAGAAACACAAAACCTAGAAGGTGCTGCTGAAAAAATCTCAGGATTATTGAATCCACAAGATCAACAAGAAACTGAAATTAAAAAAGTAGAGCCATCAGAATCTGAACCTGAGCAACAGGAAGTTCAAGAAAGTCAAGCTGAGTCTGAAGCAACTAATGAACAAGAATCTGAAAATACTGAGGTCACAGAAGAACAACAAACAGAATTAGAGGAACCAAATCTCCACCGATTAAAAGTTAATGGTCAAGAGATAGAGGTTAGCCTTGATGAGCTGAAAGCTGGTTATTCTAGAGACTCAGATTATAGACAAAAAACTCATTCTTTAAGTCAAGAAAGAAAATCTCTTGAAGAACAAAAGAATAGTTTGCGTCAATCTTATGAAACAAGACTCAAAGAACTTAACGATACAATTGCTACTGCTGATGAATTTATCAGACAACAACAAGGTGGTCAAGATCTTCAAAAATTATTTGATGAAGATCCAGTTGCAGCAGCTCGTTTAGAATTTCAATTACGTCAACAATCTGAAAAGATTGAAGAAATGAAATCTAAAGCAAGAGAAGCTCAACATAAACAATACAATGATTTCCTTGAAACACAAAAAGAGTTAGCAGCACAAAAGATACCTGAGTTTGCAGATCCAAGTAAAGCTGATACATTTAAAATTGATATGCGTAATACATTACGAGATTATGGTTTTAATGATCAAGAGATTGGATCACTTGCAGATCACAGATTTCTAATGGTCGCAAAGGATGCTATGGGCTATAAGTCATTACAAAATAAAAAACCTATAGTTCAAAAGAAAGTAGCCAATGCACCAAAAGTTGTTAAATCAGGTGTTGCTAAGCAAAACGTTAGTTCAGGTCGAGAAGTAATAAGAAATAAAATAAACAAGCTAAGAAAATCTGGAAGCATCAATGATGCTAAAAGTGCTTTGCTTGATATTATTAATCTTAAATCTCAACAAAGGAAATAACAAATGGCACAACCAACAAATACATTTGATACTTATGATAGTGTAGGTGAAAGAGAAGATCTTTCTGACGTTATCTATAGTATCTCCCCAACAGATACGCCATTCATTAGCTCAGCAGCAAAAACAAAAGCTACTGCAGTTTTACACGAATGGCAAACAGATGCTTTAGCAGCAGCTGCTACTGACAATGCTGTAATCGAAGGTGATGAAGCAACTGTAGATGCTCTTACTGCAACTACTAGATTATCTAACTCTGCTCAAATTATGGACAAAGTTATCACTATATCTGGTACACAAGAAGCAGTAGACAAAGCAGGTAGAGCTTCTGAATTAGCTTACCAAATTGCTAAAAAAGCAAAAGAACTAAAAAGAGATATGGAAGCAACTGTAACTTCTAACATTGCTGAAGTAACTGGTGGTTCTGGTACAGCTAGAAAAATGGGTACATTAGGTTCATGGGTTATCACTAATGATGACTTTGCATCTGATGGTGCATCAGGAACTGGTATAGGTAATACTGCTAGAACTGATGGAACTCAAAGAGCTTTCACAGAAGCACAATTAAAATCTGTAATTAAATCAGTATGGAATGCTGGTGGTGATCCAACTATGATTATGGTTGGCCCATTCAACAAACAAAAGTTATCAGGATTTACTGGTAACAGTACTAGATTTGATGCAGGTGCTGATGCTACTTTATACACATCAGTAGACGTATATGCATCTGACTTCGGTCAATTGCAAGTAGTACCTAACAGATTCTCTAGAGATAGAGATGCTTGGGTTCTAGATATGAACTACTGGGGTATTGCGTTCTTGAGAGATTTCACTATGCATGAACTTGCAAAAACTGGTGATACTGAAAAGAGACAGCTTTTAGTAGAAGCAACTCTTGAGTCAAGAAACGAAGGTGCGTCAGGCTTAATTGCTGACTTAACTACTTCATAATAAATATAACTGTTTGGGGGAGTAACCTATAAATCTGCTCCCCCAGCAGATTCTAACAATGAAGATCTGAGAGAAGGTTAAGGTCGGAACATTTAAGGAATAACATGAGAACATTAAACGATTACTTTATTACATCAACAATCGCAGACGTAAGTACTGCATCTTCAACATTCGTTGCAGTACCAGACAATGGAAAAATTATTAAAATTTTTACAGCTTTACAAGGAGCTATATCTGGAGCTGATGCAGGAATAAGTTTTGAAATCGGTGGAACTGCAATTACTAATGGTGGTATTACTATTGCTAATTCAGGTTCAGCAGCAGGTGATGTAGATTCATCTGAGCCAACTGCTAATAACGACATTAATGAAGGACAAGCTATCGAAATGATAACTGATGGTGCTTCAACTGGAACTGCAAAAGCTGTAGTTACATTCGTTATAAGAAGATAATTAATTTGGGGATGGCAACATCCCCATAACACTTAGGAGAAATTTATGCACATTGCTATGAGACCTGTTTCAACACAAAAAGTTAACTCTGCAGGTACATCAGCTCAATCAGCAGCATTTAGTCCTAACATTGAATATGTTAGAATTATTCCAGATGCAGATTGTCATATTGAGTTTGGTGTAAATCCAACAGCTACTACTTCTAAAATTTTTATGGAGTCTAAAACTTCTGAATATTTTAAAGTTTCGCCTGGCGAAAAAGTAGCAGTAATAGGAACTGTCAATTTATACGTAACTGAATTATCAGAATAATGGGAAAAGTTAGATCTGTAGAATATGATGGTGGTATAAAGACTCGATATATCCAAGAGTCTGATGGTAAATTAACTATCAATAATCAACAAGATGTAAATCCTTTATTAAAAAGAAATAAAGAACTTTACAATCATGATGATGGTTATTTAACTAAAGCGAAAGAAATGAAACGAGTAGCTAGTATTCCTCCATTAGTTTTGCAGATCTGGGCTAAAGAGTATAATGGTAGTAACAATTGGTTTGGATTACCAAAAGATATTCAAAGACAAATAATGAGAAGAAAACTAAACTCTAGTGAGTTTAGATATTTTAGAACAGCATCAGGAAATTTATAATGGCTATTTCAACATACGCAGAATTAAAAACATCTATAGCTAATTGGCTTAATAGATCAGATCTTACATCAGAAATATCTGGTGATTTTATTAAACTTACTGAAGCTGATTTTAATGCTAAGCTAAGAATTAGACAAATGGAACAGATTGATACATTAACTATCAATGCTGAAACTGTAAGTGTACCATCTGGTTTTATTGCAGTTAGATCTTTATATTTATTAGTATCAAGTACTAAATATCCATTAGAATATATTACTCCAGGCAATATGTTTGAAATAAGAGGTGGATCAAGAACTGGTAGACCTAGATCTTATACAATAGAATCTGATAATGGTACTGAACAATTTAGATTTGGGCCAGCACCTGATACATCTTACACAGGTTATTTATCGTATTATAAAAACATCACAACTCTTAGTGATTCTAATACATCAAATTATATTTTAGCTAATCATCCAGCTATATATTTATATGGATCCTTATACCATGCATCTAACTTTCTTGGTGGAATAGAACCTAATCAAGCACAAAATTGGTTAGCTATGTATTCATCAGCATTAGAAAGATGTGAAAATAATGACAGACAAGATTCTTATGGTGGTGCACCTGTTCAACAAAGAACAGATGTTCAAACTGATTTATCATTTTATAGGAATAGATAATGCAAATACCTTTTGGAGAATGGCTACCTGATCAACCTGAACATATGAATCCAGGAGCCAATGTAGCAACTAATGTTTATTATGCTCTTAATTCTTATAAGAGATTTCCTTC
>Ga0208004_1000744_pt1 | contig 12578 bp, 18 predicted proteins | sample DEB08_DNA_6_FD_184522 | JGI IMG/M metagenome (GOLD analysis project Ga0208004, IMG submission 184522) | Aqueous microbial communities from the Delaware River and Bay under freshwater to marine salinity gradient to study organic matter... | ecosystem: Environmental > Aquatic > Marine > Coastal ...
CCGTACAACCGTATTCCAGGCTTTTATATTAATCAGCACTACTTTATGCCGGGCTTTCCGGATATGGCGCATCCAATGACCGATTGGGTGTTAGAGCAGTTTTATCCTGTGATCAATCCTGAAAAGCAAAAAGCGGTTTGGGTTGAGGGTGCGATTGAATCAAAGCTTGTACCGATCATGGATCGCATGATGGAAAAATATCCAAAGCACAAACTGTTTAGCTTGCCGCGCTTAGGTGAGTATCCAAGAATTGAGTTGGGTTATCGCGGTGATGAGATCGATCATCCGTTTAAAGATTTACTCGATGAGTTAGATGCCAGTGGATTCACCTACACCGATTCAAGTGATTAATCTTTTGCAGTAGCAGGGCGGGTCGTGCCGTCAGCAAAAGTCATCGGCAGGCCAGCGGTTTTCCAACCAATCACGCCATCACGGAAATAGTAAATCTTGGTGTAGCCCCAATGTACGGCCAGTGTTGATGCGCGATAGCTACGTGAGCACTTTTGGCCGCTGCAATAAATAACTATCTCTTGATCAGGCTGAATAAGTCCCATTAAGGCTTCTTTTGAGTAGCCATTCTTTAGGTCTAGGTGAATCGCATTGGGTATATGTTTGCGATTGAACAGGCGTTGATTGCGCACATCAAGAAAAGGAACACCGCGGTTGAATAATTCAGCAGCTTGCTCAACGCTGACGGTCGTGGTGCCTTCGACACTCTTAGGTGATTCCCATTTGCCAGATTCTTCAGCGAATGAAATAGAGGTGAGTAGTAATAGACCTAAAATGATTAAGCGTTTCACGTTAAGACTCCCACGAGGGTTTTTCGCGTTGATGACCTTTTTCATGCAACTTTTCCAGATACTCAGTCCAGTATAGTGCTTTCTTGCGTCCTAAGTCATACAGGTAATCCCAGTCGTATAAACCTGAGTCATGCCCGTCATCGAACACAATTTTTACTGCATATTGGCCCACGGGAATAATTTCGGTGATGTTGACATCTTGTTTATCCACTTCGAGCTTGGATTTTTGACCCCAGTGACCTCGCACCTCAGCAGAGGGTGAGTAGACTCTTAACAGTTCGCAACTCAACTCATGCGTCACGCCATCGGTGTAGGTGATCTCGAGCGCATGCGACTTTTGATGCAAGGTGATATCGACGGGGCGAAGTTGCGTCATGATTTAGTAGATAAAAGGGATAAGACGTTTATGACTACGCATGTAATCAGCGTAGTTGCTAAAGCGGGTTTGTAGATACTGTTCTTCTTTATGCATTTTGCCAAGAATGGCTAAGCTTAGTGTGATCAGAGATAAAGTGTTAATCCAGTGATTGTTATAAATCACCATGCCCAACATAAAGAGCATGACCGATAGATACATAGGGTGACGTACCCACTGATAAGGTCCAGTCACAATAAAGTTCGCGTTATCGAGAATCTCAGGATAAATCGCAAAATTACCCAGTTTGTTGTGCATCAAAGTATAGATGCCAACCAAAACACCGAGCCCCGTTATCGCCAGCCAAGCAATTGGGTTTTGAGTGTCCGCAAAGGGATAAAACCCAACGCCAATGGAGCTGAATTGAAGCAGGACAAAAAAATGACTTGCCAGTGGGTGGTGGGTCATTGCGTTGCGCCTAGCTTTTTAGCGTGAGCCAATGTTTCTTCAGGATCTTGAGTGTGTGACACCCAGCCACCAAGGTGCTTCTGTATAAGCGAACTCAACATCGCAATGTGATTGGGTTGCGCATTCAAACAAGCGATGTACTCGTAACGTTCGCCACCCGCTTCTAAGAAAGTGTCACGGTTTTCCATGCCAATCTCTTCAATGGTTTCTAGACAATCAACCGCAAAGCCTGGGCAAATCACTTGAACAGACTTCACACCTTCTTCGCCAAACTTTTCAAGCGTGTGGTCGGTGTAAGGTGATAACCATTGTTTTGGTCCTAAGCGTGATTGAAAGCTGATCTGCCATTCACCCTCTTTTAAACCTAGGCGCTCAGCCAGCAAGCGGCCTGTTTTGTGACATTCACAGTGATAAGGGTCGCCTTTATGGAAGTACTCTTCAGGTACACCATGAAATGACATGAGCAGTTTGTCCGAACCCCCATGTTCTGCACGCCAACTTTCAACACTGTTAGCCAGTGCTTCTATGTAGTCAGGATTGTCATGGTAGTGATTGATAAAACGCAGTTCTGGTAACCAGCGCCATTTTTTGAGTTGGTCGGTAACCTCATCAAAGATGGATGCTGTGGTGGTTGCTGAGTACTGCGGATACATCGGAACAACAAGTAATTCACGTACGCCACGCTCTTGCATGCTTTTAAGCACAGAGCCGATCGATGGCGAGCCATAGCGCATTGCAAGATCAATCACCACTTCATCGCCATAAGCAGCGTTAAGTGATTCGCTGATTGCAGCGGTTTGTTCTTTTGAAATGCTCATCAAAGGTGAGCCGTCTTCGGTCCATACTTTTTGATACGCCTTTGCTGATTTGCGTGGACGTGTATTGAGGATGATGAAGTTAAGTACAAACCACCAGATAGGGCGAGGCACTTCAACTACGCGTGGGTCCCACAAGAATTCTTTTAAATACCGACGTACCGATTTGGTATCAGGTGCATCCGGGGTGCCAAGGTTGACGATCAATACGCCTGTCTTGGCTTTTGAATTATGGTGGAAGCTTTTGATGTCCATAGGTTGATCTCTTATATTTTTTTGAAGTCTAACAAGCGCGCTCTGAGAATGGGCGAGAATTACTTCGAGCATCGTAACTAAGAGGGTTGAATGGCGGATGACTGAGAAAACCATACTGTCTTAGTCGCCCGATGTTCTCTCACACAGGCTAAAATAAAGCCATGACGATGAAATTTTGTATGGCATGTGGCTCACAGTTAGAGCTGAAGGTCCCTTTTGGCGATAACCGTGAACGTCATGTGTGTATTACCTGCGGTGAGATTCATTACCAAAACCCCAAGATCGTGACCGGCTGCATTCCTGTTTGGGAAGATAAGGTGCTGTTGTGTAAGCGAGCGATCGAGCCACGCTATGGCTTGTGGACAGTACCGGCGGGCTTCATGGAAAACGGCGAATCAACCCATGCTGGTGCTATGCGAGAGACTCTTGAAGAGGCCAATGCGCGCGTTGAGATTGATGAGCTTTACATGACGGTCAATCTGCCTTTAATTAATCAAGTCTATATGCTGTTTAGAGCGCAATTGATCGATCTTGATTTTTCAGCTGGTGAAGAAAGCCTAGATGTGCGCCTATTCAGCGAGAATGAAATTCCTTGGGGAGAGCTTGCTTTCCCAACCGTAGAAGTTAGTTTGAAGCGTTTCTTTGCTGATCGGACTTGCGGAGAATTTACCCCAGGTATGGTGGATATCGTTCGTGATGCTGAAGCCCCGAAAGGCTATCGAGTTACAGAGATTGCCTAATAGCCGAGAAGTAGCTCGAGTACCACTTTGCTGCCGAAGTAAGCCAACATCAAAATCACAAATCCACTGATTGTCCAATTAATCGCAGTGCGACCACGCCAGCCAAAGCGATAGCGTCCTGCCAATAAGGTGGCAAAAACAACCCATGCGATAATCGACAAGATCGTTTTGTGTGCCACTTTTTGCGCAAACATATCGTCGAGATAGATAAAGCCAAAACTTAGGGCTAGGCACAGCAACACGAAGCCCACGCCAATCATTTCAAAGAGCAGCGCTTCCATAGTTTGTAGAGGGGGTAGTAAGCGAATAAAGCCGCCTGGGTGATGCTTACGCAAATGATTATCTTGAATCGATAGCAGCAATGCTTGAACTGCGGCAAGGGTCAAAATGGCATAAGCCAACATGGATGTAACCACATGGAGTCGCAGTGCCCAGCTCGCATTAGTGTTGAGTAAATGTTCACTCGGGTAGCTCATTTGAAGCCAGAGTGTAAATCCCGCCAGCGGCATGATCACAATGCCCAGATTATCAATTGGCTTACTGATGGCTGAAATAATCAGCAATACAGCAATCACGAAGGTGGTTAGCGATACAGCATTGGAGATGTTGAAGTTGATGCCGGCAGCGGTGTCCATTGCCGCAACTAACACCCAGGAATGTAAAAGTGCTGCGATTGCCGCGAAGCTAAACGCCAGACTTCTCTGTGGGGTCAGTGCATGCTGAGTGGCAAACAATCGCATTCCCAGGCTAGCGCCTGCGAGCAGGTAGAGCGCAATACTTAGCAGCGATAAAAGATGGTTATCCATGAGCGGGAATAATCGCATATCGGCTGTGGGTACGCGAGCACAGCAGGTGCTGCCTTGAACCGTTATAATGACCACATTCTCAAGAACTTCTCGAGCTGATCTATGTTTCAGAATCTGTCTGACCGTTTAGGTGGTGCGCTGCAGAAATTGCGCGGCCAGGGTCGTATTACCGAAGACAACATCAAAGACACGATGCGTGAAGTGCGCATGGCGCTTCTCGAGGCAGACGTTGCGCTGCCTGTGGTTAAGGCGTTTGTCGATCAAGTTAAAGAAAAGGCGCTCGGTGAGGCGGTAATGAAGAGCCTGACGCCAGGTCAGGCCCTCGTAAAGATCGTTAATGACGAGCTGGTTACGGTGATGGGTGAGGCTAATGAAGGCCTTAACCTGAATGCGCAACCGCCGGCTGTGGTGATGATGGCGGGCCTGCAAGGTTCGGGTAAAACCACCAGTGTGGGTAAGCTTGCACGCCTATTAAAAGAGCGACATAACAAAAAGGTCATGGTGGTGAGCTGTGACGTTTATCGTCCTGCCGCGATTGATCAGCTGCAAACCTTGGCTAACGAAGTCGGCGTTGATTTCCATCCGTCGAACATCATGCAAAAGCCGAACGCGATTGCGAAAGAAGCGCTAGATGCTGCAAAACGTTCGTTCTGCGATGTGCTGCTGGTGGATACGGCGGGCCGTTTGCACGTCGATGGCGAAATGATGCAAGAGATCAAAGCGCTGCATGCATCGATCAACCCAGTGGAGACACTGTTCGTTGTTGATGCGATGACCGGTCAGGACGCAGCGAATACCGCCAAAGCCTTTGATGAAGCGCTACCACTCACCGGTGTGATTCTGACGAAAACAGATGGTGATGCACGTGGTGGTGCGGCCTTATCAATCCGTCAAATTACCGGTAAGCCAATTAAGTTCTTAGGTGTTGGTGAGAAAACAACTGCGCTAGAAGCCTTCCATCCTGATCGTGTTGCTTCGCGTATTTTGGGCATGGGTGACGTACTGAGCTTGGTCGAAGAGGTCACACAAAAGGTTGATCACGATAAGGCTGAGAAGCTCGCAAAGAAATTACAAAAAGGTAAAGACTTCACCTTGGCGGATTTCAAAGAGCAGATGGAACAAATGCAAAATATGGGTGGCATGTCTGGCTTGATGGATAAGCTGCCAGGTATGGGGCAAATTCCAGATGCGGTCAAAGCGCAGGTTGGTGATAAAGAGACCAATCGCACCATTGCCATCATTAATTCGATGACACCGCAGGAGCGTGAATTTCCTGGAGTTATCAAGGGGTCGCGTAAAAAGCGTATTGCTGCAGGTTCTGGCACTCAGGTGCAAGACGTCAATCGCATGCTGAAGCAGTTTATGCAGATGCAAAAGATGATGAAGAAGATGAAAGGCGGCGGTATGGAAAAAATGCTCAAAGGCTTGGGTGGCAAAATTCCAGGTCTTGGCGGTTTAGGCGGTCTTGGTGGGGGCGGCGGCTTCCCGTTTAAATAATCAGTCGAGAGTCAACAGGCGCAACACATCGGGATCTATGCTCTTACGAGCCTGATCAGCAGGTGCCCAGCGCATATCACTGCCCATACAATAAGCGCCAAGATATTCGTTTGGCGGATTTCCCTTCCAGTCATCCGGCGAGAGCATCGAAAACTGGCTCGCACCCTCTGGCGTTTTGTATAAATGATAGATCTTGCCCGGAATCTTCTTAAATTGGCACTTCGCGCGATGCAGCTGCATGTTTTCCTGCGCTTGAGTTAAAATTCCACGCGCCTGTTCTTGTAAGAACTTGATTTGCTGTGCAATTTGTTCCAATTGAACATTCACCTGACCCGCTAGCATTTCATCGGCTTTTTCGACCTGTTCAGCCAGTTCGACCAGATTAAATGCCGGTGCTAATCGGCTCACAGGATAGGGCGCAGAGCTGTCAAAGCCTTGGTGCAGCTGAGGTGCTCCGGATTTTGAACTTTTTTCTGACATTTCAGACCCTTTGATAGACAAATCGCATTAATTTTCGCTTCACAAATGCCGCGATTTGCGTAGAATACCGCGTTTCCTTCACGGGGGCCCCTGTTAGAGGTGCCGTCTGTCTGAGAATTCAGACCAGAAAGACCGTTTAGATATTAGTAACAAACATTAGGTTTACGAAGCATGGTTTCAATTCGTTTAGCCCGCAGTGGCGCGAAGAAGCGTCCTTTCTACCACTTGGTGGCAGCTGACTCACGTCGTGCACGTGGCGGTCGTTACATCGAGCGTTTGGGTTTTTACAATCCATTGGCAGTAGAAGGCACTGAAGAGCAACGCATCGACATCGAGCGTGTTGACTACTGGATTTCAGTAGGTGCTCAGTTGTCAGATCGCGCAGCTAAGGTTGTTGATGCGGCCCGTAAGGGAGCGTCTGCTTAATCTTAAGCGGCATGCTCGTCGGCTTGATTGCGTAGCGAGTCGATAATGAGCACAGAAACGCACATTACCGAGGGTGACGAGAACGATCTTGTCACCCTCGGTTACGTTACTGGAGCGCATGGTTTACAAGGCTGGGTGAAAGTTCATTCAGATACCATGCCTCGAGAAAACATCACGACATACAGTGCGCTGTTGTTACAACAGAACGGTGAATGGACGCGATGGAAATTGAGTTCGGGACGACGCCAAGGTAAGGCTGTTGTGATCAAACTCAAAGGTTGTAATGACCGAGACCAAGCCGAAGCGCTAGCGGGTGCCATCATTGCCATCCAGCGAGAGCAGCTTCCATCGCTTGAAGACGCAGAGTTCTACTGGGCAGATCTAATTGGTTTGGCAGTCCAAACCCAAGAAGGTCTAGAACTCGGCCATGTCGATCATCTGTTTGAAACAGGTTCTAACGACGTGGTGGTGGTAAAAGGAGATCGCGAACGCTTGATCCCTTTTGTCATGGATCAGGTGATCCAATCGGTTGATCTCGAAAGCCGCTTAATGGTGGTGGACTGGGATCCAGAATTTTAGGAAAGAGATGATGCGATTTGATGTCATCACGCTGTTTCCAGAGATGTTTGATGCGATTCGCTTAGGGGTAACCGGGCGTGCAATCGACAAGGGACTAGCGAAGCTAGTGCTTTGGAACCCTCGAGATTACACCGAGGATGTGCATCAAACTGTTGATGATCGTCCCTATGGCGGTGGCCCTGGGATGGTGATGAAGGTGGAACCTTTGCTTGCCGCGATTCAAGCCGCGAAAGCTCAAAACCCAACTTCAAAAGTAGTTTACCTGTCACCGCAGGGTCAGCGCTTTGTTCAAGCGACGGCATTAGCGGCGACACAAACGAGCGGCATCATCTTGATTGCCGGACGTTATGAAGGCATCGATGAACGAGTGATTCACTCTTTTGTTGATGAAGAATGGTCACTCGGAGACTTTGTGTTATCCGGGGGAGAGCTACCAGCGATGGTGGTGATCGACAGCATGATTCGTTTGTTACCTGGTGCGCTGGGTCATGCCGAATCAGCCGAGCAAGATTCCTTTAGTGATGGCTTGCTGGACTGTCCGCATTACACGCGGCCAGAAAACATCTTGGATCAAGATGTGCCATCGGTGTTGTTGTCAGGTGATCATGAAAAGATTCGGCTTTGGCGTTTACAACAAGCGTTAGGGCGGACTTGGTTGAGACGACCTGATTTATTAGAGGGTCGAGAACTCAACAAACAAGAGCAAGAATTGCTCGACGAATTTAAGCAAGCCCATCAGGGTGAGCAGTGAACTGAATCGTGCCGTGAGGCACCATGGCTAAATAAGCAGGAGCAAGGGCGATGAGCAACATCATCCAGGAACTCGAAGCAGAACAAATGGGCAAAGAAATGCCTAATTTTGGTCCAGGCGACACTGTTGTCGTTCAAGTTAAAGTTAAAGAAGGCGACCGTGAGCGTTTGCAGGCATACGAAGGTATTTGTATTGCAAAGCGTAACCGTGGTCTGAACTCATCGTTCACTGTTCGTAAGATCTCTCACGGTGAAGGCGTTGAGCGTGTATTCCAAACTTACAGTCCTGCGGTTGACTCAGTAGAGGTTAAGCGTCGTGGTGATGTTCGTCGTGCGAAGTTGTACTACTTGCGCGGCTTGACCGGTAAGGCAGCACGTATCAAAGAGAAGGTTGGTAAGAAGTAATCTACCGCTCATCTCTGAGACAAATAAAAAGCCGATCTGTACTCGCAGGTCGGCTTTTTTGTTGTAAGTTGTGCCTATGACTGAAACCTTTTACTGGCATGACTATGAAACTTGGGGCGCAGATCCGAGCCGTGATCGCGCCTCACAATTTGCGGGTCTACGCACTGATCTCGATCTCAATCCTATAGGCAAGCCGTTAGTCATCTATGCCAAACCGGCAGATGATTTCTTGCCGCATCCAGAGGCTTGCATGGTTACTGGGATCAGCCCGCAATTAGCCTTTGAGCAAGGCGTGCCAGAAGCGGATTTCTTCCGTTTCATTCATGAAGAGCTGAGCACGCCAGGTACCTGTGCGCTGGGTTACAACACGCTTCGCTTTGACGATACCGTGACGCGCTTCGGCTTGTATCGAAACTTTTATGATCCGTATGAGCGTGAGTATGCCAATGGGAACTCACGTTGGGACTTGATTGATGTTGTGCGATTAACGCGTGCATTGCGGCCTGAGGGTATTAACTGGCCAACCAAAGACGATGGTTCAAACAGTTTTCGTTTAGAGGATCTAACCGCAGCGAATAAAATAGAGCACGCTGGTGCTCACGATGCTTTAGTCGATGTGAAAGCGACAATCGCTTTAGCTAAGCTGTTAAAACAAGCACAACCTAAGTTGTTTGATTATGTTTTCGCGCATCGCGATAAACACTCGATCAATACCCTTTTAGATGTCGTGAATCCAAAGCCAGTTGTGCATAGCTCGATGCGTTTTCCAGCGCGTTTGGGCTGTATTGCGAGTGTGCTGCCGCTGATTCGTCATCCGAAGAATCCTAATCAAGTTATTACCTATGATCTGCGTGTGGATCCAACACCCTTATTGGAATGCGATGTCGATGAGCTGAAAGCGCGGCTTTATACTCGTTCAGAAGATTTACCAGAAGGTGTTGAGCGGATAGCGTTAAAAGGTATTCGAGTGAATCAGGCGCCGGTGGTTGTGCCAATCAATACATTAACTGATGAAGCACGTGAGCAATGGGATTTAGGTCTCGCACGTGAACAAAAGCACATTGAATTGCTACTGAACAATAAAGCGGTATGGCAAAAGAAACTTGAAGCTCTTTATGCGAGTGACGACTTCGCAGGCGATACGGATCCTGACTTCAATTTATACGGTGGCTTTATTGGTGCAGGCGACAAACGGTTAGCGGAGCAGCTTCACTTTACGTCCCCAGAAGAGCTAGCGAGCAGTACCTTTCCTTTTGAGGATGAACGTTGGCGAGAATTGGTATGGCGATATCGTGCGCGTAATTGGCCTGATCACCTCAGTACCCATGAGAAAGCCCAATGGGATGAGTTTCGTCGTCAGCGAATTCAAGAGGGCGGAGCGACAGGCCCCAGTCTTAAGGATTACCGCAAAACTTTATCTAAGATGGTGATTGATCCGGCGTTGTCAGAACAACAACGCCAGTTGGTCGACCAGCTTCTCGAGTGGCCGACACAGATCGGGGTTGATTAGTCTTTAATCCAGCCCTGTAGCGCTTCGATCAGTTGCTGAGCTTGATCTGGGCTAGAGATATTGAACTTAGACTTCTGCTGATATTCGCCATTTCGCTTCTGATAGCGGCGAATCGAGTACTTGTCTTTGCTGTATTCCTCTTTGCTCGGAACCCAGTCTTGGTAACGGAACAGAATAGTGGTCCAAGCGCCTTTTGAGAGGATCTTTTTATCCAGTTCTTTAACGGTATCGATACCGCCTTCGTTCCAGTTGATCGTCAATTCATCAGGGGTGCTGGCCATTTACTGCTCCGTGTCTAAAACAAATTATCTGCAGCAAATGATACCGCAGCAGGGCAGCTAACGCTTATTCAGAAGCGCCGTTTTTAACTAGAAAAGTCACCAGTTCTGGGTTCTTTTGTTGCTTCGCGACTGCTAGAGGAGAAAGGCCTGTTTTACTAGTTTGGTTCACCGAAGCACCTTGGTTGACTAAGTGGTGGGCAAGTCTATGGTTGTTATGACGAATCGCAATAATCAGAGAGGTATCACCAGCGGCATCTTGGGTGTCAAGTTTGGCGCCTTGCTCAATCAAGAATTTGACTGAATCACGGTCATAAACATCTTGTTGGGCCAATCTTAGGAGTGTGCGATCGGGGTTAATTTGAGCACCGCGTTTGATCATGAGTTCAGCTATTTGAATGCGACCATTCAATACAGCGAGCTCAATTGCAGTGTCGCCTTGTTGATTTCGCAGATTGATATCTGATGAGGCATCAAGAATCGCTTTAGCAATAACAAAACGACCTAAGCGAACTGCTTCGTGAAGTGCATAGCTGCCGTTGGGAAATGCAGTATTGAGATCAGTTCCCCAGTGCAGGTGACGCTCGACCTGTTCGAGGTCACCACGTTGCACTGCAAGGTAAAGCGATACGCTTGGCTTATCAGGTGCCGTACATCCGACAAGCGCAAGCACGATGAGCACAAGGCTCATCGCTTTTTTCATCAGTTTGGCTTGATGCTGGTTAATCCCAGTACCTCCCAGTTCTGCATACCACCTCGGTACCACTTTAACTTACTTGGTGGGTAACCAATGCTCAGTAATGACTTGATGTTCGTAGGGGCTTGTCCACACCAAACACCATTACAGAAAAGCACTAAGGTTTTTGCATTACTAAAATTCCAGAATTCAGCTGTACGCTGGGCGCCAAATTGATCTTCCAAAATTTCGGCAATCGATTCTTCACTATTCGCTTTCATACTGAGCTTTTTGTAGTGGAGATTAACGCTACCTGGAATGGTGCCACGCTCAAGCCAATCGGCGCCGCGAGAGTCAATGACCAACACACTATCGTCACCCTCACCAACTCGTTTTAAGTAATCAATCATGTCGAGCTCATCGATGGTTTGAACGCCGTCAGCTAAATGGATCGGCTGAATGCAAAAGGGCGGACAAGGACGCGAGGTCAGCTGGAATTTAGGATGAATGGTGTTATTAGTATTTTGATTACGTTGAATCGTGACGGTCACTCCATTGTGTTTAGTTTCGGCTGATTTCATCGAGCGCGTGATATTGACTTCTTTACCACCGCTACCTTCTTCAGCAAAAGTTGGAGTTGCTAAGGCAGTGATTACTGCCATCAAAATGAGTTTTGTCAGTTTCATGAGGCCTCCTAGGTATTTTTGTTTTTGCCATCATAACTAAAAGCTGCAATCCATGCGAAACAGGCTGATACACTAGGGTTTAGTTAAGTTAGGTTTGATTCATGCTGACAAAAATTGCCTTTACCCTTGCGGTTGTTATTGGTGTTCTCTGGTTTGCGAGACGCAGTCGCCAGCGTGTGGTGAATAATCCTGCGCCAGTCGTCAATCAGGGTAGTGGTTTCCCGATTGGTTGGTTAGCAACTGGTGTCGTGGCTCTGATGATTATTGCCGGTGGTTGGTTGATGTATGACCACTGGGAGAAGTCATCTGAGATGGTGTTTGTTCGAGTTGTTGATTCAGGTACCCAGAAGATGACGGAGTACCGCGCGTATCGCGGTGATATTGAAGAGCGAGCCTTTGTTACGGTTGATAATGTATCCGTCACCCTCGCTGCAACAGAACGCTTAGAAACCTCTACGAAGCCGCTAGACCAAAATTAAATGCGACGGAGAGTCGTTGTTGATCAGAGCGATTCTCCTCAACCGCATGCGCAAGCTTGGGTGAGAAGAGCACAAGCTTTCCTGCCTCTGGCGTAACCCTTAAGGTTTCATCGCAATCAAAAAGTAACAAGTCACCGCTATTTTGAGGCACAGTGATGTAATACACGCACGAGAGCAATTCATCTTCTTCGTCGTGATTGTGTCGTGCTGTTTTGTCGCCTGGTTGCATTGCGTTGAACCAAAAGCCCATCTTAAGCTCTGTTTGTTGCAACAGGGTTTGAGCGGTGTGTTTTACCGCATCGGCTAATGGCTGAAACTCTGGGATCGCGCTGATATCGATATAGGTGTTCTCATAGCGCCCAAGTTCAAGGTGGGAATGGCGACTGAACTGACCCTGAGCTTCTCGGTCATAGGCTTTAAGAATGGATTGGTTGAGAGAGTCAAAATCCTCAAGCCATGCAATATTTAAAGGGCCTTTTTGTGTGACCTGAAAAGCGTATGTCATCGTTTTCGGTGATAATGCTATTAATTAAGATTTTGAGCATGCCATGAACTTATTAGTAAGCCTAGCGG
>Ga0208004_1000752_pt1 | contig 12503 bp, 14 predicted proteins | sample DEB08_DNA_6_FD_184522 | JGI IMG/M metagenome (GOLD analysis project Ga0208004, IMG submission 184522) | Aqueous microbial communities from the Delaware River and Bay under freshwater to marine salinity gradient to study organic matter... | ecosystem: Environmental > Aquatic > Marine > Coastal ...
AAATGGAACGTGCCTTTGCCATTGCTCCTACGGCTTCTTGTTCCTATCGTTACCTCGACTCTCGTGGTTTTACGACTGCCCCTGAAATCGCTCCCCCCATCGCTCGTCTTGTTGATCGTGATAGCGAAACCATGGGCGTAGAACGGTTTGATTACGGGCCTGTAGAAATTGCTGAGGAAGTGGGCTGGGAAGCATTTCGTAAAGTGGCAGATGGCATCATGCGCCTCTTGGACAACACTGGCCTCCTCCATGGCTATTCCATGAATTGGTGGTCTGACCTAGTGGTTTGTGATGAAGACTTCCTTAAAGAATGGCTGGATAGTCCGCAAACTTCCCTTTATTACGCCCTGCAAGTACAAAGTGGCACTCAAGCTAAGGACGATGTTGGGGTAGAATTAGGAGAGAGTTTGACCAGCTTCTTTGGTCTTGAAGAAACGAACGAGCCTGAGTCTTGTTCTATTGATGCGGGATTTTGCGCAGCATGTTCTGAGTGACTTTAATCCTGTCCATTGCTTCCCATGGGGCTGAATTATCAGCCCTTTGTTTTCTGTCTTTTATTATCATCGCATTAACTAAAAATGGCCGTTCTTGATTATTTCTCTGCAGTAGCTCGTAAGCGTCCATGGCAAGCAGTGCCCGTCACCAAAGGGACGCTTGTGCCTGGTTCTGAAGAAACCATCTTTCGTGCCCTTGCTATTCGCCATCTTGAACTGCCCGTGAAGGACATGCTCCTCGAAGGGCTCAAGGGCGATCTGCCTAGGTCGCCTGGGCTTCTAGAAAGCATTGAAAGCAACTGGCAAGACGAAGAGCGTCATGACCTAGCCTTGGGCTATGTGGCGGCTGCGCATGGCCTTGATGAGAAAGCAGAAGCAGAAGCAATGAAGATTCGCCAAGCATGGATTGACCATCCCGCTTTCCCCATCGCCAAAGTGGCCATTCTGGAGCGTAGTATTTTCTTCACCATTCTTCCTTTCTTCCGTTTCAATGGTGACAAAGGACTACGCACTGTTGCGTCGGATGTCAGTAGGGATGAAATTTGTCACGCTTTTTGTAATACAAAAATTTGCGAAGAAGCAGGAGAAAAGTATGGCGAAAGCTTGAATAAGCTTCGCAAGATGACAGCGCTATGGATTTATGACCAGCTTGGTAAATCGTCCAACAAATATTTGGACAAAGACTTTTGGCTGCGTCAAAGCGACAGTCTGTTCCTAAGTGGGAAAGCTCCTGAGCTTAGTGCCACAACGGCAAGTGTCATGCCCAGTTTCTTTGAAACGAATGCGCTAAATCTTCCTGCCTATGGCAGGTAAGCTCCCCTTTTGCTACATTGAATTCCCCGCTTTTCCCGCATTGAGCGCCTTCGTCACGGCAGACCTTCATCTGGATCACGCCAAGATCCTTTCCTTTGACGCGCCTGATGGCTCTTCAATGCGTCCATATTCCTGCTTAGAGGAAATGCAGCAAGATTTGGAGGAGCGATGGAATGCAATAGTGCATCAGCGCGATACTGTCTATGTGCTAGGCGATGTGGCATTCTCCAAGACTGGCCTGCGTCTAATGGAGCGGTTCAAAGGAAGGAAAGTGCTAATTGCTGGCAATCATGATCGTCTTCCTGCAAAGCTTTATCTTCAATACTTTGATGACATTCGTGGAGCTTATTTTCACCATGGTGATAGCACAATGCTGGGCGGCCTCATCTTCACTCACATTCCTATACATCCTGCAGGATTAGTAGGACATTATCGCGGCAATGTACATGGTCATCTCCATTGTCATCTCGTAATGGACAATGGACAAGTAGATAAGCGATTCTTTAATGCTTGTGTAGAGAGGAATGATTTTGCGCCAGTTCCTCTAGAGTTAATTAAAGACTTCTTCAAAAGCCGTGAACGACAGGCGGACGTTCAATACGCCAGTCAGGGCACGATGGAACGCGCCCATTCATAATTGTCTTAAAGCAATAGACGCTCACACTGAATTATTTCTTTCCCATGGTGACCATTGGCACGAAGAAAAAGCTGCACTGCTTCGTGACTATGTGCATGAATTAAAAGCTTGGATTCTCTTACAAGAAGAACTGTCGCAAGAAAATTATGAAAAGGAATGAGGCAGAGTTTTCCCGCTTTAGGGAATCAACTGGTGCGGCCAGTGCTCTGCCTTCTTCATCGTGGGGCCTTCAATCCCACTTAGAACGAGATGCCAGAAACGGAATCCCAAGCGCCAAGCAATGCTTAAGCGCGGTATGTAACCGTTGGCCAACGGGCTCCTGCAGGAAGCTCACAAAGCTTAGCAGGACAGAGGCTCATCATTTCCATTTTCTTCTGCGCACAATTGCTCATCTTCTTCCTTGTACCACAAATATCGTTCCATAAAGTGCTCGTAAGCCTTATGAGCCAATGCGCGATCCTCCATTGTCACACCAGGAGCCTGCATCACTTCTGCAGCCTCTAGAACCTGTTCTAGGGCTTCTTGAGCTTCTCTAGAAAGGGCCATGGTGCCAAGGCAATTGCTGCTAGTCTACTGCTTCGCTTTTCATTGATTGATTGGTTTTCAACAGTTGCTGAAATTTCTTTAGACGCGGCAATAGCGAAGGTTCATAAAAATGATCAGCCGCTAAAAGCTGTAATGCAGTTTGTCTATCAGCTTCTAAAAGTGCAATGAGATATGATGCCTCCTTTAGCGAGAGATCAAAAAAAGTCTTTTTCACGAAAAGAGACAATGGTAAATTCTTGAAAATTCTAATGGTTCACCGCACCAGAGAATTTAGCCAATCTATGTCTGAATCCTTGGAAGCTTCCAAGATGGCTCCAGCGAGCGCGAACGCATAGTCGTCAATGCCACTCTCTTTGCCACCAGTTACTGACCATTGACCGCTACTTCTGTAGATGACGCTAAGGTTTTTCAATTGTTTGACGGCTTTTTCATGCGGATATAGCTCAATTAAGCCCGCATTAAATAACTCTTTCATTTTTGAAAACGCCTTCATTTTTGTACTTACCGACCAAGCAAGTTCTGCAATGGGAAAATCCTTGGACATGGACTGAATGGTGCCAGAGCTATTAAATTGGTCAAGGACAATACTTTGAAAATCGTAAATACGATGATGTTCTTTTATCCACTCTTCCACCTTTGCAATGTTCACTTCTTTCTTGCCACCAATATCAAAGTCTGGTTCAAAGGCATGGAATTTATCAATCACTAAACGCTCACCTTCGTAATGCACAATGCAAGCAGTATAGTCATCTCGTCCCACGCCACCACGCGCAGGGTCAAGAGCTAGTACATACGTGCCCATTAGCTCTCTTTGCGGAAACAATATGCCTCTGTCTTTATTAATGGCTACTTCCACAATTTCAGAAGCCAGAAGAGCAGAATGATTTTTTGCAAACTGAGCACCATACTCCACCCAGAATTTCTCTGGGTCGCGCTTTAGCTCTGCTTGTAGGAATGCACAATCAAAAGGCAAATTGGGATTGACAATCCACGTAGGCAGGTTTTCTGCCTGCATGAAAGGATAGTCACCGGACGTGGCCTCGCAGTAATGCTGATAGAACAAGCCGTCAGTCAACCATGGCGAGGATAGTTCAAGAATGCGACCATGTTTGCCAAATTGTGCAATAGATGGCGACAGTGCTTGATAGATGGCAGACGCACCTCTGTTTGCGTCACCTTCTAGAGCAAAGCTAAGTTCGTCCATGATGAGCATGACAACTGCTTTGCCACGAGAGGCCCTAGCAGAGGCAGGAATGGCTTGAAATACGCAATTATTGCTCACTTCAATCTCCGTGGCAGTCTCTCTTGTTATTTCATCCCCAAGTGGGCTATCAATTAGCAATTGTCTAATGTTGTTAAGCGCAAGCTTGGCTTGGCTTTGATCGTTAGCGATGGTAAGGATGTAGAACTTTTCAGACTTTCTCACGCGCCTTCTGTATTTCTCCTCCAAGACAAAGCAGGCATACAAAGCCGCAATCGATGCCATAAGCGTTTTACCACACCGTCGTCCTAGCGCCCACACTGCATGAGTTTTGTCGCCGCCAAAATACGAATCAAGAATGCGCCTTTGTTCAGGCCATAGCTCTAGCTGCAAAACTAACTTTGCGAATTCGCTGCATTTAAGGGTCATCGCAAACTGTCCATGCTTCGCAGTACCGTTTTTGGTACGAAAAAGGCAGGACGACCTCGTGCAGGATCAGCCCAATACTTTTCCTCCATTGCTTCGTGTCCATAGCACCATCCATGGAGAAATGTCTTTTGATTTTCTATGGTCACTAAAACGAATTTCTTCCGAGGATCTTCTTTATTTTGGACAATCAAATCGTATTTGTGCCTGCTGCGAGTTTTGATGTCCATGCCTGGCAAATCGTCTGAGCCACGACGAGCCTCCTTTTCTTGATACAAATGTTCTTTCATGCCAAGATACGAGGCCACGGCCATTTCTCCTGCAGCGCCAAGCAAATGAATGTCTAGTGCTTTGCTCCCTTTCCAGGCACCACCATTGCGCCCTCTCAAGCCTTTGCTTTCATTAAAGCCTTGCCTGCGCAGCCCTTCCTCCATTGCTTGCTGACGCTCTTCTGGCGTGAAGACAAATTCTATGGGAGTGGGCATAAAGAAAAGAACGACATGGCTACTGTAGCCACTTGTTAGCATAGATGCAATACACGACAAATGACAGAGTGGAAGACACTGTAAATCTTGGACACAATGGTGATGAAAGCCTACGAGTGGACGGGCTTGTGAATGCTTTGACGGGCATGAACACAAGCCGTGACAAGAGTCGCTATACCACTACCACTCCATTGGTTTTTCTGGGACAAGAGGAGCTGGAGAATTTGTATTCAGAGTGGATCCCCAAGCGTATCGTAGACATCGTGGCGGAACAAGCCACTCGCAAGGGCTTCAAAGTGTTGTTTGGCGGGGAAGGCGCTGCAGCGGAAGTCGTAACTGGCATTGAGCAAGTGATTGAGGATTTGTACATCCTTGAAAATCTTGGCCTTGCTTGTAAGAATGCTCGTCTGTTTGGTGGCTCCGTCATCCTTCTCTACATTGATGATGGCCGTGCTGCTGATCAGCCCGTAGACAAACGCAGCATTCGCAAGATTGAAGGCATGGAAGTACTTGATCGTTGGCAAATCGCACCAGTGATCAACGAAGAGGCACTATACGATTATTCAAAGGCAACGTACTATCAAATTATTTCTGGCGACCTCATTCGTCAACCACAACTCACTTACATTCATAAGGATAGAATTCTCAGATTTGACGGAGAATGGCTCCCCTATCGCATTAGACAACGGAACTATGGATGGGGAATGAGCACGCTGCAAAGTGTTTACGATAGTTTCCGTTTCTATTCCACTGGCATCAGTTCTGCTGCAACACTTCTCACGGAATTTGACATTTTTGTGCATAAACTTCGCGGCTTATCTACTATGCTTGCCGCTGGCAAAGAAAAGGACGTGCGTGATCGTTTAGTGCTAAATGATATGAGCAAAAGTGTGTATCGTGGTTATGCCATCGATGCTGAGAAAGAGGAGCTTGAGTTCATTAGTCGTAATTTTGGGGGTATAGGTGAAATCCTTGAAAAGCTCCGCATTGATATTATTGGAGCCTCACAAATTCCTCATACTATTCTGTTTGGAGAAAGCCCTGGCGGCCTTGGTTCTACTGGCAGGAGCGAAGAAAGGGACTTTGCAAAGATGCTTGGTGACTATCAAAGCGCCCACTTTAAGCGCCCCATGCAGCAACTGGTCGAAATGATCATGCTGAGCAAAGATGGTCCCACCAATGGAACAGTGCCTGATTCTTGGAGGATTTCCTTCAATGACCTCTTCGAGCTAAACGAAAGGGAAAAAGCAGACGTAAGGGCTCGCGTGGCAGCCGTAGACGGGCGTTACATTCAGCTTGGCGTACTGAGTCCGAAGGAAGTGGCAGATGCTCGCTATGGGGGCACAGAATGGTCAATGGAACTCACTCTTGATCCATCGGTGGTCCGTGAACTTCCTCAAAAGCAAGGCGAAATGAAAGTGCCTCCTGGCGGGCGCGATCCAATGAACGAAGAGAATGGCACTTTGCCAATGGATGGAAGCAGGGAAGTGGAAGATTCTGCTGGTCTGTTCTTAGAAGGCGACTTGGAGAAGGTGAAAGAGGATGCCGAGTTCAAAGACAAAGAGCTTCATCAACAAGCAATTGCGGCAGCAAAAGCTAAGTTCAAAGTGTGGCCTAGTGCAGTGGCTGGGGCCTATGTCACGCGCAAGTACAAAGAGCTGTACAAGCGCAAGCATGGTTCAATGGAAAAAGCATTCAGCGGCAAGAAAGAACAAGCCTCCTATTTCAAGGGCGACGCTATTGATCCAATGAAAGTGGAAGGGCGAATCCTGGGAGGCGTTGACGAAGCTGCGTTTATTTCCGAAGAGGACATTGACAAAGCTTTAGCCGAATGGAAGGAAGAAGCCCCTGCTCGTTTTAAGGAACTTCTGGAAGCTGACAATGCTGAATGACATTAGCCAATTCTCTTCCATTGTTATGTCCACAAGGATGGACGCTGCATGGTCTTACGACCGCAACACTGGACGTTATCGCGACGAGAAAGGCAGGTTCCTCAGTCAAGCTTCCGTAGAAAAGCTTGTTGATGGGCGCATTGATAAGTTAGAAAGTTCGCTCAAGCGCATCACGCGCATGTTGAGTAGCGGCAATATCACGCTAGAGCAATGGGAGGGAAGCGTTAGGGAAGCCATTAAAGGCGCTCATATACAGGCAGCCATCGTTGGCTATGGAGGCAAAGACAATATGGGCAGTGGGGAGTTTGGCCGCATTGGCCAGAGACTACGCAGCGAATATGCCTATCTAGAAGGCTTTGCTCGTGATCTTCTGGAGCAGCGCATTTCAGCTCCGATGGCTCTTGCACGCATTGGCTTGTATGCACAAAGCGTTCGAGGGAGCTTTTGGCAAGGCACTGAACTGCGCAAACAGCAACAAGGCTATGGCCTCATGCGTCGCATCCTGGATGACCAAGCCGTGCATTGCGCCGATTGTCCAGGGTATGCAGCGAAGGGAATTGTCCCCATTGGAAGCCTGCCCATGCCAGGGCAGCGTTGCGAATGCGGAGCACGATGCAAGTGCCGCGTTGAGTATTTTAGGCAGCAAGCGCCAAACGTACCAGTGTGAAAAAGTGATGTAGCATCTAGCGAGCTTCTTGATTTTGCGTGGCCAAGATTTTATTCGCAGGGGATTGTGGAGTACAAACGGGGTTTGGACGAGTAGCTGAATATTTGATTTCAGCCCTAGCAAAAGAGCATGAAGTACACGCATTAGCGGTAAACTGGCACGGGGACCCTTCTCCCATGCAGAAGCATTGCAAAATGTATCCAGCCATGGCGCATGGCGCCGACCCCTTCGGCTCTCATCGCATTGGCGAGCTAGTGCAAATCATTAAGCCTGACGTGGTTTTCATTGTCAATGACATTTGGGTGGCAATTAGCCTGACGGACGCCATTGAACCATTCAGGGAAAAGATTGGCTTCAAAACCTGCGTTTACACTCCCATTGATTCCTATGGCTTGTTTGCTGAACTCTTGCCTGCCATCAACAAGTGGGACTGCCTAGTCACTTACACTCAATTCGCCAAAGAGGAAATTCAGAAGATTGGCTACGAAAAGCCCATCCACATTGTTGGCCATGGCACAGACTTCACTAAATTCTTCCCCATGGACAAGGCTGAATGCCGCAAGGCATTAGGCGTGCCAGAGGATGTGTTCATTGTTTTCAATGGCAACAGGAATCAGCCACGTAAGCGTATTGACTTAACCATCAAAGGCTTCGTCAAATTTGCTAAAGACAAACCAGACGCTCGTCTGTGGCTCAACATGGGCAAGAAGGACATGGGGTGGGATTTAATTCCTTTAATGAAGCGCGTGTCAAGAGATGAAGGCTACGATCCCGCTGGCAAGCTCATTCTTACTAGTCCTAATTTTTCCACGCACAATTGCTTGTCCATTGAACAGCTCAATCAAACGTACAATGCAGTGGACGTTGGCGTAAACACTTGCATTGGCGAAGGATGGGGCTTGGTCAACACTGAACATGCTGCTACGGGCGTGGCACAATTAGTGCCAGACCATACAAGCTTGAAAGAGATTTTCAATGGCGTGCCTCGCATTGCTTGCCATGGCTCTGAAACTGATAGGAACTATGGGCTAGAGCGTCCATTGCCAGAGCCTGAAAGCATGGCTGAACTGTTGACCAACTATTACAAAAATCGCATGTCATTAAAAGTGGCAGGCGATTGGTGCTACAAGCGGATGCACGAAAAGCCTTTTTCTTGGCCTTTTGTACAAAAGCAAATGCTAGACATTGTGCAATCCCTGCTTAAGCCTGTCGTAGAGTTCAAGGGCTTTGGTGCTCCCACCAAGATTGGTTGATGACCATGCAAGTTTCCCAAATCTTCTTAAGCGATGGAGGCGACGAACTGTCTCCTTTCCTTCGTCATGCTACTTCCACGGTGAAGCAGGCATTCCCTGGAACTGACCATATCATTTACAACAAAGAGAGTCTGCGTCAGTTCATCGCTGATAATTTCTCCAAGAGAGTGCTCGCCGCTTATGACTGTTTGCAGCCCTATGCCTACAAAGCTGACCTTGGTCGCTATTGCCTCTTGAGCAGGCTTGGTGGCTGGTATGTGGACATTGGCGTGAGAGTGGCTAATCCCGTGGAAATAGGAGAGCGCGTGGAGATGCTGGCCTTCCGTGATATTCAACGGTTTAGCTTTACTAGTTGGGCGTGCTCCATGGGAATTCTTTTCTCCAAGCCAAACAATTTAGTGTTTCAATCAGCCATCGAAATGATTGAAGACAATTGCTATGAGAAATACTATGGCATCACTCCATTGTGTCCGACTGGTCCCACGCTTTTAGGCATGGCTTTGGCAATGAATGGTGGACAAGCTAATTTCCTTTATGGCGACTATTTAGAACTGACGCCCACGCATCAGCAAAAGAATCGTGCGTTCGTGCTGCCCGATGGCACGATCATGGGATGGGGCAAACCTTCTGGAGGTGGCGATTTGTTGGGCCTAGGAGCCAAAGGCACTAATAATTACAACGAGCTATGGGCAGCCAGGCAAATCTATGGGAGTGAATCATGAACAAAAGAATGATTCCCATTGGCATTCCTACTCTCCATTGTTACAACAGACTTACGCGCCTCATTCAATCGTTGGATGAACAAACTCACGATTGCATTGAAATAAGCTTTTTAATCATTGACAATGGTGGCAATTTGCAAACGTCGCCATTTGCGAAAGAACTTGCTCAAGTGAAGAGGCCGATTAACTTGGCAGTGCCTCCTAAAAACTTGGGAGTGTCGGCGTCCTTTAATGCAATCATTCGTCACTTTGGACAGTGCATTATTACTGGCGATGACGTGACATTTACTTTAGAGGATATTAGTCTTTTGCTTCAAGAGGCAGAAGCTAGTCCTGATAATGTTTTTGTTGGTGAACAGGAAGGCGGGTGGACGTTGTTCTGGATGAATCGTCCTGATACGTGGCTCTCCATGGGAGGATTTGACGAAGGCTTCTATCCAGCATATTATGAGGACAATGACGCGGATCGTCGTTTGACTTTGGCAGGGCTTGCTCGTAGTAAAGTGGTTCTGCCCGGATGGAGCCATGCCAACAGCAGTACTTTGTACGATGGCACGCCTGAATACCAAGCGCAGCATTGGCAGAATTTCCATCGCAATGGCATGTATTATCTGCGGAAGTGGGGAGGCGCTCCTGGGCAGGAACGTTTTCTCACGCCTTTCAATGGAGAAGCACAATGACCAACACTCTGCTGGACCTTGGCGGTCAGCCCCTTGTTAACAATTTGCTCGGTTCTGCTCAGGAAGCATTGTCTGCCATGAGATGGCCACTTCGAGCCGTGTACGACGAAAACTATACCATTCATTTGGACACAGAAGTGCCGCCTGAAAAGCTATATCAAAACTACCTCTATCGTAGTGGCATTAGTGCTCCATACATTGAACATTGCAAGCAATTGCACCAATCATTGTCCCATCTAAAGCAAGATGTGGTGATGGACATTGGAGGCAACGATGGCACACTGCTAAAAACATTTAAGCAACAAAACAATGGCGAAGGACGCTATATCAATGTGGATGCAAGTGCTAGTTTTCAAGCAGACAATGAACAGGCCGGCATTGAATACAACAATGCTTTCTTCAATGCAAAACTAGACTTGCCAAAAGCCAACATTATTACTTCCACCAATGTCTTTCAGCATACGAAAGACGTTCGTTCTTTCATTGAAGGTATTGTTCAGTTTCTTGATGGCGTGTGGGTGTTGGAATTTCCTTACACTTTGACCACGCTTCTCACTTTACAGTTTGATCAGTTTTACCACGAGCATTATTACTACTGGCTGATCACGCCATTGGCAAAATTATTTGATGAATATGGACTGAAGATCATCCATGCGAAGGAAATGCCCATTCATGGCGGCAGCATGAGACTATGGATGACGAATAAGGAACCAAGTGCGCCAGCCATTACAAGCGTGATAGACGACTACAAGGCTAAAGAACAATTGATTTCTTTTGAAGATTTTAGCAATAGCACAAAAATGCACATTGAGAAAAGCAAGAGCTTTATTTCCTCCCTAGAAGGACGCACTGTATTCTTTGGTGCTGCTGCTAAAGGCTGCGTTTTTCTTAATGCACTTGGCCTCTCCATTGAAAACATGCCCAATGCCTATGTAGTAGATGACACGCCAAGCAAACAAGGCATGTTTATTCCTGGCGCTGGTTTTGAAGTGTGTTCGAGGGAACGACTGGCGGAAGACAAGCCTGATAATGTCATTATTTTGGCTCATAACTTTGGCCGTTACATTGCAAGGTCTTTGCAGCAGGACGGTTTCAAGGGTAAGATTTACACTTGCTTGCCTTACGCCACTAAATTTTGATCATGAACCTATCTACCATCATTGAAGCGCCTAAAGTTGATGCCATTTTGAACCATCGCCAAATCAATGGCTTTGAGCATGGAGGCGGCACAGACAAGCAAACCATTCATTCTTATGGCCCCGTCTATGAAACACTGCTTGCCCCTTTTGAAAATACAAAAAGTACATTCTTAGAAGTGGGCGTGAATGTTGGTGGTTCAATGATGCTTTGGCATGATTTGTGCCCCAAGTCATTTGTGATTGGCGTGGATTGCATCAATGTTGTCCACCCCAGTATTTTCGAGCGGATGGAAGATAGTCGTTATGTTTTTATGGTGGGCGATGGTTATGCCTCATCAACAGTGGAAATGGTGGAGCAATTTGCGCCTAATGGTTTGGACTTTGCCGTGGATGATGGTCCGCACACCCTAGAAAGCCAGTGTAATTTCTTGCGCTTATATGTGCCTATGTTGAAGCCTGGTGGTGTGGCAGTAGTGGAAGACATTCAAGCTGAAAGTTGGTTTGAACCATTGATTGGCTGCGTAAAAGAAGGCTTCTCCGTGGAGAAAGTTGACCGTCGTGCTATTAAAGGAAGGTATGATGATCTTATGTTGATTGTTCGTCATGACTAAAAAGGAAAAGCAAGCTAAAATTCGGCTTGTAATGAAAGAATTCAAAGCTGGCAAGCTAAAAAGCAGCAGCGGCGAAGCAGTCAAGAGCCCAGCTCAAGCATTGGCAATTGCTCTGTCAGAAGCTGGCATGTCACGTCAGCCCAAGAAAGACATGGGCGATGAATACTACATGGCCTTCATGAAGGAGATTGGAGGCGAAGAAGAGGAAGAGAACGAAGAAGAGACAATGGACGAGAGCACTGGCGAAAAGCGCTGCAAGGCTTATCTTGCAACAGTGCGGAAGAACAAAGGAAAAAAGCCTTAAGGGGAGATGCGCAATCATTTTCCCCTCCATCGTCTGTACGCTCTGCAGCCCGTCGCGGCTTAGAACTACGCAAGAAGCACGGCAAAGGTGGCTTAACCACGCAAGAGGCTGGTAAGCAAGGCATCGGTAGTGGAGTGGCACGGGCCTCTGACTTGGCTGGCGGCAGCGCTTTGAGCTATGCAACAATCAAGCGCATGGCAGCGTTCTTTTCTCGCCACGAAAAGAACAAAAGTGGCGGCGAAGATGATGCTGGCTACATTGCGTGGCTGCTATGGGGCGGAGACGCCGGCAGGGCGTGGGCGAATCGCATCATTAAGATGGTGGAAAGCGCTAAAGACAAATGAGCGAATATGTGCGGGTGATTGAAGAAGAAGATGAAGGCATTGGCATTATGAAAGCCTTGTCCATTCTTTCAGCGCATGAACATCGCAACACTTCACAGTGGCGTCTTGTTGAAGAACAGCATTTCAAAAATGGTCGCCTTGACGAAACTCACGAATACGTGACAAGCTATTACGAAAAGCCTGATGATCAGTTTGAAGCAGTGAAGATGCTGGTCTTCGAGGCCGAAGCCATTGCGAAGGCATACATTATGGGGAGCATTGAAAGTCAGCTCGCTGAAATTCGCGACGA
>Ga0208004_1000765_pt1 | contig 12400 bp, 13 predicted proteins | sample DEB08_DNA_6_FD_184522 | JGI IMG/M metagenome (GOLD analysis project Ga0208004, IMG submission 184522) | Aqueous microbial communities from the Delaware River and Bay under freshwater to marine salinity gradient to study organic matter... | ecosystem: Environmental > Aquatic > Marine > Coastal ...
CATCTGTAATGCGCGTGGTTATGGAAGATTCCAATGGTGGGTCCTCGATTGGAATACACCAGCGATCGAGTTCTATCGCTCCCTCGGCGCGGAGGCGATGTCAGAGTGGACGGTCTATCGAGTTTCGGATGAGCCCCTGCGCAGCCTGGGCGAATTACCGCAATAAATACATCAAATAGTTATCTAGGCCTCATTAATAAGGCTTCCGTTCTCTTGATGCGGCGATTACTTTGAGCCATAAGACCCTCACCCTCGGGGGTCACCTATAGGAGAAATACGATGAACTTGAAAAAAGTACTGACTGGAGCAGGCGTATTCATGAGCGCCTTTGCTCTAGTTATCAGCAGCGTTCCATCGGCGACCGCAGCTAAAGTTCCATCGCGTAAAGCTAAGGCTGGCGATGAATGCGGTCGTGTAAATATGGTCGCAAAAAAGCGTGGCGCGGAAGGAACTGACTTAACCTGCTTGAGAATGACTGCAGGAACAGCAACCGGAGAACTTCGTTGGTGGTACAAGGATCTTAAGCCGCTAAAGAATCTAGATTGGGTTGTACCTGCAAACCCAGGTGGCTACTCACAAACTTCCACAGCAATCAGCGAATCCTTGAAGAAGGAAGGTTTGCTATCAACATATAGCTCCACCTTCAAACCAGGCGCTGGTGGAACCGTTGGCCTTGGATTCTTCCAAGAGATTAAAGATAAGCCTGAATCAGTTTTGATTACTGGACTTGCAATGGCTGGTGGTATTCCTTCTAATAAATCTCCACTCAAACTAGAATCTTCAACACCAGTTGCAAAAGTTATGCGTGAGTACCAAGCGCTAGTTGTACCTTCGACATCAAAGTACAAGACCCTCTCAGCATTCATTGCTGATTGGAAAGCGAATCCAGCACTTCCAATTTCTGGAGGATCACTTGGATCAACCGATCATCAATTCATCGGTCTTCTTGCTAAGGCAAATGGAATCGATCCAAAGAAGATGAACTTTGTAGTCCACTCTGGTGGTCCTGAAGTTATTGCTTCACTACTTTCAGGTGCGACGATTGCTGGTACTTCAGGATCTGCTGAATTCCTCTCACAAGTAGAGGCTGGAAAGCTTCGCGTTCTTGCGATCTCTTCAGCGAAGCGCTTGAAGGGATATCCTGCAAAAACCCTCAGAGAACAAGGTACGAACCTTGTTTATGGAAACTGGCGTGGCGTAATGGCTACTGCGGATCTATCTGAAGCAGATCGCCTAAATATGGTCAAGGTTTTTGACGCAATGCGTGGAACCGATACCTGGAAGGGTTACTTGACCCAATACAACTGGGATGATGAATGGGCTGCAGGTAAGGCCTTTGGAGACTTCCTAAAGGAGGAGCTCCCACTCGTTAAGGGTGTCATCACCGATCTTGGACTTGGTGGATAAGCACTAAGTGCTAAGCAAAGTATCAAAGGCAGGAAAGGGAGAGCTGGCATTTGCTGGCTCTCTCTTCCTTGTCTCTTTAGTTGTCTATTGGGACACATCGAAATTAATCCTTCCCACAAATAACACCGTTGTAAGCCCACGGACCTTTCCATATGTTGTTGCAACTCTTCTTTTAGTTGCATCCATTGGAATTGCTCTAGAAGTTTTGCGCGGGCGAGAAGCCACCCCGGAAGGCGTGGAGCCCGGTACCCCATTTCAGCGCGCTGATTTCAAGACGATGGGAATTATCGTTTTGGGCATAGGTCTTCATCTATTTCTAATTGAAAGAACTGGTTACATACTTTCAGCGACAATTTCATTTTGGAGCGTCGCTTATGCTTTCGGAGTAAAGCGTGCAGCTAGATTAGGTTTAATTGCATTTATTTTTTCAACTATTGTTTATGTCAGTTTCACAAGGCTACTTGATATCCAGTTACCCCAATGGATTCTCGAAGAGTTTTTATCTGATCTAGGAAGTAGCCAATGAACAATTTTGATTATTTACTAAATGGTTTTGGCGATGCTTTAGCATCAGGAAACCTCATCTACGGGTTTATTGGTACATTCCTAGGAACTTTGGTGGGCGTTCTTCCTGGAATTGGACCAGCGCTTGCGATCGGTCTGCTCTTGCCAATTACACTTACGGTGCAACCCACTCAAGCGTTAATTATGTTTGCAGCAATCTATTACGGGGCGATGTATGGAGGATCGACAACTTCAATTCTGCTAAATACCCCCGGTGAGAGCGGTTCAGTAATCACTGCCGTTGAAGGTAACAAGATGGCGCGCGCCGGAAAAGCTGGTGCCGCTTTAGCTACAGCCGCTATCGGCTCATTTGTAGCGGGAACGTTAGCAACTCTATTGCTGGCTCTCGCGGCACCGCAGCTTGCGGATTTTGCAATCCGAGTACAACCCGCTGGATTCTTAGCTCTAATTATTACTGCATTTGCAACTGTGGGAACTTTACTTGGAAGTTCGCGCATTAGAGGAGTTCTCTCACTCTCAGTCGGTCTTGTGATTGGACTTGTTGGCGCCGACCTACAATCAGGATCACTGCGACTAACTTTTGGAAGCTTAAATGCAATTGATGGTATTGAAACCGTAACAGTAATTGTCGCAGTATTTGCATTGGGAGAAATTCTTTATCTCGCGAGCCGGTTTAGCCATGAAAAGTGGCAGGTTATTCCTATGGGCGGGAAAGCCATGATGACCAAGAAGGAATGGAAGAGATCTTGGAAACCTTGGCTAAGAGGAACCGGAATTGGATTTCCTTTAGGAGTGATTCCCGCGGGTGGCTCTGAAGTTCCTACCTTCCTCTCTTATGCAGTTGAGAAAAAGTTAGCAAAAGGAGAGAACAAAGAAGAATTTGGACATGGTGCAATTGAAGGAGTCGCAGGGCCTGAAGCCGCTAATAATGCAAACGCAGCAGGCGCTCTAGTTCCTCTACTTGCATTAGGCCTTCCAACTTCTGCGACTGCTGCTGTTGTGTTGGTTGCCTTCCAGAGTTACAACATTCAACCTGGCCCACTTCTATTTATGACAAATCCGGAATTAGTTTGGGCGCTGGTGGCATCCTTGTTCATCGGAAACACCTTGTTACTGATTTTGAATTTACCCTTTATTCGATTCTGGGTGAAATTACTTTATATCCCGAGGCCATACCTCTATGCAGGCATTACAACATTCGCTCTTCTTGGTGCCTATGCGCTCAATAGTTCGATTTTTGACCTACAAATAGCCCTCGGAGTTGGCGTGATTGGCTATCTCTTCCGACGATTCGGCGTTCCAATCACACCGTTGGTTATCGGGGCAATTCTTGGTCCGCTAGCTGAGTTGTACTACAAGCGGACATTACAAATTAGCCAAGGAGATCACTCAGTACTCTTTGATGGCCTCTTAACAAAATCGCTTTACACATTTTTGTTGCTCCTGATTATTGTGCCACCGATCTATCGTTTAATTCAGAGAGGTAAGCAGAGCAACACCAAATGAGCGATAAGAATCAACGTTGGTTGTGGTCGCTTTTAATCAATGTAGCCCTAGCCCAGGCAAGCATCTATGTGATGCGCCCGATGATTACTTATCGTGCACTTGAAAATGGCGCTTCAACTTATGAAATAGGTTTAATCGCTGCTGTCTATGCGCTGACACCGTTAGTAGTAGCTGTATCAATGGGTCGATGGGTGGGAAGACTTGGCGAAGCGCCACTCCTTGTAGCTGGGTCATTCTCTTTCATTGTTTTAGCAGTAAGCCTCTCCTTTACAAATAATGTAATTTCGATTGCAGCAATGACTGCAATAGCTGGAGTCGCCCACTTAGCAAATGTAGCGGCGAGCCAATCTATGGTGGCTAGTAAGAGTCCAAATCATTTACAGGACCATAATTTTGGCTATTTCTCATTCTCAACTTCGATTGGTCACACAATTGGTCCGATGCTGGGGGGCTTGATTGCAGGGTCTGCTGGTGTTCTTCCCAAATCTTCATCATCAGCTTTTGTATTTGCAGCAGTTCTCGCATTTTTCTCACTCGTTCCAATATTCGCCATCAAAGAGATGAAGGAGCGGAAGTCAAAGGAAGAGCGCGATCTTGCTGGTGCGATCCGCGCGCGCGATGTTGTGAAGCGCCCAGGAATCAAACCCGCGATTTGGACCTCTCTCTCAGTCGCCTCAGTTAATGATGTTCTGATAGTGATTTTGCCTCTCGTTGGAACCGAGAATGGAATCAGCCCAGTCGTAATTGGAGCAATACTCTCGCTCCGTTCGGCCTCGGCGATGGTCTCGCGTTTCTTACTCGGGACACTCACCTCTCGCTATGGAAGCACCCGAGTAATGAATTACAGCATCAATCTTGCAGCAGTCCTTCTATTAATTACCTTATTTGCGACCTCAGCTCTACCACTTGCGATTTTGATGGCGATCGTTGGTTTCTTACTCGGGGTTGGTCAACCACTAACGATGTCAATTGTTTCGAAGAAATCTCCTATTGAAGAACGCGCTATGGCAATCTCGATCCGTTTATTTGGTAACCGTCTTGGTCAATTTCTTGTTCCGCTCGGCGCCGGTGCAATTGCTGGACCATTTGGTAGCAGCGCTATCTTTATTGGACTTGCAACGCTAACTGCATCTGCTGGACTTGTTTCGGTTGCGACTTTAGATGATGAGGTTGCTTAGTTTCGAGTGTAGTAGCCCCATGCAAGAGTTGTAGCGATTGCGACCCAAATTTGATAAGGCAAGATGGCAAGGCCGAGAAGTAAAGAGACCCTAAAGGTATAGAAAACCATTGGTAGTGTAAGCAACGCTGTAGCGCCAAGTGAAACGGCAGCAAGTTGGAGATTATGGGGAACATAGAAGTTATATGCCCAAGAAAGCGCCGCGATAACAGAGAGCGCAAAACAGGATAGCCAGATGATGGTCTCATTACGATTTAAAGCCATCGATATTCGATATGCGGCAATACCTAGAACTATAAAGTTGTATGGCCAGATAATTCCAAAAACAAAATCAGGTGGTTGCCAAGGTGGACGATTAAGTGTTCCGTACCAACCAGGTGAACTACTGGTCCAGATTCCAGAACCAAAGGCATAGATAATTACCAAGAGAATCCCAATTGCTGCTGCAACGGTACGGAAATCCATAGTGAGAGATTAGCCTTACCCAGTGCCCCGTAACCTCATAAGTGCCGAGAACATCTCTAAGGCTTTTGATCAAGCTCTAGTTAGCGAAGTTTCGCTCGGTGTAGCTGAAGGGCAACGAATCGGAATTGTGGGTCGAAATGGCGGGGGGAAATCAACACTTCTAAAGATTTTGGCTGGCTTTGATGCCCCTGATTCTGGGCGGATAACAAGAGCGAATTGGGCGCGGATTGGGATCCTGCAACAAGCTGATGCTTCTAGCCCTGGTTCAGTTAGAGATTTCGTAGTTGGAAGTAAGAAGACTCACGAGTGGGCAAGTGATGCCGGTGTACGCGATATTTTTGCTGGACTTTTTGGTGGCTTTTCTAGTGAGATATTAGACCGCGCATACAACTCGTTATCTGGTGGCGAGAAGCGGAGAGTAGGGCTAGCGAAGTTATTAATTGAGCCACTTGATCTGATTCTGCTTGATGAACCTACCAACCATCTAGATATCGAAGGTGTTTCATGGCTCGCCAAACATCTTCGCAAGCGGCGCGAATTAGCAGTCATAGTTGTAACGCACGATAGATGGTTTCTAGATGAAATCGCAGATGAGATCTGGGAAGTCGTCAACGGAGAAGTACTTGAATATGAAGGCGGCTACTCAGCCTATGTTTTATCGAAAGCAGAGCGAGTGCGACAACAAGCAGCCGAAGATGCCCGGCGCAATAATTTACTCCGCAAAGAACTTGCTTGGTTACGCCGCGGCGCTCCAGCCCGTACCTCAAAACCAAAATTTCGAGTCGACGCGGCTAATCAATTAATCTCAAACGAACCTCCACCCCGAGACTCGAGTGAGCTCTTAAATTTTGCGACTAATCGACTCGGCACCATGGTGCTTGAAATTCATCATGCTCGATTAACCATTGGTGAGAGCACATTGATTGACTCACTTAATTGGAATATCGCACCTGGAGATCGAATCGGAGTTGTCGGTTTCAATGGTTCTGGAAAGACGACTTTGATGCGTGCGCTTGCTGGTGAATATCGATTTAGCGCTGGCAAGATGCAGGTAGGCGTTACAGTAAAGCGAGCCTTCTTGTCACAACATCTCGAAGAACTTGATCCATCCTGGCGCGTACTAGAGGCGGTCGAGCGAGTGGCGCTTCATGTGGAACTTGGTGGCGGTCGCGAACTAACAGCATCCCAGTTATGCGAGCGGTTGGGCTTCGATTTTGGGGGCCAACAACGGATGATCCGCGACCTCTCCGGAGGCGAGAAACGTCGGCTACAACTGACGCGACTACTAATGACCAGCCCCAATGTTCTACTTCTAGATGAGCCCACTAATGATTTTGATGTAGAAACGCTCACAGCTCTTGAAGACCTCCTAGATTCATTTGCAGGCGTCTTAATCGTCATCTCGCATGATCGCTACTTCCTAGAGCGAACCTGTGATCGTTTTTTTGGGTTACTTGGTGATCAAGATCTCCGAGATCTACCTAGAGGAATTGATGAGTATCTAGAGCGGCGCGAGGATATTTCCTCGAAAATTATTGTTTCCGAAAAGCACTCCATCTCCTCAGCAGCCCAAGAGCGTCTAATCAAGAAAGAAATAGCAAGGCTAGAGAAACAGATTGAGAAAGTAACTTTGGAAGAGAAAGCGCTTCGCAAAGAAGAAGCAGATGCATCTTTTGATCACAATGTTCTTATTGAGATTGGTAAGAAATTGGAAGAGGTAGTATCAAGGAAAGAAAAACTTGAGAGCGAGTGGTTGGAGCTAAGTGAACAGATCACAAAGTAGAAACCTTCGTCTAGATGCGCTTGCCGCAATCTCAGGTTTTATGATTGCGATGCAGGCACGGGTAAATGGCGAACTCTCGCACCGTTTGGATAATGCGCCACAAGCCGCCCTAATCTCGTTCTCTTCAGGACTCTTTTTTATTGCTATTTACGCACTTTTCTCCAAACGAGTACATGACGGACTTAGAAAGCTAAGAGCTGCAGTAGCAAGCGGGAAGATTCCTAAATGGCGCCTTCTAGCTGGTGCACTCGGTGGCGCTTTTGTTGCGATCCAAACCAGCATCGTTTTCTTGATTGGCGTTGCACTCTATTCGGTTGCCTCAATTGCTGGACAGACTGCCGTTTCATTAATAGTTGATCGAATCGGGCTTACCGGAGGTGGGCCAAAACTAATCTCACCGAGGCGAGTTACCGCCGCTGGCCTTACAGTCCTCGCGGTTCTAGTTTCAGTATGGGACAAACTTGAAGGCGTTGATTTTCAAGTACTTTCGGTCATTTTGGCCACCCTGGCTGGGGCGCTAGTGGGAGTCCAGCGCGCTCTAAATGGCCAGATAAATGAGTATTCCGAAGATAGCTACACCACCTCACTTCTTAATTTTATTACCGGAACATCATTCCTAATTATCTTCATTCTGTTCTTGACTTTACTCGGAAAAAATGAATTACAACCCCTTCCAAGCGGTCCTTGGTGGATTTATACCGGGGGAATCATTGGCGTGATCTATATAGCTTTCACTGCCTTGATTGTGCAACATCTAGGTGTTCTTACCTTTACTTTATATAGCGTAGGTGGCCAACTCTTTGGCTCTTTGATCTTAGATTTATATCTACCAAGTGAAGGAATCTCAGTAAGTTGGTATTTGGTAACAGGAATTGCGCTTACTTATGTTGGAGTTATCGTTGGCGGCGCAACTCAAGCACGTCGAGCCCGGATGTAGTTTCGCACTCCAAGCACAATCGTTAGAACTACAAAGAAAATCGCGATCCCCCGAGCCGAACCTTTAAGTGCTGGGATTGAAGTTGCGTAGTAACCAAGCAAGGTGATTCCAACTCCCCACAAAAGGGCGCCAAGGGCATTAGCAGCTAAGAACTTGTAGTAATTCATCTTTCCAATTCCAGCAATTGGCGGCATAAAAGTTCTAATCCATGGATAGAAGCGCGCGAGAATTACCGCGCTCCAGCCATATTTCTCATAGAAGCTTTCAGCTCTACTAACCATCTTTCTAATCTTCTCTGAGTCTTTCCGCTCAAGATAACTTCGTCCATATTTTCGACCTAATACATAACCGACCTGATCGCCGATAAAAGCAGCCAGAAAGATAATAAAGACCAAGAAGACGATGTTTACATCATTACGTGAACCAGCGAGCAAGCCGGCCGCGAAAAGAACGGAATCTCCGGGTAACCAGAAGGCGAGGAGAATCCCGGTTTCAACAAAGACAATCGCCCCCATAAGGAGATATATGAAAAAGGGACCAGATGCGTTAAGGGTCTGCTCGACCCAATCAGCGATACTCATCTAGCAGCTCTCTTTGACTGCTTCTGCCACCGCTTTCACCACATTGGTATCAAAGACACTTGGGACAATAAATGAAGCGTTAAGTTGGGAATCGCTCACACATGATGCAATCGCACTCGCACAAGCCACCAAAAGTTCATCAGTAATCTTCTTTGCGCCGGCATCGAGTAGCCCTCTAAAAATCCCTGGGAAAGCCAGGACATTATTGATCTGGTTTGGTTGATCACTACGACCAGTTGCGACTACCGCAGCATGCTTGCGCGCAATCACTGGATCAATTTCAGGATCCGGATTAGCAAGTGCGAAGACAATTGAACCCTTAGCCATTGAGACGACATCAGTCTCAGATAAGACATTAGGCGCGCTTACACCAATAAAGACATCAGCGTTCTTCATCGCATCAGATAAAGAACCCTCAAATTGCTCACGATTGCAGTTTTCAATGAACCACTTGCGCATCTCATTTTCTGCCTCACGCTTCTTATTAATTACTCCCACATGATCAAAACCAATAATTTGCTTTGCGCCTGCAAGGACAAGAAGGCGAGCGATTGCTGTGCCAGCAGCGCCCGCACCATTTATAACGATCTTGCAATCACTTAAATTTTTCTTTACTAATTTGAGTGCATTATTTAGTGCAGCCAGAACCACAACCGCTGTTCCATGCTGGTCATCATGGAAGACCGGGATATCTAGAAGTTCACGGAGGCGCGCCTCTATCTCAAAACAACGTGGCGCAGATATATCTTCAAGATTGATTCCACCATAAACCGGGGCGATTAATTGGACGGTGCGGACAATCTCATCAACATCTTGAGAATCAAGGCAGACCGGCCAGGCATCTACATCGGCAAAGCGCTTGAATAGTGCAGCTTTACCCTCCATGACGGGAAGGGCGGCGGAAGGACCGAGATTCCCCAGCCCCAAAACCGCAGAACCATCGGTAACAACCGCAACCGTATTGCGCTTGATAGTTAAACGGCGCGCATCGGCCGGATCCTTAGCAATGGCCTGGCAGATTCTCGCCACTCCAGGGGTGTAGGCGCGTGAAAGGTCGTCGCGAGTTTTTAGAGGCACTTTGGATTGCACTTCCAACTTTCCACCAAGGTGAAGCAAGAAGGTGCGATCAGAGACTTTGCGGACGCTTAATATCGGAGAAGCAGTGAGCGCTGCAGTTATTTTCTCAGCATGGCCCTGGTCAACTGCGTCGCAAGTAACATCGATAACAACATTATCTAGCTGCGACTCAGCGACATCAAGCGCGGTAATCATCGCACCTTCGCGAGTGATGATTGTGGTTATCTCTGCGACAGGTTGGAACTCAGGTTTTCCTTCAACTCGGATTGTGATTCCGTAACCTGGAGAAGTATTTGCCATTAGACGACTCCGTAAAGTCGATCTCCTGCGTCACCTAATCCGGGAACGATGTAGCCATGTTCATTTAACTTCTCATCTAGAGCACCAGTCACAATAGTTATTGGGAAAGTTGAATTAGTGAATGCACGTTCTACCGTCTTAATTCCTTCAGGAGCGGCCAATAAGCAGATTGCGGTTATATCTTTCGCACCACGCTCAATTAGATAATTCATTGCCGCAACAAGTGTTCCGCCGGTAGCAAGCATTGGATCTAGCACAAAACACTGGCGCCCACTCAGATCCTCAGGAAGACGATTTGCATATGTGGAAGCCTGAAGTGTCTTCTCATCTCTAACCATTCCAAGAAAACCAACATCTGCGCTTGGAAGCACGCGCATCATTCCCTCTAACATTCCAAGGCCAGCGCGGAGGATTGGGACAACAACGGGGCGCGGAGTTGAGAGCATTGCGCCCTTCATGGGTGCGACCGGAGTAACAATATCTACCGGAGAGATCTTTACTTCACGAGTAGCTTCATATGAAAGGAGAGTTACGAGCTCATCGACTAAGTGGCGAAAAACCTGAGAGTTTGTCTCTTTATTACGAAGGACCGTCAATTTATGCGTAATAAGCGGATGCTCTGCCACAAGCACTTTCATGGCGGCACTTTACTACCCAGCGCAACGGTGGAACCATGAGGCATTCATTTCTTCAAGCGCGGGGAGGTGTGAGATGGCAAACGAAACAGTTGAATTTGCACTCCTTGCCTGGCGCGAGGATGGAACCTGGCAGATCTCTCGATTACCTGACGAAGCTATTACAGATATCGGTATTGCACTTGATGCACTTCGAGCACAACAAGGCGATGGTGGCGCAATCGCGATGATTTCAGTCGATGATGCTTTCTTTATCTTGATTCGTCAAATAGGTGAGCGGATGCAGATGGTTTTGAGCGATGCTTTGATGGCGCTCGAATACGAAATAGCTGCTGAAGTTCTCGAACTTCTAGATATCGAATCGCCCGAAGAAGATGATCCAGATGAACCTGCAGGAGATCTAAATATCTTTTCTGACTTTGGAATTGATGCTCTTGATTTACAGATGGTCTGCGATGATGACGAACTATTTCCTGATGAACAACTAGAATCGCTTGCGCGCCAAATTGGTTTTGGAAATGAGTTTACCGAGATAGCAGAGAACTTGTAGATGAATTATGAGACCGCGATGCGCGCTGCGTTAGAGCGCGCCCGATTTGGCGCGACTGCGAGTAGCGATGTTCCAGTTGGTGCGGTGATGTTAAATGCCAAGAATGAAATCATTGCTTTAGGAAATAACACCCGTGAGTTACTCCGTGATCCTCTTGGACATGCCGAAATTGTTGCGATTCGTGCCGCCGCCCGTGCGCTTGGTAGTTGGCGCCTTGATGGCTGCACTTTAGTTGTGACGCTAGAACCTTGTGCGATGTGTGCGGGTGCAATACTGCAGGCGCGAATCCCGAGACTTGTCTTTGGTGCATGGGATGAGAAAGCTGGCGCCGTTGGTTCTACATGGGATCTAATTCGCGATCCACGTGCGCTACATAAGGTAGAAGTGATTAGTGATGTATTGAAAGAAGAGTGCGCATCGCTTCTACAAGAGTTCTTCGTAGAACAACGAAATTAGAACTCCTTGCAACCTCGCGTATAGTCGCCCACGGTGGCGTGTCCGAGCGGCCTAAGGAGCGCGCCTCGAAAGCGCGTGTTGGGGAAACTCAACCGTGGGTTCAAATCCCACCGCCACCGCCAGTTATTTCAAGCGAAGAAAACGTTTAAGGCCCCAAAGTGTTACTAAGAGTATAGCTTCGCGGACTATCGATCCTGACATCTTGCTGACACCACTCTCTCGCTCTCGGAAAGTGATTGGAACTTCAATGATTTTCGCCCCTGCAGCCTTGGCGGCCCTAGTCATTTCTATTTGGAAGGAATAACCCTCGCTCTTAATTGATTCTAAAGAGATCGTTTTCAACAAGTTAGCAGAATAGATTCGGAACCCTGCAGTCGAATCATTTACGCCCATCCCAAGCATAAAGCGAACATAAAGATTTGCTGCCCGGGAGAGAAACTCACGTCGCTTGGGCCAGTTAATTGTTGACCCACCCTTGGTCCAACGACTTCCGATAACAAGTCCAATATTGGAATCCGAGTCTCTACGTTCAATCATTTTTGCCAAATCGCGGACTCGATGCGATAAATCCGCATCCATTTCAATCAACTCTTCGAATTTTCTATCCAAGCCCCAGCGAAAACCGAATCGGTAAGCGCTTCCGAGGCCTGATTTACTTTTTCGTTGCTCGAGAAAAAGATTTGAATATTCACTTTGGAGTTCTCTCACGATTTCCGCAGTTCCGTCTGGGGAGCCATCGTCAACTACGAGAACTGAAGTACCTTGGATGTGCTTGAAAATGCGCGGGATAATTACTTTTATATTTTCAGCTTCGTTAAAAGTAGGGATGATTATTAGGCGCTTCATCAGACCTGGATCTCGTATGAGGGGTTGAGTATGGTTAGCGCGCCGTTATGTTCGCCCACCATTCCTTCAGCAACCAGAGTTGAACCAACTTCTAGGCCGGCGATCTCACGACGCCCCAAGAATTGCAGCGTTACGCCACCACTCTCATCCCAAAT
>Ga0208004_1000769_pt1 | contig 12345 bp, 12 predicted proteins | sample DEB08_DNA_6_FD_184522 | JGI IMG/M metagenome (GOLD analysis project Ga0208004, IMG submission 184522) | Aqueous microbial communities from the Delaware River and Bay under freshwater to marine salinity gradient to study organic matter... | ecosystem: Environmental > Aquatic > Marine > Coastal ...
GTCGCCAGTTGCGCGGGGGTGGTGCTGCCCGGCTGCGAGTGCGCGTCGGTGCCGGTGACCAATGGGCTCATCGCCCGGGGTGTGACGCCGGCGGCCGCCCTCGCCTTCCTGCTCTCCGCGCCGGCCATCAACCCGGTCGTTCTCGCCTCGACCTTCGTAGCCTTCCCCGGCGAGCCAATGATGGTGGTTGCGCGCTTCATCGCCTCGCTCGCCACGGCGATGATCATGGGTTGGCTCTGGCTGCGCTTCGGCAAAGCCGACTGGTTGCGCATCGGTCCGCGCGACCACCTGGTGGGGAGCAACTCCTGGCACACCTTCCGGCTGACGGCGACCCATGACTTCCTGCACGCCGGCGGTTTCCTCGTCATCGGCGGTCTCACCGCGGCCGCGCTCAACGTGATCGTGCCGCAGAACTGGATGGATTCCGTCGCTGCGCAGCCGCTGCTCTCGGTGTTGGCGATGGCGCTGTTGGCCGTCGTCCTCAGCATCTGCTCCGAGGCCGATGCGTTCGTCGCCGCGAGCCTGAGTGAGTTCTCCCTCACCTCGAAGCTGGCGTTCCTCGTTGTCGGGCCAATGGTGGACATCAAGTTGGTGTCCTTGCAGGTGGGGACCTTCGGGCGTCGCTTCGCTGCGCGATTCGCACCCGCCACCTTTGTCTTCGCCGTGCTCATGAGCGTGCTGGTGGGGTGGTGGTTGCTCACATGAGACGTGAAGTGCAAGCCATCGTGCTCATCCTCATCGGGGGAGCCATCCTGCGGATCTCCATCGGTGATGCCTACCTCAACTACGTCAAGGCCAACATGCGGATCTGGCTGATCTTGTCCGGGGCGTTGCTCGTTGTGCTCGGTGGCATGGCGCTCATCGACGTGCTGCGCAAGGGGCGGCGTAGTGATGAAGCGACGCCTCACGACGAGCCGCACGAGCACGACGACGGCCACGGGCACGGCCACGGGGGTCCCCGCTCAGCGTGGCTCCTCCTCCTGCCCGTCCTCGCGATCTTCCTCATCGCCCCGCCGCCCCTGGGCGCGTATGCCGCGGCTCGGGATACGACCAACGGCGTCCAGCCGCGCGAGGCCAAGGCCCCGCCCCTGCCCGAGGGGGATCCGGTACCGATCTCCGTGTCGAGCTACGTCAGTCGCGCTGTGTGGGATGACGGCGCTTCGCTCGAAGACCGCACCGTGCAGATGACCGGCTTCGCGACACCCAACTCCGAAGGCGGCTGGTGGCTCACCCGGCTCGCGATCTCGTGCTGCGCGGCCGATGCGATCGCTTACAAGATCCAGCCACTCGAGGTGTCCGACCTCCCGGCCGATACCTGGGTGACCGTTACCGGCCACTGGGTGCCCGGTGGCGGCACGAAGTCGGACACGGCAATTCCCCTGCTTGTCGTTGACTCGCTCGAACAGGTAGCGCAGCCGGAGAATCCCTACGAATAGTTCGATCTCGCCGGTGGGCTGCTCGACCACGTGCGTCCGTCGGGTCCGGTTCCGGTGACTTCGTGGTTGGGCTCGCCTTTGAGGTGCCAGCCGGCTTCGTGAACGAGGTGGTGGTGGTGCCAGCACAAGCCGATGAGGTTGTCGCTTCGGGTGGGGCCGCCGCGGGAGTAGTAGATGAGGTGGTGGACCTCATCGATCCGGGCCCGGCAGCCGGCGAACCGGCAGTGCCGGTCCCGTCGTACGACGAGTGCGCGCATGGCCGGTGGGATGACCCGGCTGGCGGTCCCGAACGCAACCAACTGTCCGTCGGTGTCGATGAGCAGGGGTCGGAGGGTGGCGTCGCAGGCAAGGCGTCGGGCGGTGTCGGAGGTGATCGGCTGGTGCGGGACGCCGAAGCGGTCGAGCCACCCGCAGTCCACGCCGGCCTCGCCGGGTGCAGCGGTCAACGTCTCGACGCTCACCGTGACGTTGATGGTGGGCCGGGTCCCGGCGACGGAGGCGAGACCACCGTCGGCCGGAGTGGCGGCACCGGCCAGGGTGAGGATTCGGTGCAGGGCTTCGATGTTGCGGGCCCCGGTCAGTCGGTGGTCGATCGGGTCCAGTTCAGAGGGTTGGATGGGGGTGCCGAACACGTCGATCTCCCACGTGGCCCGATCCGCCGGATCGGGGTCTGAGGTGGGGCCGTCCTTGGCAGCCTCGGCGTCATTGTCTTGGGCGACGGTCCGGCGGGCCGCCTCTAACGAGGCGATGAGGAGTTGTCCGACGTCGGCGGGGAGCATTCCGTCGACCCGCACCGCGCCATCGAGCAACGTGGAGGCGCGCAGGTAGTAGTCCCGTTCCTTGGCCTTCATGTCCTCCTGGGCGGCGATGGGGTCCAGCCGGTGGCACATTGCGGTCAACGACCGGGCGAATGCGGCCGGTTCCCGCTCGGCCGCCAGGGCCACGATCTGCGGCTGCGCGAGCTTCAGGTGGCCGTGCAGGCGGGGGAATGCTCGGGCTACCTCTCCGAGAACGGTCACGTGCTTGACCGAGATCTCGCCGCGGCGTAGTGCCGCACCCATCTGGTCGAACACGGCGCATTCGCCTGCGGTGGTGAATACTCGCCGCGCAGAGCCGAACCCGTCCTGGGTGCGGCCCCGGACCCATCCGGTGGCATCGCGGGCCCCGTCCGCGGCCCAGGCGCCCGAGTGGGCGAACCGGTGACCCACCGCGGCCAGCGCACCGTCGACCTGCCGGCGTACCTGAAGCAAGTCCAGCAGCGCATCCCCGAGTTGAGCCTCACTCAGCTCCGAGGCGTCCAGTTCGGCGAGCGCGTTGGTGGCTGCGCGCAGCACCGCGACCGACTCGGCCAACACCACATCGGCGTTCAGGACCTCGGCAACGGACATCAGGGGCACCCCACCAACAGCAGAGGACAACGGACATGGATGTGGCCCTACACCGTGGGGGCCGGCGCAATCGTGATGGAGTTCGAATCAGTCCGGGACCTAACCCGAACCATGTCACTGTTCGAACACATGTACGATTCTATGTGAGGGGTCCGACATCGTCAACCCCAAAACCCCAGCAACACCAACGTTTTTTTCACAAGCTCTCCCGAGCCACTCCCGAACCTGTGGACGATTCCTCAGGCGCAGTCAGGGCAGACGCCGAACACCTCGACCGTGTGTGCGACATCGGTGAATCCATGTTGAGCGGCGACTTCCTCGGCCCATGACTCGACGGCCGGCGCTTCCACTTCGATGGTGGCGCGGCAACGGCGGCACACCAGATGGTGATGGTGATGCTCGCTGCAGCTGCGGTAGACCGACTCGCCATCGTCCCGAACGATCACGTCAACCACGTCGTCGTCGACCATGGTTTGGAGCGCGCGATAGACGGTGGTGAGGCCGACGCGATCGCCCTGCTGTCGCAATACGTCGTGGATTTCCTGCGCGGAGAGGAACTCGTTCGCCGCACTCAAGACGGCCGACACGGCGGTGCGCTGCCGAGTCTGGCGACGTGGTGCTTGCTCAGGCATGGTCATGCTCCTGCACCGGCTTCTCGGCGTGCGGATGGCGATGGCGGCGTCGCCGGAGCGGGATGGCGATGAGAGCGGCCACCACGAAGGCGGCGAGCGAGAGCAGCACGATCGATGGGCCGGGTGGCACGTCGAGTTGGAAGGACGTCACGAGCCCGGCGACGGAACATGCGAGTCCCACGACGACGGCTCCGATTGCCGTCCCGCGGAAGGATCCGGCGATCTGCTGTGCGGCGGCGACTGGGACGATCATGATCGCGCTGACGAGCAACAGTCCGACGGTCCGCATCCCGATGACTACGGTGACGGCCGCAAGGACGGTGAGGAGTACGCCGAGCCGCGTTGTGCGGATGCCTTGGACGTGGGCGACGTCGGGGTCGAGGGTCATCGCGAACATCTCGCGACCAAAGATCACGAGAATGATGACGACAACGATGCTCGCGCCGACGAGCCATGCGATGTCCTCGACGGCCACGGTGGACAGGGAGCCGAAGAGGTATTGGTTGAGTGCGCTACTCGCCTTGCCCGACGCCAGTGCCGTCAGCATCACGCCACCCGCGATGCCGCCGTAGAAGACGAGAGCGAGCGCGAGGTCACCCGCGGTTCGACTGCGTGACCGAATGACCTCGAGCACGAGCGCTCCGAGTGCCGCGACCACCAGGGCGGTAGGAACCGGTGCGGACCCGACGAGGAAAGCCAGCCCCACGCCGGTCAGGGCGACGTGTCCCATGCCGTCACCGAGGAGTGCGAGGCGTCGCTGCACCAGGAAGATGCCGATGAGGGGCGCAATGACGCCGATGAGTGCTGCCGCGATGAGCGCGCGTTGCATGAAGTCGTACGTGAGCAGGTTCATGCGGTGTTCCCCGGATCGAGCAGTCCCGGTTCCTTGCCCCGTGCGATGACTTCCTCACTGTGATGCCAGTGCCGCTCGCTGAGATGCTCGGGCACCGGCGGCGGTCCGTCGTACAGGACATGGGATCCCACGCCGGTGCGCGAGCCAAGCACGACGATGCGGGAGGCCAGCGCGGAGAACGCGCCGAGCTCATGGGTCACGAGCAGGACGGTGCGTCCGGCTTGCTGAAGGTGGCGGAAGGTCTCGGTGATGCGTTCTTGACTCTCCGCGTCCACGCCCGCGGTGGGTTCGTCGAGGATGTAGATATCGGCATCCTTTGCGAGTGCGGCGGCGATCATGACGCGACGCTGCTGGCCCCCGGACAGCGAATCGAAGCGGTCCTTGCGGCGGTGCGAAAGTCCCACGAGGTCAAGCGCGTTAGTGACAGCCAGTCGATCTCCACGCCGTGGAAGTCGCCGCCTGGGGGAGATGAGGCTGGCTCCCACTACTTCGTGGACGGACACGGGCACGGCCCCAGCGGAGTGCAAACGTTGCGGCACGTAGGCGAGGCGCGACCAGTCGCGGAACCGGGGGAGGTCGGTCCCGTAGATCCGCACAGCGCCACCTGTCAGTGGAATCAGCCCGAGCATCGCCCGCATCAGCGTGGTTTTGCCTGAGCCGTTCACGCCCAGGATGGCCGTGAAGTCACCCGGATAGATGTCCACGCTGATGTTCGACAGGACGCAGGATGCGTCGAAGTCGACGCTGACGTCGTCGCAGCAGATGGCGGGAGTGGTCGCGTCCATCGCGGAATCCTAGGCGCACCCTTGACCGGACTGGATCGCAGCCAAGTTTGCGAGCATCAAGGACACGTAGTCCTGCGTCGAACCCTCGGCCAGGCCCTCGATGGGATCGAGGACAGCGGTCGTCGCTCCGGTCTCAGCCGCGATGGTGTTCGCCACCTTGGGATCGACGAGCGTTTCGTAGTAGATCGTGGTGACGCCGTTGGCGCGCACGAAGTCAGCGATCTCGGCCAGGCGCGCGGGGGAGGGCTCTGTCTCCGGGCTGATGCCGGCGATTCCCACCTGCGCGAAGTCGTATTGGGCGGCGAGGTAGGCGAATGCTTCGTGGCTGACGACGAGGTCGCGACTTCGGCACGTGGCGGTTCCCGTCAACCACTCATCATTGAGTGCTGTCATCGCAACGTCGAGATCGTTGCTGCCTGTAGTGACGGCACCCTGCAACGACGGGTCGAGGGTTGCAAGTCGATCGCGAATCTCAGCACCGATGATGGACATGTTGAGGGGGTTGAGCCACACGTGTGGGTCGCCGGCCAGTGCATCGTGGCCGTCGTCGCCGTGATCGTCTTCCTGCTCGTCACTGTGCTCCTCGGCGGGAAGCAGGGGGATCTGCTCGGTGACATCGAGTGCGTGGTCCGCGGCCACCTGGTCGATGGCATCGTCGAGGGCGGGCTGGAAGCCGGGCACGTAGAGCACCAGGTCCGCCTCGGCGATCTGGGCCACCTGCGCAGGGCTGAGTTCGAGATCGTGCGGTTCAGCGCCCGGTGGCGTGAGATCAATGACGTCGACGTTGTCCCCGCCGACCTGAATGGCGGCGTAGGCGAGGGGATAGAAGGCCGCGACGACTGTGGTGCGTCCCTCAGCGCTGGCACCGCTGTCAGGAGAACTGCCGCCGCAGGCGGAGAGGCCGAGGGCGGCGACGCAGGCGAGCGTGGCTACGCGGGTGTGGGGAGGGATGGAAAAGCGCGGCACCAGGCCAGTCTGTTCTTAATGGAAATGATTGTCAATTTCTCTAGGATGCTGGAGAGCTAGATCTGACCCATGGCCTTGAGGACGGTGAGCCCGGCCAGAGCCGCGACGACGATGAGCCGCAGGAGCCGCCCGGACGCGGGGATGGCCGGCCACGACAGCACGAGCAGCCAGGCGAAGAAAACGGTGAGCAGACCCAGGATGAGTGCCCCTAGCCAGGCAAGCGAGCCGGTCTGGATCATGCCGAGGACGAGCAGGACGGCGAGGGCGATAACCACGAGCCAGCGCGGCACACGGCTGAGTCGGGTGATGAGCGGCAAGCTGACGCGCTGGAGTGGGGTGAGGCTGCCGGATGACTTCGGCGGGGGAGTGGGGCTCCCCCCGCTGGGGGCAGGTCCCCGGGGACCGCGTACGCCGGGTCGCTCGTCCTTCATGCGTTCCCTTTCGTGGGCCCTTCCACCGGGGCCCCCTCGTGGCACCCCGATCCGGCCGCGGCCGCTAGAGGCCTACGGTGGTCCCATGGTGCCAGTGTTCGACCGTGAGCCGATCCCGGGGTTCATCACCGCCCTGCGCTTCCGCAGCATTCAGCCCGCCACCTTGCTCGCCGAACTCCGCACCGCGGTGGACCTCCTGTCGTCATTCGACGGCTTCGTTGATGCTCGGTTGGCTCGCGCCGTCGACGACCCCGAACTCATCGCGCTCACGCTGAACTGGACGACCGTAGGGGCCTATCGGCGGGCCTTGTCGTCGTACGACGTGAAGGTGTCCGTGGTGCCGCTGCTATCCCGGGCCATGGACGAGCCCACGGCCTTCGAGGTGCTGCAGGTGAGTGACTCGGAGGGCAGTGTGACGGCCTCAGGAACACTCGCGGCCGATGCCGGCACAGTCTCCCTGGGTGAGGCGGCCGCCGAGCGCGTCACACCAGAACCGTCATGAGCCCACGGTTCGCCAATCTCGCGGAGGGCGGCGTTGCGGTGGCTGAACTGCTGAGCCCTCCATCAGAGGCGATCGTGCTCGCCATCCTCCCGAACGGAGTGCCGCCCGCGCTGGAGATCGCGGCCCGCCATGGTTTGGCCGTGTACGGCGTACGACTTGATCGCGACGACGTGGTGCAGGTCATCGAACTGGTCGTGGCTTCCGACGGCGCAGCGGCAGGTGTCGATGTCACCGGGCGAGCGGTGATCGTCGTGGACGACGGGGTGGAGACCGGCAGCGCAGCGCACGTTGTTGGTCGCGCACTTCGCGACGCGGGCGCAGCGAGTCTCATCCTTGCCGTGGCCGTGTGCCCCCGCGAGGGGGAGGCCAGGCTCGCGCTGCTGTACGACGAGATTGTCGCGGTTGATCGCCCGATGGTCCGGCGTAGTTTGCGCTGGCACTACGAGGACTTCGATGTCCTGGACGAGGTGGAAGCCCTCCGCCGACTCAGTGAGCACGACGCGTCGTTAGGCTGAGGCCTTCCATCCCATCGTCCAGGGCACACGCCACGTGCCCGGAAGCCGGAGTAGCCACCATGGCCGATCGCATCGATTCCGTCGTCAACCTGTGCAAGCGGCGTGGGTTCGTCTTCCCCTCGTCCGAGATCTACGGCGGCACTCGCTCCGCCTGGGACTACGGCCCCTTGGGGGTTGAACTCAAGGACAACATCCGTCGCCAGTGGTGGCAGGCCGTGGTGCGGGGCCGGGACGACGTTGTGGGAATCGACTCGTCCATCATTCTCGCCCCGCAGGTGTGGGAAGCCTCCGGACATGTGTCGGCGTTCGTCGATCCGCTCACCGAGTGCAAAAACTGTCACAAGCGGTGGCGCGCCGACCAACTCATCGAGGCGTACGAGGAGAAGCACGGGTCCGCGCCAGCAGATGGCCTCGCTGACATCGTGTGTGCCAACTGTGGCACCAAGGGCGAGTTCACCGAGCCCAAGGATTTCAACGGCATGCTGCGCACCACCGTAGGCCCGGTCGAAGATGCGGGGGCGATCCACTATCTGCGACCAGAGACCGCGCAGGGCATCTTCGTCAACTATCTGAATGTCTTGAACTCCGGTCGCAAAAAGCCGCCGTTCGGCATCGGTCAGACCGGCAAGAGCTTCCGCAACGAGATCACTCCGGGCAACTTCATCTTCCGCACGCGCGAGTTCGAGCAGATGGAGATGGAGTTCTTCGTCAAGCCGGGCACCGATGAGGAGTGGCACGAGTACTGGCTGCAACAGCGATGGGACTGGTACGTCGACCTCGGGATGAACCCCGAGAACATGCGCCTGTTTGAACATCCGCAGGAGAAGCTGAGCCACTACTCCAAGCGCACCGTCGACATTGAGTATCGATTCCTCTTCGCTGGCTCGGAGTGGGCGGAGCTCGAAGGCATCGCCAATCGCACCGACTATGACCTCAAGACGCACTCCGAGCACTCAGGGACCGACCTGACCTACTTCGAGCAGGACACCGAAGAGCGCTGGATCCCCTACGTCATCGAGCCGGCAGCGGGCCTGACGCGATGCGTGCTGGCCTTCCTTCTCGATGCCTATGACGAGGATGAGGCCCCGAACGCCAAGGGTGGCGTCGACAAGCGCACGGTGCTGCGCTTCGACCCGCGACTGGCCCCGGTCAAGGCTGCGGTGCTGCCGCTGTCCCGCAACGCTGACCTGTCGCCCAAGGCCCGTGATCTGGCGGCGCAGCTGCGTCGACGCTGGAACGTCGACTTCGACGATGCCGGCGCCATCGGTCGCCGCTACCGCCGCCAGGACGAGATCGGCACGCCGTACTGCGTGACGGTCGACTTCGACACCCTTGAGGATGACGCCGTAACGATTCGCGAGCGCGACTCGATGGCCCAGGAGCGGATCCCGCTCGCCGGTATCGAGGGGTGGCTGGGCGAGCGCCTGCCCTCCTGCTGAGGTTGAATAGATACCCCCTGGGGTATGCTTACCCGCATGTGTCATCGAGTGACGTGCAAGAGATGTGAGAAGGCGTCGTGGTCCGGCTGCGGGCAGCACGTCACCCAGGTCCTCAAAGGGGTACCCAAGAATCAGCGCTGCAAGTGCACCCAGGCCGAGCTGGCGCAATGGAAGAAGGAGCACTCGCTCTTCCACCGGCTCTTTGGCAAGAAGTCTTCAGTCTGACGATGGCTCGCTAGGGTACGGGCTCCACCATCGTCAGGAGTTCGGCGTGCTGATCGGGATCGACTGGGGCGGCACCAAGATCGAGGGTGTCGCCATGGAGCGCGACGGTCGTGAGCTCCTGCGCATTCGAGAGGCGACGCCGCGCGGCGACTACGACGGCTGTTTGCGCCTTGTCGCCGATGTTGTGCGCCGCCTGGAGGTCGAGACCGGCCAGCAGGGTTCGGTCGGAATCGGCATCCCGGGCTCGCTGGAGCCGGAGTCGCGCCGAGGCAAGGGCGGAAGTTCGACCTGGATCAACGGAAGGCCAGTGGAGGCCGACCTGCGCGCCACGCTGGGTCGAGAACTGCGCATCGAGAACGATGCTGACTGCTTCGCGGTGTCGGAGGCGATTGATGGGGCCGGGGTAGGCCACCGGGTGGTCTTCGGCGTGATCATCGCCAGCGGGTCCGGTGCGGGGATTGCCGTGGATGGCCGTGCCCATCACGGCCCGAACAACAGTGCGGGGGACTGGGGCCACAACCCGTTGCCCTATCCGCGGGACGACGAGGTGCCGGGCACCGAGTGCTATTGCGGAAAGTACGGCTGCATGGAGACCTGGATATCGGGCTACTCCTTCGCCCGCGACTTCATCCGACACGGTGGAGGTGACCTTGCTCCCGCGCAGATCATGGAAATGCGCCGCAGTGGTGACGAGCGAGCCGACCTCACCTATCGGCGCTGGGTCGATCGCGTGGCCCGCGGACTCGCTGTCGTGGTCAACACCGTGGACCCGGATGTGTTTGTCATGGGCGGAGGGATGAGCAATATTGACGAGATGTACGAGGACCTACCCGAGCTCGTGCGCGAATACGCTTTCAGCACCGTATTCGCTACGCCTATTCAGCGAGCCCTACATGGAGACTCGAGCGGCGTGCGCGGTGCTGCCTGGCTGTGGGGGGAGCGATCATGACCGAACAATGGCTGGAGGACCGTTACGCGGTCGCCTGCGAGGTCCTCGCGGAAGCGGCCGACATTGCCCTGCGCTTTTCGCGTGAGCGCTCATCGCTGACCATCGAAGCGAAAGGCCCGCAGGACCTCGTCTCGCAGGCCGACCGCGAGGTCGAGGCGCATATCCGGCGCCGATTGATCGATGCCTTCCCCGAGGACGCTTTCGTCGGGGAGGAGACCGGCAGGGGGGGCGCTGAGGGCGCCACCGGCGCGTGGGTCGTCGATCCCATCGATGGGACGCAGCCGTTCCTGCTGGGGCTGCCCTTTTGGTGCGTGTCCATTGCGTACGTACGTGATGGTGAGCCGGTGATTGGAGTGATCAAGAATCCGACGACCGGGGATGTGTATGCCGCGTACCGTGGCGGCGGCGCGACACTCAACGGTGTGCGGACATCGGTGCTCTCGGCGGATCGGCTTGATGAGGGCGTGACCGGCGTCGGCTGTTCGAGCACCACCACCCCTGGGGACCTCGCACAGATCATGCAACGGCTGCGTGAGCAGAACGGCATGTACCTGCGAGTGGGCTCCGGTGCCCTGAACATCGCCTACGTGGCTGCCGGTCAACTCATCGGGTACGTCGAAATGCACATCAACGGCTGGGACTGCCTCGCTGCCCTGTGCCTGTGCCAGGAGGCGGGGGCCGTGTGTAGTGACTTCATCGGCTCCTACGGCATCGCTGGAGGCGGGAGAGTCGTCGTGGGAGCACCCGGCGTCTATGACGCGCTCGTCGATCTCCTACCCACCTAGCGCAGGGATGGCGTAGGGTTTGAATCATCAAGCATGACTGAATATGCATGCAGCGATGAGATTTCGGGAGGTGCCCTGTGTCGGAAGCGATCGTCGCGATCGACGCGGGTACGTCGTCGGTCAAGGCCCTACTCGTCGATGTGCCCAGCGGTGCGGTCCTCGCACGTGCGTCGGCTCCGCTGGCCTTGCACACGCCTAGACCCGGCTGGGTCGAGCAGGATGCCGGTGAACTCATGAACGCGGTTGATGCGGCCGCGGACGAGGTCCTGCAGCGCAGGCCGGATGCCACCGTGTTAGGCATCGCCATCAGCAATCAGCGCGAGTCCGTGGTCGCTTGGGATGCGGTCACTGGCGAGCCCGTCGGCCCACTGCTGAGTTGGCAGGACGCGCGCATGGCTGAGTTCGTTGCTGGGTTCGATGACGACGTACGACACCTCGTGCGCCAACGAACTGGACTGACCCTCGACGCGATGTTCTCGGCGCCCAAGATGTGCTGGCTGCTCGACAATGCGGCAGGGGATGACGTGCGACTTGGCACGGTGGACTCCTGGATCGTCCACAACCTGACGGGCTCGTGGTCCATCGAGGCCGGCAATGCCTCGCGAACCCTGCTACTTGATCTAGCGACGGGCACATGGGACGACGAACTGCTCGAGGTGTTCGGTATCCCGCGCAGCGCGCTGCCCGAGGTATCGCCTTCAGATGCCGACCTCGGTGTCACGCGCGGCCGACCTGCCATCCCCGATGGCATGCCCATCCTGTCTGTGCTCGCCGATTCCCATGCTGCGCTATACGCCCAAGGCACGGATTCGCCGGGTGCGGGTAAGGCGACCTACGGGACCGGTACCTCGGTGATGATTCCGCTCGCGGCCTTGGCGCCCCCTGCGCAAGGGATCGATACGACGATCGCCTGGTGGACCTCCGGACCGACCTACGCGCGGGAGGGCAACATCTTGGCGACGGGCCAGGCGCTGGACTGGACCGCGCGTTTGCTCGCCGCCGGGGATAACCGCTCCGGCGGTGAAATCCTCGGCGAACTTGCGCATGGCGCACAGGACTCTGGTGGGGTCACCCTCGTGCCCGCCTTTACCGGTCTGGGCGCTCCGCATTGGGATCGCGCGGCCACGGCGATCCTGAGCGGTATGTCGGCCACGACGACACCGGCCCAGGTGGCCCGCGCGGCGTTCGAGTGCGTGGCCCATCAGGTGACGGACCTCGTGGAGGCGATGACGGCCGATGGGCACGTCACCTTGTGTCAGGTGCATGCGGACGGCGGTGCGTCGACCTCCGACCTACTCATGTCCGTGCAGGCGGATCTTCTCGGGCTGCCCGTGGCCCGCGCCCGCGAATCTGCCCTGTCACCCCTCGGGGCGGCACATCTAGCTGCCCGTCGGCTCGGCACGCCACTGCCGCCCATTGACCGTGAACAGCCCACGACC
>Ga0208004_1000770_pt1 | contig 12333 bp, 12 predicted proteins | sample DEB08_DNA_6_FD_184522 | JGI IMG/M metagenome (GOLD analysis project Ga0208004, IMG submission 184522) | Aqueous microbial communities from the Delaware River and Bay under freshwater to marine salinity gradient to study organic matter... | ecosystem: Environmental > Aquatic > Marine > Coastal ...
CGGCTTTCACGCCTGCCAGAGAAGTAGTTCGACAGACCGCCGAGCGCCGCTGCTCCAAGTTGAGCCCACATATTCCCACCACCGCCTGAGAGAGATGATACTTGTGAAGGGCCAGTCGTGACGGGCAAGGACATACCGCCACGTGGCTGTAGCAAACCGGGGTTTACCGGATCAATGTCGTAATCGTATGGGTCCATTACTTCTTTGACCTCGACGCTGCTGCGTTGTCTACAAGGTTGGGGTATGGGCGTCCTGCTGCCTTCGCCCTTGCCTTCGCCTTCTTCTTCTGGTCAGGCATTAGCTTCTTGCTCTTCTGGTCCTTGGGCGCTTCCTTGCGCCAGAATGCGGCCTTCTTCACAGGTTCGTCAGTCCGGCCTTACGGAGGAGCCGCACCAAGAACTGGAGCGGGATCTCCGGCGTGACCTGATCGAGGACGCGACCAAGCCCGACCTTGATGATGGCCATCGGAACGGGCACGAACCCAACACGCACCACGCCGCTTGGAAGCAGAGCGAGCAGTGTACGGTTCATTTCGTCCGCACGTTGCTCTGAGTAGAAGTCGTAGACCTCATCAATGACGTAGTCGCCAAGCTCCTTCTTGTCGAACTTGTCGCTCACGATCAGCTTCTGGAGGCTCATGGCCGACTCCTTGATGTCTTCCTCGGTTACAAGCGGCTGATCCAGCGGATCAGGCAGGACTGGCGGTGTAATGTCTTCGCTCATTTCAATATAGGGGTTATCGGTTTTTGCGCTCCACCATTACTATGGGTTGGTGGCAATCGTCTTTACCGTACCATCTCCAAACTTCACCTTCAGGTCACCATCGGCTGAGTCCACATAAATCAACGCCTTGCCGCTGACTGTGGTAGGAGCCGTGATCGAATCAACAACTGCGGCATACGGGGCGTTGGACGCTAGCTCCACCCAGTTGACGCCATCGTCGTACCAGTGAACTACCGTCGTGCCATCGTCCGTTACCCACGTTCTCCCAGCGCTGCCAGCAGCAGGGCGATCAACAAGAGCAGAAGACTGTACGTGTATTGTTGCATCGAGGTCATGGGCGTTGAGCTTGGTTTGAAGCTGGTTGTCGTTACCGCGCACAACGTTCGCATCTACCGCAGGGCCTCGTACGGGAGACGGGAATGGATTGAGCGTATGGTTGCCGACGGTGGTCATTTACGAGATGCGAACAAGGTTGCAGGCGACGTAGTCTTCAGACGATCTGGCGCAATACGACATAGTTCTCCATGTGCCGGTCAGGCTCAATGAGGTAAGACTGCCGAGTGGCAGTTCCACCTCGTCAGCCTTCAGGTTGGCCCCAACCGGAGGTGTGTCATAACGATACAGATGCGTCCCAGCTACAGTGCCTCCGGGCGCAGACGAAGATCCCGAGTAGTTCGAAATCTCGTTAATCTTGACATAACAAGTGACGTATGTCCCGATAGCCCCATAAGTCGTAGCCGGGAGCGCGTCTGCCCAAGAAAGTGTACCTGAGCCGTTGGTGGTCAGGTGCTGTCCGCTTGACCCATCTGCTGCCGGGAATGCGTACGACACGCTGTTGATGGACAGTGCGCTGTTGTCTAGCGTTACAGCCCCAGTAACGTCCAAGGTGCCGGGGACATCCACGTTGGAGGTCCATTCAACACCAGTGCCAGCGGCGTCCGTCTGCAACAACTGACGGGCAGATCCGTCGGCCAGCTTGCTAACATCAATCTCGGCGGTCGCAGATACGTCGGCGTTTACAATCGACCCGGATGCGATGCTCGTAGAGATGCTCGCACCCGATGTGAGGTCGCTGGAGACCGAGCCAGTAACGTCGCCCGTAAGGGCAAACGTGCGGGACGAGGACAGTTTCGTGGCCGTGTCTGCGTTGCCCGTCACGTTACCCGTGACGCTGCCTGTCAGCGAGGCCGTGATCGTGCCTGCTGAGAAGTTGCCCGAGCCGTCACGCTGAACGACCGTGTTTGCCGTGTTGCTGCTGGTCTCGGCAATGCGCGGTCCGCTGAACTCAACGAACAAGACGCCGTTGCTGCTATTGCTACGGAGAACATACGCAGCGACCTGATACTCGCCGCTTGTGGGCTTAGTGTCCGTGAACCATGAGGTGATCGAACCTGGACCCGCAGATGCGTCCGGGTAGAGCCTGTCACCCACGCTGAACAGCGAGGTGTCTACGTCCTCCAGAAAACCCGTGTTGATTGCATAGCCGTTCGTGCCGTTCGTGACATTCTCTTCGGCAATCGCAAATGCCACATCCGAAGCGGAGGTCAACGGTGCAAGCTCAGGCAGGTTCTGGCCGTTGTTCCAGCCCGTGACCTTAAGGACATCGCCCTTCACGATGGTGGCTGTCGCCCTGAACTCAAGGGAGATCTGCTCGCTGCTTACCTCATGCCAGCGACTCCCGTCATCGTACCACAGGATGTAGTTGCCCTTGTCCACCGTAATCCACTTGCGCCCTGCTGTACCCGCAGACGGGCGCAGTGCGAGAGTGGATGACTGGACATGGATTCCCGTGTCTGAGTCATGCGTGTTGTAGGCTGTCCTAAGCGCGTTGTCGTTGGCCTTTACCTCGTCCGCATCAATTGGCGATGTGCCGTTCTGCGGATAGAGGAAAGGGCTGACGCTATGCTGACCGGTCTGGGTCGCCATTACCTTCTCCCAAGAGCAAATGCTTCAAGCTGGAAACTACTCACGACGGGCAGAGCAGCCCCGCTATCAATGAAACTTACGTCTACATAATAACCGTTGCCGCCCATCGGAATCCTATAGGACGTTCTTCCACCACCACCCCAAGTGCCTGTGCCCCATATGGTTCCGAAGCCGCCCCAAGACGATGCCGTACTGACGGGCAACTCAAACGAACCAATGAACTCGCCTGTCCTCCACTCAACCTTGGACTGGTCTGAGCCACGGAGGTCTACCTCCAGGTAGCCCCAGCGCATGGCCTTCGACAAAGCCTGATCCCCTGCGTACAGCCTATGGAAACGCGCCTCCATGACGTAGCGATCCCCACCAGTGTCATCGGAATTGACGTTATCCAAGAATACCGCAGGGGCATCCGTGATGGACACATAGCTGTCCCCGTCACCCTTAAGGATGATCGGTAGCTCGTTGTCATCGTAGGACTCCCAGAGCGCAGTGGTGTCAGGGCTGATGTAGCCTGTATCCCAAGGCCCTGCCCATGCGTTCAGCGTCGTATGGTAGACATACACGCCATAGCCCGGAATGCTGATCCAGACCTCGCGGGTTGCACGATTCAGCACAGCACGGATGTTATCGAACTGGCTGGCGCTCAACTGACGGATCAAAGGCAGCAGCGGGTCTGGAGTCTCCTGAGACGATACAGGTGCTACCTCAGACTCGTTACAGCGATACAGCCCACGCTCAGACACGAAGTAGGCAATGTTCTCCACAGGCACGACAGAGCCAGCAGCAATCGTCCCTACGTCCGACGAGACGCCCTCGGGCTGCACGGTGATGTCTGACTGCCCGTATCCCGTCAAGCGCGAGATACCCTGCCTGTGGAAGATCAACAGCGAGGTGTTAATGCTCGCGAGCGCAATGACCGTCTCGTCACCGAACGTGCGGACGATGATCTCACCACCGCCTGAACCTGCATTGCCCAGCGTGTCGCCGTTGTTCAGCGACGAATAGAAGATGCTTTGTGGGTTGGTGCCACAGCCACAGCCCCAGAGCCTCTGGTTATGCACCACGATGTTCTTGGTCGTGGATGTGCCTGAGATGTCTGTGGTCAGCGTAGTGCCGTCCCACTTATTCAGCAGGCCACCATCTCCGATGTAGACCACATCGTTTCCGCCCGTGTCCCTGAAGCGAGCAAAGTACGGAGTGCCAGTTGTTGCTAGCGTCCCGCTCTGGGCCGTCCAGGTCCAGGGGTAGGTGCCATACGACGAGGTGTAGAGCGTAGCTCCTGAGATCGCCAAGACCTCGATGGTCCCGCTGTCCTGACGCCAAGTGAAGCCGTTGCGTACGTCGTTCGTGCCGTTGAGAGCCGCAGCGGTGCGCTTGGTGCCACCACGCTTCTGGATAGCACCAAACTCCGTAAGCCGAGCGTTCGTGGCTTTACGGAGTTGGTTGGGCAGCAGTACGCCGTCAGACGAGATGCTGTTAAGCCCACCATCCATTCTGGGCTGTGCGTCAGCAACCTTCTCTCTCATCCGCTTGCCCAGTCTGCTTTGAGGTCAGGATAGGCCATGCGTGTCGGGTTGATCGTGCGGCGACGGATGTCGTCCAGCACAGACTCCCGCTCCTGCCTTGCAAGCGCCTTCAGGTCCACAGCAGCCGAAGTCTCAGCGCCACCCTTCAGGAGCAACTGTGCAGCAGCTTCCCAGACCAGAATCAGATGCGCGTTGGACGGGAAGGGCACGACAGATGACCCGTCGCTCAGGTCCGACAATGCCTGCGGCTTGTGGTTGACGTAGATCTCCAAGCTCACGCCAGAGTTTACTGGCAGGATCTGGAGTTCGTCACCCGCCAGATAGTAGAGCTTCGGATGCGACGGCAGGTAGTTCGTCGTTGTAGCCAGCGGCACGTCCTGGAAGCGCGTCTGCTGGTACAGGTAGTTGCCATCGCTCAACGACAGGATCCGATACCAAAGCTCAGAGGCATCGCCTGAGTTCAGGTCGAGGCTACTGAGCGGGATCTTGCCATCAGAGTCTGTGGCAACCGTACGCTGTGCAAACCTGTAGTAAGGCGCTGCGTTGAGGATGTTCGACCATTCCGACTCGTACACAGAGTTCAAGACGGTCAGGATCAAACTGTCCGACCAACGGGCAGACCCTACGGCGTCCATGTATTCTCTGGTTTGGTCAACCAGATTGTCGCGGGTCACCGTTGCCATTTATTCCTCAGAGATACTTGGACTTAGCCTTCGTCGTGGTCTTCTTGCGTGTGCGCTTCGGCTTCTCGCCTACGTCTGCCTTGACCTCCACCGTCACCTTCGGGCCTCCTGCCTTGGACGGGTCCTTCTGATCCAAGACCTCGCCAATCGCCTCTTCAACCGCCTTCTGTGCAGGCGTCTCGTTGAACTTGGCAATGCGGCCAATAAGGTTCTGCACATCTTCCCTTGGGAACTCCCGAAAAACCTTGGAGACGTAGCCGGGAGCCTCATCAACTGGGCAATCAACGGGCAGGTAACCAATGATGTCAAAGTCGCTGTTCGGGGCGATACCGCCGTTTTGGATCAGAGCACGACGGCGGTCGTCCTCTGCCCATGCGAAAGTAATCGCCCAGTGCTGACCAGCGGCTTTTACGAAACGGATGTCCAAACGTGGATGAATGGCCTGAAGCCGCCGCCGGATTTCCGGCGACGGCTCAGGTGCACCCATCGAGTTGAGAATGGGCATTATTCAAGAACCAGAAGTTCGAAGTTGACAGTCAGGTCTTCCTCGGCGGTTCCGACCGCTGCTGTCGTGGTCACTACAAGACGCAGGGTGTCGCCCTCATCGAGCGTACGCTCTGCATCCGTCAGGGTTGAAAGCAGTGAGACCGCAGTCCCTTCGTTTGCCGTCAGTCCCTCAAGGTCGATGTTGCCCGTCAGAGCAACCGCTGCGTTTGCCGATGCGTCATACTTCTGCAACACACCGAGGACGGTGCCCGAAGCTGAGACAGGAACGATCAGAGCAGAGACCACAGCGCGGTTGATGTAGCAACGCGCCGGATGCCCTCCGAAGTTGTAGCTCGTAGTTCCAGTACCCGCAATCGTGGCGTCACAGTTGCCGACCAGAAGAGTAGGCAGCACACCAAGGCGACCGGGCTTCGGAGCAAAGAAATTGTAAGCCATTGGCTTTCTCCGTTTATGGGCAGGGTGACGGGGCCGAAGCCCCGCCACCCCTCCCGGTCAATTACGCTACGTGAGTGTAGCGAGCGGTGTCGGTGTAGCCAGTGATCGACCCGTGGGCGTTACGGGCGAGGCAGGCGAAGTTGCCGTACCAGCCGTAGCTCGTCTCGAAGGCATCGCGGCCAGTCAGCCAGCGCCACGGTCCTGCGCCCTCGAACTCGACGAAGCCCCAGTCCTTCGCGTCCACCCAGGACAGCGACGGAATGTGGAGCAGGTAGATCGTCCCAGCCGGGACGTAGTAGTCCTCGACCATCGGGATCCCAGCGACTTCCAGCGCACGGTAGCCACCCTTGATCGTGGTAGCAAACTCGTTTGCCGTGAAGCGGCGCTGTCCGACCAGCGACTCCATGAGCTTCTTCGAGATGCCCGGAGTGGTCATCAGCAGGAACTCCTTCGGCTTCATCATGGCGTCCTTACCCGAACGGCCCTTGATGCGCTGGATGAGATCCCAGATGTCCGACTCGGTCGGCTGGTCAGCGTCCGGGGTGTCCGTGCCCGCAACGAGGCGGGTGGCGTCCCAGATGCCGTACGACGATGCGCTGATGCCGTGCAGCGAGGCGTAGCTGCCACCACGGTTCGTGATGTTAATCAGACCGTTCATGGCGTTGTTCAGCGAGGTGTCGCTGGCAGTGGCCTTCACAAGCTGGTCAGTAGCCGCCATGCCGCTGATCGCGTCCGAAAGCGTCAGGGTAGCATTGTCGCCCGAGTTCACGATGTTCGTGATCTGAGCGCGACCCAGAACAGTGGTGCCATCGTCAGCGTCGATGACCGCAATGTAGTCACCAATCGAGAGCAGCAGCGAGCCCTGACCAGCGTTCGCAACACCGTAGGGGCTGCTGACGATGATTTCGGTCGTGCTGTTAACGGTACCGACCAAAGCTACAATGCCGTCAGCCTTGTTGTGGAGCGCCTGCTGCATGAGCAGCGAGGAGGCGTCCTTGATCTCCTCCATCGTCTTCTTGGCGATGGTGGTGAAGGCAGCTTCCTTCGACTGGGTTCCCACGAATGCGAGGCCATCAATCTGGCGGGTCGTGTACGCACGGACCACACCGACGTTGGCCTGCACTTCAGTGGCAGTCGTGTCGGGCGGGAAGTAACCGCTGGGCGAGAAGGTCGCTCCAGCCGGACGGCCAGTCACGACATCGAAGAAGACGTTGTTACCGCCCCAGCGCATATTGCGGGGACCACCAGCGCGACCCTTCTCAAGCTGCGCGAGCAGCGGGGTCACGAGGTTCTGGACCTTCTCGCGGAACTGCGAATAGACGTTCTTCAGAAGACCGGTAAGTTCGGTATCTGAAATTACAGTAGGTGCAGGCATTCTGCGATTCCTTGACTATTAGAGGCTGGCAAGCACGTTCTCTAACGCGCTGTCTACAGCATCATCTACGTTGTTGATCGACTTGGCTTTACGGCCTTTCTTGTCAGCCGCTGCCTTGCCAACTGGGCGGGTCTTCTTGCCCACCGCTCGCTTGGCCTTCTGCGCCTGGATGCGAGCCTCTTCGAGTTGCTGCTGCGCCTCTTCCATCTCAGGAGAGGTAGCCGCACCGCCTCGACGTGAGTCCTGCATCTGAGCCCAAAACACCAAGTCATCAACGATATAGTTCCGAACCGCGTCGTAACTCTCCTCAGGAATGTAGGGATCGCCAAGCGGTCCCTGCCGGAGGTGCGGCTGCAAGCTCATCACCATTCGTTCTGCCAGTTCGTCAGCGGTTACGTTGGGCAGTGCATCCGCAATCGTTTGGATGGCTGGCTCAACTTCGCCTTTGAAGAACTGGGTTCCTCTTTGCTCAATGTACTGAAGTTGCTGTTCTGCTTGCAACCGCTGTACACGCTCCTCTGCTCTACGTGCTCGCTGTTCGGGCGAGTTCTCTGACTGGTACCGCTCACGAACACGATAGAGATAATCGTCATCCTGTAGCAAACGCTCGATCTGCTGCTCGCGTTCTGCTACCAACTGCTCGTACTGATCTCGCTCAGACTTTACTGACTGAGCCTCCTGCATGGCCTGCTTCGCCTGCTTGTCCTTGTCCTCGTTGTACACGCCCCATTGGGCGAGTTTCACAACTTGGTCCAGGCGTTCACGGCGCACCTTGCCGTTGGCCTTGTATTCAATCTCCAGGGCGGGAATCTCGATCTCGCCCTCGGCGTCCATGACCTTGAACTGCGTAGCAAGCTCAGACGCATCTACGATGCCGACATCCGCATAGCCTTCAGGCAACGCAACGCCTTCGGTCTCTTCTGACTCTTCCTCGTCAGTTTCTTCTGCTTCCTCAGAGTCCTCGGCTTCTTCTTCGTCCTCTACCAGCTTCGGGTATTGGGCCTCTTCCTCTTCGGACTCCTCGGCTTGCTCTTCGGCGGGCTCTTCCGGTTCAGGTTGCTTCAGTTCCGGGATCGAGAGTGCCGCCTCAACCGCTGCGTCTGCCGCCAGTTCTGGCGTTTCCATGGTTACTCCTTACTGTTGCAGTGAAAGTGCGTCCAACTGCTGGGCCAGCAGTTCAGCGTCCGAAGGCATACCTCCGGGCATGGGCTGCATCATGCCACCCATGTCTACTGGACCTGCTGGGGCCATTGGTTGAACGGCTTCCGGGCCAGCCTGCTGCATTGCGGCTGGTCCCTCCGGCGCACCTGCTGCACCCTGCTGAATTGCTTCGGGTGGCACCATTGCGCCCTGCTTTTGTGCGGCCTGATTCGCAAGAGCGACCCAACGCTCTTGAGCAGCCGCGACAATCTCCGGTGACAGGTCATCTTGGAGGATGATCTCTCTCTCAAGTACGTCCTGGTGGATTGCTTCGTTGTCTTGCCAGCGCATCTCGGGCGGTTCCGTCCCAGTGCGTAGCGCATCCGCAACTCGCTTGGCTCTGGCCTCCTGATCCTCGTCTGGAGTCGCCATATCCTTTGCGATTGCGAACATTTGCCGCCGACGGTACTCCTTGATGTCGATTACGCCCGTCTGGAGCCAGTTATCGAGCAGATATAGACGGAATGCCATCGGCATCGGCATCATTGTGCTCGCTTCAACGCGAACATCGCTCTGACCGTCCAGATCCCGGCTTGATACCGCCCTTGCAAGGTCCGGTCGGCCCTTTCCGACCGCTCCGAGCGCCCTCGGGACGTCATAACCCCAGACCATCCCCGCCAATGTGGCCTTACACCAGTCTGTGTAGGCGTCGGCAAGCGCATTTACCGCCGGGGAGAAGGTTCTCTCCAACTGTTCGCGGGTTGCGATGATCGCACGGCCTGATTCGCCCGTGGTTTGGCCCCTGGAGACGCTGTTCCAGCCGCTTGCTTCCTCAAATGCCTGCTTTTCGAGGGCCAAGGCGTCCTTTACGTCGTTTCCGACGCTAAATCCGTTGACGGGCTGGATGGATTCGTTCATTGAGCCCGCACCACGGACCTCGATCATGCTGGTCACGCCGCCCATGAAGGTCTCAGTGGCAATCGAGTTGGGGCGAACCAGGAATCGACCGCCTGCGTTGACCCGAATGTTCTCGATCCACTTCGAAAGCAGGGCATTGACCCGCATTTGGTGGTCGAGCCACTGCTCCATCACCGGACGGGGGTAGTATGAGGGGTCCGCAGAGCCGTCGCGGATGGCTACGACCGGAATCGTGCCCCACATCAGCTCGTTCGGGCCGAAAACCACCTTGTTTCCGACCACGATCAGGTGCAAACCTTGCGGCAGAACGTCAGGATGGGGTGCCAAGTAGACCGTGAAGCGCTCAGTGACGTCCTCATCGCGCATTCTTTGGCCTTCACCGACCGTAGTCTGCGACAGAACCCACGATCCGATGCCCTCTGAGCCCGAATAGGCGGGGTCAGAGCCGTAGGCGAGGTTCGTCCCAGCCGCATCAAGGCCCGTTGCACCATATCGGTAGACGGCTTCAGAGGTTGGGATGACCTCGCGGATGATTACCCAGTGCGGTGCTTGGGTTACGGTCGCGTTCGGGGACACCCGTACCTGCTCAACCCGCAGGGTCTGACAGCCGAGGTCGCCCATCGGCTTGCGCTCTCCGGGCTTATCGCCCAGACGCTCGTCCCAAGGCCCACGGTCGGGGTCCCAGAACATATGCCAGAAGGAAACCCCGTCGGTCTGCGCCCAGAACGCAGCCTCACGACCGAGCCTGCGCATATCCTGCTGGTCGAACTGGTATTCAAGCGCAAGCTGCTTCGCCTGCGCCTTACGCTTATCGTCCGGGTCTTGGGTCTGCGGGCTGACCGAGAAGCCGGGGCGCTGGTCCATGATGATCTGGAGGCGCTGATCGAGCGCCTTGTCGATCATGTTATAGACCACACGCGCTGCGTCTTTCGGTCGTGCCGGCTCACGCCAAGGTCCAAGCCCTTGGGCGCTGATCCATTGCTGCCCTGAGCGGAACAGCCGATTGCGCTCCACAAGATGCAGGTGCTCCTGCACGGCGGTCCTGCGCGATTCCCAAAGCCCACGCGCCCAAGACGCCCACGCCTGCATATCATCGGCGTCATCGTCCTCGGCGGCGGGGAAGTCATGCCCGTATAGCGCACGACGGAGCGCAGCCTTCTCCTCTGCGTCCGTCATGTCGAGGTCGTTGTCCTCGTTCGGGGCTACCTCTTCGTTGGGATCGTCGGGGTCGTTCGACTCCCCCGACTCTGCACGGGCCTCCTCGTCGTACTCAAGGGCCTCGGTGTAGTCTTTCTCGTCAGCCATCAATCACTCCAATGCCCATTGTTCGACGGACCCGATTCCAGTCCCGCAGTTCTTCGTATTTCTCGCTGATTACACGCACTACCTGCTCCTGCGCCCATGCCTCGTTCTCTTGGGCAGCGAGCGCCATCAGATCGTCGGGGATGTCCGACGGGGAGGGGAACGCAGGTTTCTCCTGCACCTCTTCCTTGGGCGCGAACTTCGCAACCTCGTTCGAGATCCGATGGGCCGCATATGCGAACGCGAGCGGCCAGAGCACCTCACCGATCATGCCGGATCGTCCGTCCGCACCTGTTCAATGCCCAGCCGCCCAAACGCCACGTAGGGATTCTGCTGCGTCACATCCGCTGCGGCGAAAAGGGCCTCAATCTCAGCCAGCGTGACATCCAGTCCGGGCCGGATCACGTTGCCATCCTCGTCGGTCACGTCACGGGTCACCGCATCGTAGACCGCCTGCGGGTCGCCGGGGTCCTCGCCTGTCTCTTCCCAGTTGCCGTCCTCGTCCTGCGCCCAGTACTGGCAGGGCACCATACCCGCGAACTGGGGCGGGATGTAGCCGGTCGAGCAGTAATGCGTGGCGGGCTCGTCGCCGTCTGCCGACAAAGCCGCCCTGAACATCCCCACGCCGCCGGGGCCGAATGCTGCGGCAATCTCGCGGGCAAGATCGACCTGAGAGGTGGGCACGATGAGTGTGCGCCCGTTCTCGCCCAAGTCATGCCCGCCGCCGCCTTGGTTTGGGTTCGGGCGTGGCGTCCAGCCGTTTGCCAATGCCTGCGCGTCTGCCGTCGGATCTACCGCAAGCACTGCCGCCTTGATCTCGGTCATCATCCCAAGTTAGGCCACCACATGGTGGAACCTACGAGGCGACGGTATCTCGGGAACAGTGAGATTGTCCTCGGTCTCGGGGTTCAGCGTGGACTAAGAGCGAGCAGGCCGTCCTTCTCGCTGATGTGCCAGTGATCCAACGTGCGTTGTGCCTGCAGCCCTTCAAGGTCTTCCTCCGCAATAATGAGGAGATATTTAGGCGTCAGATCTCGCAGATAATGTTCAATAGAACCAAATTTCGCTGAATCAGGACTGGGGGGCCGAGCGGTGTATACGAAGTTAGTTGTGAGTGAATTTTCGAGAGCGAAGTTGGCTAGATCAAACCATAGTTCACTCCGATCTGAACTGATCGGCTTCAGAATGCTCGAGCCTGGTACTCGGATGGAATCAATTTCCAGAGGGGAGTTGTTCAACGCTTCGTCTAGCCAAGCCCGCTTACTGGGGAAGTAGTTGTAACCTTCAGCAAGTTTCTCATAGCCAATTGAACGTGCACCTGATGAGTCAACTATTTGAAGGAAAAGCGCACCAACGAACACGAAGGAACTAACTCTCTGGCTTTTTGAAGCGAAAGCCGCCAAACCTGCGAAAAGGAGTACGTAAGCAAGAGGCCAGAGAAAGCGGCCGTTCGCGCGGAAAGGGTCCAATGCTCCCGCCAACATTTGTGGAATCGGAATGCGGAGCTCTGCAGAGCCGAAAACGACGACCGGGCGTAGTGAGAGGATCGCAAATACGGAGGCAGCAAGGTAGGTAGACGGGGAGAACGCTGGCCGGCGCGTCCTCGTGTCCGACACCCGGGCTGAGGACACCACCCAACGCTCGTAGCACGTGGTGATTCGGATCACGACGGAGAGAGCGATCAGGCTGATCGCGCCAAGTCCCAAAAATACGAATCCCTCACCGTCGCCGCTCAAGTTCGAAGTGACATAAGTGTGACTCCACGATATTCCCCCTCGAGCGAGGCTCCCAATGAGGG
>Ga0208004_1000772_pt1 | contig 12325 bp, 19 predicted proteins | sample DEB08_DNA_6_FD_184522 | JGI IMG/M metagenome (GOLD analysis project Ga0208004, IMG submission 184522) | Aqueous microbial communities from the Delaware River and Bay under freshwater to marine salinity gradient to study organic matter... | ecosystem: Environmental > Aquatic > Marine > Coastal ...
TTTCAAGAAAGTCTGGTGGGATCCGAACCTTGAGCGCCAGTGCGCCCAGTTCGTTAAGGCTGAAGACTTCGTTGTTTCGCCAGAGAGCAAAGACCTTTACACATCTTTGCGTTACACTCAGGTCATCCGCCTCCCGAAAAATGATTTCAATCGCTATGTAGAAGCAGGCTGGTACATGCCTGTTGAATATATGGGCGATGGTCTTGATCCTAGCGGCGATACCACATCAGACATTGAGGGTGTTAATCCCAATGCTGAGTCGGCGACTGACGAGATCATGACTCTGTTGGAGATGCACGTTTACGAGAGCTTCTCCGAGGTTGACGCCGACGACGAGAACACAGTTGATCTTCCCTATGTTGTGACGATCGACTACGACTCTCAGCAGATTGTCAGCGTCCGACGCAACTGGCGCGAGAACGACAGCAAGAAGATCCGGCGCAACTGGTTCGTGAGCTACAAGTTCCTCCCCGGTGTCGGGTTCTATGGCTTTGGCCTTTACCACATGATTGGTGGTCTGGGCAAGGCTGCGACCGGATCTCTGCGCGCACTGCTTGATTCTGCTGCTTTCGCCAATATGCAAGGTGGCTTCAAACTCAAGGGTCGTGTCAGCGGCGGCGAGATCGACATCAATCCGGGTGAATTCGTTGATCTGGATGCGACAGTTGATGACGTTAACAAGGCTGTTATGCCTTTGCCTTTCAAAGAACCGTCATCAACGCTGTTCCAGCTGCTTGGCTACATCACAGACCTTGGTCGCCGGTTCGCTAGCACTGCTGATCTGAATGTTGGCGATGTCAACCCCAATGCTCCAGTTGGCTCGACGGTCGCTCTGATTGAGCAGGGCTCGAAAGCATTCTCAGCCATTCACAAGCGTCTGCACCACTCTCAGGGTCAGGAGTTCAAGCTCCTCGCAGAGCTGAATGCGGAGAACCTGCCAGAGTCGATGACGTTTGCTGTCTTTGGCGCAACGCAGACTGTTTATGCTGCTGACTTCAATGACCGAATCGACATCATCCCAGTCAGCGACCCGAACATCTTCAGCACTGCCCAGAGGATCGCTCAGGCCCAAGCCATCCTCGAGATGGCCAAGTCCGCTCCCCAGCTTCACGACATGTATGAGGCTTACAAGCGGATGTATGAGGCCATCCGCATCCCGAACATTGACGAGGTTCTGAAGAAGCCTGTTGAGGCTCCGAGGCTCGATCCGATTGACGAGAATATGAGCATCCTTTACGGCAAGCCAATTCGTGCTTTCCCGGAACAGGACCACGACGCGCATATCGCCGTTCATATGCAGTTCTTGTCGGACCCTTCTCTTGCGGGCAACCCCGGTGCGAAGGCTCTTCAGCCAGTCCTCATCGCACACATCGCAGAGCACATTGCGCTACTTTATCGCTCGCGCATGCAGTCAAGCATCGGTGTTCCGCTCCCCGGCCTACCGGACATCCGCGAAACCGACTTCAATTTCGAGGACATCGACCCCAACCTCGATATGCTCATCAGCCAGCGCGCCGCTCAGGTCGTTCAGCAAGCCCCGCAGATGCAGCAGATTCGCTCACTTACCCAAATGCAACAGGGTCAGCAGAATCCCCTGCAATATGCCCAGCAGCTCGCGCAGCTTGAGGCACAAGCCCTTCAGGCGCGTACGCAGGCAGAGATTCAAGCTGATCAGGCCAAAGCACAGTCTGACATTCAGATTGACAAGGCCAAGGCTGAACAAGATATGCAGATCGCAGCCATGAAGATTCAAGCAGATCTTGAAGCCAAAGTCCGCAAGTTAGAGGCGGAGTTGCAGTTGGAGCGAGAGAAGAACTTAGCAAAGGCCCAAATGGAGATTGACAATGGCTGAAAATTTAGACGAAGCAATCCAGAGGGCATACGTTAATACTCTCGCTCCTATGGCCCCGGTTAACCCACAGGCTTTTGGCGCTCTGCGTCAAATTGGCAGCGGTGTCACTAGCGACAGAGAATTTCAAGCTTATCAGCAGGCAATATCTGACCCTGCCATGCGTCAGGCTGGAAGCGGCTCGACAACAGACAGAGAGTTTCAGGCCTATCAGCAGATTTTGGCTGATGCTGCCATGCGGGCGATGTCTGGTGAGCGGTCTGGCCCTCCGGCAGTTGAACTCTCGGAGCAGGACAGGATGCTTGGGTCGCCTCAAGGCGGCATGGGGCAGACTCGCGGTCTTCCGCCAGAGGTCAGCGGCATCAATCCTGAAATGGCCAACCAAGAGGCCATGATGGAATATGTCCGCCGCAAAGCTGAAGAGATCCGAGGTCGCATGGGTGGTCAGCCTGATTATGGCAGCTCGTTCGAGAACTTTTTGCGCAGCATTGCTCCGCGCATTCAGGAGCAGCAACCCAAAGAAGGAGGCCAATGATGGCTGAAGTCAATGTTGAAAACATCAGCGATCTGATGGATCAGTTTGAGGAGACCATGGGCTTCCCAGCTGATGCCCCTGGCCTCGCGCTTACTGAAGAGCAGCTCGTCAATTTTATGCTTCTCTGCCACGAAGCCATGCATGGTGGTGGTTATGAGAGCGAAGAAGAGTACGATGACGAGTATGAAGAGGAAGAGATTCCTGAGTCTGGCATGAAGGTCAAGGTTATCAAGATGCATGGCGGCGACGTTAGCTCCATGATCGACGACATGCTTGGCCACGGCGGTCCGAAGGTCGATTACTAAATGCCAGTTCGCAAGGTCAAAGGTGGCTACAAGTGGGGCAAGTCTGGCAAGGTCTATAAGACCAAGTCAGCCGCCGAGCGCCAAGGCCGAGCGATCTATGCATCTGGGTATAAGAAAAAGGGCAAAAAGTGATGGCCAAGAAACCTGGACTCTACGCTAACATCCACGCCAAGCGCAAACGGATTGAGCGTCAAAAGGCTGCTGGCAAAAAGCCAGAGAAGATGCGCAAGCCCGGAAGCAAGGGTGCGCCAACCGCAAAGGCTTTCAAACAAGCTGCTGCTTCTAAGAAGGGAAAAAAGAAATGAACTGGATCACGAAGAGGCTAGGTGAGCCCTCAAGTTATGCAGCTGCTGGCGCGATTGTTGTCGGCATCGGTGTCCTTCTCGGAAACCAGTGGGTAGTTCTCGCTGGTATCGTTGGCGGTGTCGCTGGCTTCGTCCTGAAGGAAAAAGGTAAGTTCTAATGGCTACGTACAAAGGTCGCAAAGTGACTCTGAATAAGCCCCGCCGCATTGGCAAGGGTGAACCCAGCTATGGCAAAAAGAAGTCTGTTGTTTATGTCATGGACGGAGATTCAGTTAAGCGCGTGACCTTTGGCGATCCGAATATGAAGATCAAGAAGAATCAGCCGGGACGCAGGAGCAATTTCCGTTCCCGGCACAATTGTGACAACCCCGGCCCAAAGACAAAAGCACGTTATTGGTCATGTAAGGCGTGGTGATATGGCCAAGGCAGCAATTAAAAAAGTCGCAGCAGCAGAGATCCGCGCAGCCAAGAGCTTTCTTGAGCGCAGAGGTCTTACGACTGAAGACATCAGCCCACGCAAGTTTGCGACAGCTGCCAAAGAGCTAGATAAAGGTTTCAAGGAGACTCTAGACATCCTTGCGCGTGAACTTAGCGGAGGTCAGGTCTGATGGCTGAAGGTGCACTCGGAAATATTGGCAACACAGCAGCATCAACCCTCGGGACCATTGCGAGCGACCCGATTGGCACTCTTAGCTCGTTCGTATCTGACCCGACTCAGGAAATTGATCTTGGCCTAGGCATCGCCAACCCCAGTCCTATTGGAATTGCTTCTTCACTTGCCGGTAAGGCTCTTGGCATCCCGGCATTGGGATTTGTTGGCCCAGCCCTTGGTTTGGCAAGTGTTATTGGTGATGCTTTTGGCCCCAGCACAGGCACGAGCTTCGGTGTAGGTCAGCAGACTGGCTCCGGAATAAGCCAAGGACAAGTCACCGGTTATGGCACAGCCACAGGTGGACCCACAGGCCTCGGCATCAATGCTTACGGTCAGGAAGTCGATCCAAATGCTGAAATGACATCATTTGGAAGTCCCGGTGTGCAGATGGGAATGAGCATTGCCGACGATGTTTCAGCAGGTATGTCAAATGCGCCGGGGGCAACAGACGCTGGTCTAGGGGGCATCGGTGCAACGACCAACTCTCAAGGTACAACATCTGTATCAGGCCAGTCCGTAGACACTGGCTCTGCTTTTGGCGGAGACGCTCCGAGCCAGGCAAGTCAAGATGTTGCCGATTTTGCCGCAGCTCACGGAGAAGAAGTCGGTCCTGGTGGCGACGGTGATGGTGGTGACGGAACAGTAATCTGCACCGAGCTCCACCGACAGGGGATCCTTTCAAAGACGATTTACCTTTCTGACCAAGAGTTTGGGCGTAAACTGGCGATTGAAGATCCAGAGGCTTTTGCTGGATATCATGCTTGGGCAATCCCGGTTGTTTCCCTGATGAAGAAGTCCTGTGTGTTCACTAGGTTCGTTGCCCTCTTTGCGCTGCCTTGGGCTCGTGAAATGCATTTCATCGAAGCAGGCGTCGGCAAAGGATCTATCCTTGGAAAATTCATGATCAAGTTTGGAGTACCGATTTGCCGCTTCATCGGCCGCCGATCGGCCAAGGAGCTTTGCAATGGCTGAAGCAGAGATCAGACCGTATGACCCGACGATGCGTGAGCGGACTCAGGCAGCGATCGCTGATCTGCTTCAGTCTTATGGTTTGGCTGGTTCGAATTACCAAGCCCAAAAGTTCTCCAAGAACATCACAGGCACCATGGACGAGACTGCCCCACTTTTGGGCATCGGCCTGATGGACTTCACACCTGCTGGCTTGGTCTTTGCTGGTGAGGAGATTGCTCGTGATTTCTCTAAAGCGGAAGAGCCAGTTGATTACATCGCACCAGTTATCGGTGGGGCTCTGAGTGCTCTTGAAGCATACCCTTTGACCAAAGCGATTGTGAAGCCTATAAAGGCTCCTGTGGTAGATTTCTTAAGCAGTTTAAGCCGTAAGATGGATAACTAAAATGGCTGTTTTCTACATCCCACCGGAAAACATTGGCTCTCTTGGCAGACTGCCTTCAGATCAGCAATTCACAGGCGCACTTGACAGTTTGCCTCTTGATGAAATGCAAAACCCTCCTTTGCAGCTCGCTGGAATGGGTCGTAGGGCATTCCTTAAAGGTCTTGCTGCAGTTGCAGGAGCTGGCGCAACCAGAAAGTTGCCAATTGATAAAATTGATGAAGTTGCGCCAGTTGCTAAAAAAATGAAACTTTCTCTTCCAAAGAGTTTATTTGACCTGCCAGCACTCAGAAAACAAACAGACGACTACATAGACATGGAGTTCGAGAACAACATCTATCAACTCGAAGATGATGAAATTTCTGAAATTATGAAGGGATACTATACTAATAAGGAACTGAAAAGTTTTGGTATAGATCCAAAAGAAATAACAGCCGACGATTTGTTAAACCCTAATGTTTTTGACGAATTAAAGAATGACATGGAGCTGAATCCATCAGCTGCAGTCGATGATGTATCAATTTTTGAAGACATGCAAGAAGAAATGCTAGATTATCTTACCGGTAAATTAGAGATCGGTGACCTTGATTCTACAGACCCTACTGGTGCTTACGGTGTGGTTAAATCACTCACAGAAGATTATGGCCTTGACAGAGAGGGGATTGCTAATTATATCAGAGAGTCCCTTTCTGACACAACAAGAGAAGCATCTAAGCGCTGGAATCGTTCGGAAACATCAGACTAATGCCAGCTGGATCTAAAATCATCACAAGGCTGACCGACGACGCAGTGCGTTGGGTCGAGAGTCTTTCTCGTAAGCTCAGTGAAGCTCCTAAAACCCGCTGGTCTGAGCCCACAGATCCTGAATATGTTGCTGAGCAAGCTGGTGAGAGATTGGTTAATCTTTCAGAGCAAGCCCCGCAGATGCTCGATATTTATAATGATAAGGCTCTTTATCAAATCTTGCAAGAGGCAGAGGCTGGAGAATCTTCTCTCGGGCTCGTGTCCCCCGAAACATTTCGTCGGGCTGCGGCGGAGATTCCGATGGATGATCCGTACATCCGTCAGCTTGTCGCAGAAAAAGTTCAAGCCCTTTACGATGCGATCGAGTCCGGGATTCCACTTAGCAATGTCCCATTTTTATCAGTAGATAATCCCATTGATAGGGTGGCGCAAACTGTAGGGCATGAAGGTCGCCATCGCAGCAGAGCTTTTGAAGCTCTCGGAGAGCCAGACCAGCTCGTAAGGTTCATACACAGAAGTAGAAACCAACCATTGTCTGACCTCCCCAGAGACACTCAGCTTTATAGCGAGATCAGTGGGATGCAGAGAGAAGGTGGCGGGAAACCAATCGGAACTCTCGGCGAACTCATAAAGTTTTTAAGCATTGCACCCCCGGTTGGTGCTCTTTCTCAGCTACCGGAAGAGGCTGAAGTTGAATAGGTCTTCCTTCTCGTCACTAATGTCTAAAGGAGACAAAAAGATGATGCATGGCAAAAAGAAAACTTCGAAGAAGCCGATGAAAAAGCCGATGAAGAAGAAGCCGATGAAGAAAGGCAAGAAGGGCTACTAATGCCAGAAGAAAATGACGTCGTTATGGTCGTCGTCACTGGTGTTTCCACAAAAGGGAAAATAAAAGATGACAGTGAGCGACCTTCTGAGAGCGATCAAGAAAAGGCTCCGCGATCAGAAAGCGACGATAGCGAATGATATGGTTGAGGGGCGCATGAGTGACCTCTCAGCCTATCATAAAAACGTCGGTGTTGCAGAAGGCTTAGAACAAGCCTGCGAAATCATCGACGAGATGTTGAAAAAACTAGATGAAGGAGACGAATGATCATGCCTCGTCAGCATGTTGAAAAAATCATTGTTGATGAAGAGTCTGAGTCGAAGATTGGCTCGCATCAACTCCCTCGCCCGATCGGCTGGAAAGTTCTTGTTCAGCCGAGTCAGGTGAAAAAGAAAAGCAAAGGCGGAATCCTTCTGCCTTCTGAATCTCAAGACGCTCAGGAATATCTGACCGCACACGGTACCATCTTGGCGATGGGCGATCTCGCTTACAGAGACCGAGATACAGGCCAAGGCTGGAAAGGTGATTGGCCGTCAACCGGCGACCGGATCACTTACGGCAGGTACGCTGGTCAGAAGCTGACCGTTAATGGAGTCAAGCTGATTCTTTTGAACGACGACGAAGTTACGTCTGTTGTCCCGGAAGATGTCACTTTGACGACTTATGTTGATTGAGGAGGCAGAAATGACTGAAGATGACAATCAGGCTGCTATTGAGCAGGTAGAAGAAGAAATCAAGGAGACGATGCGTAAAGCTAAGTCTTCTGAGGACTTCGAGATTGAGGTTGTGGACGATAATCCAGAGCCCAAGAAAGAGGTTGAAGCTGAAGAGCCAGAATATGGCGAAAAGGTCCAGAAGCGTATCAAGAAGCTAGTTGATCAGCGTCGTGAAGCAGAGCTCCAGACCAAGCAGTATCAGGATCAGGTTGCACAGCTGCAGTCTCGTCTTGAGAGGCTTGAGCAAGGCTCTGCCAAAACTGCGCGAGATCAAGCTGAGCATGCTTTCCAAAACCGATATCAGCAGACTCGCGCCGCATTGGCCAAGGCTGTTGAGGAGGGCGACACCTCGGCACAGCTTGAATTCACTGAACAGCTTGCGGATATGCGTGCAGCCGCACGTATCGCAGAACTTCAGCGCTCTCAGGCTGCACAGCAGGCTTCTTCTCCGACAGTCGGCCGTGCACAGCAGGCTGCTCAGTCCCCCGCACCAAAAAAGGCGATGGACTGGTGGCAGAAAAACAGGTGGTTCAACTCTGCTGGTTATGAGCGTGAAACCGCCGCTGCTCGTGCGATTGATGTTCAGTTGGATGTCGAAGGATACGACAAGAATTCCGACGAATATTACGAACTGCTAAATAATCGTTTACAAAAAGTGTTTCCTGAGCTAAACTCAGAGAGCGATGTCGCTAAGTCACGACCAAAAAGCAGATCACCAGTAGCGCCAACTGCAGGCGGGTCAACTTATAAAGGCAATCGCATTCGGCTCTCACAGGACCAGTTAAGGATGGCGCGTGAGCTTGGAATCAGCGATGAAAAAAGCCTCAAACAGTACGAAGCTGAAATTCGTCGTCAGAACAGGAGCTAACAATGTCTGAAAAACGTAATGTCCGAGCGGCCGAAACTCGTGGTGAAGTGCGCAATGAGGATTCTCGTCCGATGACCGCATGGAAACCACCTTCTCTGTTGGACGCACCTGATCCCCGTCCTGGGATGGTCCAACGGTGGATAGCTACCTCGATTCAGGGTAAGGAGACTCCAGACAACGTGTATAAGCGTATGCGCGCTGGATGGAACCCTCGCCCTGCTGACTCGGTGAAAGATAAGAGATTCCCAACTATCAATCACGGGCAGTGGGCAGGTTCAATCGGAGTTGAGGGCATGATCCTTTGTGAGATGCCTGAAGACCAGTTTCATTCTATGAAGGACTACTACCGTGGTCGTAGTGATGAGCAGAATGAATCTCTTCCGAGCGAGCTTGATGCGATGGCTAGGACTGGGGGAATTCCAATCCATCAGGATCGGAAGACTACCACTAGCCGTGGCCGAGACCTCTCGGTCATGGATGATTAACCAACTTTATGAGGTGAAAAAATGGCAAACGTAGATGCCGCTTTCGGGTTCGTCCCGGTTCGCCACATGAGCGGTTATGCGCCCCGCGCCAATAAGTACACGATTACTTCCGGCCTCGCCGAAAACATCTTCAATGGTGATTCGGTCATCCTCGCTGCGGATGGCACGCTTCAGCCTGCAGGTGCTGGTGAAGTCAATGTGATTGGTGTCTTTGGTGGGTGCTCTTACACCGCTGCTGATGGCTCTTATGTGTACAGTGAATACTGGCCCTCCGGCACGACCGCTACGAACATCATTGCTTATGTTTATGATGACCCGTACATCGTGTTCAAGGTTCAGTCCGCTGGCTCCCCTGCTCAGACGAACATCGGCAACTGCGCCGACATCGTTGCTGGCTCGGGTTCCACGAACACTGGGCAGTCTGGCTTTGAAATCAGTGGAACGATGGCTGCTGGCACCGCCCAGTGCAAAATCGTTGCTCTGTATGATTCGCCAGAGAACAGCTTCGGCGCGAATGCTGTGATGGAAGTGCTTATCAATGAGCACCTCCTCAAAGATTCCGCTGGCATTTAAGGGGATTTGAACCATGGCTATGAATAGAGCACAATTTGCTAAAATGCTCGAGCCGGGGCTCAACACCCTTTTCGGTCTCGAGTACGACCAGTATCCGCCTGAATACGCTCCGGTGTTTGAGGCGAATACTTCCCAGAAGGCTTTTGAGGAGGATGTCCTGCTCGAAGGCTTCGGCAACGCCCCGGTGAAGAACGAAGGCGCGGCCATCTCGTATGATTCGGCTTCCCAGCAGTGGACTGCTCGTTATCAGCACGAGACGATCGCTCTTGCGTTCAGCATCACCGAGGAAGCTGAGGAAGACGGCCTCTATGGCTCCATCGCCTCTCGTTATACGAAGGCGCTGGCCCGCTCCATGGCTTCGACCAAGGAGATCAAGGCAGCTAACGTCCTCAACAATGCGTTCACTGGCTCTGGTGTAACTGGTGGTGACGGTGTCACCCTCTGTAACACCGCTCACCCGACCCGTTCGGGCAACCAGTCGAACACGCTGACGACTGCAGCTGACCTCTCGGAGACGTCTCTTGAGCAGATCCTGATCAACATCGCTGACATGAAGGACGATCGCGGTCTGCGTATCGCCGCTCAGGGCACGATGCTGGTTATCCCGACTGCCTACACCTTTGTGGCAGAACGGCTGCTTGAGTCGCAGCTCCGCACGGCGACGGCTGACAACGACATCAACGCGATCCGCTCCGGTGGCTATCTGCCGCAGGGCTATCACGTTATGCGTCGTCTGACCGATTCGGACGCTTGGTTCGTTAAGACCGACGTTCCGGATGGCCTGAAGCACTTCCAGCGCTCTCCTCTTAAGAAGGGCATGGAAGGCGATTTCGAAACTGGCAATGTCCGCTACAAGGTGCGCGAGCGTTATTCGTTCGGCTTCACCGACTGGCGCGGCATCTTCGGTTCCGAAGGCGCTTAATGATTTGGGGGAGGGGTTCGCCCCTCCCTCTCATCTTCTGACTGCTTAGGCAGACACTAGCCACGACAGGAGAATGAAATGGCTCGCTCTACTTTTACTGGACCTGTTAAGTCCAACAACGCTTTTGAATACCCCGTGGTCCTGACTGCGGATCTCCCTGCAGCTGCAGACACCACCGTTGGCACGGTTTACATCATCAGCGACAATGGTGCTGGCGATAACGAATACTGCCTAGTTATCAACACTGGTGCTGCTTGGGTCACTGCTGTTGGTGCTGCACTGTCTTAATAGGAGGGTGATCAATGGCTGACATCGTATCAACGACGACGATAGCCGACAACCCTCGCGAAGCTGTGCTTGCTTTTCAATATCAGTATGTTGACACTGGTAACGAAAGCGCAGTCACCAAGATTGATGTGTCGTCTCTCGTAAAAAGTTCAAACGGCGACACATGCACTGGCGTCAGAATACTTGAGTGCTGGTGGGTCCTGCATGGAATGACGGTTGAGGTTCTGGCTGATGCCACAACTGACATCATCATTATGCATCTTGCAGAGAACCAGCAAGGTTATCACGACTTTGAAAAGTTCGGGGGACTTCCTTCGAGCTCTTCTTACGGAACAAGCCCGAATGGTGATATTAAATTCACCACCACTGGGGCTGGCGCTGCTGGTGATGCCTATCAGGTTGTTCTGAGGGTTGCCAAAGAGTATTAAGGAGACGATCGAATGGCTCAAGTTTCGTCAATCAGCAGGGTTGGCACAACGGAGCCATTCGAGCTCCAAATTTCTCGTGGCCAGATACCTTTCCATAAAACTGTCTTCAAATTCGGCTACAACGCTGTTGTCGGAGCCACCAAGGAAACCATCTGGGAACAGGGCGGTTTATACGCTTATCCCGCATCAGCCACAGTAATGACTGTATCGAGCAGTTCAGCTAATGACACTGCCGCAGGCACAGGTGCGCGAACATTAGAAATTTATGGCCTAGACGCCGATTACAACGAAATAAACGAAGTTGTCACATTGAATGGGCAAACTGCTGTTAACACCACAAAGTCTTACCTCCGTATAAATCGCGGCATTGTTCTCAGTGCAGGCAGTGGAGGCGCAAACGCGGGCACGCTTTACGCAGGAACAGGTACGGTCACATCTGGGGTTCCAGCTAATATTTATCTTAGCATCAATGGTGATGGTGACAACCAAACATTGATGTGCCTTTGGACAGTTCCAGCAGGGTACACAGCTTTTCTTACAAAGATGTCTTTATCTACTGGAACATCTACCAACACCAAAGCCCTTTTAAATGCTAGTCTTGTTGCTAGGCCATATGGAGAAGTCTTCCAGATAAAGGAAAGATTTACCCTGACAGATGGCGCACACGAACAATTTTATACTTTTCCATTAAGGTTCACAGAAAAAACAGACTTAGAGATGAGAGCATTTTCTTCTTCGGGGTCGGTTGACTTTAATGTGTCCTCGTCAATGGAGTTTGTTTACATAAAAAATGACGGAGTGACATGATGGCAACTTCCGGCACAGTTAATTTCCGGCTAAATGTCGAGCAAATTATAACGGAGGCGTATGAGCGTTGCGGGATCGACAACGAAACCAGAACAGGCTATCAGGCTGTTTCTGCGCGTCGCAGCCTAAACCTTTTGTTCAGCGAGTGGGCAAACAGAGGCATAAATTACTGGGCTGTTCAGAACAACACTCTTTCGCTTTCTTCCGGAACGACGACTTATACACTCCCAGCAGGCACGATTGATCTGATAGATGTCGTTGTAAGAGAAACAGTTGGCGGTACGACGTCTGACACAGTCTTGCAACGAGTAAGCATCGCAGACTACAACCAGCTCCCAGACAAAAGCTCTTCTGGCAAGCCAAGCCAATATATGCTTGACAAACAGTACACCCCAGTTATGTATGTCTGGCAAGTCCCGGACAGCAATGCTTACAGCTTGGTTTATTGGTCAATAAATCAGATCGAAGATATTAATGCAAGCAACCAAGATGCTGATGTTCCCTACCGTTGGTCTGATTGTATCTGTGCTGGACTAGCGAGCAAGTTGGCTATGAAGTTCGCACCAGACAGGTATCAACTTCTTGATCAAGTTTACGAGCGTTCGTTTGAATTAGCGGCTGCAACGGACAATGATGGCGTTACGCTCCGTCTGCGTCCAACAGGAATGAGC
>Ga0208004_1000782_pt1 | contig 12258 bp, 7 predicted proteins | sample DEB08_DNA_6_FD_184522 | JGI IMG/M metagenome (GOLD analysis project Ga0208004, IMG submission 184522) | Aqueous microbial communities from the Delaware River and Bay under freshwater to marine salinity gradient to study organic matter... | ecosystem: Environmental > Aquatic > Marine > Coastal ...
CATTTACACAAGCGCCACAGGTTGTACATGACCATAAAACATCTGGTGAAATCGTTTCGCCCACAATTGGTTTATCTGATGGGACTTTTGCAAGCGCATGGTCACGCATCGCCATAATCAATAACTTTGGAGAGAGCGGCTTCTCGGTATGCCAAGCCGGGCATTGAGATTGGCACCGGCCACACTCAGTACAGCTCGCCATATCAAGCAAGCCCTTCCAAGAAATATCTGCAGCTTTACCTATGCCAAAAACATCATCTTCTTTTGGATCTTCAAAATCTATCGGCGCACCTTTAGAGAGCATCTCTGGCAAGGCGCCCAGCGTTGGCGCAGCATCAATATTTCGCTTGAAGAAAATATTGAATGGCGCCAAGAATCGATGCCAAGCAACACCCATCCGTAAATTAGAAGCAACGACGATGAACCAACTCATCGAAACAACAATCTTCACAGTTGCAACAACCTGGATTAAACGACCAACATCTTCGCCATCAATTAGTGCAACTTCTAGTTGGTGTAGCCAGATAACACAGACCACAATCACAAGAATTACTGCTTCAACAAAGTACGCACGGCCCGAATAAGAACCAAAGAATCTTGAAGATCTTCCCTTTCGAACAATCCTTGTTACCTGACGAATTCCAATTAATGTAACTATCGAAACTCCAGTAAGCCAAGCAATACCCAGAACAAAATAAACATACGGATCCCACTTACCAATCACAGGTAACAAGAATGAAGGATCAACTACTTGCCCATAAGCCGTCACTAAAGTTCCAAAGAGCGCAACGAATCCGATCATCACAAACCAATGCGCAATTCCACTGCCGGTGAAATTAAGCATCTTGGTATGTCCCAAGACCTCTTTGGTCATTAGCGCAAGGCGCTTACCTTTTTCATTACTCCGGGTTGGATCTGGCTGACCGGCCTTAATCCGCCGGTACATCTCAAGGGACCTAACGGCGAAGAGCCCTACAGCCACCACGGTGATTCCGTAACTGAGTAGGCCAAGTATTAGGTCCATGAGCACAGCCTAAGAGGGCAAGGGTCGCCAAACCGGGTTCGAATTGGTTGGGAATAACACGCCGAGCCCGTTGGTTTATGGGTCAAAGTCAGAATTTTCAAGCAGTGAAGCAATAAGGAGCAATCAAATGGCAAGAGCAGTTGGTATCGACCTGGGCACTACTAATAGTTGCGTATCGGTCCTAGAAGGTGGCGAGGCCACCGTTATCGCTAATGCCGAAGGCGCCCGCACCACCCCCTCAATCGTCGCCTTCGCGAAGAATGGCGAAGTCCTCGTAGGTGAAGTCGCAAAGCGTCAATCCGTCACAAATGTTGAGCGAACTATCCGCTCCGTTAAGCGCCATATGGGCACAAACTGGACCATTGATATTGATGGCAAGAAATACACCGCCCAAGAAATCTCAGCTCGTATCCTCCAGAAACTAAAGCGCGATGCCGAGTCATATCTTGGTGAAACTATCACCGATGCTGTTATTACAGTCCCTGCATATTTCAATGATGCGCAACGTCAGGCAACAAAAGAAGCTGGCGAAATCGCAGGACTAAATGTTCTGCGTATCATCAACGAGCCCACATCCGCGGCTCTCGCGTACGGTCTAGATAAAGGCGATAAAGAACAGACCATCTTGGTATTCGATCTTGGCGGTGGAACTTTCGATGTTTCGCTTCTCGAGATTGGTGATGGCGTTGTTGAAGTAAAAGCCACCAATGGAGATAACAGTCTTGGTGGCGATGATTGGGATCAATCACTTGTTGATTATTTGGTTAAGACCTTCCAGTCCAAGCATGGCGTTGATCTAACAAAAGATAAGATGGCGATGCAGCGAGTACGTGAAGCTGCTGAAAAAGCAAAGATTGAACTTTCATCTTCACAACAAACCTCAATCAATCTTCCTTACGTCACTGTTGATGCTGAGAAGAACCCCCTCTTCTTGGATGAAACAGTCACTCGCGCACAATTCCAAGGAATGACTGCAGATCTACTTGATCGTTGCCGTCGCCCATTCCAAGCTGTATTGAAAGATGCCGGAATCCCAATCTCTGAAATCGATCACGTAGTTTTAGTTGGCGGTTCAACTCGTATGCCAGCCGTTGTCGATCTCGTCAAGGAACTAACTGGCGGAAAAGAGCCAAATAAGGGCGTAAATCCTGATGAAGTTGTAGCTGTTGGCGCAAGCCTCCAGGCCGGCGTTATCAAGGGTGAAGTTAAAGATGTTCTACTTCTGGATGTAACTCCACTATCACTTGGTATTGAAACCAAAGGTGGAATCATGACGAAGCTAATCGAGCGAAATACAACTATCCCAACCAAACGTTCCGAAATCTTCACCACCGCTGATGACAACCAACCAGCTGTACAGATCCAAGTCTTTCAAGGCGAACGCGAAATGGCTGCTTACAACAAGCGCCTCGGAATGTTCGAGTTAACCGGAATCGCGCCGGCTCCACGCGGCATTCCTCAGATCGAAGTCACCTTCGATATCGATGCAAATGGAATCGTCCATGTATCTGCAAAGGATCTGGGAACCGGAAAGGAACAGCGCATGACCATCACCGGTGGCTCTGCTCTTCCAAAAGAAGAAATTGATCGAATGATGCGAGATGCTGAATCTCATGCCGAAGAAGATAAGAAGCGTCGCGAGGAAGCCGAGATCCGTAACTCGGGTGACTCACTCGTTTATCAGACCGAGAAGTTCTTGAAAGATAACGAAGAGAAGTTGAAGGATGGCGAAGCTGCCTCAAAGAAGAGCGAAGTTGAGAGCGCGATGGCCGATCTCAAAAAAGCTCTTGAAGGCACGGATTCAGCCACAATCAAGAGTGCAACCGAGAAGCTAGCTGAAGTTAGCCAACAACTCGGCGCTGCCCTCTATGCAGCTAACGCTGCGCAAGCATCATCTGAAGCGCCAAAAGAAGATGGCGTCGAAGATGCTGAGATTGTTGATGAAACCAAGTAATGACTGAAGAAGTCAGAGAAGTAAGCGAGGCGACCGAATCTCAAGCGCCGGAAACCCCTGAAACTGAGGCGAAATCCGAGCGAGATCCGGTCGCTGCGCTAACCGAGGATCTCCAGCGCCTCCAAGCCGAATACTCGAATTACAAGAAGCGAGTAGATCGCGACCGCCTATTGGCAGGCGAAATTGCCACTTCTGGCGCGTTAATGGAACTTCTTCCAATTCTTGATGACCTCGATAGAGCTGGTGAACACGGCGAGCTAACTGGTGGTTTTAAAGCTGTTGCGGACCAGATTCATAATGCGACGAAAAAACTCGGCCTCGAGAAATTCGGTGAGACTCCATCTACTTTTGATCCCAATATTCACGAAGCCTTAATGCACGAAACTTCTACCGAAGTAAAAGAAACAACTGTCACAAAGATTCTTCAATTTGGCTATAAATACAAAGAGAGAATTCTCCGTCCGGCCCGAGTAGTAGTGACCGACCCCGAACATGGCAGCTAAGGATCTTTACGAGAAGGATTATTACGCGATTCTCGGCGTAGATAAGAAAGCTGATGGCGCGACTATCAAGAAAAAGTATCGCCAATTAGCGCGCGAATTACATCCAGATAAAACTAAAGGCGATAAAAAACTCGAAGATCGCTTTAAAGAAGTCTCCGAGGCCTATGACATCCTTAGCGATGACAAGAAACGCGCCGAGTACGACCAAGCCCGTGAGATGTTCAAATCCGGCGCATTCCGGCAAGGCGCAAACCAATTCTCTGGAGACTTCAGCGATCTTTTTAATGGTGGTGGCGACATCTTCTCTCAAATCTTTGGGGGAAGACGCGGCCCAAGAAAGGGCGCTGATATACAAGCCTCGATAACCATTTCGTTTCGTGATTCCATCTTCGGCAAAGAAGTGGATATCAAACCGAATCTAACGGTCCGCATCCCTGCTGGAATTAATGATGGTGGAAAAGTGCGCGTAAAAGGAAGAGGTGAGCCCGGCGAAGCTGGCCCAGGGGATTTATATGTAATTGTCAACGTAGTCGCTCACCCCGTTTTCTCGCGCAAAGGCGAGAACATTCACTTAACCGTTCCAGTTACATTTACCGAAGCAGCTCTTGGCGCAGATATTCCAGTCCCAACCTTGGAAGGTGATGAAGTTAAGTTAAGGATTGCACCCGGAACCGCCAATGGAAAGACTTTCCGTGTAAAAGGTCGCGGCGTTAAAAAAGGTGTCAACGCCGGTGATTTACTAGTCTCGATTGAGGTACAAGTTCCACAACGTGTTGATGGAAGCGCGAAGAAGGCGCTTGAGGATTTTGCTGCCGCAACTAAGAGCGAAGATGTCCGCTCTGACTTTCTACAACGCTCCCGCGCGTAATAGGCTCGCGCCATGTTGGTGCGCGAAGAGTTAAAAAGTGAGATTCTTAAGAAAGCAGTCGTCCGCGGAAAAGTAATTCTCTCCTCAGGTAAAGAAGCAGATTTCTATGTTGATCTAAGAAGAGTCACTTTAGATTCAGTTGCCGCTCCACTAGTTGGCGAAGTGATGCTTGATTTAACTAAAGACCTTGATTACGAAGCTGTTGGCGGATTAACACTTGGCGCCGATCCAGTCGCAGCTGCAATGCTCCATGTTTCATCTAAGAGAGGTAAGAAACTAGATGCATTTGTAGTCCGTAAATCTGAAAAAGCGCACGGTCTTCAGAGAAGAATCGAAGGGCCAGATGTAAAAGGAAAAAGAGTCCTTGCTGTTGAAGACACTTCGACAACCGGTGGCTCGGTATTAACTGCCGTAGAAGCGTTAAAAGAAGCAGGTGCAATAGTTGTTGGAGTCGCAGTTATTGTTGAGAGAGGGGCAAAAGAAAAAGTTGAAGGCCAAGGTCTCAAATACCTAGCGGCCTATTCATTAGCTGATTTAGGTCTTTAGGTACCCCCAGCCCCGCTTAGATTAGGTAATTCGCGGGGTCTTCCGCTTACACTTACGCCCATTGTGCGCAGCGCCGACACAGGTGGCGCTGTCTCTTGTCCCAAAAAAAGTAATTGGAGGAGATATGAGAGCCCACCTCGCGGCTAACTCACTCGTAGAAGTGACTGGAAGCAATCTAAACCTGGTCTATCTGGTTCTTGGCGTATCACTGATAGCACTTGCTATTGCCTTTGCACTTCGCGCCCAAGTCCTAAGCGCATCTGATGGCACAGCCAAGATGCAAGAGATTGCTGCGGCGGTTCAAGAAGGTGCGGCTGCTTATCTAACGCGTCAGTTCCGAACCCTTTCCTTCTTTGTTGCGATTGTGGTTGTACTTCTCTTTGCTCTACCTGGTGATACCGATGTAAAAATCGGTCGCTCCATATTCTTCTTAGTTGGTGCCGCGTTCTCCGCGATCGTGGGTTACCAAGGCATGTGGCTTGCTGTCCGCGCCAATGTCCGCGTGGCTGAAGCTGCCCGTCAAGGTTCGGCTGAGCGTGCAGTTCAAATCGCCTTCCGCACCGGCGGTGTTGTAGGCATGATGACCGTGGGCTTAGGCCTTCTCGGAGCTTCAATCGTTGTGATTCTTTATCGAGCTGATGCCCCAGCAGTTCTTGAAGGCTTTGGATTCGGCGCCGCAATGCTTGCGATGTTTATGCGCGTCGGTGGCGGTATCTTCACAAAGGCTGCCGATGTAGGCGCTGACCTTGTAGGTAAAGTTGAAAAGCATATTCCTGAAGATGATCCTCGTAACGCCGCGACTATCGCAGATAACGTCGGAGACAATGTTGGTGACTGTGCTGGTATGGCCGCTGATTTATTCGAATCATATGCAGTAACTCTCGTTGCTTCGTTGATTCTTGGTAAGGCAGCCTTTGGTGATAGTGGACTTGTCTATCCATTAATCGTTCCGGCAATTGGAATTCTTACTGCAATACTCGGAATTTTCTTAACCAGACTTCGCTCAAGCGATAAAAGTGCGATGAACGCTATTAACCGTTCATTCTTCTTATCAGCGATAATTTCAGCAGTTCTCGTTGGCCTTGCTACCTATACATATCTACCTGACAATTTTGCAGCTCTAACGGGTGTTAACCCAGAGCTAGTTAGTGAAACTACGGTCAATCCAAGAGCGCTCGCATTTGGTGCAGTTCTAATTGGAATTGTGCTTGCTGCTGCGATCCAGGTTCTTACCGGCTTCTTCACTGAAGTTGGAAAGCGTCCCGTAAACGATGTTGCTGCATCCTCAAAGACTGGAGCGGCCACTGTAATCCTTGCTGGTGTTTCTGTTGGTTTTGAGTCCGCTGTCTTCTCTGCACTTCTGATTGCTGGAGCTGTATTTGGCGCCTACCTATTAGGTGGCGGAACCATCGTTCTTTCTCTCTTCGCGGTAGCACTTGCCGGTTGCGGTCTTCTCACCACAGTCGGTGTCATTGTTGCGATGGATACCTTTGGACCAATCTCAGATAACGCACAAGGTATTGCTGAGATGTCTGGTGATGTTAAGGGTGATGGCGCAAAGATCCTTACTTCACTTGATGCAGTTGGAAATACCACAAAGGCAATCACAAAAGGAATCGCAATCGCGACCGCCGTTCTTGCCGCAACTGCTCTATTCGGTGCATTTACAGATGCGATTAAGAACACCGTTATTGAATTTGGCGCGACAGCAATAAACCTTGGACTTGAGTTCCAAGGCGTTCTCGATGTTGCTGACCCTCGCAATCTCGTTGGTCTCATAATTGGCGCATCTGTTGTCTTTCTCTTCTCTGGCCTTGCAATCAACGCGGTATCACGCGCCGCTGGCGCAGTGGTTATGGAAGTTCGTAACCAATTCCAACTACATCCAGGAATCATGAAGGGAACCGAGAAGCCGGAATATGGTCGCGTTGTTGATATCTGCACACGCGATTCACTCCGCGAACTCGCAACCCCAGGACTTCTAGCAGTCATGGCCCCGATCGCAGTTGGTTTCGGTCTTGGTGTTGGCGCTCTTGGCGCATACCTAGCTGGCTCAATCGGAACCGGAACCCTTATGGCGGTCTTCCTAGCTAACTCTGGTGGCGCATGGGATAACGCAAAGAAGATGGTTGAAGATGGACACCATGGCGGAAAAGGCAGCGAAGCACATGCTGCAACCGTCATCGGCGACACTGTTGGTGATCCATTTAAGGATACTGCTGGCCCAGCAATCAATCCGCTCATCAAAGTTATGAACTTAGTCGGTCTTCTCGTAACACCGGCAGTTGTTAAGTTCACACTTGAGGGTAAGGACACGTTGAATATGGTGATTGCTCTACTAGCAACAGCAATAATTATTGCTGCGCTGGTTCGCGGTCGCCGCAAGTCCACAACTATCGGCTAATAATTTGGTTAAACAGCTAAAAAAGCTGGTGATCGTTGAGTCCCCAGCTAAAGCGCGGAAAATTGGTGGCTACCTCGGCGACGACTACATCGTCGAGGCTTCCATCGGACATATAAGAGATCTTCCACAGCGGGCTGCCGATATACCGAAGGAATATAAAAAGTTCCCGTGGTCGCGCGAAGGCGTAGATATCGAAAATGAATTCGCGCCACTTTATGTAATAAACCCAGATAAGAAACAGAAAGTCCAAGAATTAAAGGATCTTCTCAAAGACGCTGATGAGTTAATCCTTGCCACTGACGAGGACCGCGAAGGTGAAGCAATCGCTTGGCATCTGATGGAAATTCTCAGGCCAAAAGTGCCAGTAAAGCGAATGGTCTTTAACGAGATTACAAAGGATGCAATTCTCAAAGCAGTAGGTGAAACCCGTGACATCGATCAACGATTAGTTGACGCTCAAGAAACCCGGCGAGTTCTGGATCGACTATTTGGATATCGCCTCTCACCAGTTCTCTGGAAGAAAGTCATGCCAAGAATTTCAGCTGGCCGAGTCCAGTCTGTTGCGACTCGCCTGATCGTGGAGCGTGAGCGCGAACGGATGGCTTTTGTTGCTTCAACTTGGTGGGATTTAACTGCACTCACCGAACAGAACTTCACGGCAAGACTCATTTCTGTCGAAGGCAAGCGCCTTGCAACCACCAATGATTTTGATAGCAATGGCGCTTTAAAAGAGAAGAGCGCTAATCAGATTATTCTTCTGGACGAAGCCCAAGCAAGTGACTTAGCAAATTCACTCAATGGCTTAAAACTGACCGTTAAGTCAATCGAGGAATCACCAAGGACAGAGCGTCCAAAGCCACCTTTCACAACATCAACTATGCAACAAGATGCTGGAAGTCGACTTGGTTGGGGTGCGCAACTAACAATGCGTATCGCCCAAAGTTTGTATGAGGGTGGCTACATCACCTATATGAGAACTGATTCGGTAAATCTCTCTGAAACCGCAATCAAAGCAGCAAGAAGCGCTGCGAAATCTTTATACGGCGCTGACCATATCCCTGACTCACCTCGCTTCTATGAAGGCAAGACGAAGAATGCGCAAGAGGCGCACGAGGCAATCCGTCCAGCAGGCGACAGCTTCAAAACACCTGGCGAACTTGCTCCTGAGTTAACTCGTGATCAACTCGCGCTTTACGACTTAATTTGGAAACGAACCGTTGCTTCACAAATGTCAGATGCAAAGAAGATGCAAGCTCGCGTTGATTTTGATGTAAAGATTAAAGATGGAAAAGATCTAATCTTCAGAGCTAATGGCTCAGTCGTTACCTTTCCCGGTTTTCTCGCTGCTTATGAAGATGTATCTGAGGAGAAGAATGAAGAAGAATCAGATAAACGCCTACCAGCAATGCAAGAAGGGCAGCAGATCGTTGTAACAGAGTACAAATTTGAGTCTCATGAAACCAAACCACCAGCTAGATACACAGAGCCGACGCTTGTAAAGAAACTTGAAGAACTCGGAATTGGAAGACCCTCAACTTTTGCTTCAATCATCCAAACCATTCAAGATCGTGGGTATGTTGTAAAGCGCGGTCGAGCGTTGGTCCCAACGTTCCTTGCTTTCTCAGTAACGGGATTATTGGAACAACACTTCTCCAAACTTGTTGACTATGAATTCACCGCAAGTATGGAAGAAGATCTAGATAAAATCGCTAACGGAGATGCCGAAAGAGTGCATTGGTTAACGGACTTTTTCTACGGCAAAGATGGACAACCTGGACTTCAAGATCTTGCCGCTGACCTTGGATCGATAGATGCTCAGCAAATCAACACCATGAAAATGGGCGAGAATATTGAGATTCGCGTCGGCCGCTACGGCGCATACTTACAAGAAGGCCAAGGTGATGAACGTAAATTTGCGAATATCCCAGAGGGAATGGCGCCTGACGAACTTACGCTTCAAAAAGCAATCGAGTTACTCGCAGCTCCTTCGGGCGAGCGCGAACTGGGAACTGACCCAACCACTAACCTTCCAATCATTGCGAAGTCGGGAAGATTTGGCCCATACATAACTGAAATACTGCCTGAAGAAAAAGTTAAGAAAAAGAAAAAAGAAGTAAAGGCAAAGACAGCTTCACTTCTTTCCACAATGACTTTGGATACTGTAACACTAGATGATGCTCTAAAACTTCTTTCGCTTCCCAAGGTCCTTGGTGTAGATAGTGAAACTGGCGAAGAGATAACTGTTCAAAATGGTCGCTATGGTCCTTATCTAAAACGCGGCGCTGATTCACGCACTCTCACATCGGAAGATCAACTCTTTACTATTACCTTGGATGAAGCATCGGAGATCTACAAACAACCAAAAGTGCGTCGTCGTGGCGTTGCTAAACCACCTCTTAAAGATCTTGGCGTTGATCCTGAGACAAAGCGACAGATAATTATTAAAGATGGAAGATTTGGAATGTACGTAACAGATGGCGAAACCAATGCAACGCTCCGTCGTGGCGACACCATTGAAGCGATGACTATCGAAAGGGCGCAGGAACTATTGGCTGGTAGGAGAGCGTGGGAGCTCGAGAATGGCGGCGCCCCAAAGAAGAAGAGTTCGCGAAAGAAAAAGGCCCCAACCCTTACCGAGAAGACGATTAGTGATGCCGGAGCGAAGCGAAAAGCCAAGCGCAGCGCGACCGGGAAGGCTAAAAAGAGTAAGGAATAGGCTCCTCCCATGTCCGGAGCAATTCCAAATCCAGCAACGCGTTCTATTCGAGCGAGTGAACACGTCTTAAGAATCCCGGCATTTAGAAAGCTTTGGAACGCCATGTCTTTCTCTTCTTTTGGTGACTGGCTAGGCCTTTTAGCAACCACCGCCCTTGCGCAACAGCTTGCAGGAGGCGACTACGCAACTGCTAACTTCGCCATCGCTGGTGTCTTTATCGCAAGGCTTCTTCCATCTGTGATTCTCGGTCCTATTGCAGGCGTAATCGCAGATCGATTTGATCGCAAGAAGGTTATGGTGATCGGCGATATCTTGCGAGCAGCGCTCTTCATCTCGATTCCATTAGTAGGTAACTATCTCTGGCTTTATATAGCTACCGTGCTGGTTGAGTGTGTGACGTTATTTTGGAGTCCAGCAAAAGAGGCAACAGTTCCAAATTTAGTCCCGAAGAATAAACTTGAAAATGCTAATCAGATGTCGCTTTTTGCTGCATACGGAAGCGCCCCAGTAGCTGCAATTATTTTCTCTCTATTATCTGTTTCGGCGACCGCGGTTGGCGCCACAATTGGACTAGAAAATTACACCGCAGTTGACCTTGCTTTATATCTAAACGCGTTGAGCTTTATTTTCAGCGCCTTAACGATTTCTCAAATAGCAATTCCAAAAGAACACCTAGAGAAGAATCAAGGTGGACCCTCTTTAGCGGCATCGTTACTAGATGGTGCTAAGTTCATTTCTGCATCTAAGGTCATCCGCGGCTTAGTAATCGGAATGCTTGGAGCATTTGTTGCCGCGGGAGCTGTTATCGGCCTGGCAAGAACATTCGTTGGCGATCTTGATGCAGGAGATGCTGCTTATGGAATTCTCTTTGGTGCAGTCTTTACTGGTTTAGCAGCAGGCATTGCTTTAGGGCCAAAAGTCTTTGCTCAATTCTCTAGGCGGAGGCTCTTTGGTGCGGCCCTAACAACTGCTGGATTTTTGCTGGTGATTCTCTCTTTACTCCAAAACCTAGTAGTTGCCCTTTTGGTAGTTCTATTTATTGGAGCTTTTTCAGGTATTTCCTGGGTTACTGGCTTCACGATGCTCGGGTTGGAAGTGAGTGATGAACTTAGGGGTCGCACATTCGCATTTATCCAAGCCCTGGTGCGGATTTCACTAGTTGCAGTTCTTGCGATTTCACCACTAGTTGCAGCCGCAATCGGAGAGCACACATTTTCATTTGGCGAGGCTGTTCTAACATATAACGGGGCAGCCTTTACGATGCTCGGCGGCGGTGTGATCGCGGCACTTGTTGGGATTCTCTCTTATCACCAAATGAAAGATCGCCCTGGAGTCTCATTCTGGTCTGATGTAGCTAACGCGCTTCGTGGTGAACTTGGATCAATCACTAATCCGACTCCGAATGGAATATTTATTGCCTTTGAGGGAGGTGAAGGTTCAGGGAAATCAACTCAAGCGAAATTACTTAAAGGTTGGTTTGAAGAAGAAGGCCAGAAGGTAACTCTGACTCGCGAGCCTGGTGGTTCTAACTTGGGCAATAATCTTAGGAAAATCCTCCTCGCAAATGAAACTGGCAACATCTCACCACGAGCAGAAGCACTTCTATACGCAGCCGACCGCGCCCATCACGTCTATTCGGTAATAAGGCCTGCGCTCGAACGTGGCGAGGTTGTTATAACCGACCGTTATTTTGATTCTTCTATCGCGTACCAAGGAGCAGGAAGAATCTTGGCAACAAATGAAGTAGCAAGAATTAGTCGTTGGGCCACCGAATCTCTCTATCCAACCCTCACGATAATTCTTGATCAACCGGCAGACATTGGACTACAAAGAAAGCCAAATGCTGACCGCCTAGAAAGTGAATCAATCGAGTTCCATAATCGCGTGCGTCAGGAATATCTTCAATTGGCTGCGTTGGATCCAGAACGCTACCTAGTCTTAGATGCCCGAAAACCAATACAAGAGATACATCTCGAGATTGTCACTCGCATTAAAGAGAAGTTGAAGAAGTGAGCGCCCAAGTCTTCTCTAGTTTGGTCGGTCAAGAACTAGCAGTCTCCGCGCTAGAGCGAGCCCTGAATTCAAATACTGATGGCGCCGGTCAAGAGATGACTCATGCTTGGCTGTTTACGGGGCCCCCAGGATCGGGGAGATCAAATATTGCAAAGGCTTTTGCTGCTGCTCTGGTCTGCAAGGAAGCCGGATGTGGCGAGTGCTCAGACTGCATTACTGCACTATCAGGG
>Ga0208004_1000791_pt1 | contig 12183 bp, 10 predicted proteins | sample DEB08_DNA_6_FD_184522 | JGI IMG/M metagenome (GOLD analysis project Ga0208004, IMG submission 184522) | Aqueous microbial communities from the Delaware River and Bay under freshwater to marine salinity gradient to study organic matter... | ecosystem: Environmental > Aquatic > Marine > Coastal ...
ACCAACACCAACACCAACACCAACACCAACACCAACACCAACACCAACACCAACACCAACACCAACACCAACACCAACACCAACACCAACACCAACACAGACTTCTGGTAACGATGGTGGGTCTGGCGGCACCGGTGGATCAGGTGAGACCGGAGGATCTGGTGCGACTGGTGGAACAAGTGAATCGGGCGCAACAGGTGGTTCAAACGAAGCTGGAACAACCGTAGAAACTGACCCTAACTTTGGATCAAACTTCCAGAAACTTCCCTTCTCTCTTACATATGATCCAAGTGCAGATCTTGTAGTTACTTTTGAATTGCCAGGCGGTAGTCGTCTTGATTTAGCGACAATCTTCATCCCCGCAGGTACAACTAACGAGAGAGCTACCCTCACTGTTTCATACCCATTAGATCCGTTCAATTATCTAGATGGAGATCTTGATCTTTCGATACTGCTGCAATCCCAAAGTACTGGCCAATTAATTGAGAGCCTCATTGAGGCGCTGGAATTACGAACTTGGACACCTACCGGAACTCCAAGACTTCAAGAACTAGATGGAACGATTTTAGAGTTGTCTAATTTATCTGAACCTCGACTTATTTCGGGAGTCGATGCGGGACTCTATAGATTTGCAGATAGTTCGATTCAGGTAATAAGTAAGAAATTGAGTCGCTTCACAAATCTGAATCTAGATTTAATTAACTCGCAAGGCTTGAACAAGCGAGCAGTCATTTCTATCCGCAAACCAGGGGAACGTAACCGACTTCTATATGGAAGTTTTGACTCTAAACCATTTGTGCTAGTGGATCTTAAGAGCACCTTTGGAAATCAATTTGCGCAGCTTCAATTACATAAGTACATCCGTGGTGGAAATACATACTTGGACCTAGCGCAACTTAAGCTGGATGAATTTGGAAATGCGTCTCTTGAACTGAATGAACCACTGCGAAAGCGTGATCGCATTCGAGTTCTCATTGATGGCACCAAGATCATCTATCACTCGGTTGTGCTTCGCTGAAAAGAGATTCAAATGAGACTCAATCGCTATTCATTCGCGTCAAGAAGCTTTTTTCATCCTGGAAAAGTTAAGCGTAAACCTTCAAAAGAAAGTGGATTAATGAATCTAAAGAAAGTAGTTATAACGAGCCTTACAGTTTTGACCTTGTTTGGCTCGCTTTTTCAATCTATAGCTCCCGCAAATGCTCAATTGAGTGGAATCAATATCGATTTCGCCGCGGCTGAACCACTGAGTTATAACCACGCAACTGGTGGGGGTAAGTGGGGTGGTGGAGTTGTCAACACTGATATTGAACGTTCCTTGGAAGGTGAGCAGTTTGCTTGCAATGACAAAGTCAGTTACTTAACTCAAATTGCTGCTGGAGACACTCTTGCGCTACAGGCGCTAGGGGCAATGAGCCTTGATCTGCGCTACGCCTTTGATCTAGACACAACTGGACAATCGGGCATTGCCTTGACAGAACCTGTCTCGGTCGAAGTTACCAGTGCGGATACTGGAAATAGTAATGATGGCGGTAGCTCAGTCTCAATTTTAGAAACAAATAATGTTGGAACAATCTTTACTTCGAATTCAACAATGTTCTTAAAGGTGAGATTAACTGATTTAGAAGCAAACGAAACCGTGATAATTCGAACTACGGTCACTCTCAAGTGCCAATTCGGATCAAGTCCGACCGGTAATCTTCAGGCGAAATTCGAGAATGCTTACTTAGTATTCAGCAATGATGCGACACCCGTGAATCCTGCTGAAGTAATTAATTCTGGTGCCAAAACTGTAGATCTCCAGAAGCCGAACAAAGTTTCAAATCCAGAACTATCTATATCCAAGACAGTTACCACTCAAGGAGGGAACTGCCCAGGACTTGAATCAATTCTGATTATTCCTACAGCAACAGTTCGTTATTGCTATCTCATTACTAACCCCAGCAATAGCGGCGGACGTATCGGAGCACCGTTGTTCAATCTAAGCGCTATCGCAGACGATGCGGGAATCTATCCCGACTTTTCTGTCGAGATTATGGCAGGACTAAGTGATATCGATTTAGATGGGCAAATTGATGACTTGGCAGCTGGAGCTACAGCCACGGCTTACTACGAGATTGCCTTCGATGGTGGACAAGATACGACCATCACAAATGTGGCGAGCGTTTCAGGTTTTGATGCATCAGTTGGCGGTAATCAGATAACTGCTACTGATACTGCGACAGTCTTTGTCGATGCTCCAGAGGGTGCTCCGGCAATTCAGATAGAAAAGACTCCGGATACCCAAGTTGTTGTAGAGGGCGGTAGAGCAACCTTTACTATTACCGTTACCAATACCGGAAATGTTTTACTAAGTACGATTGTGGTAACGGATCCACTTGCTACCGAGTGCAATAAATCCGAGGCTTCCCTTCCTGTTGGCGGCAACATCACTTATACATGCTCATCAGATCTCCTATCGGCAGGATTCACCAATACCGCAACCGTCACAGCCCTTGGGGAATCCATTCCAGTTGAAGATTCAGACTCTGCAACCGTAACAGTCGATTTCTTGCCGAAGATTGATGTAACTAAGGAAGCAGATCTCATATCTGTACCGGAATCTGGTGGCAACGTCACTTACACTGTTTCAGTTAAGAACGATGCAGTTGAAGGATTCAACCTCAACTCTCTGGTAGACGATAAATTTGGCGACTTAAACGGTGTTGGTACATGTTCAGTTCCACAGAGCATTGCTTCTGGCGCAACATATACATGTAGCTTCACAAAGATGCTTAATTCAGAGGTTTTGACACCACATCTAAATACTGTGACTGCAAGTGGAGTAGATCCCGAGTCAAATCCTGCAACTGATTCGGATGATGCATCTGTGGCTTTCACCGATGTACTACCAGATATTTCCCTGACTAAGGTCGTTAATCCAACTGCGGCTAAATGGACTGGGGACTACGTTGACTACACCCTAACGATTACAAATATTGGGCTGGAAACCGTAACAATAAGTGCCTTTGCTGATGACAAGTACACACTTTCAGCAGAATGCCTTGCCTTAATTGGCCAGACCATTGCTCCGAGCGGTTCCTTATCTTGCGTGCTTCTTGATCAATTTGTCACGGGCTTAGCGGGAGGTTCATTCACAAACTCCGCCACCGTAACCGGCGTTGATAATGAGGCGAATGCAGACACTGCAACCGCTAGTGCTACCGTCAATTTCTGGTGGTACGGAAGAACTCCGGGCTATTGGAAGAATCATCCTGAAAATTGGACAAGTCCATTCATAACAAGTGATTTTGTTCAAGACGTATTCACGGTGCCTGCAGTGCTTCTGACTTCAGGGAATCTCGATCTTGATCGTGCGGTCGGAAAAGACACTTTGATGGCCGCACTTTCATACAAGGGTGGATCTACGTTAAGTGGTGGTGCACAGATTCTTTTGCGTGCCGCTGTGGCTGCGCTTTTCAACGAGGCTTATTACGGAGCTGACTATCCAATTGCTACAAGTACGGCTGATCTGATCTCTCAGGTCAATACAACTATGGCAACAGGAAGCAGGTCGGCCTATGTGACCTTTGCAAGCTACCTCGACTATTGGAACAACGCGGTCCACGCGTCACTACCTTAGTCGAAATTGAATATAAGAGAGTAGAGGCGGTTGGAGATATCCATCCGCCTCTTCCAATTAAATGATTCATAAATTCAAAGATCGTAGGGAAGCCGGTGAGTTGCTAGCGAAGCATCTTAAAGAGAGATACGCCGGCGAGAAATCTGTAGTAGTCGCGCTTCCGCGAGGTGGACTTGAAGTCGGATTGCCAATCGTGGAGGCCTTGCAGGTGCCCCTTAAAGCTTTGGTGGTAAGGAAGCTAGGAGCTCCACAACAACCGGAGTTAGCTATTGGAGCTTTAGCGTCCGGTGGCTTCATTTACTTAAATAAGCAATTGATTGAATCACTTCAAGTTACTGAAGAAGAATTAATCGATATTAAAGATCGAGAGTCGAGAGAACTTCTTCGGCGAGAAAATCTCTTAGGGACTTCAGGGAGCGCGTTGGAAGTTAAGGATACTGACGTTCTAATTGTTGATGATGGAATTGCGACTGGGGCGACCATTGAAGTAGCCATCAGAGCGATAAAGGCTGGAAGACCCAGTTCAATATCTATAGCCGTTCCAGTTGCTCCGCTTCAGGCAATTGAAAGATTACACCGACATGTAGATCACATTTATTCGTTACAGAGACCAATTTATATGGGGGCGATTGGTGACTTTTACGAGAGCTTTCCACAAGTTTCTGACGAGCATGCACTCCAATTATTGGCAGTAGGAAATATGAGCGAAAGGAGAGCAGATGCTGGTTAGTAGAAGTGAGGTTCAGATTGGGATAGGCGCAAATCATCTTCAAGGGTTGTTATCAATTCCTAGCGAACCTAGAGGGCTGGTTATTTTCGCTCATGGCAGTGGGAGTAGTCGATTTAGCGTACGAAATCAGGAGGTAGCTCGCAAACTCAACGATTATGGAGTCGCTACCTTGTTATTCGACCTTCTGACTAGAGATGAAGAGTCGGTAGATAGAAAAGATGGTAGGTATAGGTTCAATACCGCTCTACTCTCGCATCGACTTATGACCGCAACTCGATGGGCACATCGAAATCCACTCTGTGATCATTTGGCGATTTCATATTTTGGCGCAAGTACAGGCGCAGCTGCGGCAGTGATGGCAGCAGCAGAGATGCCCGAATCAATTTCGACTGTGGTGTCGCGCGGTGGCCGAGTCGATTTGGCGGGAGTAGCAGCATTGCATGAATTAAGAGCGCCCATGCTCATGATTGTGGGTGAATTTGATACTGAAGTTTTTAATCTCAATCAAATGGCAAGTCATGAGCTTCGAGTAAGAAACCAAGTTGAACTCATTGAGGGAGCGACACATTTATTCGAAGAGGGCGATTCATTACAGCGAGTAGCTGATAAAGCTGCGTCATGGTTTCTCGAAGGTTTTTCGTCAAATAATCTCCCAGAAAGAAGGAAGGTTCATGTTACCCACAATAGATAGTCCAGAGCGCTTTGCAGTCGTAGCAATACTCCGCGATGAGGCCATGATTTGGAAGCATGGGCTTGGAGCCGAGGACCTTCCGGAACACATCTACCCACCTACCGAAGTTGATCACCGCCACATGAGGACGGGGCAATTCCAGCGCGGACACGACACAGCGCATCGTTTTCCTGAATATTTCGAAGACATAGCAGATCAATTAAGAGATTTTGAGGGAATTCTGATTATCGGGCACGGGAAGGGAAAGGCTGCGTACGGAAAGTTACTTCTCAATTTCCTTCACCGAAAACACCCTGATCTATATGCGAAGGTCGTGGATACACTGACTTTAAATTTGAGTGCGATAAGTCCATCAGAGATAAAGGCGAGTGCCAGGAGCTGGTTCGAGAAGAATTATCGAACTCTCTCTTCCTGGCACGATCGAACTAGGGATAGACGCTTCTCCTAGGCTCATTTCCGCGCTGTTATTTCTTCTTTTAAGAAGGCGAGACTTCCTTTTGATTTCGCGCCCCAGATATAGAGAACTACGTTGGTGCCCTTCTGGAGGTTAAGTGAAATTGGGTTAATGGATACTGTGCTTGTTTCGCTATGTAGGGCGTCCACGCTATAGCTTCCAAAAGGAAGTGATCGTTTTCGCTCCATTCCGTTGGTTAATGGAATATAGACCGGATAGCCATTGGTGCGAATCTGAAGAGCAGACGATGCTGCTACATGCCTAATAGAGAGCCACGATCGCTTAGCTCCAGCCTCTGTCACCATATTCTTAAAAAGGCTCAACTTAGGCTTTTCATCTGCGGTTAAGTGAGCCACAAATGAGAGGTTATTCCCATTAGAGAGATAAAAGTTTGTAGAACTCAACAACGGTGAAGTTGTAGGTCCCGGAACAACGCCATTTGAGTAGATACTGATCCTGATATTGCCGCGTGGAATTGAGAGACTCTTGACATTCCCCGGTACGGCGTTGTCAACAACCAAAGTATTGTTTGCATACACATCGACCACATCGGCGCCATAGCCAAGCGGAATTGCGTGCACAATCGAATAGTTCGCTAAATCACTTGCCTTAGCCTTGGGGCGAGCTTGGGCAGTAGTTATTCCGCTCAGCACAAGTGAAGTCAGAGTTATAAATAGGATCTTTCTTGAAATTCTCATATCTCCTCATCTCTAGAAATTTAAACCAAGGCTAGAGATTTTGTCGATAGCCTCTAAGACAAAATCCGGTTAATGACCAGCTTTGAATTTAGAGATGAGTTTGAGTAAGTCTGTCCAGGAAACTGTGAGGTATCCAATAGCGATAATGAGCAAGTAAGAATCAATGGATATGGAGCTCAATTCAAAGGCGGAGTTCAAAAGTGGAATGTTTAGTAGAGCGAGCAATAGAAGAGTCGCGCCTAGAACAATCCAAGGGACTGCTGAATTTCTACGCTTAAGTATTGTCTCAAGAATAGTTAGCGTCTTTGATCTATTTGCCAGAATCAAAAAGACATTGGCGATCAATAGAGTCCCAAAGGTTAAGGAGCGGGTAATTTCATCAGAGTTTCCAGCTTGCAAGGAATATTGAAAGATTGCAAATACTCCGATTAGCACCACTAAGCCTTGGAAGAATGCATAAGAAATTTCTGAAGACCCGAACATGGCTTCCTTATTGGGTCTGGGTTTGCGGTTCATGATCTCGGGATCTGGTTCTTCAACTTCGAAAATAATCGAACAGGCAGGATCGATAATCACCTCGTGAAAAGCCACTAGAGCTGGAAGCAGAATGAGTGGCCACGACTCTTGCATTAGTGGAACTAGCGCCATCCCAAAAATTGGAACATGAACCGCGATTACATAAGTCATCGCCTTCTGAATATTTGCGAAAATAGCACGCCCCCGATGGATGCCAGCGACTATTGATGTGTAATCGTCATCTGTGATCACTAATGAAGCTGCTTCGCGCGCCACATCAGTTCCTCGGGCGCCCATAGCGATTCCGACATCAGCAGCGCGAAGAGCTGGTGCATCATTTACTCCGTCTCCAGTCATAGCTACGACCTCGCCATTTGCCTTTAGGGCCCTCACAAGTCTCAATTTATGTTCTGGATTTACGCGCGCGAATATGCTCGTTTGCTTCACTAGCTCTCGAAGCTCCTCATCGCTAGAGCCTTCAATCTCTGTTCCCGTAACGCAATGTTTCGCACCGTCGATACCAATCTCATGTGCAATCGCTAGAGCTGTAGTTGGATGATCGCCTGTAATCATGACAGTTCTTATTCCCGCAGCTTCACACTCGCTAACTGCATCAGGCACGCCATTTCGAACTGGATCATGCAATAACGCCAGACCTAAATATGAAAAATTAATAAAATCAGGATCAAACTCGCCTAGCTGGTGAGAAAAAATTCTTGATTGTGCAACAGCTATCACCCGGAAACCACGTTCGGCTGCGCTATGAACCTTCGAAGCTAGCTCTGAACTCTGCTCTGGAGTGAAATTGCACATCTTGGCAATATGCTCCGGCGCACCTTTCGCAGCAATCAGAATCTCATCGCCATCCCGCCAGAGATGAATGTATGCCAATCGCAATTTCGTCAGCGGATGTTCACGAAGTGAGCTCAGATGGGACTCATCTGGCAATCTCTCTGCAAGCCTGCGGAATGCCTTATCCATGGGATCAAATGGCCGTACCGGAGCAGCCAGTGCCGCGGTTCTAATTAGAGTGTGGAACTTCTCTGGAATAGCAACTTCTTCGATGACCAGTGAGTCCCCATCAAGTTGGAGTTCGGCAACCTGCATTTCATTTTGAGTTAGCGTTCCAGTTTTATCTACACACAAAACCGTTATTGAGCCCAACGCTTCAATTACAGCGGGCCGGCGCGCAATAACCCTAACTCGCGCCATTCGCCAGGCTCCGAGCGCCATAAAGAGAGTAATGATGACTGGAAACTCTTCAGGAATGAGCGCCATTGCCGCGGCAATTCCAGCTAATGCACCCTCTAGCCAATCGTTTCTAGTTGAACCATAGATGTAGAAAACAGCAACTACTGCGACTAGGGAAAAGAGTCCAATAACTCGGACTAATCCGTCGACATTCTGCTGAAGACGCGTTCTTGATTGAGGAATTTGTTGAATTGACTTTCCGATTTTTCCTAATTCGGTTTCCATGCCAATTTCAATTACTTCTGCTTGTCCATGACCTCTAACTATTAACGAGCCGGTAAATAGGAAATCGCCAGGAGACTTAACCACGGGTATCGATTCTCCCGTCAAAAGGGATTCATCCACTTCAATAGATGATGATTCAATCACCTGCGCATCAGCTGTTATGCGATCACCTTCTAAGAGAACTAATGCATCACCTCGAACTACTTGGCTACTTGGTATCCGCTCTTCTTTTCCATCTCGAATAACTAGAGCTAGAGGAGCCGTCAATTGATGAAGCGCGTGTAGCGCCCGTTCAGTTCTTCGTTCCTGAAAAATAGAGATTCCCAGGATTATTGCTACGGTGCCCATGAGGAGAATCGCATCAATCGTCTCAGCTAGAACAAAACTAATTATTCCTGCGCTCAGAAGCAGGATGAGCATTGGCTCTTTTAGTACGCCTAAAACGATGCGTAGGATCGAACGCTCGTCATCACCCGGTAAAGAATTTGGCCCCTCGGTCAGAAGACGAGCCCGTGCTGATTCATTCGAAAGACCCGCAAGGCTCATTCTGTAATTTTATGCTGCTACGAAATGAAGTTGTATATGAGCGCAGATGTAAACGCAGCCGCTACCATCATTAACGGGAATGAAACTCGCATTTTGAGCGCTAGCGCTGCTACCACTACCCCAGCCAGACGGTGATCTATTACAACCTCAGAATTAAAAGTCAAAGTTTGTACTGAAACTAAAGCGCTCAGCAGAACTATGGGAATAAAGGTGTTAATTCTCTGTACTCGTGGGTTATTCAACGTCGATTGCGGAAGCGAATAGCCGAGTAATTTGAGGAGATAACAGATAACACTGGCGCCGAGGGTTGCGATCCATAACTCACTCATCGGGCTCTCCAGCCGAGCGCTAGCGCGATAACTACGGTCGCAATTATTGGTAAACCAGAACCAAGAACAGGAGTAAGAAGTAGCGAAAGCAGAATAGATAAAAGCGCTGCAATCCTTGTTTTTCCATCAATCAATCTCGGCCAAACCAAACCAAGAAAAGCAGCCGGAACGGCAGCATCAAGACCCCAGCTAGAGGGATCTCCAATCGAATTCGCGCCTAGTGCGCCAATTAACGTAAACAGATTCCAGAAGAGAAAAACCCCAATACCGGTGGCAAAAAATCCATATCGCATAGCGCTTTCGCCGCGACTTTCTTGAGAAAGCGCTACACCAGTTGACTCATCAATTGTTATTTGGGCGCCGAAGAATTTTTTAATTCCGTTTAGTTTCAATATAGAGGACATCCGCATTCCATAGAATCCATTTCGAATTCCAAGAAGCGCCCCAGTTGCGATTGCACTTAGCGGATTTCCACCTCCGGCCATGACTCCCACAACTGCGAATTGAGAGGCGCCGGAGAAGAGCAATAATGAAAGGGCGCAAGCCTGCAAGACCGAGAACCCACCCGCTACTGCCGCTGCTCCAAATGCGGCGCCGTAGCTTCCAACGGGGATCGCCACACTTAGTGAGTCGCGTAACACCCTGCGGCGATCGAATGACACGCAACTATTTTGCCCCATCAATCGCCGGCTCATAACCGCTGCGCAGATAGGGTCGCGCTCGTGACGGAGAACGAGAGTTACCCAGATATTGTCTTCCGCGATGATGTAACGGTCGAGTTAGTGAAATCCAGCGCTAACGATGCCGATGTTATCTGGGCGGCTCGGGTTTCGACCGCGGGCGAACAATCTCTCGATGAGATTAATGAGGACCCAAGTAGATCTGCGGGATTAATAAATTATCTTGCCAGAGAGCGTCATGGTTCACCTTTTGAGCACACTTCAATGACATTTTTTGTTAGCGCTCCAATATTTGTTTTTAGAGAATTCATGCGTCATCGAATTGCTTCTTATAACGAAGAGAGTGGACGCTACCGTGAATTGAAGCCCGTCTTCTACGTTCCAAATAAGGCGCGCAAGTTAGTTCAAACTGGAAAGACTGGTCACTATGTCTTTGTAGATGGCACAGACGAACAATTCGAAGTAACTGTGAGCGCAATGAAAGACACATATGTGATTGCTTATCAAAATTATAAGAAGATGCTTGATGCCGGAGTCGCTCGGGAAGTCGCTCGAGCGGTCCTACCGGTAGCCCTCTACTCCTCAATGTATGTGACTATGAATGCACGCGCTTTGATGAATTTCTTGTCGTTGCGCACAAGCAGAGAGGGTTCGCACTTCCCGAGTTATCCGCAGCGCGAGATTGAGATGGTCGCAGAAAAGATGGAGGAGCACTTTGCCCGCCTAATGCCGATCACTCATGCGGCTTTTGAGAAGTCAGGTCGAGTAGCACCGTAGTAGCCTTGGGGCATGTCGCACCCGACGCCATTTGGTCGCCTTCTTACGGCGATGGTCACGCCCTTTAAAGATGATCTGAGTGTAGATTGGGAAGGCGTTGAGAAACTAGCGCTTCATCTCCAAAATTCTGGACACGATGGAATTGTTGTAAATGGAACAACTGGCGAGGCCCCAACCACTAGCGATGAAGAGAAGATTGAGATAATCAAAACTGTTAAGCGCGCTACAGGTGGAAAGCTCAAGGTAGTGGCTGGCGCTGGAAACAATGAGACATCGCATTCCATTGAACAGGCAGAGATGGCAGCCAATGCGGGAGCCGATGGACTACTTGTTGTGACGCCGTATTACAACAAGCCGCCACAAGCAGGAATCGAGGCGCACTTTCGCGCGATGGCCGATGCAACCGATGTTCCTGTAATGATGTATGACATCCCGGGCCGAACTGGAGTACCGATCGATCCTGACACGATCTGTCGACTTGCAGAGCATAAGAACATTGTTGCTCTAAAGGATGCAAAAGGTGATGTGGCATCTACATCTTGGGTAATTAAGCGCTCTGGTATTCCGGTTTACTCAGGAGATGACATTCTTAATCTTCCACTCCTCTCAGTGGGAGCAGTTGGATTTGTTTCAGTCTGTGGCCACACTGTTGGCGCAAGGCTCCGTGAAATGTTGGATTCTTGGTTTAGCGGTAATTCATCAAGAGCTCTTGAGATTCATAAAGAACTTCTACCTGTTTACACCGGAACCTTCCGAACCCAAGGTGCAATTCTCACTAAAGCAGCTCTAAAGATGTTGGGATTACCGGGCGGCAAAGTTAGATTGCCTCTGGTTGACGCGACTGAATCACAAGTCTCACAACTTCGTGAAGATCTAAAACAAGGTGGAGTGAAACTAAACTAATGAACCATCCGCATCCCGAACTCGGGTTGCCTCCCAAGCTCTCCCCAAAAACGCTCCGCATCGTTGCGCTTGGTGGTCTGGCTGAGGTCGGCCGCAATATGACTGTCTTTGAATACGAAGGTGAACTCTTAGTCGTTGATTGTGGGGTCTTATTTCCAGAAGAGAATCAACCAGGAGTTGATTTAATCCTTCCTGATTTTTCTTACATTCGAGATCGCCTTGCAGATGTAAAGGCAATTTTTTTGACGCACGGCCATGAAGATCACATAAGCGCACTCGGATACCTCCTCAGAGAGCGTGAAGATATCCCGGTAATTGGCTCTCAATTAACACTTGCTTTTCTAAAAGGAAAGTTGAGAGAACATCGAATATCTCCAATAACTATTGAGGTAAGAGAGGGTCAGCGGAGAAGAGTTGGTGAATTCGAATTAGAGTTCATTGCGGTCAACCACTCCATTCCCGATGCGCTTGCTGTTGCGATAAGGACTCCAGCCGGAACGGTTCTTCATACCGGTGACTTTAAAATGGATCAGCTTCCGCTTGATGGAAGAGTTACTGATTTAGCAAGATTTGCCGAATTAGGTCGGGAGGGTGTCGATCTCTTCATGGTCGACTCAACAAATGCTGATATACCGGGCTACACCACTTCTGAACGCGAAATTATGCCCGTCTTGGATCGGGTTATCGCAAGTGCGAAGCGTCGGGTAATTGTGGCTTCATTTGCTTCGCATGTGCATCGAGTACAACAAGTTATAGATCTT
>Ga0208004_1000793_pt1 | contig 12178 bp, 1 predicted proteins | sample DEB08_DNA_6_FD_184522 | JGI IMG/M metagenome (GOLD analysis project Ga0208004, IMG submission 184522) | Aqueous microbial communities from the Delaware River and Bay under freshwater to marine salinity gradient to study organic matter... | ecosystem: Environmental > Aquatic > Marine > Coastal ...
GTTCCCACGGAGGTCTCCATCGTCATCACTGGCTCTCGCACGCAGGTGCGGGGCGAGCCAGGCATCGTCGTCACGGGATCGACTACCGGCATGGGTATGGGGGCGATCCTGCGGCCGTGGATGCGGTTCCCGGGGCAGTCGTCGTACGCCGAAGGGTCGGCGTCGATCCTGGTGGACATGGCGGGTGATTTCACCTGGCAGCGCCGTACGGGCAAGACGATCTATGTGTCGATCCGCACCGAGGACGGCTCGGTGAAGTCCAACCGCCTGGTCATCAACCGGTAGGGCCGCGACCTCCGACTGTCTCCCATCTTGTGGGACGCGGGCATTCTTGGGCCAAGGCACCAACCACTGTGATAGACCCATGCGTGTGCAGATCCCTGGAGGCCTATTCACGCGCGTGGGCCTCGCGCCCGTTCTCGTTGCCGCATTGCTGACCGCGCCGGTTACAACCGCGGTCGTGGTGGCTGGCGCTGGGCCTGCGGCGGCAGCCGATGTCGACTGTCCGACCGCCTCGGCACCGACGCTTACCAGTGGTATCTACCAGGTGGATGACTCCAGTCATCTGATGTGGATCCGAGATGACACGACTCGCTGGGACGACTCCTACGTGATGACCAGCGATATCGACATGGGGTCTTGCATCTGGGATTCTCCCATCGCGCCCATATACAACTCGAATGGTGACTACTTCACCGGTGTTTTCGATGGAGATGGGCACACCATTGACAACCTCACAGTAGCGGTCAACACCAAATCGCTGGACGACAGCTCCACAGACCTTGCCGGCTTCATCGGCTACATGGATGGCGGGGGGCAGTTACTCGACGTTACCTTCGACCACGCACTGGTCACGATCGACGACACCACCAACTACGACGACAGTGCGTACAACACAGCATTGGTCAAGGCCGGAGTGGCGGTAGCCATTGCTGACAACTCCCGCCCGGGGGAATCGACCCTGCGCGACATCACCGTAAAGAATTCGACCGTCCGCGCCACTCTTTCCGACGTCACCCTCCGACCGTCTCCGTTTTTTGGCGCCCGCTACAGCAATGTCGGTGGCGTCGTCGGCGAGATTTGGGCGGACCACGTAGCGTCGGGTCTGATCTCGAGCAACAACATCATCCAGAACTGGAACTACCAGCGCTCGTCCGGACGCTCCGAGGCACCGACAGGCGCCATCGCGGGGGCCACGAATGGTGAGCTCTCTGACCTGTCGTCCACGGATGACTCGGTCACTGCGTATGGCCGCGATGCGACCGCCGGAGGTGTCATCGGAGACCAGTGGCGTGGGACCGTGGACGGCGTCGTGGTGACGAGGCCGGAAGTGCTCGCGCTGAGCTGGAGCGAGGCGTTGGCCGGTGGCGCGATCGGCAATCGCTCCGGTGACGGGGCGAGTGACATCACTGTGACCGGTGGGTCCGTGGCCGTTCGGCCGGTAGACCCAGCGACGGTGAATCCGAGCGGCTGGTTCCAGGCGGGGGGTGCCGTAGCCGAATCCGACGACGGTTATGGCATTGATTTCCAAGTCACGGGGACCACCGTTGATGCGGAAGGCTTCCACTTTGTCAATGCGGGCGGAGTCATGGGCATCGCATATGACGACACCCTGGCGCGCTGGTCGTCGGACGCCACTGTCACCGCTTCGTCCTCATACCGAGACGACATCACGTACGTGACGGCTGGCGGCCTCATCGCGTGGCAATGGAGTGGTGGCTCGGTGCTCAGTTCATACGCGACGGGTGACGTTACGGCGACCGGAGACGATACGGGCGGTCTTACATGGGCTGGTGGGCTTGTGGGGTACGTCGACTCGGGCGGTATTGAGCAGTCCTACTCGACCGGAGACGTGTCCTCGACATCCTCGGGACCGCTCGGCGTTGCGGAGGCCGGGGGTCTCGTGGGTGCCACAGAAGACAACATCGTGGGTTCGTTCAGCACCGGAGCGCCAACCGTTTCCACCACGAGTGGGGACGACACGATCGGTGGACTCGTCGGCTCTGTGTACGCCGGCACCGTCACGCAGTCGTTCTGGAACACCACGACCTCCGTGAAATCAACCAGTTATGGCGGTACCGGGCTGACCACGGCGCAGATGACGCAGTCATCGTCGTTCACTGGCTGGACGATCGTCGACGGCTGGCAGGCCCAGACCTACGCCGGAAGTCTGAACCTGCCGACGTCGCCATATTGGGGTCAGTGCGACGTGAATTCAGGATTCCCGTTCCTGCTGTGGGAGTACAACGCCTCACCCTGCGCGCCACCACCGCCACCACCGCCACCGACGTATCCGCCGTCGGAGCCGTTGGATGTGGTGGCTCTGCCGAGCGACGGGTCTGTGCTGGTGTCGTGGTCGAAGCCGGCGTCGTCGGGATCTTTCGCAATCTCGACGTATCAGGTTCGCTCGATGCCGGAGGGTGGCACGTGCCTGACCGCCGACCTGATCTGTGAGATCACCGAACTGGTCAATGGCAAGGATTACACCTTCGAGGTGCGGGCGTTGAACGGTTCGGGCTGGGGTCCGTGGTCGGCGCCGAGTGAGTCGGTCACGCCCGGGCCCGTGGAGGACCCGTCGATCATGATCACCGGTACACGCGGTGTGGTGCGCGGTGCTTGGGGCATCGTCATTACGGGATCGACAACCGGCATGGGGATGGGGGCGATCCTGCGGCCGTGGACCCGGTTCCCGGGTCAGTCCTCCTACGCCGAAGGGTCGGCGTCGATCCTGGTGGATACGGCCGGGGAGTTCACCTGGCAGCGGCGTACGGTCAAGAAGATTTACGTCTCGATCCGCACCGAGGACGGCTCGGTCAAGTCGAACCGACTCGTGATCGACCAATAACCCAATTTCCGACCGCAATGGTTGGTTTTGGAGTCGCGGAAGTAACCACAACGGTCGGAGATCGGTGAGGGATGACGGGACGGTGCTCAAGGGGTCCCACACAGGCGTATGCGGTAGTACCGTCACCAGATGAGTGGGACATACACGGTGAGTGTGGGAGATCGTGGGCAGCGGGCCCGTTGCCAGCGAAGTCGAGCAGGCGCTGGAGTGGGGGTCGGCGAACTGGTTGGAGGTCGCGCAGAAGGTCCTGGGGTCCGGCGGATCCTGGGCTGCCGCCCGAGCACTACTCCTGAGCCAGGGACTGGTCCTCGAACTGGGGACGTCATCCTGACCGCGAACTCAGCATGGGAAGACCAGGACGGCGTTCGACTGATCCGGTAGGGACTGGTCTGGGCTCGTCGGGCCGGCCATCAGAGGGTGCCGTATTAACACGGTAAGCCGGAGTGGACGCCGTCCCTATAGTGCGGCTGTGTCCGCTTCGCGCCCGTTGCGCCTCCTCGCCACCGTCTCCTCCGCCGCGCTCGCCGTGGGCCTGCTCGCCGGGACTGTCCCGCTCGCGCAAGCAGCGGGTGAGACCCTGCCGCCGAGCGCCTCACCCGAGCGCCTGACCGACGGTGCCGAGGGAGTCCGTCGCGGTGAGCAGATCCGCGACCTCAAGGGTGGTGTCTGCGCGGTCGCGGTGCCCGAAGGCATGGTGCGCCTTGCCGGTCCCGGCGGCACGCGACTGGTCGCGCGGGTACGCCGCAGCGGCGACGCACGGCTGCTCACCATCGTCTCTGGATCCGGCCGCATCGGCGGAGTCGTCGTGAGACCGAAGGACGTCAGCGGCGAGTTGACCTGGCGCGCAGCCAAGAACGGCGCCGGCTCGATGACCGGCTCGGTGACGATCGCGCTCGCCGACCACGCGAAGGTATCCCGCACGTGGGCGCAGCGCGTCGAGGTGTCAGCACAGCCAAGCGGCTGCGACTGGTCCGGCACCGTCCAACTCACCGCTAAGGGAGTCGGCGCCTCACTCGACCTGCGCGGCCCGCTGGTGAAGAACGGCTCCTACCAACTCCGTGGCAGCGGCTCGGTATCGATGAACCGCACCAAGGTTCCCGTCACCGGTGTCCTGCGCGCCAGCAACACCGGCAAGCCCACCTGGCTTATCACCGGCCAGACCCAGCGCGAGGTTCGCCTCGGCGGTGCGACCCTGAGCCGCGTCGCCGTCGTTATGACCGAGGCCGTCGCCGTACCCCTGGGAACGGCAGTGGTGGGTCTCGATGTCCCGCGCCTGAGCGCCAATGCGCGGTTGGAGATCGCGAGCTCGGACACGTGGAAGGCCACTGTCACCTCATCGAACCGGCGCACCTGGGTCCTGCCCCAAGCCGACATGATCGTGCAGACCGGCAAGCTCAGCGGTTCCATCGGCATGCGCGCGGGGCAGCGCCAATGGAATCTGTCCGCACCGGGCGGCGTGCGTATCGGCTCCATTGACTACGTGACGCGCGTGGGTTTCACCGGACCGCTGACCTACACCGTGCAAGCCATCGGCGGAGCGGGACAGTTCCTCGGACTTCCCGAGTCACGGCCCTTCATCGGTGTCCCCACCACCCTCACAATCACGCCGAAGGGCATCACCGGTGCCCTGACCGTTGCCACCCGCGGCAACCTGCTTCTCGATCTCAAGGGCCAGTGGCGCACCGCGACCGACTACATCCTCAAGCCGGTTGCGGGGCAGGGCTGGACCTTCGACCCCTACATCTCGCACTCCATTCGTGCGGGCAAGGGCGCGATTCGCCTCAGCGGCCCGGTCGCTCCGGACGGCTCAGTCAACCTCATCGGCTCGGGCACCATGGACGTCTCCGGCACTCGTGTCCCTGTCCGCGGCTACTACAAGCGGAGCTCCTTTGCCAGCGGTGTGGTGCCCTTCTGGGCCTTGGCGGCGTACCCGAGCGAAGCACCCGGCGGCCGCATCCCGCTGCAGGGCGGTGCGGGCTTCGTCGGGGGCGTCATCGAATTCCACGGCACCGGTGCGCAGCCGGCGAGCACCATCCCGAAGTCCGCGCCGGAACCGGCCAAGGCGGCGAAGAATAAGCGCACCAACGCGCAGGCTTCGACCGCTACACCCATCGCTCCTGCGGCCGCCCCCATCGTCTCCGGCGGTCAAACCCTCACCACCGTCGCGTACGACGGTTTCGCCTACTCGGCTGGCAATCTGCCCGGAGCTAACGGCGGCTCCGGCTGGACCGGTGCCTGGACCAACACCTACTCCTCCGGCGGCAACGCCCAGGTGCAGGCCACCGGGATGACCTACACCGGCCTCAATGTCACCGGTGGTAGTGCCACGTGGGGCAGCGGCGGCAACCAGGTCAACGGCAGCGGACGCACCCTGCCCACCATGTCCTCCGGCGTCGTCTATCTGCAGTTCCTGTCCAACTTCGGCACTCAGACCGGCGGCGGCACCCCGCAGATCCGTCTCGTCAACACCGCGACCACCGGCTGGCAGGCTGGCTTTGGCAACAACGGCTCGCCCAACATGGCGATCCTCGACTCCAGCCTTAACCCGGTTGCCACCTCGTCGACCTCGATGAACGGCAACCACCTGACCGTCATCCGAATCGACTATGGAGCGAAGACCACGAGCATGTGGGTCGATCCGAACCTCGCGACCTTCGACTATGGCAACCCGCCCACGCCCAGCGCACAGGCGACCAACTTCGCCCCGACCTTCAACCAGATCCAGCCCTTCACGCGCAGCGGTCAGGTCTTCGACGAACTCACCGTCATGGTGCTCAACCCGCCGCCAGCGCCGGTGACTGTCACCGGCAACACGACGGTTCAGCTGTCCGACAGCAACGATGACACCTTCTATCTGCCGGTGACCTACTCCTACACCGACCCCAACAACTGGACCGCGACCGTCAACGCCACCACGCCGTCCAACATCTACAACCCCTTGACTGGCCTGGAGATCCCGGAGACCGACTTCTCCGGCACCGTCACCGACGACGGCGGCAAGCAGACCTGGAATGTCTCCATCGCCATGCAGACCTGGCAGGACATGGCCAATGGCGTGGACTACAAGGGCGCTTTCACGATCTCCAACACCTGTCCGCTCACCGATCAGTCCAACTGCCCCGACTCCGACGGCATCTTCATCGGCGGTCAATCGAACCTCGCCTTCGACGACCCCGACTTCCCGGCGGCGTACGCCAATGGCGCTTTCCTCACCGACCTCACCTGGGGCTGGTGGGATGCCACGGTGACCGGATCGGTGTCGATCAACGGCATCACCCTGGCCAACCCCGAACTCACGATCTGGCGGGGGAGCGGCTCTGGACCCAATCCCGAGATCGTGCTGCCGGACCTCTCGGATATCAACGGCAACGGCATGAACCTGGAGTTCTGCGCCGACGTCACTGTGCCGGTTCCCGATGTGACGACGCTGAACATGCTGGGCTGCGCGGAGTGGAGCGAGGAGGGATCCATCCTCGCCCAGGTCGATACCGGCGGCAGCGTCGACACCGACGACTACAACGGCGTGAGCGTCAACTCCACCACGCTCACCGGATATGTGTGGAATGGCCTCCCGCAGGAGGAGACCGTCTTCTTGAACGGCGTGGAACTCGACGCCGAACCGAACCGCAACTACATCACCGCCGACATCGTCGTCCCCGGCAATGCCATGCATGATTTCGGTACCGGATCGAGTTCCGACAGTGTCATCTCGGCCACGGGTTGGTTCGACATGGAGGGCAACTTCGACCTGCAAGGCACGATCCCGGTCGGGCTCAAGGGCGGCGGCTTCACCCTGGAGGAGATCCTCATCTCCATCAGTCGGCAGAAGGAGGACGAGCAGACCGACTTCGACCTGCGCTTCGATGCCGAGTGCGATGTCGTGATCAACGGCAACCACTTCCCCCTCGACGTCTACATCGGCTACCAGCACGAGGGTGACTCCACCATCACGGTGGGCCTCAGCGCCACCGGCGTGCAGAGCACCCAGCCCGAGGGGACGATGGACTTCGTCAACCTCGTCCCGACCGGTGACTTCGAGCCGGAGAACGCCTCGATCGTCGACGGCTCGTTCGACGGCAAGCTGCCGGACAACATCCCGGACGATGGTGGCTTCGAGCGCTCCACCAACCCCGGCGACATCGTCTCCAACGGCGACTTCGAGGACGGGATGGGGGACAACGTGCTCCCGAACGGCGACTTCGAGTCCGGGACCTTCGGCAACATGCTCCCCAACGGCGACTTCGAGGACTCCAACTTCCTCGTCAACGGTGACTTCGAGATGAACGGCGGGAGTCTCGCTGGCTGGCTGAGCAACTCCAGCGCCCTGTCCTTCAGCCTTGCCAGTGGCACGGCGTCCTCCGCGAACGGTCCCGATGATCAGGGCAACTATGTGCTGATCCTCAACAACAACTCCGCCAGCAACAACACCCAGTACGGCTTCACCCAGACGATTCCGGTGCCGCTGAATCACTTCGGCGTCGAGGTGAGTGCCTGGGTGATGTCGAACAAGTCGTCCTCGGCTCCCTTCCACATCCTGGTGACGAGCAATGGATGCAGTTCGGCCGACTCCTTCAAGAGCCCGACTGTGACGGCGGTGTCGGGCTCCTGGACCGAGGCCGTGGCCACGGGAGAACTCGGCAACGGCTGCCAGTCCGTCACGGTGACGCTCATCCCGGAGAACTCCGGCACCTCGGTCCAGATCGATGCGGTCGAGTTCTCCATCACCTCGACGTACGGCGGCAACACGGTGCCGACGGTCACCCGGCCAAATATCGTCGGGACCTTCGAGTCGATGGCGACCTCACCGATCATGCCCGGCTACTCCAGCGGGGTCTACATCGCGACCGACTACCCCGACACCTTGCGCTCAGATGGCAAGCAGTCCTGGATGACCTACTCCACCACGACCGGATACACCCCCGGGGACTTCGATGTCTCCTACAAGGTGATGTTCCCCACGGGGTCGAGTGATCGTGACATCGCCAACTTTGGGTTCTGGCTTGACGGCAACTACTCGACGATGAAGGGCTATGCCTTCCGGCTGCAGACTGCCAACGGGGACGGTGGCTTCCTCTCAGTCACCAAGACGTCCAAGAGCCTGGTCAGCGGTGCGTCGAAGGCCCCCAACGTCACCCGGGGTCACTGGTACCAGGTGCGTCTCACTGCCGTGAGCGGATATGTGACCGCTTATGTCATCGACCTGTCGAACAACAATGCGTTGTTCTTCACCCAGACGTTAAAGATGACCACCTATCCACCCGGCGGCGTGTTCGGACAGGTGCCCGACGGGGATAGTTCCTCGCCCGGCATCCGCTGGGATGACTTCGCTATTCACTCCCTCGCCAACATGCCCGGCCAGCAGACCATCGTGAAGGGGCCGAACCAGGTGTGGATCGCTGACGGGTCCCACTCGGGGATCGGTCGCGCGTCCCTCTACACCACGTCGCAGGCGAACATGCCCTTCGAGTACTCCACTGACGACTCGGCGGGCTACCCGGCGCAAGGAACCTTCTACACCTACTCAGCCTGGTTGCGGGCCGCGAGCGGTTCGATCTCCGGCACGCTGAGTCTGTCGGCTATCGGTGGGTCGACCGAGACCGCGAGTGTGCCCTTCACGGTGGGGAGCTCCTGGACCCAGGTCGCCGTGTCGCTGGAAGTGGGCCTGTCCGGACATACCGACCTGCGCCCACGTATCACCGTGGGGACCACGAACGCCGAACTGCAGGTGGACGACCAGGTCCTGCAACAGTTGCCATGGGAGCCCTACAACGCCAGCAACGGTGCGAGCACGCAGTCGGTCACGAGCGCCTACGCCCACTCGGGCACCAACTCGATGCAGGCCACCGACCTCACCGGCAACGGCGCCACCATGCTCTATCAGTGGCCGACGACGGCCCTCGCCGGTGAGATGTTGACGTACTCGGCCTGGGTTCTCGCTCCAACGGGAGTCAGCGGACAACTGCGAATCGCCGAGCAGTCCGGTTGGTCGACCAAGGCCTTCACAGCGAACGGTACGTGGCAGCAGGTCACCGTCACCCGAACGATGCAGGGCGGCTCAGCGGTGCCCTACATCGCCGTCGATATCAACAGTGGACAGAAGGGTGAATATCTCTACGTTGACGACGCATCGGTCACCGTCACCGGAATCGCGAGCAATCAGTCCGGCGTGGGCACCCCTCCGTCGCCGACCGGCTGGACTGGATCGCAGGGTGGCCAGTCGGTGACACCGGTGGTTGTCAGCGATGCCGGCCTCGCGCACGATGGCGAGGGGTCGCTGCGACTCCTCCCCACCTCTGGTTCGAGCGTGTCCAACAGCTACTCCGTGACCCCGTCCACGGCTCCCGCCGTCGGATCGACCTGGCAGACGTCGCTGTGGGCGATGGCGGCGAGTGCTATGTCCTCGTCGCAGTTCACCGTCACCCTCACCGCCGGCAGCAACTCGGTGACGCAGTCGTACAAACTCACCAACACCATGCAGGAGATCACGCTGTCCCTGCCCATCACCAAGTCTGGCGCGACAGGTTTCACCATCACCGTGGCGACGAGCGCGGGCAGCAATGCGGTCTACGTCGACGACGTGTCTATCACCGAGGCAGGACTCACCCCGGTCGACGCGTGGACGCCGTATGCGCCCACCGGCTTCCTCGGCATCGAGGGAGTCAACGATCCGACCAACGCCTACGCCGGGGACGGCTACCTGCAGGTCACCAACAACGGCACCGGTGCGGGGGCCGCCTACCTCGACAGCGCCTACCAGCCCGTCCCGGGCACTGCCCACGAGATGTCCTTCTGGATCAAGTCTCCCAAGGGCACGATCTCGGGTGCATATGCCTGGCTGCGCACCCAGAACTCCAGTGGTACGAATCTCGACTCCTACCAGGCGTCCATCCCCATCACCAGCACCTGGCAGCAGGTATTCATCAGTCTGCCGATCAAGAACACCAGCGCGGTCACTCTGATCACGGAGTTCGACCTGCCTGCCGGCGCGGTCGTCTACATCGACAACGTCGAGAGTCGCGACGTCAACTACTGGTCGGCAGTGCAGCCGAGCAGCGGCATAGCCTCGATCACCATCGAGGACAACGTCGATGACGCCGCCAACGGACCCAACTACCTACGCTTCATCACCTCCGGCGCTGGCGGAGGCATGGGCGACACCATCACCGCCGACACCTCCGGCGCTCCGATCGACGTGATCGCCGGCTCGTCGTACAAACTCGAGGCGTACGTGCGCTCGACGAGTGGCGCGAACATCAACGGCACCATGTCCCTGGCGACGGCCAATGGCAGCACAACCGCGGACAGCGCCAGTGTGGCCTTCACGGCCACCTCGGGCTGGACGCTGGTGGAGTTGATGCTCGACACCACCAAGAACGCCAACACGATGATCCCCAAGGTCACGCTGAACGGCGCGGGACAACTCGACGTCGACTCCGTCTCCCTGGTGCCGGTCCTCATCGAGCAGACCGATCCGTGGTCGGCGTCCGGTTCAGGAGTCACGTGGGGCGTCTACGACGACCCGGACAACGCCTATGACAGCAGCTACGGCGTCATGGAGTTCTCCGTGGCCACCGCCGGCACGGGCGTGCAGCACGGCGCGACCCAATCCACGTCGGTCGGCGATCAACTCAGCGCCACGGCCATGGTGCGCACGGGTGGTGCACGCGTGAGCGGCACCGTGCAGGTCACCTCCGTCGGTGGCACCAAGGAGACGTGGACCCAGGACTTCACCGCCACCGGCAACTGGCAGATGGTGACGGTGCCGGTCGACGTGGCCCAGTCCGGGCACACCGGGTTCACCGTGCAGGTGCTGCTCACCACGACGGGGACGACCCTCTACCTCGATCAGGTGGCGTTGCAGACCAACCCGTGGACACCAAACGCCACGGTGAGCCAGGCAATCGTGTTCGACGGCGCCTCGGCGCAGTCGGGCAGCGGCTACCTGGAGTTGACGCCGAAGGGCTCCAGCACGGGCAGCAGCTACCTCGACATGGCCGCAAGTTCCGACATCGGGGGCACCTACCCGGCGGGCAGCACCTGGATCGTGACCACGTATCTGCGCTCCAGCGTCGAAGGCACGCTCGCCACGGGCAAGGTGTCCCTCGGCGCGTCGTCCGGCACCCCGACGAGCCAAGTAGTGAGCGTCGGGTCGGATTGGACGGCCGTGCCCGTGTCCTTCACCGTCGGGTCCAGCGATCTCAGCTCACTGCGCGTGACGGTGAGCGTCAACGGCACGTCCGTGCCGCTGGACGTCGACTCGGTGACCATCTCTGACGGCACACCGCCGCCAGATGGCATCACCACGCCGCTGCCGCATCCGCAGTCCGGGTGGGTCTACCTGTGGGATGACGCCTTCGGGATCCCCGGCCACCATCTGTGGGCAATCAGCGCACAGGTCGACTTCGTGAATGGCCTGCCCGGCCTCGGCGTTGCCTCGACGGTGTATCAGGATCCGACGAAGATGACGCACGTCATGTCCGGGACCGACTGGATCCAGGGCAACATGGCGATGAACTTCTCCGAGGCTGACCCGTGCTTCCTCTACGAGTTCTCCTCCGACGGTGGCAACTCCGGAGTATCACTGGGGACGGGGGTCTTCACGGCGAATGACTTCGCCATCTCGTTCGCCCCGCGCGGCTGCCAGGTCGGACCGGACACCTTGGACAAGGGCGCGTCGCTGTCCTTCGACGGCGAACTCGGCGACGGCACGGTGGCCTTCGACATCGCCATCACCGAGGGTGACGACGGCCCGGAGTTCACCGAGGACATCGGCATCACCGACATCACCATCGGCGGCTTCGACTTCAAGGAGATGGAGCTGTCCATCCTCATGACCGAAACCGACGACTCCATCACCTTCGTCGGAGACCTCGTCACCCCGATGGGCAACTTCAACGGCTCCTACGACCTCGACGCCAATGCGGACGCCCTCATCATGAATGGCTCGGTCTCACTGACCGACTGGAGTTGGGCTGGCGGAGGGTTCGACGTCGAGGAGTTCGACTACGACATGTCCATGACCGTGCCCTTCGGTGCTGGACAGTGCGGCTCGTTCTCCGAGGACGCCTCCGGCCTGATGGACATGGGCAAGAAGACGAGCCTGTCCTTTACCGGCGAGATTGCCATGAACTGCGGCAAGCTCGAGGTGCTGAAAATGGACTACGACTACCACCACGGGAACGTCACCGAGGTCTTCGAGCTGGACTACGACGCCTCCACCGGGATCCTCTCCGGCGAGGTGGAGTTCGACTTCGACCGCAGCACGTCCTGGAAGTTCTGGTTCCACCACTTCAACCGGCACCCGAAGTTCCACATCAAGTTGGCGTACTCCAT
>Ga0208004_1000796_pt1 | contig 12168 bp, 9 predicted proteins | sample DEB08_DNA_6_FD_184522 | JGI IMG/M metagenome (GOLD analysis project Ga0208004, IMG submission 184522) | Aqueous microbial communities from the Delaware River and Bay under freshwater to marine salinity gradient to study organic matter... | ecosystem: Environmental > Aquatic > Marine > Coastal ...
AGAACTCGATTTAACGAATCTATAGCAGCCGATGCAGAGCAAATAACATATCAAACTGTTGCAGCTAGAGAGCAGTCTCTTAACAGAATCATATCGTTAATAGAAGAAACTGCTCAAAAACCATTAAGCGAAGTTGCGGATAATTACGCAGCAGATATCGCAAAGCTGCGGCAGGAAATAGATGCCTTTCCGTGGCAAGATAACACGATTAAGTTACTTTTTGAAGATGCTATTAAAACTGGGCAGAAGTTAACTCAAACAAAAAGAAATCTGACTAATTTTAACAAAGCACTTGCTCAATACCGTGATGAGGTTAGTACTGCTGGCCGCATTATAGATAACCGTCCAGGTTCATTTGACAACGTGACTGTGCTAACTGATGCGACTAAAGTTGCGGTTGATGCTGATGATGTTACAAAAACTCGTGCCGTTGCCGATGGACTAAACGCTCGCGCTGAAAAGGAATTGACTAGGCGGCAAGCATCATCAGTGCAGGGAGTCATAAGAGACGTTTTTAACTACGTCGAAAAAAGCAGGGTTGGTGTTGTTAGCGGGGCAATAAAAACAGTAGTAGGTTCAATTACACCATCTCTGCTAGTTGACATTACAAAACCCAGTATTATGGCAGAGCGGGTGAAATATGCTTTTAATCTGGCAATTGCGGCAACCATAGCTTCTACTGATGCTGAAGCCTTAATCAGTAAAATTGGTACGTCAGCTAGAGTTTTTGGGGATAGAATTGACGGTTCTATTGTCACGCTTTCTGCTGAGGATGCGGAAAAAGTTAGAAGGTTACTTAAAAGTAGGTATACCTCAGAAACAATTGAAACAGTAGAAGTAGAGCCTAATCGCTTTCAGTATTCTGACCTTGTTGCCGCAGTGGTAGATGTTCAGCCTCTCAGAACTCGTGCTGCTGAACTTCCAGGTGCAGTTGAAATTACTGAACTGGCTTTTGACATCAAGCCTCAGTTCAAAACTAGCAACAATCTTTTTTATAACGCAGATACTCGCACCTACACAGCCGCAGGTTATCACCTGATTGAAACCGCAAAGACGTATGGTGAACTGGCTAAGATGCTTGATGAAGCCGGTATTCCGGTGCGAAGGGGAGACACCGTTCTTACTGGCGTAGACAGAGTGAATGACTTCATTACTAATGGAGCACATGCTTCTCGATACGCTTACAACAAAGCAAGCAAAGTTGGAGGAGTTGGTGACAGTCAAAAAGCACTTGAGTCTTTCTACAACGCACAGAGAAGCCTGATTGACCCAGATGACTTGCTTGAGGCAGTTGATACTGGTCGAGTTGCTTACGCAACTCCCGAAGACACCTTGAAGCTGTATATGCAAGGTGCATACAAGAACATAGTTAACAATGCTCTTGACCAGAGGATGATTGATTTATTCGCAAACAACCCAGAGTTAGCAGCTAAGTACGGCGTATCTGTTACTACAGGCAAAACTGGTGAAGGGTTCCGCTTGATAGCAGGTGGTCGCAAGGGTGAAGCTAGGCTTATAAGCAACCCCACAGTCCAGAAGGATGTGCGCGCTGCTGCTAGTGGCGAGGTAAAGTTAAACACTCCAGAAAGACAGTTGTTCAACTCACTTGTGTTTGACAGCGAAGCCTCTGCCAGAAAGTTCGCTAAAGAATTTGACATTCTTCTTGATGCAGACAATAACGATTTAGTCACTTCGGTTAAGTTGTGGACAAACCGTAGTTCCCTTGTTCGCAGTGCTGCTGATGTATCTAGAATCCTTCGGTTTGCTGGTACTGGCATTGATTTGGGGTTGGTGTCTATCTTTGCCCCTGTTCTTCTAGGCAAAGCAAACTACGACGTTCTAGCAGGTATCGCTACTAATAATGTAGACCAGATAGCAAGAGGTCGAGCCATAAACAAGGCTATTGCTAACGCAACTATTGATAGCTTCCTGGCACTTGCTACACCGCAGCAAATTCGTAGCAGGACTTTTTCTTTAGCTAGACAGGCAGATTGGGCCGATGCTGCAAAACATGGTCTAACAGCCAGCCGCTCTAATGTTGAGTTCTTTGAGGCACTGAACCCTCATGGCCCTATCACAAAGTATTTTGACACAAGAATAAACTCAAAGTTTCCTAAGCACGCCCCAATACAAAAAAACATCAAAGGTTTTGCTGGCAGATTTGAACTGTCTTTCTCAACTTTCATTGATGAAATGAAGTTGGGGAGTTATAAGGCGATGACACAAAATGCTGATGAAGTTACCAAAAGGTCTGTTGCAGACTTCTTGAATAAAGCAACCGGGACTATGGATTCAGCAGCTAGCGGTTTGTCCCAGACACAGAGGCAGTTAGAGTCTGCCTTCCTGTTCTTCTCTCCAAGAATGACTCGCTCAATGATTGCCTTGCTTTCGGATTCTGTGACTCGTGGTGGCATAGAAGGGCAGATGGCAAGGCAGGGCGTGATGACTGCATGGCTAGGGCTGCAAGGGATGACTTGGGCTATGGGTCAGGCACTGGGCCAAGATGTAGAACTAGACCCAACACAACCACACTACTTGCAAATCAAAATAGGTAACACATGGGTTGGCCCGTCAGGAAACATCATCAGCATACCTCGTGCAGCTATGCGTGCCGCTCTTGGCCCAAATGATAAAGCTGCCGTATACAACGAGATGTACTCAGACGGCAGTTATAAAGACAACCCATGGTTCCAGTTGCTCAGGTCTAGGGCTTTTACTTCACCAACAGGTTCTATGTTGATGGATGCAATTACCAACGAGAACTATATGGGTGAACCGTATGAAGGATTGACAGACCTTGTAACTGCCCAGTCTCGAAACCTTTTGCCATTCTGGTTGCAAGATGCTGTAGTTGCAGACCCATACAGGTCAAATGTAGCGGGAACTGCTGCTGCTGCACTTGGCTTACGAACAAGGCCACAAAACACATATGAAGCCAGGCGTGACTTGCTGAATGACGCTGCCAAAGAATTGTTTAGTGGTGTGTTGGACTACGAAAATCTTGACCCTCTATCTAAGCGAAAAGTTATTACAGAGTTACAAAAAGAAGACTCGTCGCTGTCGATGGCTTCTCAGTATGCAATTACAAATGAACTGATAAATGAACACAGGAGACGCGCCAACGTAGACGGTGAAACAATTGACACGTTCTACTCTGAGGTCAACGAACTTAAAGACCGCAAAGATTCTGAACTGCAAGAATTGTTTAACAACTATGAGCGGAATCAGTTTCAAACCCCAAAAGATTTGAGGGAGATGGTTGGCGAGGTCAACAGCAAGTATTCGCCTCAGTTCAAAGACATTTACGACCCTGAGGGCAAATACTCTGAACCGTTGTACTACATAACTGTTCTTGATTCTCAGAAGCAAAACGAAGACGCCAGGTCTATTTGGGTTGAAACCTATAAAAATGAAGTTCTTTATAACAGTGAGTTTGAAAAGACCAACATAGCTGGTGCTGATTACTTTGACTACGAGGCTCGAAGCCAGCAAGAGCAACAGTGGATTAACCAGTACGGCATGGAAGCCTATGAGTACGTTCAGGAATACTTTAAGGTAGGCAAGATTACGCATCCTGTGATTCAAGAACTGAACATGATGCGTGAGCAATTCAGGTGGTATTGGGAAGTCCCAAAGAACGCTGCAATTAGCAACGCTGTGATTAAGTTCAACTTGCCAGAAGCGCAAGTGCGCCAGTTGTATGACTTGTACATAAATGGTTCTGATATTCAAAAGAAAACGCTTAATGAAAGCGAAGTAATCAAGTACATCAACAATTTTTCTACTAAAACTAAAAAATTATTTAGAGAGCAAAACGCTGCGTTAGATGGATTCTTGTATCGTTTTGGGTACAATGACACATTAACGGAGGCTAATCGTTCTCCATCAGCCGAAGTTTTTTGGAAACAGAAGACTCCATACACAGCAGATGTTTATGCTTCGTTTGGAGAAATGCTTCCTACAGGTTAAAAAACCTATCTACGGATAGAGGAAAGGTCTACGGACATGGCAGAAGAAGTCGGGCAGATACAGACACCAGAGCAGGTAGTACAGAGCGTTCAGGCTCCAGCTTCCACGGAACAGCAGCCTACAGAACAATCACCTACTCAAGACATTCAAGCATTGCTTGACCAGCGTCTCAAAGAGGCAATGGGTCGAGAGCAGGGCAGACTTGCCCAAGCATCTGGACAGAGAATTTCTGCGGTTGAGAAAAGCCTCAACGCCAAGCTAGATGCGTTTGCAGAACAAATGCAGCCGCTTCTTGAGCAGGCTAAACAGGCTGAACGAGACAGGCTTCTTTCTCTTGACAGCGAACAGCTTGCGGAAATGGTATTGAACCAGAGGGCAACAGCTAAGGCTCCTGCTCCTCAAGCACAACAGGCAACAACGGAAACACCTTATTTGACTGCGTTGGCTACGGCATCGCAGGAATTGATAGCGGAAAATAATCTTGGAATTTCATACGACGATGCCCGTGTATGGGAAGGTTGGCAGCAGGGTATGTCTGTCACCAAGTCGATTGACCTTGCCAGGAAGAATATAGAAAAGCTGTCGGGTAGAACTCAGCAGCCAGCGCAGACTCCTGCGAGTCAGCAGCCTGCTGTTGCAACGGTTGCCAATGCCGCAACACCTTCGACTCAAGGTGCGCCACAAAAAAGTGTTCGACAGGTTTCATCAAGAGCCGAACTAGCAGAACTCTTTGCCGAAGGCAGGATTGATAGTAATCAGTACCGTCAAGGTAAAGAGCAGTTGCGAAGTTCTGGCGTAGCTTCTTTTTAGGTAAATTGAAATGGCACTTACGCTTTCAACTAACACGCTCACCAAGAACGGCTCTGCCGGTTCTGGGACGTATCAGGACGTTTCTAAAATTTTGTTGGCAGAGGCAATCGACAACATCGAACCAGCCGCTCCCAACAAGGAACTTGTCACTAACATTGACATTCCTTCCGGCCACTATCAGGTCACGGTTCCGATTTACGGTCGTGTAACGGCTGCTGCTGTTACCGAAGGTGTGGACCTGGCTCCTGTAGAAGGGCCAAAGTACGCTAACGTCGTTACGCAGACTGCCTCAGAGCATGGCGTTATGACGTTTGTGTCAGACCGACTTGCACACCAGAACAACGATGACGTTATCGCTGTTGTTGGTGAGCAGCATGGTCGCTCGCTGGGTCGCTTGCTTGACCAGGACATCATTAGTGTGTTTGGCGGGCTTACCAACGGACTTGGTTCAGCAGGTGCAAGCCTTAACCTCAACTCTGTTGCAGCAGCGGTTTCGTTCCTGCGTTCAGATGACTCAACTTACGGCCCTGCTCCTGCTCCGATTAACGCATCGCTGCACCCAGAGCAGATTCGCCGCATGATTACCGACGCTGCTGGTCAGGCGAACAGCCTTACCACCTTTGGCGGCAACCCAATTCCTACAGGTTTGTCTGAGGATTTGGTTCGCAACTACATGCGCGGCCGTGACCCTCTGTTTGGTGTTCCGATTATTGAGTCGCCAAACATCACTCGTGACGGTAGCGATGACGCTGAAGGCGCGGTTTTCTCAGTCCGCGCTATTCACCTTGCTATGGAGCGAGAGGTTCGTGCAGAAGAAGAGCGCGACGCATCGCTGCGTGGTACAGAAATCGTTACGACCGCTGTATGGGGTCAGGGCGAGACTGTAGGTGCGTGGGCTGTCAAAATGCTTGGTGACGCTAAGTCGCTCGTTTAATAACTAGCCGGGAGGTATAAATGGAAACTTATTCGATAAGAGTATTGCGTGACCGTTATGTGCCTCCCGGCCAAGAAAAAGTTGTCTTGTATAACCAGATAACTGGCAACAAGTTTGTGACTACTGCGGACAGAAAAGACTATTACTTGTCCAAAAGAAATCCCAAACAAATAATGCCAGATGGAAGTACCAGACTTCTTGCTGGTGTTGATAAACTATTTGGTGAGCATCCACCGAAAGTTGAGGCGGTTATAGGACGGCCATCCGATGAACCGCTGAAAACTGTAGGTGTAACGGGTTCTACAAGAAGAAGGAAACGTGGAAGTAGGGGGCGACGATAGTGATTTTGAAACCTCGTGTACGGTCAGAACAGGCGGTATGGCTTGAAAAAGCTGTATACGAAAATCCTGCTTTGACTTCAGATTACATGACTGACCTTGAAATTACTGAAGTCGTTTCTCCTCAGTACGTTACTCCTGATACTGCAAAGTTCTACGTTCCATCTAAAGATGGTTCGTACTCTTCGATTGAGTACCCTGGTGACACATACGGACTCGTCACTGCTATGCGGAAGCGTTGGCTCATGGTGGCTCCCGTTAAGGTTGAGACTCCGTTTGATGCCCCTTCCGATGAAGGCGCGCCCAGTGAGAGCGACGATTCGGTGGATGCGACACAAGCCATTAGAGAACTAGCAAATGCGCTAGACCAGCGTGATGCGCGCGATGAAATAAAAGGTTTGCCATACGGCTGCACATACAAGGGCTGCCGTAGGCGTTTCAAAAATGAAGCTGGCCGAAACAGGCACTTTACTGTAAGGCACAGCAAGGAGAATTAAGATGGCTATCGGTGCTCCACAGTACGGCGGCTTTACCGCTACTACGGCTACTGGCAACATTACCCTGACCGCAGGTGACTCTGTTATTCAGGCTATTGACCCAGATGGTACAAGTCGAGATGTCACACTTCCTGCCCTCGGCTCTACTGGTCAGGGCAAAGTTGTTATCGACAACACCGCTGACCCAGCGGATGCATCAGTACTGACGATTAAAGACGCTTCAGCTAACACACTTGGCACGCCCGCCAAGAACGAGTCCGCTATCTGCACCTTCTCTGAAGGTACATGGGTATGCGTGGTAGGCGCAGCTAACTAATAGCTGGTAGAGGGTGGGGGCTTCGGCCCCCACCTAACTATTTAATATGACAACTATTATTAACAAGACAAAAGTAGACGAGACGTTTGCTGAGGTTGATGTACCTGGCAAGAATCTACGCATTGTTGTACCTGACAACAGGTACGCTTACGGCGACAACGAATCGGTTGCACAGATAGCCGGTGAACTTGTAACGAAACACGCCAACAATAGTGACGCTGCTGGTAAAGCAGCTTATGAACAAGCGCGCGAACAGCTTGAGGATATTGACTGGAAGCACGAGCGTCGGCGCAGGGCTAAAGAGCGTGTTATGGCACGCAGACCCAAGATGATGTTGAACTACCTGAAGGACAACGCAGGTGTTATTTGCGGTGCTGAGGTTCTAATGTCCCTCACAGACCCAGCCACAGGGCTAACTGAGTGCAAGGTTCATCGGTTTACGATGGATGAATTGCTGAAGATAAGTTTGTAATGGCAAGTATTTTTGCAACAACAATTACAGTTACTACTGCTGGTACTGCACAGCAGGTCAGCAGCACGCCTCGGCCATTTGTTTGGGCTATCTTTCATAACACTCCTGGCAATACAGGTGATGTATACATAGGTGACTCTAACGTATCTGCCTCAAATGGCTTGTCATTGCAGCGCATTACAGGGTCATCAAACCACATGGATAATATTACAATTTCAGGTAAGTCGTTTGCTGAAGACCCGCCACTAGACTTGAAAGACTTTTGGGTGGATGTGGCAACTAACGGGGACACAGTAGAAATTCTTGCAAAGGTACTCTAATGCCAGCCACAATTTCATCCACAACTTCACTGGCTACCATGCTTCCAGAGTATGCTCGACGTATTGGAGCCTATGTAGGTAGCTTCACCACCACTACAAACATTGCAGCGGACAAACTGATTCCTTGTGCGTCACTGTCTGACCGTGGGTGGGATGTGGATGATATTCTCAATGATTTCTACGTCAAAATTACTTCTGGCAACAACAACGGTGTTATTCGTAGGGTTAATGACTACGCTGGTTCTACTGGCACAATCACTGTATCTGGCAACAACCTGACTTCAGAGACTGGTTCTGTCACGTTTGAGTTGTACCGATACGACCCGCAGCGATTGGCTGACACGTTGCAGGATGCAGGACAAGAGATATTCCCTCGTGTCTATGTTCCGGTATATGACCGAACAAACACAGCGCGTAACGACCAGTACACTTTTGCAAGGCCAACATCTATACCTCGTGGCTACGTCAGGCAGTTGTTTGTCGAACGTCGCGTTGCTGCCAAGACATACGCAGACAATATCGTTAACAGCCTGAACTGTGACATTGAGGCCAGCACACTTACTGACTGGACATCCAGTAACGTGACCGCTGCGATTGAAGGTGACACAGATGACCCCGACAACGCAATGGTCTGGGAGAGCACGCAGTCTGCTAAGGTCACGGTTACCCTAAATCAGGTTGGGCAGTTCTACCTGTCGGCTCCGAACCCAACTAACTACGTTGGTGAGGAACTCAACTTTGCTGTGTGGGTCTACTCTAAGACAGCCAGTAGAGTCTCTGCATTTATCCAGGTAGATTCATACTCAGTAGTTACCGGCTCTGCTCACACTGGTCGTGGGTGGGAACGACTGACTGTAAGCACAGACGCTACGTCTATCAGCACTTCCATCAAGGTGGGCATACAGATTTCTTCTGGCTCTGTGTTCACTTGCTACGTTGATGAGGCACTTGCTACTGCCGGTAGAGAAGAACTACCTCGCGCCGGGCGTATAGCTATCCGCAACTGGCAGGAACAGGGTGACGAGATATACGTCACAGAGGCAGTACCTGAAGACCACAACGTATTAGTCATTGGTATGGGCATGTTGGACTTCACAAATATATCTTCTACCGCCCAAGAGATAAACGAAAATGCTAGGCGTATACTGTACAACCAGGCCGCTCTCCTATTATTCCAGAGTGAAATAGACACGCTGGACTCTACAGAGCAGCAGGAAGCACTCAATCGGTTCAACCACTTCCGCAATCGTGTTAATGAGAACTTGGGAGCAATGGCTCCTATAGCAATGCTTAGGAACACGGCTTCGTAACCATGCCTCAACAAGCAGATGTCATACTCACTAACACAGATGGAACATCTAACAAAGTAGAACTAACGCTTTGGAAAGATAGTACGTCTGTCTCTCAAGGTTATTCATCTGCGATTATCCCGTTTCTTCCTGCTCGCCAGCCAACCGATGACGCTAACTACCAGCAGGTAGACCCGAAGATTGGCGTTACATGGGATGCGTCTAACTGGGTTAATGGATTTGGTCAGGGCAGAGAAGAAGCGTTTGGTCAGTCTGGTCGATACGGTTACTCTGATGGCGTGCTTGCCACGTTTGCTAACGAGTTAGTTCTGGGCTATCGAGAAATATCTGTAGACCAGATTCTCAAGAATGGCAGATTAAATGAAGACACTTCTGGTTGGGGTGATGGTACTGAGTCTGCTGTTTCTATTAGCGCGGGTTACGAAGGAAAAGCAGGACGGGTAACTGTTAGCCAAGTTAACGGCACGTTCACGCAGAACTATCTGGGTACAGTTACTCCTCTGCGTAGCATCAACATTACGTTTACGGCACGCGCTAAAAGAATCAGTGGTTCAGGTTCCGCATCGCTGAAGATTACCGACAGTGCGGGTACTACCACATCATCCACTTCTGCTTCAAGTACAGGGTGGGCATCATTAAGCGTAAGTCGAACCATAGATGCTGCGGCTACGTCTCTGTCTTTCATTATGGAGTTCACTACTGCGGCAGATGTATTCGACATTGATGAATTTGCTGTAGTTATTTTTGGTGGCATCGAGTTCCCGGCAAGGCCGCAAGAGTTTTCGGGTGAACTCTACGTTCCATGTGGCAGGAGCATCCTGAAGTGGGATGAGTCAAACGAGATTTGGTATCCGGTCTACTGTGACAGCGCGTATCAAATCACAGACATTGAAGTGTTTGGCAATTACCTATATGCAGGTCGCAACACAGACGCGCCGTTCCTGTATTCAAGCGATGGGACGAACTGGTCATCTGTAGGTGGTTCTGGAGATTCAAGTTACGCTAAGTATCTAGCTAAAGTTCGCAACGCTATGGGTGACTTTGCCTTAGCCAAACTGCGGAGCAATAATGTCTCGCTTTCTACAGCACCTCAAACTCTGACAAGTTGGGGGAGTGAGATAGCAGTAGGTGAACCTAACCACGAAGTCACCAACGCATTTGCAGCCAACGACACGTTGATTGTTGGTAAAGAAGACGGGCTGTTTGTATATGACAGGGTGAGCAACCAGTTTCGTGACATATCACCTGAAACAAACCTGTTCACAGCACCAGAGAACTTCCTTGTTGCTATTTCTAGGGCAAATGAGGTGTTTACCGCTGCTGGTAATCGCGCCTTCTACCGACTGCCTATCAGCAACGTGAGTGGAACCTGGGAAGATATCTCACACCTTCTCAAGTCAGCATCGTTCTTGGGATTCAGTGGGCAGGTATCTGCAATAGCGCAGGATGTTAGCAACATCTTCTTGGCAGTACCGGCAGATATCGCCAGCACTACAGGGGCATTTCCTTACACGTTCCCATTCCAGTTCGCAGACTCAGAGACTCAGTTCATCATGGCCTTGAAGTACCAGCGGCCAACTAATGGCGGTCCAGCGGACTATGTGGCACACACAATAACGTCACTGAAGATTGACCGAATACAACAGCTTGCCAGATTTGAAACAACTAACGCATCTAGCCTTTTTGCGTTTGGCCCATACAACTCTGACGAAGTGCGTATCACTCGTATCGTCTTCCCCTTGAAGCACGAGCATCCCGGTCTTGTTGGCAATAAGAACACCAGGCTATCTGGTGATTTCTACACTTCATACATGGATTTCAACTTCCCTGACCGTAGCAAGACTGCGGTTAAGATGACGCTGGAGTGCTTGAACGTAGACTCTAATCACCCAATCACGGTGTATTACAAGACAGACGGCGCAAGTAACGATGACAGTTCAGGCTGGACGCAGTTTGGTTCTGCCGTTACTTCTTCTGGCTCGCAGACTATTACTGCATCTTTGACCAGTCCTGTGACGTTCAAGCGTATTCGTTTCAAAATCAATATGGCGTCGAATGAATACAACAGTTTGCCACCACGGTTGCAGTCTGTGGTATTCCACTCTGTATTTGTTAACGTAGACTTTGTGGAATGGCAACTACAGGCAAAGTTAATTGATGCCAGAATGACATCACGCAGACTGCGCCAGGTCAGGGACACTCAGGTTATGGCTACTGTGCTTTCTAATTTAGAAACACTTCGGCAGCAACCGTTTGTTTTATATACGGACTTGGACGGTTCGACATATCGGGCTAGAATCACACAGAAGTCTTTAGTGCCAATAGGTAAAACCCGGTCTGTTATGTCAGGTGCAGCGGTTGAGCGTTCATATTTATTGACTCTTGGATTAAGTGAAGTAAAGACAACGTAGGAATTTTGACATGGCATTTAAGCACAATACTGCACTAACCAGTGACGGCGTCCTTCAGCAGGGTGACTACGAGTCTACTAGCGGTCACCTACTAGACAGCCAGGCTGAAGGCGACCTGATTGTTGCTGATACTTCAACTACGATGACGCGTTTGGCGGCGGGTGCTGCCGATACAGTGCTGACCAGCAATGGCACTACTCCTTCTTATAACAAGCTGACCACTAGCAACCTTACTGATGCAACGCTTGTTACGGAGGCTGACGCTATTGCCAGTAACGATAATGACACCACGATTCCTACAAGTGCTGCTGTAAAAGATTACGTTGATAATCAGGTAAGCGGAACAACTCTTACATTTGAAGATGACGCTACCGTTACAGGTTCTGTCGACCTCGACGCAGCCAACCTGAAAATCTTGGGTGGCACGAACGTCACGACTAACCGTACTGCTGCTAACGAGATAACGGTCAACCTTGATGCAGATATCTCTGTTACATCGGTGACTGCTTCAACAGCTATTTCTGTTCCCAACGGTGGTACTGGAGCAACTTCATTTACCGACGCTGGGGTTCTTGTCGGAAATAGTACAGGCGCAGTTCAATCAACATCTGCTGGTACATCAGGTCAGGTTCTTACCTCAAACGGTGCAGGTGTTGACCCTACCTTCCAAGACGCTGCGGGTAGCTTTGACTTTCAGACGTTCACTTCGTCCGGTACATGGACTAAGCCCAGCGGGGCTACGATGGTAATGGTTGAACTCATCGGCGGTGGCGCTGGCGGTAAGTCGGGGA
>Ga0208004_1000800_pt1 | contig 12156 bp, 16 predicted proteins | sample DEB08_DNA_6_FD_184522 | JGI IMG/M metagenome (GOLD analysis project Ga0208004, IMG submission 184522) | Aqueous microbial communities from the Delaware River and Bay under freshwater to marine salinity gradient to study organic matter... | ecosystem: Environmental > Aquatic > Marine > Coastal ...
GTCCTCGAGACGCGACCGCCCTTCGGCTTGAGGCGAGCACCCTTAAAAGGGATGTAGATCGGTTTCTTGCTGTAAGGCTTGAATGGCTTGTCGTTGGAGTCGAGCCCCTCCGATGTTCGCATCTTGATTGACGCGACCACATTGGAGGCGAGCGCGGCAGACTGTTGAGCAGTCCACAACGCCGCTGGCAGGTTGAGCTTGATCGTGGCGCGCATCGGCATGATCAGTGCCTCATCCCTCGTGAGGGAGTGAAGAAGCTGTCGTTGGAGCTCTTGACATAGGTGGCGAAGGAAGCGCGCAGGTCACGCGCCGATCCTCCTGTCTGAGCGTTGTCGAGATCACCCTCGTCAACGATGCCGTCACCATCTTTGTCGATAGCCACCAAGCGCAGAGCAAGGTTCATCAGCTCGGTGCAACGATCCCGCATGGCGGTTGCCGTGTCGAACTGAAGAGCTGCCTCATAGACGCGCGCGGCGGTGCAGTAGGCGTGAGCTAGCATGAAGCTGGAGCCGTTGAACACCTCATCCTCAGTGAGCGCCTTGTCTTTGAGGTGGTCACGCAGGGTCAGCGAGATCTCCTCGAGGGAGGCTGCGATCTGCGCCGCGAAAGAGGTCTGTCGGCGAGGGATCATGTCGGCGAGCTGCGGGAAGGTGCCAACGAGCCCATCATGGTCGAGCCCGGTTGAGAAAGGTCGAGGCGTGACCTTGAGCAGATCACGCTCAAGGCGCTCCTCTGCGCCCTGCCCGATGTCGCGCGAGTAGCTGATCTCCATCGGATAATAACCCGACGAGTCCGTGACCCAGTAGGGAGCGGTCCCATACCACATGGCGAAGTCGAGCGTGGCGTTGCTCGACAAGTCGATCTCGCGCGGCAGAGGCTCGGCGAGGATCGCAGTCGTGCCGACCATGCGCGTCACTATCACAGGATAGATCGAGTCACCTGCCGTCACCAAGAACGCCTTAGCTTGATCAGCCTGGAGCCCCGTCGCTTGAGAGTCCACCGTGAGGGTTCGGCGGTCGGCGGCAATCGCGCTCACAGATGCGGCGGCGCGCGTCTGCGTGAGGAACACGACTGAGGTCTGACCCTCCTCCTTGAATGTCACTGAGGGCGCCGTGGTGAGGGGACCAGGAGCAAGCCATTCGAGGAGGTAGGATTGACCAGTGACAGCTTTCCGCATGTTCAAGCTCCTTGGTTAGCTTTGGCGATGTCGGCGGCGGTCGCTCTCGTGAGGTTCGCCGCATCGACGAAGCCCTGCGACACAGGGCTCCATGAATGGCGGCAGTTGTAGCCACCACCAGATAGCTTCACAGGTAGACCTTGACCGTTGTTCAGCGCCGCCATCTGCTTCTCGTCGACCACCTTATTGATGAGCGGCTTACAGAACTGACGAGTGATGCCGTCTCGAGGTCCGGTGTAGAGGTAGAGATCAAGTCCTGCGCTCGCGCCCACAGCGGCGGTGACCTGCCGCCCATAGGAGGCGATCTTGGTGCGGAGCTCGGTGAGCTGACGCCCCTCTGAGCGTTGCATCTGATCTGAGAGCCGACCCATTGAAGCGGTGAGCGAGACGCCGAGGGTCATGCCCTGAAGCGCTTCACGAACCGCCTTGGTGGTGTCGGGTATGATCACATCTTGAAACACGGCATCGACCGCCGCCACTCGGAAAGAGTCGAGCTGCGCCTGGACTGATGCTGTTGTGGCTGTCGGCTCCAAGACTTGGATCGCCTCAAGCGCGGCGGCGGCAACCCGGTCAGACTGCTCGATGAAGTCATCGACCGTCAGCCCGAAGCCTGCCTGCAATACGAAGTCCGCCAAAGCCTCTCTCGGGAGACCGAGGAGGAACTCTGGAGAAGAGATAGAGAGAGCCGCCTCAAGGGTATCGAGGAGGCTCTTCCTGCTTTGCCCCATGGCTCTCGCCATCACCTCTGCCGCCTTGATCTCGGCGCGCAGCTCCTCCACCTTTGCCTTGGTGAGCGCGGCGCGCCCGCCCTCCTGCTCTTTCGCTTGAGCGATCAGATCAGCGACAGCAACCTTGTCGGCGCTGTCACCCTCTGCAAGCAGTTGAACGGTGCGACCACACTCACAGCGCATCTTAGAGGCAGTCGGTGAGGATGTAGCCGAGGGTGCTGTCGATCGCCTGGAAGGTGTGGCACTCCTCAGCGTAGACATAACGGCGGATCTTGCCGAGATCGTCATACTGACCAGCGATCATGCCACCGAACTCGAAGTTGAGCGCGGCAACAGGCATGCCCTTCACATTGCCGCCCTTCTGCACGATGGCGTCAGAGCCGTGCAGGATGCCGAGGAAGAGGCTGTCAGCGGTCCAGATGTAGCCCTCGGAAGCCGAAGCACCGGGGACTGCGCTGTCGATACGAGCCTCACCGACCATGATGTTCGGGATGCCGAGCACATCGGAGAGCACCTGCTTCACAGCGGCGTCGCTGAGGATCAGATTGCCCGAAGCGATGCCCTGCGCCGAGGTGCCGACATAGCCACGCACCTCGGGGTTGCGAGCGAGCGCGCGGAACAGGTCACGACCCATGACAAGCGTGTCAGGGTTGATGCCGTGAGCGGCAGCAAACACGGTGTCCTTGAGCTGGTGGAGGTAGCTCAGAGGCTCGGCGCCCGCAGCGTTGAACTTGCCGCCGAAGGTGGCGGAGGAGGTGCTGTTGCTGAAGTTGCTCGTGCCGAAGAGGAGGTCGGCGGCGCGCTTCTCCTTGGCGAGCTTCATCACGCGAGCGACCTTCTTGGCGATGCGCTGCTCCTCGCTCCCAGGATACTGAGAGTCGATGATGTCCTCCATGGCGATCGAATCCTTGGCGGAGTAGATCTTAGCCTTGAAGGTGGTGGAGGAGCGATCGAAGCCACCGATGGCGGCACGATCAGCACCGGGAGCGCGCTCGAGGTCGAGACCTGCGCCAGCGCCCATGAAGTTGCGGGTCTGCTCGATGAGGAGCGTGCCCGAACGCTCGGGAACCTTGATGTTCTCGAAGAGCTTGTCGGCGATGAGCTGAGCGTCGGAAGGCACAGCCTCCACAACGAGCGAGCTGAGGATCTGATCAACAGGATGGAGATTGCTGTATGAGCTAGCCATGTTGTGAGGCTCCTACGACTTAGGCGTTGACGGTGGTGGGACCGGTGAAGAGCACCACGAGCTGATCATTCGCAGCGGCGCTCGTCTGGTTGATGTTGGGCATCACGCGAGCGACAGCGTAGTCACCCGAGACGAGCCCGCTCTTGACCTTGCCAGCGGTGGTGACGGCGAGAAGAGGCGTCGTGACGAAGGTCAGCGAGCCGCCTGCGATCACGCGCGTCAGACCGAACACGCACACCTCAACGGAGTCACCAGCCGACGCGGCGCGCTGCGCCACACCGACCACGGCGGGAGAGGTGGCATCCTCTGCGACAACGATCTTGCCGTTGGCGTTGATAGCGACGATGGCGAACTCGGTCACAGCCGAGGCGCAGACGAAAGACTTGACGATGTTCTGAAGCTCCATGGCTTACGCTCCGTAGACTGCGAGGTATTGATCAGGGTTAGTGGTGCGGAAGAGGTTGAGCGCCTCGGAGAAGCTGATGCTCTTCTCGGAGGCGAGAGCCTTCACCTGCTCGGCGAGGGTTGCGCGGGTCAGCTCCTGCCCCGAAGCGCCATGACCGACCTCGTTGAGAGGAACGGCACTGTTGGCGGCGCGCTCGTTGAACATCTGCCAGAAGATCGGCTGAGTGTTCTTGGCGTCCCAAGCTGCCTCGACTGCCGTCTGCTCTGCGGGTGAAGCCTTGCCCTCACGCATGAGAGCGGCAACAGCCTCGCGGCGCTCGATGTCGCGCTTCTCAGCGTCGATCACGGCAAGCTTCTCAGACAGGCGCTTGTTCTCGGCGCGCAGGCTGTTGATCTCAGACATGAGCACTCCCTCGCTCATCTTCTTGGGCTCGGCGGGAACCTTGTCACCGTCAGTCACGACGATCACAGGCTTCTCCTCCTCCTCCACCTCGGGAGCAGGCTCGGCGTTCATCTCGGCGGGAAGCTCGGCGCTCATGGTCGCTTCAGCCTCTGCCTGCATGTCTTTGATCTTCTGCTCAAGCTCGAGCACCATCGCGTCTTTAGCGACGAGTGCTGCCTTGAGCTCCTCGGGCGACATCGACTCGATGTTGTCCATTGGTAGGCTCTCCTTTAGTTGAACCCGGTCAATGGTGTCGTGAGACTGAGCCGGGCGAGGGGTTAGAGTGATAGCTAAGAGCTGCGCATCACCGATCTTGGTGCCACCATCTCTGGAGTAGATGTCACCGGTGACATACTCAGGCGATGACCAAAGGACACCGCCGGACTCCTGCACGACCTTGAGACCCTTCTCGGTGTACGCGGGGACTGCATAGAGACCATCCTCACGCATCTCAAGATCAACGATGAGCCCGAGCGCGCTGCCGCTCTCAGGAGGCGCAGGCGTGCCGCCATTGAAGGGAGATGTGGCGTGCTGCCAGTCGATGATCACAGGGTCTTGATGGCGGCGCTCACGATAGACGCGCAACAGCTCTGAGCAGAGCGCCGTGTCAACCTTGCCAAGCGTCTCGCCGCTGAGGCGCGCGCTGACCTGCCCGATGGCGAGCGTCTTGAATGGCTTCCCAATGGTCAAGCCCTCGGGCACCTCGTAGGAAGCGGCAGGAGCCATCTGAACAGCTTCGCCATAAGCACGAAGCGTGGTGGTCTGAGCGTCTGCGGCGTTCATCTGATTCACGACCTTTCGAGCCCAAGCGAAGCCAGCATCACCACCCCAACCATCCCAAGCCTGCCTCCCTGGTCCATAGCTGTCCCAAGAGGAGCCCTGCTTGTCGATCTCGTGGCGAGTGAAGTAGGCGAGCATGCGCCGCACCGTCTCGGGGCTCATGTTGCGACCTGCCGACAGGTCACGAGCACGAGCGAGCCCAACAGGGGTCATGCCGCGCTGAGAGGGGGCTGCGAGAGCCCGACGGCGCAGAGCGCGAGCCGCCGCCTCCTGCGCTCCCTTCGGCGGTTTGAAGTCGATGTGATCGTACTTCTGAGGTACAGCATAGGTGTGACCCATAGGGAGGGTCATCTGCTTCGCCTTACGAACCATGAGCGCGCCTCTTGATCAGTTGCTCGGCGAGCGAGGCAACAGGTGAGAGGCTACCTCCTGCGGCGGTTCTCTCGAGCGTTGATCGCTGTGCCGCTTCGGGAAGGTCTCCAGCACCGAGACGCTCCCTGATGGCGCGCTCCAGATCGTCGTCTGGAGTGAGGAGCCCACTCTGAACGAGCGCGGGAAGCATGCCGAGGCTCTCGGCGAGATCGTCTGTGTCGAGCCCGGTATGAGTCAGTCGCGGCAGCTTGGAAGGATCCACAGGTCCATAGTTCCATCTGATCAGTCTCCCGATGGTGCCTGCGCCACGGCGGTCGATGCCGTTGATCGCAGAAGCCACAAGATCACAGAGATTGATCGCCGCTCTGCGGAACACGCTCAAGTGAACCTCGCCGACCGACCTCGAGCCCGTGTCGGTGATGCCGAGGTTGGCGAACTGAGCGAGGAACGCCTGGCTGATCTGATTGTCGCACTCACGAATGATGTCGAGCGGACCTTGAGCATAGAGGTTGGGAGCTGCGGCGTAGTTGTCGAAGCTCACAACATCGTTCTCGATCAAGTAGCTCTGCTCGGCGGCGAGGAATGCTTGAGCTTGGCTCTCTGCCTCATCGACCATCGCGTTGATGTCGGCATCGGTGAGCCCTGCGAGATCAGCCTTGGAGCGATCCACCTTGACCTTCGGCGCGGGGATTGCCCAACGGTCAACACCAACGCACATGAGGTTAGCCACGCGCTGCTTGGTTCTCCACCACCACCACACAGGGCGCAGCATGCCAGCGCCCTCGAAGTTAGACCCGGTGCGGTTGAGGGTCAGCAGGAGGAGCTTGTTCGCGGGGATCGGCTCGGGAACCTTGCCAACACCGACCATGTTCTGCAGAACGCCGTCGAGGTGCTGATTATCGCGTGATAGCCAGCGCATATGCGCCGAGGGCTCCCGATCAGCGAAGTGATCAAGCCACACCTTGACCTTGCCGTTCTCATCGGGACCGACCTTGTAGATCTCCTCAGCGTACCTGTACCCAACCGGCACGAACTCGAAGAGATATGAGAGCTGCTCCTCGAACGACATCGACATCTGCCCAGAGTAGCCATCGAGCCCAAAAGCCTCGTTGGCGAAGCGGCAGAGTTCGAGGCAGATCGGATCATGGTCATCGGCAGGCTCAAAGCGCCAGGTCGCGCTCAAAAGGGTCTGCCTCAGCATGTGCCACGAGCGGCGCACCACCGGGTCAGTCCTCAGCATGTCCTCAGCCTCGGTGACCCAGTTGAGCCCGGTGAGCTGAACATTGCGCTCATATCCCGAAATGACGCCGCCGCTCAACTGCGTTCCGCTGATGCCCCTCGTGCTAAATCGAGGGTTCAGCGCGCGCATGTGACGCGGCGTCTCGTCTGTCTCGGAGTATTGCATGGATCGCCCCGATGTGGCTGTTCTTCTTCATGTGCTGCGTCGGGGTTATCTATGGAGTCAATATGCACTATTGAGGAGGTGTTGTTGCCTTGTCAATAGACTTGCATTGTTTCGCGCGCGCTTCCTCAAGTGCTTTATTTATCTCGGCGAGGAGGTTGGCGCTCTGCTGGTATAGCTCGTGGTCGGGCTCGAGGAGCACCTTGTCGCGCAGCTCTTCCTCAAGGGTCTTGGGTTGGCTCTCCATCGTCAGCCTCCTTCCACTCGCCTTGAGGGTCGAACTCACCTGGCTCATAAGGCTTCACCTTCATCCCTGTGCCGGTGCAATAGATGCGCGTCATGCCGCTGAGGTGAGGAACGATGCGCTGACCTTTGATCGCCGTCTGTTGAGCGCAGATCGGGCATCGGATCGGTCGAGGGTCATCGACCAACATCGCCGCTCTCCTTGATGCGATTGACCTCGCGCTGAAGGTACCAGAGCGCCTTCTCAAGATCCTCGGCGTGGTCGAGCTTGTGCCCCGCGCGGCTGATGTACTTGACCACATTACCGAGGTTGAAGTTGAGACCCCACGCCTCGATGACGGTGATCGCCTCGACACCTGTGTCAGCCCGATAGTGAGAGGGATGATCAACCTTGCTCTCCACATCGGGGTCGCAGATGACGGCGAAGCTGGCAGCAGAGCAGAGTCTATCCTCGACCCACTCACACCGACAGCGGCGGCACATGATCGTCTTACTTGTGGTCATGTTGGTTCTCCAGGCGCAGCTCCAAGAGCGTCAGCTTGCGCTCAAGGTCTGCCAACTTGAGGATGAGATCCTTCTGCTGTTGCGCCTCAAGCTCGAAGCGCTGAGAGGTGATCCGATAAAAGACGAACAAGAGCCCGACCACCGCGACTGAGACGATGTTGGCAGGGTTGAAGATCGCGTTGATCACATTCGGATCAGCGGCGGCGGCGGCAAGTTGATCAGGCATAGTGACCTCCTAGAATGAGCTGCCCGATGGTCGCGCATTGCGACGGCTCTTGTCCATAGAGGAGGAGCGCGGGATGTAGCGCGCCGTGATGTCAGCCCAATAGTGGAAGATGCAGTCGTAGCGCAGCGCGTCGAGGGGATCCTCTCGACCGTCTTTCTTGGGGCTCTCGGCGTTGTCCCAAGCATAGCTGAGGATCGCCTTCCTCAAGCTGTTGCCGAGGGCGCGCTCACCTGCCTCCCATGCCTCCTGCGTGATCAGATACTGCTTGCGATTGAAGGCGCGCTTGAGCTTCTGAACGCCGTTGAGGATGTCCACCTTCACAGGGTCGGTGGTCGACCTCAGCGGAAGCCCGATGCCGCCCTCCTCGATCGGTCGGGACAAGACCGAGAAGGCTGACCGACCTGTCTGGTCGTTGCGCGCCTTGCCTGCCTTGTCCGCGACCCCTGTGTCGAGCCATATTCGAGGACCCGGCGCGCTCGCCATCGCCGACCGAGGGTAAGCCACCGACAGGATCAGCTTGGCGAGCTGATCGATGGTCACCTCCTGCGGGTTGATCTCCTTGATGATGACGGTCGCTTCGAGCTCCTCATCGTGAGCCATGATGATCACGCTCGGCTTGCGGAAGCCCCAGTCGATAGCGATGCGCCCTGTCATCTCTGGTCGATAGCTCCAGCCTGTGATCACATGCGACTCTGACCACTCGTTATAGACGAGCCCCGACGGCGGCTTCGGTCGGTTCATCACCATCGCTTCCCGCTCATCGGGAGGAAGTAGCTTGGTCGCTTCAAACCACTCGGCGCTGAGGTTCTCCTCGTTCACATAGCTTGAGAAGAGGAGCGGCAGGTTGCCCGCCTGTTCCGCCATCTTGCACCACCACGCATCGACCACCGGGAGCCCGACCAAGACCATTGTCGGCGAGGGTCCAGAGCGCAGACGCCCAAGCGCCTTGTGAGCTACCTCTGGACCGAGGGTCTGACACTCGTCAACGAACGCCACGCCCGAGGTCACATTTATGCCTTCGAGAGGGTTGTGGCTCGCGTCTCGTGTGCCTGGTCGATAGTACGAACGGCAGATGACCGAGCTGCCGCTGTGGGTATCAGTCCACTTATGGAGTGTGTGGTTGTAAGTCCAACCTCGAGGTGCAAGCCACTTCTCGATCTCAGGCATGAGCACCGAGTTGTAGCGCGGCGTCGTGTCGGTGATGAGGAGCGAGGTTGTCCCCGGTCGGGTCTTGGCGATGAACCACAGAGCGAAGATGAGCGAGGTGGTCTTTCCCGATCCCCAACCACATCGAGCGGCGATGATCTTGTCCTTGCGGCGTAAGCCACTGATCACGGCGCGCTGGAGGTCGTTGAGGAGGAAATCGGTCATGCCTATCTCATCTGACTAAAGACCCGAGATAAAAGTAAAAGCTCATAGAAATAAGGTTCCCCGTTGCCTTCTTAGGCGAGACATAAACCTTTCTAGCGAACACGAACCCCGCAGACCTTACAGATGAGTCCAAGCCTCTAAAAGAATCAAGATACATGGCTAGACATTGTCTAGCAGACGCGTTTTCGAGGAGCGCTTGAGTTGTCACCAATGCAGCAGGTCGGTCATACTTAATCTTAATCTCAAGCTCAGACATCAATTCCTTGATGCACTCGCCGAGCGTTGTCAATGTCGAGCTTGCAGCGTCTAAACGCTGGCAGATGCTGCGCTCCATATCATTCATCATTAGAGAGAAGTCCACGCGCCGGATCTGCTCGAAAGCATAATCGAAGGCGTCTGCCCCTTTGCCTTCGGGTGCTTTTGGATCATCAGCAAGGGCAACTTGATAATGTGCAACCTGCTGTTGCGCTCCTGATACTGAAGGCGCTGCATGACTTGATATGGGCGCTGTCGTTGCCGTTGTTATTGACGCCTTTGCAGGCTTTTCCACGCTAATCTTTAACGGGGTGTTCATCGTCACCGCCGGCACATCGTCAATTGGGAACGCGAGCTGCTCTGTGCTCGGCATCTTGATCGACAACATCTGCTCATCTCGCTCAAGCGGTAAGCTATTTCGCATCTCGACCACAATCTGAGAGAGCGTCTTGGGTCCTAGAGCTGCGTTGGGGAACGATGCGCCAGGTAGCCCTTGATACCAGATGGTCGGACACGCCCACATGCGAGAGGCATACTCTTCATCAGTGCTCGCCGTTAGCTTGTCGATCAACACGACCACATACCACCACGGCTTATTGAGCCCGGTGATCTTGGACATCTGAAACCTGTTCCGCTCAAGCCCCATGATGTGAGCGAAGACAGTGAATGGCTCATGCGATGGACAGCTCGAAGATGTTTTGATCTCGATGACTAGGTTGTACTGACCGTTAATACCATGCGGCATCAACAGGAGATCGCATGTCCAAGTCGCTTCTTTGGGATTCTCAAAATCAATGAGGTCAAGGTGACCATCGGTCACGACCAGCTCAGGTCTGCCACGCGACAGCACCATGAGCGCAGGATGTTTCTTAAGGGCTCCGTGAATGAGGGAGACCGCCCAACTGCTTGCAGGCGTCTCGCTTCTCACTCCCTGTTCATTGGTCTTGGTTCGTTGCTGGTTCAATTCGTTCTCCGTCGAGGTCAATCAATGGCTTCCCACAGAGCTAACACACGACGCGCGTAGGCTCGTGTGCCGCCATAGCTTTTGAGAGCTGCGCCGAGGGAGGAGCGCGTCTCAAGGTAGTAAGAGAGAGCGAGGACTCCGGCGGCGATCAGATCACAGCCCTTGACGATGTGCTGACCGTTGGCGCTCCACCTGCCTCGACGGTCGGGGCACCAGTGCCGAGCGATGACCTGCATTGGTCCAGCAGCTCCTCGAGGGCTCGTGAGGTGCCACCTCAAGCGGGACTCGTTGAACGCCACAGCGACGGCGAGCTCGGCGGGGACATCCTGCGCCTCAGCGCTCTCAACGATAAGCTGGCAGACCTCCACGGCGCGCTCCTCGGCGCGACCCCGAGGAGGAGGTTCGCCGACAAGGTTCGACATGACAATGATCCAGGTGAGGCAGAGGTGGCTCATGAGTCCTCTCCCTCGGCAGGCTTCACGCTGTCGTTGGTCTGCTCGATCATCTTGATGACCTCAGCAAGACCGTTGCTCTGCGTGGCTGTCACATTCACCTCGCGCTTCGATCCGAACTCGTCAGGGCGCAGGCGCTCGAGACGCCACGCCGCCGCCTTCCAATCGGTGTCACTCGCCTGATCCACCTTGCGGGTCAACACGGCGATCTGGAACTCGACCGCCTCCTCAAGCGCCTCTCCAAAGTCGGGATCCTCCTCTCTCCACCTGTGAACCGTGGCAGGGTTCACCCCACAGAGGCGCGCCGCTCTCGTTATCGGCTGACCTTCTCTGATGTTCTGAATGATGTCGGCAAGCAGCTCGGGACTCTTCTTAACCCGGAGGTCGCGCGCGCGCGCCGTTGGGTTATCTACATTAACGATAAGAGCTTCACGCGCCGCGAGCCCCTTGAGGTCGCTCTTGGTTATATCGCTCAATCCTCAGCCTCACTCGTCTGATCGCGCCGTGCGCGGTGTTGATGTTGAGTTGAAGCCGCTCCCCGATCTCCTTGCCGCCATGGTCATCAGCCAAGAGGTCAAAGATCTCGGCATAGGAGCAGACTCTCTGATGGTCGATCTGATCAATCTCAGCCATGACCTGGCGCATCTGCTCCCGACTGATGTCAGCAATAGCGATCGACTCAGGAGAGCTCGATGGATCAGTCCACGCCTTCCACTCGGTGATCCCGAGCGCGGCAGACACGCTGTCGCACTCATAGCTGTACTTCTTGTTGTCCCGAAGATAGTTGAACGAGAGGCGGCAGAGCGCGTTAAGCAGGAAGCTAAAGACCCGCTCGTCGTTGCCATCCCACAGGTCATCGGTGCGCGCGAGGAGCTTCTCGGCGAGGTGACCAATGATGTCATCTGCCGCCCCTCCGACCATCTTGTGGATCTTAGCGTGGAGAGCCGCATGGTGCGTCTTGTAGAGTGCCGTCATCAGGCGCTCGACCTTCGTCGGGGTCTTGGCTCGTCTCATCGTCGGGGTTATCCATGATGTCCCGGAAGAGCTGATCTAGCTCCTCATCGGTCGAGACGATAACGCAGCCCGACAAAGTTGGCAAACACATCAGCGCCAGAGCCCGCCGCCGCTCGGCGAGTCGCTGCCATCCTCCCAAGAGGAGCCGCCGCCGCCGCCGATGCTGGCAGCTCGATCGCGCTCGGAGTCTGCCTTACGCTCAAGGAACTTGAAGTCATCAATCACAATGTCCATCGAGGTATGCTTGATGCCGTTCTTGTCGGTGTACTCTCGGCTCTTCATCTTGCCCTCGACGAGCACGAGCTGACCCTTCTTGGGCATCACGCCGCCGAGGAACTTGGCAGTTGAGCCGAACGCCGCACAGGAGAACCACTGCGTGTCGCGCTCACCACCTGCCATCGGCGTTGAGACAGCAAGCGAGAAGGCGATGATCGGCTTATCCTGCGATCCGCGAACCTCGGCATCCTTACCAAGCCGACCAATCAAAATACACTTGTTCATCATATCGTGTCTCCAATGTGTTTCATGTGTTTCATAAGCGCGACGCACTAACACATGAGAGAGGACTCCATGGTGAACAAGACGAAGATTGATGTCGGGACAGGGTTTGTGATGTTGGAGGCGAGCATGGGAAG
>Ga0208004_1000816_pt1 | contig 12070 bp, 15 predicted proteins | sample DEB08_DNA_6_FD_184522 | JGI IMG/M metagenome (GOLD analysis project Ga0208004, IMG submission 184522) | Aqueous microbial communities from the Delaware River and Bay under freshwater to marine salinity gradient to study organic matter... | ecosystem: Environmental > Aquatic > Marine > Coastal ...
CGCTTCGAGAGCTTCATAAATTCTGAACGAATCATTACTCGCTCCGCCGCATGGAGCTGGTACAAACATGCAGTCGTTAAGAACCTCAGCATATTCTTTCGGAGCTAAGTATTCCGGGTCATTGAACTTTTCAAAGATGTGCGTGCTGTGTGGTTTGAAATCTTCGAGTGTTTTTAGGGCTTTTTCGCGATCTGTCTTCAGGCTTCCGGCGAAACCCCACACGTATTTTCGATCTGTCGCTCGAATTCGAGCATTTGCATGAGTCTCATAGCCATTTTGCCACCCCAAACCGAAAACAAACGTCTTCGGATTGGCTAAAAGCCCCGGATGCACGTAGTTTCTGGCTAGAAACACGCAGTTTGGGTCTTCCATGTAGTCCAACTTTTCCGTTAGACACTCATCGGACATTAAAATCACACCAAATCGGCACCCGTGGCTACGAAGTTTGGCTATGTATGCGTTTCCCGCTCCTGCATTTGTACAAATTAGACAAGTTTCTTCAATTTCGGGTACTTCCCCCGGTTTATAGGTATGAATTTCGACTGAGTTCGCCGGTAAAAGATCTAATAACCAATTTCTGCCCCACGGATAGCCGCCATCGCCGAACCAAAGAAGCTTTATAGGGCTCATGCAGTGATACACCAGAGCTGCCAACCAGTCATGAACGCCAATTCCATCGATCCACACGCATTTAGCGCTCCGTCGACGGCGCGTTTCACATCTTCATGTCCGTAATCATCAAAAATGACCGCTCCGCCCGAACGAACAAGGGGAAGATATAGCGCGATGTCACGACAAACCGCATTTGGAGTGTGATCTCCGTCGATATAGAGGATATCGATGGGTTTTTTCAAATCGCGGCTGAGCGCGGGGTACACATCCCAAGAACAACCAACCCGAATGTCAATTTTTCCGGCGTTTCTACTTTTGGCAATGTTAGACCTTGCGATGAACTCGATGTCATCCAAGGTGGGGTAGTTCTCCTTGTTGTCCCGATATTCCTGATTTCCTGTAAAAGGATCGATTGCGATTAGCCGGCTGTTTGGATGATCGAGATAGTTATCAGACCACCAGCAAGTCGAAGCACCTTCATACACTCCGATTTCAACGATTAACCGTTCTTCAGCTGGGTCAAACTGAAGTTTTTTGGCTCGCGGTTCGCTGGACAGTAGTTTTGCGGAACCTAGAAGTTGTTCGTACCAAGAATGAGTTACTTGGTACTTCTTATCTAAGAAAAAGCTCACGACAGTAAGATCATTATCAATATAGTAACAGCGGCGGCGGGTTTGTCTAGGTCTGCCAGGGCTTGACGAAGTGCTATGATGCTTCTGGTATTGCACCAAACACATGGCTACCGACATCAAAATCAATCTCGACAGCAAGCACCTCCCTTACACTGCGGCGGCCTGGCAGTCGTGGAAGATCATTGGCGTCACGTTCGTCTGCGGGTTTGTTGGAGTCTTTGGAATTTTGGTTTTGAGTGTCCTCGCTTGGCACGCCACGGCCGATTCTCGTAAGACTCCTCAAGACCGGTTAAGAGACCAGTTCTTCGACCGCTGTATGGCTCAGTTCACGATCGAGAATGACGGAATGCGTGGCGACACCGGCTTTGCCGTTTGCAAGTCTCAATCTAAGCTCCAATACCCTTAAGGTGAGACTCAAATGAGATTGGCGGATGCGCATTTGCGGTATTGCGCTTTTGCGTTTTCTCTGGTTTACTACAGAGGTCCGTTGTTCTTCTCTAGTGTCCAGCAAACAGCTCTACGTTGTCTGCCCTCGGTGTTTTGTCCCTTTTGTTATGAAGGGTTCTCGGTTGCGTAAGTTTGAGCAAGAGATCCTTAAGAAACCCGACATGAAGGGTCCTTATTGTTCGTATCACTGCTCTTGCCGCAGCAACATTGAGACCACCCCCACGGTGCTTAAGAAAAAGCAAAAACAAGCCGCTCCTTTAGCCGAAGCCACCTGAGTTGGTTTAAGCTTTCTGCGCGTCTAGCAATCTGGTGACTGCAGCGAACTCATAATTCGCCATAGGTGAGTTCGATCCTCACGACGCGCACCAGGCTCGGTGATGGAATTGGTAGACATATGAGACTTAAAATCTCACGATCATTGTGATCATGCGGGTTCGACTCCCGCCCGAGCTATTTAACTCAAACTAATGTTTTGTCCTTCTTGTAAGACCTACAGGCTTAAGCTTGTCGATTCCCACAAGTCGTTTCAGTCTTTATCTGAAGATATACAACGCAGGCAATATCGATGCCCTTGTCGATATGCAAAAACTGTTTACGTTGTTCCTCAAGAACTTCTTCAAGAATATAAAGAACTTAAAAGCAAAGCCGAACAAATCGTTCGATTGTTAACAGATTCAACGCAAACTTTAAAAGATTGTTCTTCATGTTCTTTTTGGGATCACAATGCCGTAAAGTGTGATTTAGGTCTTCCGGAAGCCGGGGGCACCTTCGCTGAGGAGTGTTCTTCTTATTTAGATAAAAATGGCGGACATCTCTAAGTGCATGAATGGTGAGACTTGCTGCCTTCGTCTGAAGTGCTTGAGGTACATGGCTGTACCTGCTTTTAGACAGAGTTGGTTTGCTCCCCAAAACCCGGGTCCTGATTGCACGGAGTATCTGCCACTTACTACTAGCTATGAAAACAAAGACTGAATCTCTTGTTTCTTCTAAGTGCAAAATCTCAGTTTCTTTTCAACGAAAAGACACTAAGCAGTACAGTCAGCACAAATTCGCAGCGTGGGACCGCGCTCTCACTTTCGCTAGGTGGGTAGCCGATTCGCCGGAACTCGAACTATTGACTCTTAATTTGGATTCTTGATGGCTCGCTCTAAGTACACGTTTAAGGCAGGGGATCGTGTCGCCGAACGCCCGCGTAGCTCCGCTTTACTTACAGTCCGTAAAGAAGTTGCTCAAGTCATAGCGGCCAATAGCGGACCTCGGTTTGGCACTGTTGAAGAGATTGTAATTCAAAAGAATTCAGCAGGACAAAACTGCAAGTACTGCCTAGTTCTGTGGGATTATAAACAGACTCCTTCGCTCCATGCGCACTGTCGACTGTGTTTGGAAGAAGATTGGAAGTCTTTGACACAAGCTGTTCGTGATGGTATTGGGTGTTAGTTGTGTCTATTATTATGTTGCGACTCGCGCAACGTTTTTGTGAGCTGGGATTATAAGTTTTTAAATCTGGCTAAGTCCCTGGCGGAGTGGAGTAAAGACCCCTCCACTAAGGTCGGTGCTGTTGCAGTTAAGGATCGACGGATTGTCGGCACCGGCTACAACGGATTTCCTCACGGTATTTCAGACCTACCCGGTCGTTTGAAAGATCGACAAGAAAAACTTCTGCGTACTGTCCACGCTGAAGCGAATATCGTTGCTCATGCGGCAAGGCACGGCGTGGTGTTAGCAGGGGCTACGATATATGTTTGGCCGTTTCTTCCTTGCAGCAATTGCTGTACTTTGCTGATCCAAGCCGGTATTTCGCGGGTTGTGGCCCCTGATTTCCCCATACCGGATCGATGGGAAGAAAGTTTTAAATTGTCTAAATCTATGTTTGATGAGGCTAGGGTTGAGTTAACCCTGTTGGAGTTGCCTCAATGACTCTTTGGTGGTCCTTGTTGGAATTTTTTATTGGTTACGTTCTTGTGTGTGCTGCCACTCTTTGGCTTGCTTCTAAAATTTTGCCTTAGAACTTTGCATTGCTACGTACATATTTTCGTAAGGCCGAATTTCAGCAATGCTATAGTTCAAAGCTCCTAGATACTCAAATAAATCTTGTTTCTTTTTGGCGTACCAATTGTCATTATTTGCTTCAAAAATAATCGGAGGGTACTGACTTTTTTGTAAAGTTAGGGCGGCTCCTTTTAGAGCTTGGAGTTCGTTTCCTTCGATGTCTAATTTTATTAGACCAACATTTTCAATCCGATAGTGATCTAGGTGCATTGCTTGTACCTGTTCGCTGTGCAGAACTGGTTGCTGCGGGGGCAGGATTGTTGAACCTCCGCCATCCTCGGATACCACGGACAGGGTTACTGTTTCGCCCGCGTGGACTTTATCCGTTACGGCAATATTTCTCGGTATTACGTTGTCTTTTTCGTTTAGAAAGATATTCCCGCAGAGTTGGTAAAAAGTGCGTCGCTGCGCTTCAAATGCAAGAACTTCTTTAAAGTGATCTGCTAACAGAATCGAATAACTTCCCATATGGGCGCCGCAGTCTATAAAAATTTTTTCTTTGTCGCCAAACTGTTTCGCCCACTGGATTAGAGAGTTCTCAGGGATTCCTACGCTGTGCATCTGACAACGTCCTGAGTCGTCGTCGTGCATCAAAAACCCAACGTCCGGCGTGGGCACGATCAGCGAATTCTCGGGTCCCCAGAGGTATGTAGTCACAAAACGGGATCAAGTGTTAGCATACTAGCAGCTCTCACACGGACTTGGATATAAATACGCCCTCGATACCTGTTATTGGTACGGCTTGTGTTAATGCCCCTCATTGGGTTTACAGGTTGTTCTACAGTATTGATTATCCTGTAGATACCTTTGTTGTTTTTGATAACAACGGACGAGATCAAATTACGGAAGAACTAGATCTGTTGAAGTCGGTGCCCCATAAATATGTAAAGAAAGTTGTTGTTTGTCATATGCCGGCCAATATCGGATGTTCGGGAGCGTGGAATTTAATCATTAAATGCTTTATGAATGCTCCGTATTGGGTTATAACTAACCATGATATTATGTACACCCCAGGATTTTTAAGGGCTGCTGTTGAGCACGCCCAAGATCCTGAAACCGGGATTGTGCATGGCTTAAATGGCAGCTGGGACTTTTTCCTAATTAAGGATTGGGTCGTACAAGCGTATGGTCTTTTTGATGAAAACTTATATCCGGCTTATTGCGAAGATCTTGATTACGGGATGCGATTTAAACATAAAGAACTTAAACGCGAGCTTTCAGTCGGTGTCCCCTATTATCACGGAGAGACGTGTGGCGATTATGCGGACGGCAGTCAAACTTGGCGCAGCGAACCTGAACTGGCTGAAGGTATTCACATTGCGCACGAGCTCAACAAACTCTATATGCACGGCAAGTGGTCCCCCGCGTGGCAACACCATATTGAAGGGGATGTGTATAAAAGTCCTTTTAACAATCCTAGTATTCCTGTAGATTTTACAACGTATGATCTTAGTTTTGTTCGGCAGAAAAACCTAGGTTTTTAATTTATAGTTACAGGCAGAGTTCAACATAGTGTCATAACAGATGCCTTTTTACTCAGCTCACCCGGCTTACGGACAGCTCGTAAATACGTTACGGGACGTGCTGGATTCCCGTGGGTTGTCTTCGTTTAAGCTGAGTAAATCCTCTGATATTTCTCCTACAACTACTCGAAAGATATATTCTGATCCTACGTATATACCGTCTCCGGATGTTTTGGAGAAAATCTGTATTACACTCAACATCCAACCTGGCGATATTCTACGAATAGGGCCTAAACTGGAGACATCAGTAGCAATGGTGTTGGGTTCCGGTGTTCTCCCCTCAGGATTATGAATTAGCCGCTCGCCTGCTTGGTCTTCCGGTTCCCAAGACGCCTGCTGAGTGCGCTGCTGCAACTCCGATGACCGCCACGGTGCTGCGGTCCTACTACAAAGCTCCTGCTCCCATGCCGGGTTTCGAGGGGGAGGGTGTTAATACATCCGCTACTCGCTCTCTAAACGCCATGCCTCGGGTTTCGCAGCCGGAGGCTCGTGATCAATTAGCTCATCGGCTTCAAGCCGGTCTTGTTACTCGTGATGATGATATTGAGGTTCGGCGTATTCTTGAACTTCTGATTTCAGATCCTGAAGTTCGTGAGATGTTCATGGATTTTATTGCTAGCATCCAGCAGAATTCAAACGATTCTGGTGAGTTCTACGGCCAACAGCGCCCCGTGGAATTTGATGTTCCTGGCTTAGGTGGGCAATACTCAATGTTAAATGCCCCCGGTTCGTCCTCAATTCCTCCTTCTCAGCACTACCAGGCTTTGAGCTGATGAACCAGACTGCTTTTCGTTTGAAGGAGAACGATGTAAGGAATGATTCTCCATCTCTCGTGGCCGATGAGTTCCTTCGTCTTTATTTAGCTTCTAACTTTCCGCAAACAGCGGCTTACCCTTCCGAGGATCAGAAGCAGCAAAAAGCTGTAATGCAGCCGCAAAAGGATACGCTAAACTATATCAAGAAGTCTCAGTCAGGTACTTCGTTTGATCGTCCGGACCGATACTGATGTCTCGTTACAGTTACGTATCTCCCGGATCTAATCAGCCTTTAGTTCAGGTTCCTTCGTACGCGGCTCAAACTATGCCTGTCCCTGCTGTTGCTGCCGTCGCTGCTCCCGCTGCCGCTGCTGGGACGAATGCAGTTTTGGAGGGTATTATTGCAAACCTGGTAGCAGGTATTGCTACTCAAGGTGCTGAGAAATTGCTTTTTAATCCCGCTTCTGGGGCTTTGGGTCCTACTAGTGCAGCGACAGCTAGTCCTCTCGGTAATAGTAAGTATTTTACAGAATCTACTGAAATGCTCTCGGGTCTACAGATTTTAGGCCCTGAACAACTTAAAAGAGCTCTTTTAGAAAAAGTAGGTCTTGGCGGTCTGCTACCTCCCCTTCCGACACTGGAAGAAGTTGTAGGGGGTTATCGGGATGGACAATTCCAAGGATTAGCAGCTCTTCGAGAAGCGCAAGCTCGTAGCTTAAGCGAACGTAGAATTTCTGAGATTCGCGCTGAGAAGGAGTACGACTACGCCGCACGGTTAGCTGAAGCTCAAGCAAGCATCCAGCGAGAAAAGGTCAAATCCCTGGCCGAAGCTCAAGCCCGCGTGGAAACGCAAAAGGTTTCTTCTTTGGGTGATGTTCAACGGCAACGTCTGCAATCTCAGTACGGTACGGCTGGGGATTTGTTAGATGCAGCCATCAAAAACATCGCTTTCCGAGATAAAATTGAGTCAGCTGATACTCTTACTGAGTTAGCGAGGGCAGTCTAAGATGGCGGATAACAACCTTGGACTGCGTTTAGCTGGAGCATTCTTGGGGGCTCCGCTGGGTCCTCTCGGGATGGCTGCTGGTTACAATGCCGCTCCAGCTGTTGCAGGTTTCTTTGGCGGAGACGACAAGAAAGAGCCCAAAATTGGCACTGTTCTTTCTTATTTAAACGGTAAACCTTACGAGGTTTACGCTGGTCCTTGGGGCAAACAAACTCTAGGATCTTACGAATCTTTGCGGGCCAAGGCTCCAGGGACTTTCCCAGCCGTGGGCGGAACCGCAGCTCCCGATAAAAAGCCTGCTCCTAAGGCTCCTTCAACTCCCGCCGCTCCCGTCACAACCCCGGATTGGGAAAGCCCGGCAGCAGGTGCCGCTGCGGCTATTGGAGATCAGACGGAAGGATGGGGCGGTCCTCAAGATATCGCGACTGAGAACTATCCAGCACAGGTCCAAACTACGGGTAAAGATCCTGTTCTGGATGAATTGCTTGCTGTTGCGAAGGGATCTCTTAGTCCTGAGTTTTTGAAGCAGCGTACCGACGAAGCCATTCGGCAGTTCGTGGTTACATCCACGGTTGCTGAGGCTCTCGGTTCGGAAAAAGCAGAACAACGTCGCCGTCGTGAAGTTGAATTAGAGAAGATTCGTCAGTGGACTGATCTTGCCAAGACAACTACTACGGCTAACGTGATGTCTCAGGCTCTGTTGGGGCAAGCCATGATTGCATCTCAACAGCCCAGTTCTTCTATGGCAGATGTTCTTGGTAAGGGAGCTGCTGCAGTTCAACAAGTTCTTGGTCCCATTTCTTTGAGGTAATAAAATGGCTGCTAAGTACGAAGGTTTAGCTAACCTCGGAAGTTTTTTGGGTGGTGTCGGGAGTGTTTTACCCGTTGTTGGTAATGTTATCGGATCTATTACGGGTGACAATAAGCCGCCTGATTACGCTTCTTTATATGCTCAACTAGCGCCTGGGCAGGCTCAAATCACGACTCAACAGTATATGTTGGGTGCTGCAATGCAGCCTGTGAGCCAAGCTCAAGGTTTGTTGACGCAGATTTATGGCCAATCGGCTTACGATCAATTCAAGAACTCTTTAAATAAGGATCAAACTGCTGCCGGTATGCTTGCTGGTATCGCATCTCAGTATGCGAATTCCGCTATCGGCGCTCAAGATTTAACAAATAAAGCCAAGATTGCTACGGAGACTTTAGGTCTCGAGACTGCATCAAAGATGGCTAACACATACGCCAATGCTGCAGCTAATCTTCAAAATCAAATTTTGACCGGTGAGCAGGGTATGCTTTTGCCTACTGCGACAGCGACCGCTGCGGCAGGTCAAACTGCCCAGCAGGCTAAGAATCAGCTAGCCGCTAACATCGGTTCTACGAATTTAGATATTCGTAGGCAGCAAGAAAATACAAGAAATGCAATGGCGCTTCAACGCGCACAAGTTGAGGGGCAACTAGCTCTGAAGCGTTATGGGGCTGGAATGGCCCTTGCTGGTCAGGCGGCGTTTGCATGATTAAATCTGCAGTGGGCGATTCCACCACGGTGGCTGCGTGGTTGGGATCTCTCGACAAAGCTCAAAAAGACGCTTTTGTCTTTTACGCGAAGAACTCCACCAGTGATATTGAGGCGTATCTTTACGCCCGTTTCTTGCAACCCGCATACGCAGGCAGTATCTCAGATCTGACAGCGTGGGTTCAGGAAAAATACCCAAAAGAAGATCTTCGTAAGATTCTTTTGCGGGAGATTGACTCTCTGCAGCAAGATATCGCAGAGGTCCGGGATATGGTTGTTAAAGGGATGTTAGATCCAGCTACGTCTGCTACTAAGGTTTCTGCTCTTCAAAAAGAACTTCGCAGTCACATCCAAGTCGTTCGTGCTATTTCGGATGGCGTCGACCGCCGAGGTTTGTTGTTGGCTGGTGCCGATCGCTGTTTGCGGGAATTGATGCAAACGTTTGACGGTCAGCCAACAATTCAAGCCCTCTTGGAAGATTCCGCTTTAATTGTCTGGTCGACTATGGAGCGCGAAGAGAAGAGCTAGGTTACTCGTTCCATTCGTCCCATAATCGATGCTAACGGACAGCGGAAGACTCCCATATACGCATCGTTAATCCCTAGTGGCATAACGAGCTGATCGTTTTCTAGATGGGCACTGAATGGGAGGATTACCGCAGGTTGTGTGGATACGGGACTTCCAGCATAGTTTGTCCAGCTAATTAAGTTGTCGTTGAGGGATCCGCTGAACAGCGGCTCTTTGGTTGCGTATAATACTTTTGTATAGTCTTTGTCTATAATATACGCTCCTAAATGGTATTGAAGATATTGCATACCATCTGGTTTATATTGCATATGTTTCCAGTGATAAAAGATCAGCTGGCCGTACATTAAATTGATGGGAGCTGTCGAGTTAAAAGTAGGTGTCTTACCTGTAGTCTCGTCTAAGACTGTTGTGTCTATTGTTAAAGCCTCTCCGTTTTCTCTTTCGATTATTAAAGGCCGCGTGGCATACAGACAATGCAGCTCATCTTTATTCGAGAAAAAACACCAATTTTTTTCTGTTTTATCCTTATTCCAGTTGTTGCCGATTGGCGGGATAGTAGCTTGAACTGCGTTTAAGTTTTCGTCTACGTAACAAACTACGACTTTTGGTTGTTGGAAGAGAAAGTTTCGTTTGGCGTCAAACCTACTGGCATATGTCGAAGCTACGAATTGGACATACATATTGTTGTCCGGTCCGATAAATAACCGCGGATCTTCGTAACTAAGCCTATGTTTTTTAGGTCTTAGTTTTTTATCTCCTAGGATAGTGTTATCTTCAGCCAAGATTCCAATATAAATATCCGTCGGCTGGTCGTTTAAGTAGAAGTACTTAGAATCGTACCTAAATCCAAAAGGTTCTGTTTGGCCGCGCCACGCGATATACGTCGTGCCTTCGTGCCGCACCAAACTTGGGCTGAAATTAAATAGTGTGCCCTTCGGTAATCCTTTTGTGATTCGCGTGAATACCCCACCCAGGTTCTCGGCCTGCGTGTAAATGTTTGGAACTCCTTTTTCATCCCGTTTATTGGGATAAATAACATCGCTATATGCGTACCAGTAACGATGAGTTGTTTGTGTGCTCATTCTTGCAGGTCCGAGATGACTTGACTAAAACCGGCGGCAACGGACTCCCAGCGGTATTCCGGCCGTTGGGTCACAGCGTAACACGCATCTGCCACCTCGTCGTAAAGTTTTTTGTTGTAGTACAATCCGTTTAGAGCTTCTACAACGCTATCTACGCTAACTAAACCTCGTTCTACTCCTAGATCTTTTTCTACGATCCACGTGGAGACGTCGGCTAACTCCGCGGCATCTTGCCAGATGTCATGACACGCCGTGTGGTTAGGAACAATTTGAGGTTTTCGGCAACCCGCGTGTTCGAAACTAACGAGACCCCAACCTTCGCCATCGGCCGTATTTAGTCCCACGTCTGTTGCGTTATAGATCTTGTTTAAATATTCATCAGGTGGGGCTGCCATGTAGTTCATATGCTCATTCGTAATAATGAGCCTTTGTTGCTCTTTTATCCCGTTAAGCTCCATTTCTCGTTTAAATAGGGGCACGATATCCCACCCCATATCCTTCGCTCCCATGTGGGCGTACAACATTACGTCTGGTTTGTCTTTAGCGAATTGGGCGAAGGCTTTGATTGTTAAATCGATGCGTTTACGAGGTTGGTTTCGGTTACCGTTCAGAACTATAAATTTATCCGTCGGCAGTCCCAGTTGTTTGCAAGCTTCTTCCTTAGGCATCGGCGTAAAGCGGCTTGTGTCCACACCGTGGGGGATTACGGCGAGACGAGATACTTCAGCGCCGTGAGCCAGGATTCGATTCGCTGACTCCGGGGTAAATGTAATAGCCAGATCCCAATATTTTAAATTTTCAAACATGTCAGAGAAATACCTCTGACTATCGATCGGAAAGTATGCAACAAATTTAAATTTATGTGTGTGTTTTTGAAACTGGCAGCGCTCCCAGAATTGATTGACGATCCAGATGTCGTTTAAACAGAAGACAAAATCTGGTTTTTCTCTGTCGATAATTTCCGGCACCCGTGGCAATCCGAAGCGATCTTGGCAGTGAATTGTGCCTGCGGGATAAATTTTGTAGGGGTAGTCGTGCGGGTCTCCTGCGTAGTTGATGCCTAAGACAACTACTTCATGTTCTCTACTGAGATACTCCAGAACACTGTGTGTTACTCTTGCAAATCCTGTATTGCTGCAGGCGTCTCCATACCAGAGAATTTTCGCCATTCCTGAAGTAGCATTTAGGTACGGTTACTATAGCGACACTAGCAACTTACTGACATGCCTAGCCGGGAAACCTTTGCTTATCGCCGTAACGCTCAAATGAAGGCATTGCGTGCTCAGGAGAATATTGGCTCGGCTATTGAAACTATATACACTAAAGCTGCTGATGATTTCCATACGTTCTGTACGCTGTTGGACAAACCCCCGGCGCCACACATGCTGGAATGGCACGATCACTTGATAACACACGAGAGTAATAAGTATCTATTAGATATTGCTGGACCAAATCTTGATATTCTGGCACCTAGGGGGCCGTTGCACCCCGACACCGAGGTCGCCACGCCGGATGGGTGGAGAAAATTGAGCGAGATTCGAGAAGGAGATATTGTTTACGGGGATGATGGTCTGCCTACTACTGTTATGGACACATTATCGTATTCTGAAGTCCCCATTTATAAAGTTACGTTTTCAGATGATACACATCTTTTTTGTGATGATTCGCATCGATTTGATGTTCGTCGAATGGGTACAGATAAAAAAGGAGTTTATCGAACTGTAACTCTTCAGGAAATTAGAGAATTAGTTACAACTGGTTTAAAAGGAAACTGGCGAACAGGGGTTCAGCGGACTGTGCGGCAAGCTTTGCCCGGTGAAACCCCGTGGTTGGATTCGCGTGGCGACAGCCGATATCAAGTACCTGTATCTTCTGCTGTTCAATATCCTGAGCTTGATTTACCTCTACACCCTTACATTG
>Ga0208004_1000819_pt1 | contig 12057 bp, 7 predicted proteins | sample DEB08_DNA_6_FD_184522 | JGI IMG/M metagenome (GOLD analysis project Ga0208004, IMG submission 184522) | Aqueous microbial communities from the Delaware River and Bay under freshwater to marine salinity gradient to study organic matter... | ecosystem: Environmental > Aquatic > Marine > Coastal ...
GACTACGGCTGGGGCGTTGGAACGTGGGGCTTGTCCACCTGGGGCACAGCTCGTCCAGGATCTGCTGCAAACGTGCTGACTTCAAGGGTTTGGCAGTTTGACAACTTTGGTGAGGACCTTGTCTGTCAACTGGTGGGTGGTGGCATTTACCTTTGGGACACGAGCGCAGGCGTCAATCAACGGGCTCAGGTTATCGCTGGTGCGCCAACAAAGAGTGATTTTGCACTGGTTTCAACCCCTGACAGGCACTTGGTTTGCCTGGGAACAGAAACAACGGTGGGCAATCCTGCGACTCAGGATCCAATGTTTGTTCGATTCTCGAACCAAGAGGACGTTAACACCTTTACCGAAACGGCCACGAATACAGCCGGCGGTCAGCGCCTGACGGACGGAAGCAGGATTGTCTCGGCCATTCGGTCACGGGGTCAGATCTTGATCTTCACAGACACATCAATCCACGGCATGCAGTACGTTGGCCCTCCGTACACGTTTGGCTTCCAGCAGCTCGGTGTGAACTGCGGATGTATCAGCCCCCATGCGGCGGCAGACGTCAACGGACTGGCTTTTTGGATGGGCACAAACGCCTTTTATCTCTTTGACGGTACAGTCAAAAAGCTTCCCTGTACGGTCCAGGATTATGTCTTTAAGGACATCAACCTCGTCCAGGGATCCAAGTGTCATGTTGGCGTTAATTCCCAGTTCAACGAGGTAACCTGGTGGTATTGCTCGTTCACAAGCGATTATGTGGATCGTTTTGTGAGCTACAACTACCTTGAAAACGTTTGGTCCGTGGGCAGTTTAGCTCGAACCTCGTGGGCGGATGTGGGAACGTTCTCCAAGCCGCTTGCAGTGCAATATCTGCCAAACAGCACAGAGGCAACGATTTCGACGATCCAGGGTCTTACGGCTGGCCGTTGTACGGTGTACAACCAAGAAGACGGCATGAATGCTGAAGATCAGGCGATCACGGCTTACATCCAATCGGGTTATTTTGATATCGCCGAGGGCGATAACATGCTGTTAATGAAGCGGTTTATTCCTGATTTCAAAGAGCAGGAGGGTAATTTGACCGTTCGCCTGCTCCTACGTGCTTACCCACAGGCTACGGCAAGCCCAAGCTCTCTGGATCCGTATGTCATTACACCGACCACGCAGAAGGTGGATACGAGGGCCAGGGGCCGTCAGATCAGCTTGAAGATTGAGAGTGACGAGGTGGATACAAAGTGGCGTTATGGCACGTTGCGGGTGGATGTCCAGCCTGACGGGTTGCGATGAGCAAGATTACCAATGTTCGACTGCCTAATGCGGTTTCTGGAACTTATGATCCGCAGCAGGTTAATCAGCTCATTCGTTCGCTTGAACAGGTTATTTTGCAGCTCAACAGCACATATACGTCCATTCCTGATCAAAACCAGTCGGCGACGGCGGCGTGGTTCGGGGGCGGTGGAGGTGCGGCCGGGGGTGGTTTTGCTGGTTTTGTGAGGGGTTTTCAGCCAAGCACGGGGATAATGTTGCCTTACGCCATGCTGATGTCGGATCAAGACCAGCTCAACATCGGCGCAACTTCTGAAAACATTGTGACCTTTGACACGCCTATTCTTGAATACGGAATCAAGGTCCAAGACCATACGGCGGTGTTTACCGGAACGATTGACAACGGCACACCCCCTGGGGCCGGGACGGTTTTGACCGTGTCAGCCGTGACGTCTGGAACAATCTTAACGGGCATGAAGATTGCCGGTACAGGCGTGACTGCTGGAACGCAGATCACGGCCCAGGTGAGTGGCACAACGGGCGGGGTCGGTGTATACACAGTAGATACATCGCAAGAAGTAGGAAGTATCACGATCACCGGAACACGGGCCTCGAAGATTCAGTTTGACTTTTCTGGTCAGTATTTGGTCACCATGCGGTTTCAGATCTCCAACCAAGACAACACTACTGGAGAATTCGAGATTTGGGCCAAAAACAGCGGCGTCAACTACCCATTGAGCAACACTAGAACGGATCTTTTGGCTAGGAAAAGCGCCACCCTCTGGTCGCATGTGGTCCCCACCATTACCGGCATTTTTACGGTCAACGACCCCACCACGGAGTACCTTGAAATGGCCTGGTGGTCTGACCTGACGGGGGCTTTTTTGGAGTACTACCCCGCTAACACTAGCCCGACACGACCCGCTATCCCCTCCGTCATCCTGACGGCAGCGTTTATTTCTGCGGAGATGTACTGATGGCAAACAAATATTTTCGCCAATATCACGCAACGGTAGCAGCCACGCCGCATACCTTGTACACGGTGCCTGCAGCCAACTCGGCCATCCTTAACTCCTTACGGGTGACCAATGCCAATTCCACGGATGCCACCCTCACTGTGACTGTCTACCCTTTGGGGGGAACCGGGTACAAGCTTCTGCGAGACATGTTCTTGCCAATCAACGGGACAATGGACGTATTTAGTGGAATCCCCTTGGTTTTGGAGGCCACAGACGAGCTAAAGGTAGAAGCCTCCGAAGACGACGTGGTCTTTTATTTATCGTATCTCGAAGTAGACAGGAACTAGTGAAAAAGGCGATAATTTGGGCTAAATCCGCGTCCTTTCCCGGCGCGCGCCCAACGAGGCCTGTATATTAATTTGGAAAGGACACCCATGGACGGTGCAGGCATCATGAACCTGCCTACAGAGGTAGGCGGCTCAAACAATCAGAACGGACTCGATTCTTTTGCTCCCTTGATCGCAGCGCAACAAACCGCTCGCGACATGGGCTACCCTCGCTTTACCCGCGAGTTGCTTGCAGCCGGCTCCGAAATGGACCCTGCCGAGGTCCAAGAATTCTTACAAACCATCCGTGATGCAGGCTTGACGCCTGAAGACGTTGCGCTCATGCGCCGTGTGGTTGAAGCTGTATTTAACGACCCAAACAACTACCCCGAGGTCCGTCAGCGTCTGCTTTCTGAAGGTGTACCTGAGGACTTACTCCCCGAGACATTCGATCTGGAGTTCTTCACTGCCCTGCGTATGGCGGCAGAAGAAGCAGAAAACCTTTCTCGTGAACCACGGCCCACGGAGCAAGAAATGCCCATGGGAATGCCGATGGAAGGCGCTCCAGTCGAGATGGCCGACGGTGGGATTGTTGGATTGCCACAGCTCAAGCCCGTTGCCCGTGCCATGGCCTCGATGGGCCGACAGGGCGACACCATGCTTGCTCACATCACGCCGCAAGAGGCGATGATGCTCAAGCGCATGGGCGGATCAGGATCGATTAACCCCTACACCGGGCTGCCTGAGTTCTTCTTGGGCAAGATTGTTAAAGGTATAGGAAAAGCCATTAAGGGTGTTGCCAAAGGAATTAAGAAGTTTGCAAAGAGCACGGTCGGGCGAATTGTATTAAGCGTTGCTTTGGGTGCCTTCCTTGGGCCCATGGCGGCAGGATTTTTAGGTGGCGTAGGACCCGCTGCACAATTTGCATTATCCGCAGGTATTGGCACCTTTGGCTCAAGCCTTCTTGCTGGTGATGGGTTTAAAAACTCTCTTCGTAATGGACTCACTGCAGGTGCCTTATCGTATGCCGGAGCAGGAGTATTTGGAGAAGCAGGGTTTTCGGGTACTCCAGCAGCAGGTGCTCCAACGACTTTTGCACAAGGCCTTGAGCAAGGTATCGCAAACATCAAGGCACCTTTCCAAGCGGCAGCCGACTTTATTAGGGGTGGACCGGAAGCTGCGGCCAATGTTCCTACTCCTGGAGTAGGCCCTGTCTCTTCTGCACAAGAGCTTGTTACGCAACAGCCTTCGACAAGCCTCCCACAGAACCTTGAAATTGGTTATGGCGATATACCTGCGGACAGCTTTAATCAGCCACTTTACACCCAGTCTAATTTAGCACCACCGTCAGGACCTATTCAGCCTCGACTAGTTGGTCCGCATACAGTGGTTGACGGACAATTAGTAATGCAGCCTGCTCCAGGACTTCCTTCTCCAGATTCTATTAATATCCCTGCTGATCTTGGACAAGGTCTGCCTTCCCCAAGTAACAGCATGCTTGATCGCTTCACGCAGGGTGCCAAGGACATTTACAGCGAGTACATTTCGCCCACTCGAGCCGGTATCCAAGGTCGTTCTGCAGATACCGTTTTTGATGAACTAGTAGCAAAAGGACTTCCTAAAACCGCAGATACAATGAAGCTTGCCACGGATATGGCTGCAAAAGAGGCTCCTGGGTTTTTAACTAAATACGGACCTCTTGCCGCAATAGGCGCTACAACAGCGGCTGCAACAGGCGGATTAGATTCGTTCATGAAAACACCGGAAGGAACTCCTGCTAAGACAACCGAGGAAATGGTTGCGGAGTCCCAAAGAATTGGTTCAGACTTCTTGCGAGCTAACCCACAATTCACTGGGGGATTTGCACGTCCTGAGTATTATTCGCGACCCACGTACATGGCGGCTCAAGGCTCAGGGCCACAGGGCGTAGAAAATTTCCCCCGTAAAAACGGCCATATCTCTGGACCTGGAACGGGGACGTCCGACGACATTCCTGCCATGCTTTCCGATGGCGAATTTGTTTTCACGGCTCAGGCTGTTCGTAATATGGGCAACGGAAGCCGCCGTAAAGGCGCTGCCAAGATGTACAAGCTCATGAAGATGCTTGAAGGCGGTCCTGTTGGCAAAACTGCAAAGGCATAAAACATGGCAACTGAAGAAATCAGCACCCAATTTGTTCGTGAAGATCCAAGACTCGAAGCAATTAAGCTTGAGTTGCTTGGCGACGCTTCCAGGCTTGCCCGTGGTTTGGATGAAGCCGGACAACCTGTTCCTTATGAACAAACACTTCAGGCACGACTACCCTCTTACCAGATCGCAGGATTTTCCCCTGCTCAGCAAGCTGCGCTTCAGGCCGGCATGCAACAGGGGATTGGTAGCTACCTTCCTTACGTTGAGGCGGCCAACGTCTCTTTAGGTGGTGGTTACGGTGCAACCGGTCAGGGGATCGGGGCCCTCGGAACAGCTCAAATTGCAGGTGCAGGTGCTGCTGGCATGTACGATCCACGCGCTGCAGCATCCTTCATGAACCCTTATCAACAGGCCGTCACCGAGCAAACGCTTCGTGACATTCGCAGGCAAGCTGACATTGCTGGTCAGGGTCAAGCTGCACAGGCTGTTCGTACCGGTGCTTTTGGTGGCACTCGTGAAGGTGTTCAACGTGCGGAGATGGAACGAAATGTCCAAGACCTCATGGCGCAACAGATTGCTCAGAGTTATGCACAAAATTATGCTCAGGCTCAACAAGCGGCAATGACCGCAGACGAAGCAGCACGACAGCGCCAGTTAGGCATTGGTCAGCTCTTCGGTCAAATCGGTCAGTCGTACGGGGGTCTTGGAAGTCAGCTCGGCCAGCTTGGTGTACAACAGGCTGCTCTCGGTCAGACAGCCCAGCAAATGCAACAAGGTGACATCAGCTTCCTGTACGGTCTCGGTCAGTCGCAACAGGCGCTTCAACAGCAAGCCTTGGACGCACAGCGATCAACGGAGATGCAACGACTTTATGCTCCGTATCAGCAAGTGGCATTTTTGTCCGACATCTACAAAGGCGCACCTTCAACACAGATGGCAACGACATCCGCAGCCGTACCCCAAGCAAGTCCTTTCCAGCAGATCGCTGGAACCGCATTAGGCGCATTGAGCACCTACGGCGCAGGTAAAGTAGCAGGCGTATTTTAAGAGGCGCATATGGCTAAAAAAGACATGGAAATTGAAATGGAAGACATGCCCGTTGATAACGTCGGCATCATGCAGGGCTTCCTGGAGATGCTTGGCGAAGACGACAATGATTACGAAGAAGATGATGAGGAGATGGAAGCTGGTGCGATCCTTGGACGCACACCTGACTCGCCTGAGATTCTTATGAACAACCTTCGTGGTGACATGCGCTCCTTAGATGCTCGCAGGGACGAGCTTGCTGATCTGGTCGGTTACGCCGCTGCTTCTGAGACACCAGAGCCTGTTTTGGCGATGCTTCAGCCCGTGCTTGCACAACAAGGCATTGCTGCGATGATGCCTCCTGGGCCGATGCCTCCTGGAGGTATTTCCCCGGTCGGGATGCCCAACGTCCCTAACATGCCGAATGTTCCTAACGTTCCTTCAGAAATGATGGCACCTTCTGCTCCCATGCCTGTTGGTGGGATCGGAGACATGGCACCTCCTGTGCAGATGGCAAAGGGCGGAATCGTACAACGTTTTAGCGCGGGAGGCGTAGGTAGAAAAGACGCAGGCGCCTCCGAGGAAGATGATGCGTCTATGGGGGGATTTCCTGAAGATGTTCGTTCGTTAGCCCGAACAAACATACTCAACTTAATAGCCAAACAACCCACAAGGGTTAGTGATCTATCCACACTCGCAGCAGAAAAAGCTAGGGCCTACCAGGATGTTCTTGGCAGTAATCAAGCCGATCTCGCAAAGCTTGGCTTTTTGACTTCTTTGGGTGAGCGCGGTTTTGCTTATGCAGCTAACGTTGATCCTGTCACAGGACAACCACTGCGTGGTTCAGCGCTTTCTCGCTTTGCAGGGGCCGCAAGAGGACTTCCTGCAGACCTTATGAAGATGGCTGCTGCTACACGTAAAGAAGAGCAGGCCATTAAGATGGCTGGTCTTGAGTCGGCTGAGAAGCAGATTACCGCTGAGCGTGAGTCAAACCTCAAGCTCCTCGAATCACAACGTAAAGCTTTCTCCGACATCTTGAAGTCGGGCGGTGCAGACTTTGGTAAAGGCAAAGAAGGCGCTGCCTACAACTTCCTGGTGAAGCTTGCCCCTGACTATGCATTAGGCAACACGACAGACGAACAGGATCGTCAGTTTGAGTCGGCGGTCAAGATCATCACGACACCTCAGTTCTTTAACGATCCTGTTACGGGTAATCGTGTTGAGCGTCGTGGTGAGCTCCCTGACTTTGCCAAACTTGCTGTTGATATGAGGAGTGATTCAGCGCCTACCGCACGACCAACAGGGGGTGCAGGAGCCGAGCCGGCTGGAACAGGGATCACGCCTGAAGGTGCCATTCCAGCCGTTTCGAGCGTAAAAGAACCCACCATATTTGAGGCAGCCGAGCGTGGCACAGGCATTATCCCTGTTACCTCTTCCTTCCTTGCTAAATTCCCCTTCATGGGCGATATGGCACCAGGTGAGCAACAGGCCACAACTTTCCTGCGTACTGCGGCTAAACAGATTGCTAATGGTTTACGTACAAATCCACGCTTTGTTGACAAAGAAAGACAAGAAATCGAGGCGGAGCTTGACATCCATCCTGCCTTGTTAGACAACCCTGCGGCTATGCGTAATCGTTTAATAGGTCTTGATGATCTTTTGGCCCGGTTACAACGAGAATCTGCACTACGTGGGCAAAACAAAAAACTCAAGGCAGAAGACCGTGCGGATGCTCGACTTAAGGTAGACGACCTTCAAAAAATTAGGGATCTTGTCGGCCTTCCCCCACGCGTGACCAACATTGAAGAATTCCGTGCATTGCCTGCCGGGACGCCTTTCTTGTTCTATGATCCAAAAGAAAAGGCTTTTGTCCCACGGACCAAGCGATAAGGATTAAGTAATGACCCCTGAAGAACTACAGCTTATTGAGCAAGAGTCTGCCGCAGGTGTGTCCTCGGGCATTTCCGAGCAAGACCTTTCTGAGATTGAAGGCGGCTCGGCTACGTTCGAGCCCACGATGGGCGAAAAAGCTGAAGAAGTTGGTGTTGGTACGCTTCAGGGTCTTAAAACAGGACTCACGACCCTCGGACCAGCGTTCAAGGGTGCTCAATATGGCTATCGTTTAGGTGCGCCTTTTGGCCCTTACGCTGGAGTAGCGGGTGGCACTGTTGGGTTTGTTGGCGGATTCATGGCAGGATCCGAGATCTCAGATTACCTGGATGATTTCTTTCCGTTACCCAATCGTGAGGATTTGATTCCTTACCGGGAAGGCGCAAAAACGTTTGGTGAAGCATTAAGCGCAGCACCTTTTGCGTACAGCCTTCCACAAAGTTCTGCCACTATGGTTGAAGGCTGGCTTTCAGGTATCGGGCAGTACGCTCGTAAATACCCTGCTTCTTTTTTTGCTATAGAGGCGGGAAGCTCAGCTGGCTCAGGTATTTTGGGGGGAATCTCTGAATACTTAGATCCAGGTAATGTAACGCAAAGAGCAGGGTTTGAAATAGTGGGGGGTTTATTACCCCTTGGGCAGCTCGCCATATCGGGCGGAACAACGCTTTACGACTATGCAAAACAACTAAAAAGTAATCAAAAACTTTCTGCTAAGGAAATTAGAGCAGCGGACGAGCTTACTCGGATTATTGAAGAGGGGGGTGGTGATGTCAGTAAAATCATAAGCCTCTTAAGACAACCCTTACCTACTGGTGTTACACCAACAGCCGGACAAATGACAGGCGTTCCTGTGCTCAATGCTCTGGAAGCCAGTCTTGCAAAATATCACGCCAAGTACTCGGGTGAAATCCGTGAACAGGGCGAGAACGCCTTCAAGGCCTATCAGATGATGGTAGGCAAGCTCCGTGAACTGGGTACGCCTGATGCACTTAGCAAAGCAGCAGAAATGCAGTCACAGTACTTTGATAGGCTCCTCAACGATAGAATTGTTTTTGCCCATGCTGATGCTGCAGAAAAAATTGCTCGTATTACAAAGGACCGTCCTTCAGCACGAGGTGAAATCGGACAGATTGTTAAAGACAACGTTGAGTCTGCTTTGAAAGAAGCACGAGACGTTGAAAGCCAACTCTGGAACGAGGCTTACAAAAAATCATTCAAGACAGTCAAGGGTGCTACTGTGCCCAAGGCCGTTAACGTAACGGGTACATCACGAGCTATTTTAGATGTCATCGACTCGTTCAGTCCTGAGACATACGTGTATGACGTTCCAGCCAAGTTCAAGGCAATGACTGCTCGCCTCGGCATTACTGGCGAGATGATCAAGAACTACGAAGCAGGGAAAATGACCAAGGAATATCTGGAAACAGGTATTGTCCCCGATCGTTTCTTGCCGGATCTTAAGAGCATTAAGCCCTTCTCCGTCCCTGAGCTAATCAAGATTCGAAGTGACCTCCTTAACGATGCACGGAAAGCTTCTACCGGGGCGAGTCCTGATGCCAACATGGCGCGTGTTTATGGCAACGTTGCAGAGTCAATCCTTGATGATCTTTCGGTGGGCCTTAAGTCTCCTGACTACGACATTGCTCGTCAGTATTCCAAATCACTAAACGACACTTTCACTCGCACCTTTGCTGGTGAAATGCAGCGGACAGGAGTTAGTGGAGCAGAGAAGCTTCCGGCAGAAATTCTTGTATCCCGTGCTTTTGGGCGTAATGCAGACCTCACGGCCATGCGGATGGATCAGATTGAAGACGCTGCTCAGTTCATGATTGACCAGCAACGTCAGATTACGAGCGACTTCCCAAGGTCCGCGCAAGCCGGAATCTTGAGGCAAGCAGGGGAGGGTGCACAACAACGTGTGTCTTCTATTCTTGACGCACAAACACGGATCATGCGCCTAGCTGCAGCTGATGCCGTTGACCTTGTTCGCAACCCAACAACAGGTCAAATCGAACAGCGTTTGAATACAACAAAGCTGATGAACTGGGCCGCTGAAAACAAGCCCCTGTTAGACAAGCTTGGCATCACGCCGGACCTTGAGAACGCAGAAAAAGCTGAAAACTTTTTTAACCTTGTTCAAAGACGAAATAGCGTTCTAAACAACCGCTTACGTAAGCAGTTTACTTTTTCCAAAGTACTCGCTGTTGAAAATCCTACAAAAGCCGTGACACAGGCTTTGCGTAGCAGTAAGCCTTTAACCGCAATTAATAGCCTCACAAAGCTCGCTAAAAAAGGTGGGCAAGAGGCCGTTGATGGGTTGAAGTCCACGATCTTTGATTATGCCTTTACCCAGGCGTCCAATCCAAAGACGGGCGGCATGAGCCCTCAGATTTTCATGGACGCCCTGTTCAGGCCCCTTGCTCAAGGCAAGCCATCGCTTTACGCCATCATGCGCTCCCAAGGGATTATGACTAAGGCAGACGGCGATAACATTCGAGCTCTGCTTAATCCCATGCTCCGCATTGAACGAGAAATGGCCCGTGGTAATGCGGTTGACGAGATTGTTACTGCGGCAGGGCCTGCTGGAGATCTTGCTTTACGTGTTATTGGTGCCAAGCTCGGTTCTACCGTCTCCCAGGCAGCGGGGGGTAGCGGTGGTTCCCTAATTGCAGCTTCAGCTGGTTCCAAGTATATGCGTGAGATCTTTGACAAGATGCCTAATGCATCCATCAAATCGCTTCTTGAGCAGGCGACCAAAGATCCAACCTTCATGGCAGATATGCTTGAGCGTCGAGGACAACTGCCAAGGGAAAAGCTTAACTTTGGACGTCGCATGCACGGCTATCTCCTAGCCCAAGGCTACACCGACGCGCCGTACACCATTGAGGACGTGGAAGAAGTTCCTCCCACACCTACAACGGGGATGTCGGCTGCCTCTTTAATGCGTCAGGTTAAGGGACCTCCCACACGAGGCCTACCCTTCATGTCGCAAGCTCAAGCAGCACCGCCAGCCCAAGGCCCAGGACCAGCGGCCCCAGCACCACCAGGACAGCCACAAGGATCAAGCCGACAGATGCTTCAATCACTGTTCCCGTTTGACACGACGTTGCAGTTGCCCCAGTAGTTCTCCACTCGCTGCATCCACTCCTCCTTGTAACGCTTGAATTCACTGCCTGTGGTGGTGAATTCTTGCGTGGATCCATCCTGCACGGACACCAAAACTGCCGCAAATTCGATTGAAGTTCCATGCACAATGTCATGGGCCATGGCATAAGCTGCCAATTGGTGGAAGTAATCCTGGATCCACTTGGCCTGTTTGGGCTTGACCGATTGTTTGAAATCAACAATCGCCGGCTGACCTCGATAGATTCCAACAAAGTCCGTTGTGCCAGCGTACTTGCCTGGGTAATAAAGCGTGACTTCTGATCCCCAAACCTCGTTAATCTCACATAAATAAGTGTTTATGAGCCTGTAACCCATCTCATAACCCTTCGTCTGGAGCCAAGTTGTGGGTCTGGGAAGATCCCTGGCCGCGAATAACCGCTCAATGACGTTGTGCATGTGGGTGCCAACCGTGGCCGCTTCGTTTTTAATGCGCTCCGCGTTTTCTTTTCCAACCCTCTCGGCCCACGCCTCAAGGGCAGCCTTGTCCTTCGTGGCGGACAGAATGTGTGTCACGCTGGGTAATTTTTGATTTCCGTAACGCCTGCCTATTTCAGGGTCGTCCACCCGCTCAAGGGTCTCATAAACAAATTTCTTCCTAATCGGGATCAAATCAATCATTTTTTATCCAATCTCTGGGGTCCTCTTGGAGGATGGTGTTGGCGATGTCCATCTTGTTTACCAGGGCGTCGACGATCTTCTCGTCCACGGTTTTAGGTGTAAATAGATCAATGTATGTCATTTTGTGGGTCTGGCCGTACCGGTCGATTCGTGCCTCAGACTGCAGCCGTACCTCAAGGTCGTAGCCGTTGGCGTAGTAGATCATTGTATGAGCCGCCGTTAGTGTAAGGCCGTAGCCCCCTGTTCTGGGCTGCCCAACAAAGAAGCGAAGTTCGTTATCAGGATCCTGAAAGCGCTCGACGATGTTGGACCGTTCCTCATCCGGTGTGTCACCAAAATACGTCGCTACGGCATTCATGCCATATTGTTTTTGCAGAGTAAGTTTGATTTCTTCAATGTTGTGCCTGAAGTGCGCCCAAATGATGATCTTCCCGTCCGACTCCTCAATGGCCGACAGGAGCTCGTCCATGCGGTTATTCTTTAATGGCACCACTTCTCCCGTGTCCAGAGTAATGTGGCCGCAGACAATCTGCTGTAAGCGCATGATCTGGGTCAAGGCGTTTGTGGTGGACGTCATGCCTTTCTCAAACGTTGCCAATGCCATCAAAACCATCTGGTCATACGCACGTTTCTGATCGGGCGTCAGCTCCACCTCCCTACGCAGGAAGGTCTTCTCCGGAAGGTCAAAG
>Ga0208004_1000821_pt1 | contig 12049 bp, 30 predicted proteins | sample DEB08_DNA_6_FD_184522 | JGI IMG/M metagenome (GOLD analysis project Ga0208004, IMG submission 184522) | Aqueous microbial communities from the Delaware River and Bay under freshwater to marine salinity gradient to study organic matter... | ecosystem: Environmental > Aquatic > Marine > Coastal ...
AAAAGTGGAGGTACGTCTCGTATCGATTTCTATTTTGTATACACTGTTACGTCTGTTAAAAAATAGGTGTTACACCAAAAGTTACAGATTTCCTTATATAAAACATACACTTAACGAAGTGTAACGTCTGTTACATTGTTTTTGACAAAAAACACCTTAATACCCTTTTTTTTCAGGAAACAATGCTATAAGGGCAAAACAGACGTAACACGGCGTTACACCCCTAAAACTCCTTTTTCCTTGTCGGATTGCCATAGGCATCATACTCCCGCCAGACCGTCCGGTTGTCCGTGGACCGTGGCACACCGCCCTTGGTCGTATAGTACTTTGCCTCTTGGGCCGATAGCCCTGCCGGTATGCTCTTGATGCGTCCACCGTCATTCAAGAAAGCCTCGATATCCTTCTCGAGGCGCTCTCTGAGTTCCGCTTTCTCACTCTTAATCGTCATGGCGCAGATAATCCTCCACATGCTGCAGCAGCTCTCCTGCGTAGTCTACAGACTCAATAGCCACGACATCCGGGTCGAGTTTAGACCCGTGGCGCGTGAGCAGCGCGTGCATAGCCATGCCGCTCAAAAGAGTCATCAGGGCTTTCTGTTCGCTTTCATACTCATCTTGGGTCTTCACAGCTCTACTCCTTTCTTTCTGAGTCTATTGTACATATGGTTCAGGGCAATTTTGACATCGGCTTTGGAGCCGCCGAAATAGATCAGTGCGAGGTTTTCCTCGACCAGCATGTCATTGACGCATTGATTACGGGCCTCATCGAGGTATATCCGGGCGAGATACCTGCCGAACTTACCTTTCTCAACAGTCCAGATCGGGTACGTCTTGCCGACCTCGAGCAGCTCCTGCACGCGGGCCTTGGCCATCAGTCCGACCTTCTTCTCAACAGGGTCCCGGGTCCGTGTCTCTGGGGTATCGATGCCATGCAGCCTGAGGCGCTGCTTGATTCGCATGTCGAAGCCCACGTCTATCCAAGCGTCCACGGTGTCGCCGTCAACGCAGCGGATGACCTCCGCGTTGTACCTGTACTCACTCATTCTGTCCCCCTTGGATAGCGAAAGTTATAGGAAGTCTCGTTCTCCTGAAACAAGACGGCGCCGTTGGACTCGTGGAACTTCTTTGCCATGTCGGTTTTGGGCGACAGGGTGATCACTGGGAACTCATCCTTCATCTTGTATAACAGCGCGTTGATCAGGCGGCGTCCGGCTCCCTTTTGATTAGACCAGAGCGAATATGGCACGACGATCTCGCCGGGTTCCATGTAGGCGATGTCCTCAAGGTCCGACTCATCCTGCGGCACATACTGGGCGTAAGCAACGCACGCCACGGCGTCTGTGGAGACGCCGAATCCCTGCTTTTCAATTAGAGCGTAAACCTCAAAAGGTTCGTCGAAACGCCTCTGGGGGCTTCCCAGAAGCTCCACGGGCCTTACTGGGTCCTGCTCGATTATTTTTAGAAAATCGAGGTCGCATTTAATTAGCATCGGGGCACCTCACAGAACGCTTTGAACTTTTTTGTCTTGTAGCCTCCAGACGCATACCGCAACGCCTCTGCTTTATTTTTCATCTTGAGGAAGTTGTTAGTTTTCAAAGCAGAATCCATAGCTTTGCTATTGTCATCAAACTCTTTCAGCTTACCGTCAATCAGTTGAATGGTAGGAAAGACGTACCAGTTACCGTCCTCATCCGTCTCAGCAGCCATTTTATGAGATGACACGCTTCCATCCGAGTTCTGAATGTATGGATAGTTCTCAGGATTGTTAATCCTATCAATGAATTCTGGTTCTGCCATTATTCGGATTTCTTTATGTTATCTTCAGCCGGTGATCTTTCCTCTCGCGGCGGTGCTACAAACCCATGCTTTGCGGCATAGGCTAATGCGCTATCTCTAGCAGATTGCCGAATTGTTTTTACTGTCTCTAGCAACTTCTGGTCATCAATTTCATGCCATCTAAACAACATATCTAATTCATCTTCCATTCTCACTCTCCATATAATCAGTAATGTGATGGTCTAGGGCTTATGCTTGTCCAAGAACACACCAATGTAGCAATCTTTTGTATGCTTGGTTCCTTCACCACAGTTTGGGCAATAAAAAAAACCGCGCTCTTCTGAGCAAAATTGCAAGTTATCAATATGCTCAATGGACTGCTCTAAATCCTTCTCTAGCTCGGCTATGCGGTCTTCGTAGTCCTCGTGAGTGTACGGTAAAGTAGCCAATGCTTGTGTGAGGTTTAAAGCGGCCTGTGAAAAGTGCATTGCGTGACCTGCCTCCTTCGCAATTCCTGCTTTTTCAGCCAATGCTTCAATTGCTTCGTTTACTTTTATTAAGTCATTCATAGGGTTTTAACTCCTTTGATTTAAAAAAATTAATTTATTTCTTCTATTCACTACTAACGGTGTCCTTCTGGTTCAATGTTACTAAATTGATCTCGCGCCAGCTCTATAAGATTCGCTAGCGACTGAGACGTTTGCGGAGAGATTGCTGTTTTCGCTTTAAAGGCGATTTGCAACTCGCCTATACCCGTGAATTTTGCCGGCTTTTCTCCAAGCCATTCACATATGGTGTCCAGAGTCTTCCTGTCTGGGATATGTCCGCGCTCAATTCTAGAAAGCGTTGTAGGGCTAATTCCGATTTCATTTGCTGCTGCCCTGATGCCCATGCTGCCTCGTCTTCTGAGTACGAGTTTCGCTAGATCATCATATTGCATAGAGTCTCCTGCTTATATTCGTACTTCACAGTATTCTTCTTCTTCTTAGCCTTAGCCATTGCTATAGCGATAGCCTGATTCTGCGGCTTGCCTGCCGCCATCTCTGTCTTGATGTTCTTGGAGATAGTCTTTTTGCTCTTACCGCTCTTCAGTGGCATCGTTCATCACCTCTATCGTCCAGTGTGTGTCCATGTCCATCATAATAGGCTTGCCGTCTGCACCTGTATGCTCTGTTCGGTCGTCATATTGACTGACCGGGGGAATTTCCTCGGGGTCCGGGGCGCATGCTTCTGTTTTCCCGGGAAAGCACACGTTGAGCGTGTCGCGGCGTGCCTTCTGCACCATCTCGACGAGATCGGACAGCACTCTGGCCGGGTCGTCCAGCACGTCGCCAAGCAGCTGAGCTATCTGCAGCTCGTCAAACTGACCGATGTCATCAAGGTGCCTGAGGACATGCTCCCGGCTTTCTTTTTGAGTCTTTTCGTAAAACGCTAATAGGTCTGTCATCTCACCCTCCATATACGGATTCCAGTTTCTTCGGGTGCTGACACAAAGCGCCAGCTGCTCCCATCTGAGTTAGTGCGTCGGCCTTCTGTGGCCTTCGCGGCTTTGTAAGCTTTGTCTCCGACCTTGCCGCCGGGCACGTAAACGCTCTGCCCGATCTGCATTCTGCCGAAAGGGTATTTCGACTTTCGGACCTGCCCGGTTGGAAAGGGCACTCCATCTTCGATTTCCACAACTTCCTCCTTTCTAGTTATTGCAGTTGATAGCCGGGTCGTATGCCGGCCAGCCTTGGTCCCCGTTGCTTGATTCGTAAAGCGCGACCATGTCGCAGTACAGTGACCCGTGAGCCGTGGCGTCCTCTACATCGGCCTTGCCTGCCAGCCCGAGGGCGGCCACGAGGGCCGCCGTGAAAAGTAGTGCTTTCATTACAACCCCCACCGAACTCTGCAGACGGGGCCGATGCCGAGGCGTACAGACTCCTCGTTGGTGAGCAGCCTGCCGCAGCAGCTGCAGCTTCCGGTCTGGTGACCGTGAGCCGTGAGCGCAGCCAGAGGGTCCGCGGCCAGTGTCTGAAGCTCCTGAGCGATCTCAGCGCGGGCTTCACGGATGGCGAAGAACTTGCCCTCAGGGCTGATCTTGCCGGCGTAATCGCCGTTGTCTTTGACGTACAGGCAGCCGGCGTTGCGACCGTTTTCCGGGGCGATTGACACGCGCAGACCGTGGACGACCAGTGCAGGCTTCTTGAGGCCGTTGCTCCGGGCACTGTCGAACAGCTCGCGGATGCGAGTCAGGTCGATAACCGGGGCGTCAGCCTCACGCTGGGCACGCTCTGCGTTGCGAGCGGCGTCGCGCTCCTGCTGCTTGGCATAGCCCTTGACGACGCAGGCCAGCTGCTTCTCGGACAGCTCGCCATACTTGCGGGCCTTGGCCAGCAGGTCCTGATAAAAATCGGACCAAGTCGCGGCAACCAGCCACTGGTAACCGGCGTCGCCGATGGCGCCCTTGATCTGGCGCTCGCCATTGCAGGCGTTCTGGAATTCCTTCTTGGCCTTGCGCTCAACGCGCTGGATGCGGGCCTTCTTGCGATCGGCCTCGGAGGTCAGGAAGTAGCCCTTGCCGCGGCAGGCGAAGCAGTCTTCGCGATCTTGATGGATGCGGACGCCACGATACAGCCCGGTGCCGCCACACTGGCCGCAAGGATACTGCTCGGTCTTGGCGTAGGGGCCAGTAGAGTTAGTGGTAGGAACGGCGTCAAAGTCGTCCTCGAGGTCGAAAAAATTGATATCTGACATGGTCTGTCTCCTTTCTAGGTGGCCCCCCTCCCGGGGGGCCGTGGTCGGTGGTTAGGCGGCTGCCAGTGCTTTTGCTTTTTTCTCGGCCCATTCTTCGTCGCTGAAGAAGTCGCAAGGCCATTCAGTGTTCTCAACGATAATGATCTGCGCGTAACCAGTATCTAACACTTTTGCCAAACCTTTCTTTACAAGGCTGGTCACAACGCCTCTCAGGACCTTTACAGTCTCGCCAGTTCTTTCGGCAACGTCATTAAAATTGCACTGCGAAAAATCACTGGGAAGTAGCTGGTCATAGATCGCGCCGAGTGTTTTGGATTCTAAGTTTGTCATGGTCTGTCTCCTTTCTGAATTTGTGTAGTCAACTGCGACAACAGGATTATCGTCCAGCTAGAAAATAACTTCAACAAATTTAATCGATTTATTTGATATTTTTATTCCAGATAAGGAAAAGCCCCGTCTCGTGGGGCCAAGCGGCTGAAGGTTACAGCTTTTCAAAGTGGCGTCCTATGCCGCCTTGGCGTCCTTGTGATAGCCCCTCAGAGTGGCGCTCAGGGACTCGGTAACCCGAGTATGGGCCGTGATGAACTGATGGGTCAACTTGGCCCTGACGGCCTTCATATCGAGCGTAGCACGCTCTGAGAAGGCTACCGTGAGGTAATGCTCAGTACCGTAGTACTTGCCCTCGCCGATGTTCTTCAGCTCGTCAGTGAGCTGCTTTTTCTCGGCGTTAAGCTCGGCGATCTGAGCTGCCAGTTCTGCGATGCGGTCTACTTTCCGCTGGACTTTCTTAACTTCAATCATGACTTTCTGTCTCCTGTATTGTGATTGAGTGATGGATTACGCCGCTTTCTCAGCGGCGTCTTCCTTGGGTTGCAGGCCATGGACAAAGTCCACAGCCTTGTGAGCTTGACTTGACGCCCGGACTATCAGGCGCTTGTCGTTTTTCAGGGCCTTGAGCCATGTCGCAAGGTACTGGGCATGGTCAGGGCGCGGCTCGGCGCTGATGCCGAGGTCGCTGCAGAGGAAAGTAGCGGCCAGCTCAGCCACCAGCTCTTCCTTAGCGTAATCCTCAGAACCAAAGCTGTTGAGCAGTGGTCGGTTCAGACGTCTCCTGTGGCCAGTCCAGTGCCCCAGCTCGTGAAGCAGAGTGCCTGCGAAGGCTTCCTGCGCGGAGCTGGTGCTGGTGCCGATGAAGTCGCTGATCGCCGGGACGACGATGTAGTCAGCGGTCGGCTTGTAGAACGCACTGTCAGAACCCTCTGTGATGCGTATGTCAGCGCCTGTGGCCTTGGCAAAGGCAATGGCAGCCTCAACACGCTCATCGGCCTCAGCGACCGTCTCAGGCGCTTCTGGTGCCGGCAGAGGCTCGGCGTTTTCTACCTGCTCGGCGTTGAAGACCGAGGTGACCCGGAGGAAAGGTACGGTGACATCTTCACCGCTGTCCTTGTCCTTTATGTCGAGGGTCTTGAAGAAGGTGATCTTGGTGCCCTTCTCACCAGCCCGGACCTGACAGCCTTTCTCTTGCCACGCCTTGTACGTGCCCCAGCGGTCGTCACTGAAGCCCGCTGCCCAAAGAAGCAGGGGGTTGCAGCCCCTGTAGGGCTTGCCAGTGCTGACGCTGATAGGTCGCTTGCCTGAGCCACCGTTACCGGACCATGGCTTGGTCCAGTTGGCGCCGTGAGTTTCGATCAGGCCGATGATGGTATCGGTGATCAGCTGGTAGTTGTCTTGACGTTGCTTTGGCATGTCGCTTTCTCCTGTATTGATTTGACTAGCTGCCGTGATGAATTACTTTGATCTGCTTGATGTTGCCTTGGGCACCACCTTCAAACATTGCAGCTAGAGCCGCCCTGTCGCACCGAGAATCATGTTCTATCTCTAGGACATATACAGTCTTTTCGGTCTGCTTGTCATCCCAGTAGTCCGTTTTTCGGTTACGGGACTTGCCGTTTGGTTTTGGCTTGATTACTCGCATGTCTGTCTCCTGTATCGGTTGATTTGATAAGTGGATTATGAGGGATGCGATTCCATTTTACAACCACTAAAATGATATTTATTTTCTACTTTTAATCCTCGCTTTTCAGACGCTTTAGATTTCCTTGACGATCAGGCTTGGATACCAGCTACCCGATTCAGCTATGACTTCTTCAAAGATCTCGGCTCTAGCCCTTTCTTCGTCATCTTCGGTTGAAAAAATACTCTCTCGGTATTCGCCCAGTCCGAGAGTGGAATTGCGTGAGCCAGAGCTGACGTACAAAGTCCAAAAACCGTCATTCAGCTCAATTTCATACCCATAACCGTCATAAGTCAGCAGCTCGATAGCTGCTTGCTCTGCAGTCAAATTGGTGCCGAGCACTGAGTTGTTGATATCGTCGTGAGTTATTAAATACAAAGTTTCACTTTTCATTTGATTTCTCCTGTATTGATTGAGCTGATAAGTGGAGTATGGGGGCTGCAGTTCCATTTTGCAACCCCTAAAATGATATTTATTTTCTACTTTCCGTAGACCCGGTGGCCCTTGATCTGCCACTTCTCAATCACGGCCCGGCCAGTGTCGTCCTCATCGACGACAACGTAGGCGACGGTCTTCTTGACCAGCGCATAGCGCCAGCCAGAATCGTTTATGGGGCTGTCCGAAACCCAAACCCGGTGAGGGTATTCGGTGTTGCGGCCAGTGGCCAGATCGGGGTGCAGCACGAGGCCCTCGCCGTGCTTGTCATACTCGAACAGGTGGCCGTACTCACGCTCGATGAACAAGCCGCCGTCGATGATGGGGTAAACTGAAGAAGGGGCATATGACATGGTCTGTCTCCTGTATGAATGGCCCCCGGAGGGGCCTGTTTATTTTCTACCTTAGCGCACCAGAAGCTGCAAACGCATCAGAAACTGACTGATGCGAGCTGGCACGATTGACAACACGAGCTGCAAATATGGAAAGGCTGGGGTTCAGCGCACTGCCAATCTTGACCCAGCGATTTTTACCGCGGCTAAGGTTTCTAGCTATGCCCCTCTGAGTGTGGGCATTCAAGGGTGTAGTGCTAACGATAAGCTTGTGGATTCTGATAGCAAGTTTCATGACTGTCTCCTGTATTGGCTGGCCTACCGGGAAAGTTCCCGGCAGGTGTGGATTTTGGTGGCTTCCCACCCCAGATTTGCCAGCTTCACAGCCAGCAAAACGGCAGTTTTGTTTGGCTTGACGCCAAACTCGTCTAGCGCGTATTCCAGCGCCACACGACATTTAGAGGAGTGACTTAGAGGAGTCACCTCGTGGGTAGATAAGATGGCTTGGGCCATCTCGTTGATTTGGGGCTTGGTTAAGAAAGCCATTGACTGTCTCCTGTATGAGTAACGATTCAAACTAGGAGGGAAGATACAGGAAGAATAAACAGCGTGCAAGCATTTATTTTCTATTTTTTACCATTTATCGGATATCCACGTTTTATGCTCGTGGACCATGATCTTCTGCTGCTCAGAGCAGGTCCTGCAGATACGCCGCTCGGTGCCGCATGCGTGGAACTCGTGCCAATCGTGCAGCCCTAGATAGCACTTCAGCTTGGCCTCATACTCGTCGAGCAGGTCCAGTAGCCGCTCCATCAGTGGATCGTTCCCCGGTCCACGCCCATGTCGGTGCTGGTGGCGAGGAAGTTAATAGACAAACTGTCCAGAAAGTCGTCGTGGTCCATGCCGCAATCAGCTGCCAGAGCGCACAGGAGGCCGCTCAGGACGCACATCAGCTCGGCATTGCTTACCTTTCGATCCTTGCGAACTTCCTCCACAGCGCGATAGACGGCGTCGTTGAGCGTCGTGACGCCCTCCACAAAGTCTTCGATGTTTTTCATCTATACCTCCAGATGATCGAGATAGATATCCTCGACCGTCATTTCGCGCAGGATTGCCTTTTCCCACTCTCTACATTCAACACAATACCACCCCCGGCGTATGGGCACTATCTTGCCATTGCTGCACTCGTCGTAGCCGATGATCTCGCCCATGGTGCCGCCACACTTGCAGGGCTTTTTGGTCAGGTCACTGGCGAGACTCGCCCGATACGGTCTAGTCATAGGTGTTCGGCTCCACCTTATACTTGCCTGTGATGCCGTGCTTCTCTTCAACCAGACGCACAAAGTCCTTGGCAAACAGTGGCGCGATCTTCATCTGTTGAGACGCCTTGATGTAGATCGCCAGAATCTCTTCCTCATCGAGAGGCTTCTGTCCTAGCAGCTTGGCCTTCAATCTTTTAAGCATCGCCCATAACCTCCTTAATGGCTTCGATAATAGAGTCGTCATCGCCAGAGTCCTGCAGCTCCTCCTTGTAGTCGCCATCGGCATCTAAGATGACGTAGTCAGTTTCGACATAGCCGTAAAATTCCAAGTCGCTTGGGCAGTCTTCCGCGTACCCCGGCCAACGTGGCTGGTAATGGTAGGACATTACGCCGATCTGACAAGGCTCCCCGGCTATGGTGTGGTCAAACTGGACTAAGTATTTGCTCATCCTTCCTCTCCCTCATTAACCGGCGGGCCTTGGCCACCACTTCATGCCTGCTGTAACCAAACAACGTCACACGCTTTCCCTTGACGCGCATATCACATCTGTACCAGTCATTGGATATCTTTATTGTCTTCATTAATCTCGTCCTCCAGCTGAAGTATTTCGCTTTCTTCGAGTGTGTGAATTAATTCTACCTTTCTCCTCCTGCCGTTTTTACCTTTTACTTCTATCGTCACAGACAGGATGTCGATTTGTTCTGGCAGCCCATGTTCTGCGGGCATCACCTCATACTCAACTCCAGCTATCAAAGATAAGATCGAGGAGCTGACCCTCGTGCCTTTCGTCATCTGCATATGCCTCCATTATTCTCTGAGCCGTCACCGGCTCGACCTCCCGTAGAATTTTGCAATACTGCTGCACTACCATCGTGGCCGTCACCTTGCTTACAGGCGCCTCGAAGTACTCGGCGATCTCCCGTAGCATTGCATAATGCTCGGCTCGCATTGTGACGCTAACCCACGGTGTGCAGCGGTCCTTGGGCGACGGCGGGGGTACATACCCCGCCGGTTTTTTCTTTGGCTTGGCCTTGGGCCTGCGGCTTTTTACGGCGTATTTAAACGGTTTTTTAGTCGGCACTGCCCCATGTCTCCCCTATCTCAACGTCCACCTTGGATGGCACCTCCAGCTTGACGGCTTCGCGCATCAGCTGGGCAGCCTCCTCGGCCTCCTCTCTTGTCTTCACGCTCAGCGCCACCTCGTCGTGTACCTGCAATAAAATATTGAACCCGGCCTTATGCACTGCCAGCATGGCACTTTTGGCCTGATCCGCGGCAGAACCCTGAATTAATTTATTCGTGCCCTTGTAGGTCATACTGCGCTTGATCCGGGCACCGTACTTGGCATAAGCCTCTTCGTAAGGCAGGGCTTTATTGATGCCCCATGCCTGTGGCTCCCATAGTGGGAAGCGGCACTTCCTGCCCAGCAGCGTGCGTATGGCGCCGCCAGAGGCCGGGTGTTCGATCTTTTTCTGTACCGCATGCACGGTGCCCCTGAGGAACGGAACGCGCTCGTGAAACGTCTGGATAAGCTCAGAGGCTTCCTCTAGCGACAGGTCCAGCTGCTCGGACAGCTTGCGCTTGCCCATGCCGTACATCAGACCCAGCCCGATGGTCTTCGCCTGCTTTCTGGTGATGCCTGCCATGTCGGCGACCATCTGGTGAAAGTCCGTGTCAGGGTCCTCTCGGTACGCCGTGGCCATCTTCTCAGCGCCGTCCAGTTGCAACAGGCTGGCGTAATGCACAAGCAGGCGTGGCTCCTGTGAGCTGAAGTCATTAGCAGCCCATAGCTCGCCCTCTTCTGGCAGGAACAATCCTCGGACCATGGGTCCTGTTACAGGATGCCGTGCGGGCACCTGCTGTAGGTTCGGCTGCGCCATGCTCAGCCGCCCGGTCACCGTGCCGCCACCGTCACCGCGGAGCTGATTGATGTGCGAATGAATCCTGCCATCTGCCTCACTGGCATCAAGGTAAGGCTGCAGGAAGGTATTGTGGGTCTTGTTGACCTCTCTGGCGGCGACTATCGCCTTGGCTACCTTGTGGTCACAGCCCTCGAGAAAAGACCGTGTGAAGCTTGGTGCGCCCTTCTCAGTGCGCGGGTAATTGATACCCAGCTCGTCAAAAGCTTTGGCAATGCTGGCAGCTGCCCAGATATCGACCGGGACCCCGGCCTCTTTTTTAATACTTTTTATCAGCTGCTTCTCTTTGTCACGCAGCTCAATAATCAACTGCTCGGCCTTGTCACGATCAAAGCGTATGCCCTTGTAGGTGATGCCCACCAGCACAGGCAGCAGCTCACGCTCCAGCTCGAATATGCTCTCCACCTCTTCTTGACGCATGAGTACCTGCAGGTGATGCCAGAGCTTCAGCGTCAGAGCCGCATCCTGCTCACCGTAGGCGCCGACATACATCGCTGGCAGCTTCCACATCTCTTTCTTCGGGTGTACGCCAAAGTCCGCTGCAGCCTTCTTCAGGGCCTCCTCGGACTTCACTTCCTTGAGCATGTCAAAGCCCAGAGAGTTCAGGGCGTAACTGAATCGGTTCTCGTCTACCAGCCCGGCAGCAATCATCGTGTCGATAATGTCGCCGTTCACCTCAAAGCCCGAGGCCAACAGCCACCCGAGGTCGTATGCCGCGTTGTGCATGATCTTCGGGCAGGGCAGCTTGAGGATATCGGCTATCCACATCTCGACAATGCGCTTGTCCAGATTGCCACCGCCCTCGTGTGCGATCGGGTAGTATCCACACCATCCATCTACCGCGACAGCGTAACCGACAATGAAACCATCTTTTCGTGGCCAACCGGGTCCGAACTTTTCCATATTCGGGTCACAGGTCTCGAGATCGATCGCGATCTCTTTTGCCTCTGACAGGTCAGGAAAGTTCTGCGGCGGCAGCCACTCACTGCTAAGTACGTCACTCAAAATCTAAATCCTCGTTCACCGTTTTTGGGAAGCACTATGTGAAGTGCCTGACGTGTGCGTGTCACACCAACGTATAACAAGCGGTGAATACTATCGGCATTGTACTCGTATTCTTTTGCAAATCTAGGAGAAAGGTCTGTCATGAGAAGCACGTTGTCTGCTTCGCCACCCTTTGCCCCGTGGATCGTGGACAGCTGGATGGGCGCCTTGGCGGTAAGTTTGGTGCCTCGGCGCAGCACGGCCACAAGGTAATCCCGCTTGTCCTCGCCGATCTTGCCCAGCGCCTCGTGCCATATCGCATCAGTCAAAAGCCCGTGCTTTTCCTTGAGGTCCTCCATCGAGAACATGTCTTCAGGGTCGGCCTCTTTCAAGGTCCGGTGTCCTCGGGCAACCATGCCGACGCCGAGATATCGATACACGTTTTTCAGCATAGCGTAATTGATGTCCCGGCCTGCTCGCAGTCTCTCCCAGCCAATCACAGCTGACAGCATCGCCTCGCTAACACTCTTGTGTCCGTGGCGCTCGAACAACAGGCCCTGCGACTTTATCCACTCATGCATGGCGTTCAGC
>Ga0208004_1000826_pt1 | contig 12022 bp, 7 predicted proteins | sample DEB08_DNA_6_FD_184522 | JGI IMG/M metagenome (GOLD analysis project Ga0208004, IMG submission 184522) | Aqueous microbial communities from the Delaware River and Bay under freshwater to marine salinity gradient to study organic matter... | ecosystem: Environmental > Aquatic > Marine > Coastal ...
GACTGGTACGCCATCCGAGAGATCATCACGGCAGAACAAGCTCAGCCCATTGGCCCCTCCCATCTCGACCCCATTTTTGGCTTGCGCAGAGGGTTTGGCGGCAAGTGTCTGCCCAAGGACAGTTCGGCGTTGGGCGTGTTGGCTGAAGAACTCGGCGTGAAGTACGCCATCATGGACGCCATGCAGGCCGACAACGACGTCCTCCGGGACATGTTGACGGGGAAACCAAGTGATGTCGTGACAAACGACGACTGAACGCTCGATTGCTTTGCATGCTGCTGCAGGAGTACATCGGCCTTGACGATGGAGTTGATTGTGAGGGGATCGCCCGGCTTCAACGGTTGACCAAGTTCGTCCACGATGCATAGGGTACCCTCTGCTCCGCCTTCCACGAATCTTATCAACCGAAACCGTGGGTTGCTCCCATGGGCTTGGACGCAACCTCCGTGATTTGTCCCAGCACGCTCGACGACCTTCCCGCCATTCAACAACGCTACGCCGAAGCCACCGCCCTTCAGGCCAGCAAAGGCATGACGCAATGGCCGGTCATCGACGAAGAAACCATCCTTACCGAAGTGAACGAAGGGCGTCAGTGGAAGCTGCTGATCGAAGGCGAGATGGCGTGCGTGTGGGTCGTGGCCTACGCGGACCCGCTGATCTGGGCCGAACGCGACAACGACCCCGCTGTCTACCTTCACCGCATTGCCACAGCGCCTGCTCACCGTGGACAAGGCTTGGTAAGCCACATTGTCGCCTGGGCAAAGAAGGAGTGCAAGCGTGAAGGTCGACGGTACGTTCGATTGGACACCGTGGGCCAGAACCCGGGGCTCATCAGGCATTACACCGAGCACGGTTTCACGCATCTTGGGCCCGTCACGTTGGCGTCCACCGAAGGCCTGCCGGGACACTACAACGACGGTGACACCTACTTGTTTGAGATCGACTTGAACGAGGGATGAGGTTCGTCCAAACACGTTCACCCATCCGATGAACGAGATGGGTTTGTTGAACGAACTCACCGAACAAAGTTCTCGCCCGTGTGCTGCTCAACGCCACACCATGCGCCCGAACCGGTTATGAACGAATGACGCTTGAAGCGGCTTGAGGGGGGCATATGGGAGACGGAAGGCCGGCGAAACAGATTGCACTCACCCCCGGAAAACGGGTGCTTTTCCTTACCAAGGATTTGGACCTCATCAAGCAACAGCTCTACGAGGGCCTGAACCTGCGTATGGAGGACCTTACGGTCGATGATTTGCTTGACGACATCAACACGGACGTGATGACACCCGCATGGGTCTGTTTTGACCATGACCCCGCGGAAATCGCCAAGAACGCCTATGCTGGCTTGATGCACAACGGCTTGCGCGTGTTCCGAGAGAATGCCCTCAAGGACGGGAACTTCGAAGTCATCGTCTCCGGTCAACGCAAAGGTACGGGCTCCAGCCGTGAAACCGCGGCACAATGCGAACGATGGGCCGGGATCAGAATCGTCATCGCCGCTTCCTTCGCTCCCATTCACGAGCGCAACAACATCAACCTCGGTCAATTGATGGGCAACCATGCCGTACTCGAACGCTTGCAGGCTGGCGAATCCATCGCCCTTTCAGAATTCACCGCCAAATACGATTCAGTCACGCAGTTGATCGTTGAACACGGTGGCTTGTTTCCCTTCGCCAAGGCTTTGAAGGCGGGCGACCTTAACTTGGCTCCGCTGGACACGCCCGCCCGCCCGATGACCATGGCAGAGCGCATCATCAGCCGAAACCTCGTCGGCCAGCCCGAAGGTCAATGCGTGAAACCGGGAGACCCCGTCATCGCTGAAGTCCAGGGGGGCTACTCCCATGAGTTCACCACCGCTCAAGTGCATTCGTTCTTGCAGGCCGAATACGGCCATGACTATGCTTTGCCGAACCCCGGAAAATTTGCCGTCTTTGAAGACCACCTGCTCTACGCTCAACACAACCCAAAGTTCGTGCCCTTCATGAACAAAGTACAGACGTTGCGCGATCTCCAAGTTGCTTTCCAACATCATACCGGTGTACGCGACTATTCCGCCGTCGACGGGGTGTCGCCGGGCATCTGTCACCAAGTGGCCCGAGAGGAGTTCATCGAAATTGGCGATTTCATTCAGGCCACCGATTCGCACACCTGCATGGGCGGCGCATCAAACGCCTTGACGTGGGGCGTTGGAGCAACGGAATACGCCAACCTCGTCAGTGCAGGATTTACGTTCGTGAAAGTCCCCGAATCCATTCGGTTTGAGTTGGTGGGCGAACTCCACCACGGCTGCACGGCCAAAGACGTGATCCTCGCCATCCTCGCAGACCATGCTCGTAAGGAATTGACGTTGAACAGGAGCATGGAATTCGGCGGACCCGGGCTCACATCACTTTCGATCGACGAACGGGCCACGTTGTGCAACATGGCAACGGAGTGTTCGGGCAGAACGGGCATTTGCGAAGCCGATGATGCCTTGATGGCGTGGATGATGAAGGCACAACCGCACCTTTCGGAACCCGAACAGCGAGCCCGCATGGTCGCTCCTGACGAGGGAGCTCACTACGATGGCGGCGTTCACACCATTGACCTCACGACCATCGTGCCGATGGTTGCCCATCCCGGCGACCCCGATCAAGGCATCCCCAGCGACCCCACCAACGGCGCCAACATCGGTGACATCGGCGAAGTGGCCATCGACATCGCTTACGGCGGCTCGTGCACGGCTGGAAAGAAAGACGACATCGCCTACTACGCCGAAGTCTGCCAAGCGGCCAAGGCAGCGGGCTTGAGCGTGAAAGACGGGGTTGACTTCTACATCCAATACGGCTCGGGTCAGGTCAAGGATTTGGCCGTTCGAAACGGGTGGCATGACCTCTTCCTTGAGGTCGGCGTGAAACTCATCGATCCCGGCTGCGGCGCCTGCATCGGTGCAGGACCCGGCGTTTCCATCACGCCCGACCAAGTGACGGTGTCCGCCATCAACCGCAATTTCCAAGGGCGGTCCGGGCCAGGAAAACTGTACTTGGCCAGCCCGCTCACCGTGGCGGCATCGGCGTTCACGGGCCACATCAGCATCTGGAGAAGCGACCTCTTTGCTTAACGGACGAGCGAAGTCCGTCCGAAAATGGCCGTTCTCCATCCTCACCGGCCTGTTCTCTTATTTACCCTCATAGAACGGGGACGGCCATCTGTCGGCCCAACGTCATCAAGACGGAGGAGGACCGAGGGAGGCGAAGACCATGACAGACACTGCGGAACGAATGGCCCAGAACCAAAAGCAGGTTGCAATTTCGGAATTTTTTGAAAAGAACAAACACTTTCTGGGCTTTGATTCCCTCGTTCGCTCCCTCATCACGGCGGTCAAAGAAGCCGTGGACAATTCCCTTGATGCTTGCGAAGAAGCGCGGATTCTCCCGGACATCCGCGTGAAAGTTACCAAGATTGACGACAAGAAAGACATCATTGAGTTGCAAACCGAAGACAACGGGCCCGGCATCCCAAAACGCAGCATTGAGAAAGTGTTTGGGCAACTTCTCTTCGGTTCTCGCTTTCACGCCATTCGTCAATCGCGCGGTCAACAAGGCATCGGCATCACCGGCGTGGTCATGTACAGCCAACTCACCACCGGGCGGAAAACCCACGTTCGCTCAAAGATTGCAACGGAAACCTCTGCCGCTGTGGTTGACATCGGATTGGATACCCGCAAAAACAAAGCGACGAAGACCAACGAGGACCGTGAGATTTGGGAATTGCCCGACGGTTCGCTCAAAGAGCACGGGTTGGAAATCACGTGCCGCATGAAGGCAAAGTACCAACGGGGCCGTCAAAGCGTCTACCAATATTTGCGCATGACCAGCATCGTCAACCCTCACGCAGACATCACGTTTGAGGACCCTGATGGGGAAACCCATCACTGGCCACGCGTCACGGAGAGGCTCCCAAGAAAGGTCGAGAGCATCAAACCTCACCCTCACGGGATTCACTTGGGCACCTTGCAACGGATGTGCACCGAAGCGACCGACAACCGAATGACCTCGTTTCTCTACAAAAATTTCTCCGGTGTCTCGACGAGAGCCGCCAAAGAATTGCTCGCCGCCGCTGACATCGATGAAAAGGCAAAACCCAAGTCGCTCAAACCCGAGAATTACCGAGCCCTGATCGAAGCCTTCCAAGGCGAGCGCTTGCTCAACGAGAAGCCCGTAAAGTTGCTGAATCCCCCGACAAATTGCCTTTCCCCCATTGAAGAATTGCTCATCAAAAAAGGGCTGTCAAAAACCATTGATTCTCGCTTCGTCACGACGATGACGCGGGCACCAACGGTGACCCAAGGCAACCCTTTCCAGGTCGAAGTTGGCCTCATCTTTGGCGACGGCATGGCCGCTGACAAACCGGTCGAGGTGTTGCGCTTTGCCAACCGAGTCCCTTTGATGTACCAGCAGGGTGGATGTTTGCTCACCAAGGCCATTGAATCGGTGGATTGGCGTCAATACGGCTTGGACCAAGCGGGTGGACGCGGCGTGCCCAAGGGCCCCGCTGCCATTTTGATTCATCTTGCAAGCACCAACGTCCAGTTCACGTCGGAAGCGAAAGAAGCTCTGGCTGACAACGAAGAGGTGCTGGATGAAGTCCGAAAGGCCATGCTCGAAATGGGGCGAGGGTTGCGAAAGCACTTGGAAAAGAAAAAGAAGATGGCCAAAACCCAAGAAAAATTCGAGCTGGTGAACGACATCATTCCCGCCATCGCAGCCAAATCAGCGGCGATTTTGGACCGTCCAGTTCCCGATTTGTCCGGATCCATCACGAAGATCATGGGCGCCGTCATCGCCGAAAGCGAGACCGTCTGGAACAAGGAAACCAAACAAACCGACGTGACCATCACGTTGTTCAATTACACCTCCCGAGCGCGGGCGTACACAATTCTTGCTGCGTGGCCTGAAAAGGAAGGTGCCACGATGGAGGGCAACGAACACGGAGGGCGAAAGGAGGCCACCGGCGTTTGGGCTTGGAAGTTGGACACCCTTGACCCCGGTCAAACCTTCACCTTGGCCTACAGTTTGAGCGGGCTTGAGAAAGGCGATTGGACCGACACGGATGTTTTCTTCCGGGGGAGTCAGGACGTCATCGGCGCCACCAAAATGGACGAGAAGTTGCTCGATGAAATCCGTCGACGGGAAGAGGTCTTGTCCGAGGAAGAAAGCGCTGAAGAAGACGACGAACCGGACGATGATGACGAGAGCGATGCTACCGTCGAGGCGGAACCGCCTCGCACTGCAGGTCAACAAACCCTGATGGGCTACGGGAGTGATGCATGATGTCGGCGAGCCACACACCTGATGAAACGAAGGCAGCCCTTCATGAAGTTGTGACAGAAATGTACGATAAAATCGTCAAAGGTGAAGCCCCCACGATGACATTACCCGTTCGTACGAAGAACAACATCGGTTTTGACAACGCCTTGGGCGTGTACAAATACGGCAAGAAAAAATCCGTTCGCGACGCCACAAGCTTAGGTTCTGCGAAGCAGTTGTTGCGGGCCTTGCACGTCGTGGAGTTCATCGAAGAGATGATCGACGCTGGAAAATCGTCAACCTTGAGAGAAATGTACTACATCTCCGAAAGTTGGGGGTTGGGGAAGTTTTCATCTCAAAACGAATCCAACAATCTCGCAGAAGATCTGGAGGTCGTCACGAAGTGCATGCGTGAGGATTTCAAACTCCGTCCAGAAGAGGACGGTGCCCGCATGATCGGCAACCTGACGTTGCGTGAACTCAATCGTAGGGGCGAGTGGATGCGCATCAACGCCCGAGACGATGTCGGGGATTCGGGATACGGCGTCCCGTACAACGTGGAAGAAGAGAAGATCGAATTGGTCGAGCACGACATCAATTTCATCATGGCCATTGAGACCGGTGGTATGTTTGACCGTTTGATCGAGAACGGATTTGACGAAGCGTACAAGTGCGGGCTCCTCCATTTGAAAGGGCAACCAGCTCGTTCCACACGGCGAATTCTCAAGCGGATGAGCGAGGAGTGGGACCTCCCGGTGGTGGTGTTCCTCGACGGTGACCCCTGGTCCTTCCGCATCTTCGCTTCCATTGCCTACGGTGCCATCAAAACGGCCCACATTTCGGAATACTTGGCCACCCCGACGGCCACGTATTTGGGCATCACTGCCGATGACATTGAGGCTTACGACCTGCCGAGTGACGACCTCTCGACCCGTGACGTTGACGCCTTGAAGGCGGAACTCACCGACCCGAGGTTTGCCGATGCATGGTGGCAGGAACAGATCAAAATGATGTTGGAACTGGGCAAAAAGGCTGAGCAACAATCGCTGGCAAAATACGGGTTGGATTTCGTGACCGACACCTACCTGCCGGAGAAACTCGCTGATTTGGGTCTGGCTTAATCCCATGAGCGAGCCTTATTGAGGAAGAGGGTTTGGAACTCTTTGATGCAAGCACCGGAGGCTGAGAAGCGGTCGCCGTGGGCGCTTCGCTTGGGGATGGCTGGCGGCATCATGGTCCTGCTCGGCGTCGTCGTCATGTCGAGTCAATCGGGGGCCATCTCGTCTTCCATGGACCCCAGAGAACAGAACCACGATGTCTATACCGGTCAAGGGACCTTTGAGACCGGTGCGCTCAACGACACCTGTTACCGCTTCTACCAAGTGGCCGAGGACGAAGTCATGTCGGTTGAACTCTACCGCGTTGAAGGGTTCAGTGTCGTCGGAGAAGCCATCGAGGAGAAGAAGTGTTTGCAGGACTTCCAACCGATGAACGCCGATGCTGTGGCGATGCGAGAAGTCGCCTCGTGGACCCTCAACGGATCCTACGAATACGCTCTGGTCGTGACGTGTGAAAACGACTGCACCGAATCGAAGGGTTACCTGATGAGCATCAATGCAATGCAGTCTGAGTTGTTTGGTTCGACATGGTTGATGATCGGCGTCTCGTTTTGCTGCCTCGGCGTGATGACCACCCCCATTGCGCTGATCATTTACTTCGTCTCAAAGCCCAGTAAGGCTCCACGCGTCGTGATGGTGGGCAGTGACGGGAACCTCATCCCCCTCACCGACCTCACTCCAGACCACCCCACGTTCTTTCAACAAGCTGAGCAAACCGTTCACCAACCTCCGTCGCAGACCGTGGCCCCGCCGTTTGCCGACACGGCAGAAAAAGCACAGTCCGAAACCTACGTTGACGGGTTGCCCGAAGTTGCAGCGGGGACCATGCTCACCACTGAACAGGTTTTCGCCTTGATGCGAGGTGATGTGGAAGGAGCTCAAGAACATGCCAAATCGGAGCGCGCCACCAGCACGAAAACCGCTGAAGACCTCGTTCAAGAAGCCGCAAGCGCAGCCATCATTGCATCGTGGGACGAAGGCGTTCCGCTCGCATCACCATCTGACCAAATCCCGAACGCTGCTCCGAAGGCTCGCCAAGAACCCGCAAAGCCGTCCGAACAAACGGCCGGTGCTTGGAAGGAATGGGACGAACTTTGAAACGACGGTGAGTTCTTAGGGGGCGGGTCACTACCCAACCTCGAGTTGAGAAGCATGACCGACATGGACAAGGCCCTGTACCTCCTTCACAACAGCACTCGCAGGCAAATCTTGGAACTCTTGGCGAGGGAACCTCACTACGCCATGCAACTCTCCGAGCTGATCGGGGTATCTCAGCCCGCCATCGTCAAGCATCTGAAGGAATTGGAAGAAGGTGGGATGGTTTCAAAGGCCAAGGTGCCTTCTGAAAAGGGCGGTCCTCCCAAGACGATTTACTCCGTTGAGCAGGCGTTTTCCATTCAGATGGACATCGGGCCGGACCTCTTCCGGTGTGAATCACGTCGTCTTCCAAAAGGTGGACCCATGCGCTTGTCAGGCTCCCTGCCAGAAGCGTCCGTGGGGATCGCCGAAGCGTTGAGCGGACGAAAGAAGATCGCTGTGGCTGAAGGCCTCGCCCACATGCGATCGCTCGCCAACATCATGGAGACCCTGGATGCCCAACGAGACGCCCTCATCTCCCTCCACCAACACATTCGCCACCGGGTGTCTGCTGCGGTTGAATCCGATTTTGACACATACGAAGAACGGAGCCTCATTCAGAACATGGTCGAAGCATCGGGCGACCGCATTGACCTGACTGCCCTGGTGCAGAAGGAATTGATGGCAGGTCATAACCCTGAACAGGTCTTGCAGACCTTGCGCTCGAGGTTGGAGAAACAAATCGCCCGACGCTCAGGTCAAGTCATCGCAACGCCGCTGGACACAGAGCTCCGCTGGTACCTCGGTCCAGGCACCGGCTCCTGAGGAAGGCCTCAGTTCGTTTCATCTGCGAGGACCGAAACAAGCGAAGATTGCTCGGCAAGACGCTTGTTCACTTCGTCGCGACGACCCTTGCCCACCAAGTAGACAACGCCCAAGAGCGCAATGGTCAGCACGATCACCGCAAACGGTAGAGCCGTCTTGCTCACGACTTCCTTCGCCATGTCAAAGACCGGGCTCTCGGATTCAAGCGCCTCACCGATGGCTTTGACGTTGTCGCGCTCATCGGATTCGACGATCTCATTCATCGGGTCAACAACGACGTAGACGCCTTTGCTTCCAGCCGTAACGGGGTAGAGCAGGTAAAGTTCGATCTCCTTCGCCTCTTCGGTTGCATCGGGTGCAAGCAAAGCACCGACGACCTGACGCATGACGATGCGGTCTTCCTCGCAACCGTTTTGACGGATTTCCTTGATGAGGTCAGCGTCGTTCACTTTATCGTATTCACAAAGGACGATTTCAATGTCCGTTGCATGGACGTTCCCGGTGTTCTGCAAGATGATGCCGATAGGGATGGTCGAGTCGACTTCTCCGTTGAGCGTTGGTGGCAGGATGATTTCCTTGATCTCCAGGTTTGGTGCACGCAAGCGCAGCGTAACGATGAACTCGTTGCTGTCAAAGTCGTCACCGCTCCATGCAGGGGAGTCGTCGTGGTCACCGTCGTTCTCCATGTCGCCAAACATGGAGACAACCTTCAGGCCAAGGGGACGGGTGTCCAGTTTAGCGTTGGTGCCGATGGACACGGCTGCAACGACTTGAGCGGTCTCGTAGGGCGCCATTTCAGGGAGGCGGTACTCATAGATGGATTTTCCAGCAGCTTCACCGACCTTGATTTTGACACACTGGTCTTCAGGGAATTCGGTGGCGGTTGCATCGAGTTCAACACAGGATTGCTCGACCACGACATCCGCACTGAGTTGCTTCAGCATGAACCACTCGACACTCCAGCCGTCCAACATGTTCATGCCAGGCAGTTCGTTCCAAAGAAGTGAATCGCCATCGCGCTGAGCCGTGTGGTTGTTGAGGGTAGGGATGTCGGCGACGTTTCCATTGTTGGTCACGTTGAACGTGAATCGGACAATGCGTCCGGGGGCAGAGGTCTTGATGGCGTTGTCCACCGTTGGGTCCATCGAGATTTGCATGTCATGGAATTCGTCAACCGTGACAATGAGCACGACCGTATCACGGACACGCGTCTCGCGGCCGTTGGCGTCCGGATAGGTTTCTTCGGAGAAGGCCTGCAGGACGACGGTGTATTCACCAGCTTGGACTCGGTCGGGGACGTTCATGATGACATCAAACGCCTGATAGGTGTCCGGCGTGAGTTCCTGCAACGTTTCCCGTGGAATATCGATGTCCCAAATCACGTCCACGCCGAAGGCATCGGTCACCCGTGCCAGTCGGAAGTCGAACCGGTCAGGTCCGTTTCCGTCGTTCGTGACGGTAAAGGGCAACACGATTTGTTGGCCGGGGTTCACGTTCAACTCAGTACCGATATCGGGGTCAATGCCGGCATCGAGGTCATACACGTGGACCACATTGGTTGACAAGATGACCGAATCTGAGATTCTCGGGTAACCGTCAAGGTAGCCTTTCAGCGTGATCGCTGGGCCGAGTCCTGCGGTGGCGTTGGTTGGGGCACAGATGTGGACGCTCACGCGCTTGGTCACCTTTTCAGCGCCGCCCGGGATGGTCCAAGCGATCGGGTCGCCAAGGCCGTCACCGGCATCACCGGGGCCGGTGGCGTTCGCAAAGTCCACCGTGACCAGCCAGTTTTCCTCTCGCCAGGCGTCCATTGCAATGCCGTCAGGCTTCGTTTCTGGCGCACCGGGAGTGGCGAACACAAGGTCACCGGAATCGAAATTCTTCGTGACATTGATGGTGTAGGAAGCACACTCTCCTGGTTTCACTTGTGAAGAACGGTCGTCGGCAGCAAACACGATGTTGCCCGTGGAACGGATGGAAACGAAGACCCCCAATTCAAGGATGTCGTAGGTTCCTTTCTCCACCGACTTGATGGGCTCTCCTTCGGACCAACCCTTCACATAAATCACGAAGGCGCCTGGGTCTTCGGATGTGGGAACAAAGACCTCGAGGTTCTTGGTCACCGATTGGCCGGGGTCAAGTTCAATGCGAATCGGGAAGTTGACCTGCCAGCCGAACGGAAGCAGCCATTCCTGTTGCCCTTCGAGGCTGTTCGGGTCCCAGAAGACGAACGCGTCGTGGACGTTGCCGGTGTTCGTGATGGTGATCGAGAAGAGGGCCGTATCGCCTTGTTCGATGTCCGCCATGCTGTGCGATGTGTCCAAGTTGATGCCGTGGACGACGTCCATGAGGGTCAACGTGATGATGTCGTTCTGAATGGCAGGGTCCTTGTAGGATTGAGCAGTGATCCGGATTTCAGCAAGCTCGTCGCCGTTGGCCTGATAGATGGACGGGGCTTGAACCCGCATGTAAAACCGAATGTCTTCACCGCCCTCGAGGAAAATCGGGGTGTCGGGGAAAATGCTCGAGTGGTTGGATGCGAAATACAAGTTTGCAGTCCAGTTCATCGGAACGCCGGAGATGTTCAATCCGTAGGTATCGGCAACGAGGTCCTTCGGTCCAGGGGTCGAGTTGTTCATGGTAAGGTTGTAAATGGTCTGCTGTCCGGGTTCAATCACGTGGTAGAAGGTCTCTCCAACATCAAATTCAACGTCGACTTGGCCGGTCAAAATGTGTGAATAACAAATGGTGAACCGGTTGTTGTTTCCATTGTCATCGCACGTGTTGGTGTCAGACCATGCGATGTGGGCACCGCTTCCCAAATCGTTGGAAAAGGCGGGCGGCATACCGATGGCGGGTTGACGGCCGTTGTTCGGACCGAGTTTGTTTGAATTCCATGAGGTCACGGCAACAGGTGTCCAGGGGTCGAGAGCGATTTCGCCGTCGCCGGTCAAATCGGTTTGGTTCAAGCGCACGTAGAGGACTTCCTCTCCTGCAGACAGGTTTGCCGAGTCAACCCACGCGATGTGGACGTTGTTCTGGTCGTCGGTCAAGAGGGACGGGAAAGCGGAATTCCCGGCATACGGGGATGCGGGTGGCAAGCCGTTCTTGCCTTCCACGTTGGAGATGGGGGTGTCGTTGATCTTCTTGATGGCGTATGTGGACAGCCCTTGGTCGGCGCCGTCCCAAGCACCAGCACCTTGGAGGCGAAGTTTGGTGTAGTAGACCTCGTAGTTGACATCTTTCTCAAAGCCATAATCTCGACCGTCCATCCATGCAATGTGGGTGTTGCCTTGGTTGTCCACGCCGATGGAGGGGTGGAAGGAGAAGGCGTCGTCGATGGTCACACGGGTGTCGTTAACAACCACAAGGTGGCCGTCAGCGGCTGCACCGGTGTCTTCGTTGTACGCTCCACCGTTGGCCGTCGTGCCCCGGATACCGGGGGTGAAACTGGGGTCGTTGGCCATCTTGGCGTACGGGTCGAGGACGGTCATGTAGATCTCACGGGAGTTGTTGGTGGAGATGTAAACCATGGCTTCCACAAGAAGGGCCATTTGGTTGGTCCCTGATCCGGATGGGAATTCGTAAGCTTGGCCACCGGCGTCGGTGTTCCCGAGGGTGTTTCCGGGACAGTTTCGGGTTTGGGTGGAGACGATGCCGTTGGGGCACTGAACCAAGTCCATGAAGTGGGATTGGATGTTTCCTGCTCCG
>Ga0208004_1000844_pt1 | contig 11910 bp, 9 predicted proteins | sample DEB08_DNA_6_FD_184522 | JGI IMG/M metagenome (GOLD analysis project Ga0208004, IMG submission 184522) | Aqueous microbial communities from the Delaware River and Bay under freshwater to marine salinity gradient to study organic matter... | ecosystem: Environmental > Aquatic > Marine > Coastal ...
GCGCGGCGACATCTGGGAGGCCGCGTTCTCCCTGCTCGCCGGCGGCGACGCGCGCCTTCTCGCAATCGGCAACCCGACCGAGACTGCCGGTCCGTTCTACGAGGCGTTCACCGCGAATCGCGAGCGCTGGTCGTGCCATACGGTCTCGGCATTCGACAACCCGAACTTCGACGACGTGCGCGGGTCTACCGACACGGAGACGACGGAGCGCGTCCTGGCGCTATCGCCCGACGAACTCGAGCAGAACTCGCATCCGTTTCTCACGACGCGTGGATGGGTAGCCGAGGCCGCGGCCGAGTGGGGAGTCGGATCGCCGCCGTGGCAGAGCCGCGTGCTCGGCGACTTCCCGAGCGAGGCCGACGACTCACTCCTGGCGCTCGGCTGGCTCGAGGCGTCGGTCGCACGGCACGCCGACCCGGCAGCGACCGCACGCTGGCTCGAGAGCCTGCCGGCCGACTCGCCGGCGCATTGCGAGGACCCGGACCATTGGCAGGTCGGGATCGACGTGGCCGGGCCCGGAGCGGACGAGACCGTCGTTGTCGTGCGTCACGGCCGGCGCGTCGTCGAGATGCGCGCATGGAGCGGTCGAGACGCGCGCGGCGACGTGCTCTCGTGCCTCGATCATTACCGCGACCGCGAGCCGCTCGTCTGCGTCGACTCGATCGGGATCGGCTACTACATGGCGCAGCAGATCCGCGACGCCGGCTACCGTGTCTCCGAGGTGAACGTCGGCCGGCCTGCGGTCGACAAGTCCCGGTACGCGAACTGGAAGGCGGAACTCTTCTGGCACCTGCGCGGACGACTCTTGGCGCAGAGCATCGACCTACCAGACGACCGCAAGCTGGTAAGCCAAGCGTCGGCGCTGCGCTATCGGTACTCGGGCAGCGGCAAGGTCGAGATCGAGTCGAAGGAGCAGATCGCGCGCCGCGGAGGCAAGTCGCCCGACCGTCTCGAGGCCGTGATGCTGGCCTATGCCGCGTCTAATCGGCTACAATTAACCCGGAGGAGCCTCGGCAGCGAGATCGTCCTCTAGTTCGTCCAGCGTCCAGACCGAGCCCGGAGGGCTACCATCGCCACACTACTCGAGCGCTTGCGCGCTCTCGGACGACGACGGACTGGATCGCAATCACTCACGCGCTCGGATTCCGCGACGCGCCTTGCGTCGTATCTGCGCTCGCTGGACTACGGTCGCGACGCGAAGCTCGGCAACCCGTACCGGCAATCGATCGCGGTCTACCGGGCGATCAACGTAATCGCCTCGACGCTCTCGCGCGTGCCGCTGCGGCTGTACGACGGCGAGGAGGTGACGCAAGGGACGCCGCTCGCCCTACTCCTCGAGCGCCCGAACCAACTCATGCGCCAGGGCCAGTTCCTGCGCGTGGTCGTCTCGCACCTGCTTCTCGAGGGTAACGCATACATCTACCTCGACCAGGACAACTCGCACGGCGTGCCGCGTGCGCTCCTTCCGTTCCCGCCGCAGCGGATCACGCCGCGCCGCGACAAGCGGAACCTCTACAGCCTGACGGGCTACGAGGTGGCGACCGACCGGACCAACACCGCGCAGATCGTCCCGCCCGACCGAATGATCCATTTGCAATACGCGCCGAACCCGAGCGACCCGCTCGAGGGTATCGGCCCGCTCGGCGTCGCGCAGATCGCAATCGAGAGCGATCACCTCGCCGGCGTATGGAATCGCGCCGTGCTCCAAAACAGCGGCTCGCCCGCCGGCGTGCTGCGCTGGAAGGGAGAGGGCCGGTTCGACGAGGAGGACGCCCGTCTGGTCAAAGACCAATGGGTCGAGACCTACGGCGGCGCGGAGCACGCGGAGTCGATCGCTGTCCTCGGCTCTAACTTCGAGTTTCAGTCGATCGGGACCAGCGCTCGCGATATGCAGTGGCTCGAGGCGCGGCGCTGGAATCTCGCGGACATCGCGAGAGCGTTCAACGTGCCGCTGCTCTTTCTCAACGAGTACGAGAGCAGCGGCCTCTCCGACGCCGGCCTCAAGATCCAGTCGAAGCTCCTCTACACGTCGAACGTCATCCCGCTCGCCGTCGACCTGGCGCAGACGCTGACCGATAAGCTCGTCACGCCGCGCCAGATGACGCAGCACGCTCGCTTCGATTTCACCGGCGTCGAGGCTCTGCGCGACGACGCGAGCGAGCAGGTGAAGCTCGCCCAGGGACTGACCGCGCTCGGATATTCGCTCAACGACGTGAACGAGCGACTCGGGCTCGGAATGCCGCAGGTCGACCACGGCGACGTGGCGCTCGTCTCGAACAGCCTCGTGCCCGTCGATCAGGTGATCGGCGCCGGCGCAGAGGAGGCCGACCCGTTCGAGGCGTGGCAGGAGCTCCTCGCCGCGGAGGAAGAAGCGCACGCGCTCGATCCCGCGCAGGCGTCGGCAATCGTCGACGTGGCGGCGCGAGTCGGCAAGGGCGAACTGACAGTACCCGCAGCGCATGGCCTTCTGGTCGTGGTCTTCGGGATGTCCGACGAGCAGGCCGACGCGATCCTCGCAGGCTTCGCGGAGTCGCAGGAAGAGGAGCCCGAGCCCGAGCAGGTCCCGGAGGAGCCGACCGAGGAGGCGGCGCCCGCTCCTGCCTCGGAGCCCGCACGCGAGGCGCCGGCCCGGCCCGTCATGCGAGCGCTGCGCCGCGACCTGCTCCACGAGCGGACCGGGCTCGCGGTCCTGGCGCTGGTCTTCGCGTCCGATCAGTGGACCGCGACAAGCGCTGGCGACTGGGCTCGCGATCTCGGCTACGAGATGGGCGAGGCGCAGGAGGCCGAGGGCACGATCCGGCTAGCGTCGACCCGGCACGCGGTCGGAGACTTCCGCGCCGGCAGCCTGCGATCCCAGCCGATGCCCGGAGGCGTGATCGCCGTCCTCGGCCGTCTCGAGGCCGACTACCGCGGACCGGACGGCGAGTGGATGATGCCCGAGGCCCGGCGCATGGTCTGGCAGACCCGGCAGGCCGTCGCTCGTCGCCGCGAGCGCGACCTCGAGAAGGCGGTAAAGGCCGTTTTCCATCGCTGGCGGCGCGACGCTCTGCGCACGCTCGACAAGCTCACGCAGGAGTTAGGCGAGCCCGTCGGAGCTCCCGACGCGCGCGGCTACAAGCGCGCCGAAGAGAAGCGCCCTACCGAGTCGATCATCGACGAGGTGCTCGAGGCAATCGAGACCGGTTCGCTGTGGCGCGTCGTGCGGTCGGCAGCCGCCGAGACGATCGACGAGACGGCCGAGCAGGCGATCGAGACGCTCGACACCTACGCAGTACTCGAGCCCGATCTCGTCGACTTCGCGTCGTCGCGCAGGCCGCAGATCGTGAAGCACTACTACGAGCGGCGGTTCGCGGCGATCGTGTCGATCTCCGACGAGGTGATCGAGGCCGTGCGGGATACGCTGATCGAGGGCTACGTCGAGGGCGAGAACCTGGCCGACATGATGGACCGCGTTCGCGTGGCCTTCGACGGCCGGGCGTCGGTGTCCCGGGCGCGCACGATCGCCCGGACCGAGACGCTCATCGCGCAGTCGGCAGCGCGAAATGACACCTATCGCAACCTCGGCGTCGAGCGGCACGAGTGGCTCTCGCAGGGCGATTCGGTCGTGCGACCGACGCACAGGATCGACGGCGAGGTGCGCAAGATCGGCGAGGCGTTCAGCAACGGCACGACGGCGCCCGGAGAGGACCCGAGCGACCGCGCCGGCGAGATCATCAACTGCCGGTGCGACACGCTTCCGGTCCTCGAGAGCGCCGAGGCGCTGGCGTGGTTCCCGGAGACGCAACTGCCGGCGCCCGACTACACGGTCTGATCCCTATCGTTTCGGGGCAATCTGCGGTATATTGCGCGCGGGCGCAGAGACCAACGACCAGAGCCGGAGAGCCGGATGGCCGAACGCCAGATCGTCGCACCGAGCGGGAGCCTGAGCCGAGACCTGGAGAGCCAGCGCCCGGTGCTGATTCGCCGTGGCACCCAGTGCGAGGTGCGCGCAGTCGAGGACGAGGAGCGCGTGATCGAGTTCGTCGCCGCGACCGAGGGCCGCAAGCGCGACGGGCACGAGGTCGTCGTCTCTGGCTTCGAGTTCGAGAACTTCGACCTAAATCCGGTATTCCTGTGGGGACACGACCAGGGAGACGGCGACCGCCCGCCTCTTCCGCCGATCGGTAGCGTGATCGATCGCCGCATCGACTCCGACGCCGGCACGCCTCGCCTCATAATGCGCGTGCGCTTTGCGACGCACGAGCTCGCCGAGACCGTCTACCAGCTCTACCGCGAGAATCATATGCGGTCGGTGTCGATCGGCTGGCTGCCGCTCGAGACGGAGCCCATCATGGAAGAGGGCCGGCAGACCGGCGTGCGCTTCCTGCGCAGCGAGCTCCTCGAGCTTTCCGCCGTCCCGATCCCGGCAGACCCGCAGGCCATCATGCTCAAGGCGCAGCGCGGACTCATCTCGCCCGAGGTGCTGGGCGCCTTCGCTTCCGCTTCGCGGATTCGCGGCGAGTCGACTTCCTCGGCCTACGTCCTCGACTCTCGCGATCCCGTCGTCGAGGACGAGGCACGCGCGGACTATCGCGGCGTCGAGATCGACACCGTGCCGACCGCCGGCATGGCCGAGGAGGCAGAGCGCGGGCTGGCGTGGCGCGAGGAGCACGGCCGCGGCGGCACCGAGGTCGGAGTCGCTCGGGCCAGGGACTTGAAAAATCGTCGACCGCTCTCCCTCGAGACCGTGCGGCGCATGAACTCCTACTTCGCTCGTCACGCCGTCGACCAGGAGGCCGAGGGCTGGGCGCCGGGCGAGGAAGGCTACCCGAGCGCCGGACGTATCGCGTGGGCACTCTGGGGAGGCGACGCGGGCCGAGACTTCGCCCGCTCCCGGGTCGAGCGCATGGACGCGATCGACGCCGAGCAGGACGAGGACCGGAGCCTCGACGACGCAGCGACCACAACCGAGACCGAGGCACGGATGATTTCTCTCGACGAACTTCGACCGATTATGCAGGCAGCGATGGATGTTGCGACCTGCGTTGAGGAGGTCGCGACGGCGATCGCCGACGAAAACGAAGAGGAGGCCGACGCCGCTCTCTCGCGCCTTGCCGCCGAGCACATGGCGCTCGGAGAACTCCTCGAGAACGTACTCGCGAGCGAGGACGTGAACGAATACACCGACGAGCAGCCCGCAGAGGACGCGCCGGCAGAGGCCGAGGAGGCCGCCGCCGACTCCGAGTCGGAGACCGAGCGCACCGCTGCGCAGATCCTTCGCGACCTGATCGAAGTCGCCGAGCAGAAGCTCGGAGGCGAGGCCCGCATCGGGACCGCGATCTCGCGTGAGCGCTACGACAAGCTCATGCAGGCGCGACTCTGCATGAGGGACGCCGACCGGATGCTCGGCGAGGTCCTCGAGGAGTCGATGTACGGCGACCACGACGACGACGACAAAAACAGAGAGCCCGAGTCGAACGGCGACGATGAAGCCGAGCGCGATCTGGCCGATAGCCTCGACGCCCTCGCCCGTTCGTTCGATTCCGCGGACGACGGCCAGTAGTCCGCACGCTTGCGCTGGCCTGGAGGCCGTAGGCGCAGCGACGAGCAGAGTCCAGACTATGACGAAAAGAAGGAGGCCAACATGGCCGAGATCCTGACGCCCGAGAAGGGCAACCTCTACAAGATCAAGGAGACGATCGAAGGTATCCGCGATCGCGTCGAGGCCGACAAGGCCGAGCGCGGCGCAGTCGTCTCTCGCGTCGACGAAATGTCCGACGCGCTCCAGCGCATCGAGGAGCGGTGCAACGCTCTCGACCGCGCGCTGCCGCAGGGCGAAAAAGTATTTGTGCCCGAGGGCGACGCCGCCCGTCGGCGAGGCGTGAGCCTCTTCGGCCAGGCGTTCACCGCCGCCCGCCGCGCCGCCAACGGCGACGCAGTGCCCGAGCCCTTCGCTCGTGCGAACGGCCAGACCGAGGGAACCGCCAGCGACGGCGGCATCCTCGTCCCGGTCGAGGTGCACGGCGAAGTCGTCCGCATCATCGAGGAGAAGTCGTTCGCCCGTCAGATCTGCCGCGTCATTCCCATGACTCGCGACAAGATCGACGTGGGAACCATCTCCACCGGCCCGACGGTCGAGTTCCCGACCGAGAGCACCGAGCCGAGCGGAGGCGCGGACGTGTCCGAGGTCGTGTTCGGCACCCCGCAGCTCGACTCCTCGACGCTCGTCGCGCTGGACTCCGTCTCGCGGGAACTCTCCGAGGACGCTCTGATCTCGATCGAGCCGTTCCTCGCCGAGCTCTTCGCCGAGGCGATCGGCAAGGAAGAGAACAAGCAGACCTTCAGCAGCACCACGCCGTTCTCCGGTGTCGTGCAGACCGCCACGAACTCGAAGACGATCGCCGCCACGCACTACTCGGCAATCACCTTCGCAGAGCTCGTCGCGGCCAAGTTCTCCGTCGACGCGAACATCGTCGGCTCGGGAACCTGGGTCATGCATCCGTCCGTGTTCCAGCACCTCGTCTCGCTCGAGGACAGCGCCGGCCGTCCGATCTACGCCACGAACTGGGGCGGGGTCGGCGTGCAGAACGCTCTCCCGAACGGGTCGGCTGGATCGAGCGGCGTGCTGCTCGGCGCTCCCGTCGTCCTGACCACTCAGATGCCGACCACCAACGCCACCGGACTGAAGTTCGCCGTCTACGGCGACTTCAAGTACCAGGCGTTCGGCGATCGCCGTCAGCTGTTGGTCGAGTACGACGACTCGATCTACTTCAAGGAGCGCAAGCGGGCCATCATGGTCAGCGAGCGCATCGCCTGCAAGACCTTGATCCCTGGCGCATTCACCACCCTGATCGTCGGCTGATAGCCTGACGACTCGCACCGCCGAGAGCGGCGCCGGCCCTCCACACGAGGCCGGCGCCGCATCGGTGAAGGACCCGAGACCATGAAAATACGACTCATCCGCTCCGCGTTCATCTTGAACCGCGGTCAATGCAAAGGGACGCCGCAGCGTCCCTTCGACGTGGAGGTGCCCGACGACGAGGGACAACGCCTCGTCGCCAAGGGCCGAGCGATCGCGCTCGAGCAGTACGACGAGCCGACAAAGCCCGTCAGACGCCGGCGCCCGCGTCGCCAGGTGGACAGCCTCGACTCGTGATCCGATTCGGCTGGGCCGGATATCGCGAGGTCACGATGCGCGGCAACGCGCTCGGCTACATGGGCGCGAGCGCTGCCCTCTTCCGCGAACTTTCGCACCTGGACGACGTAGACCTCGACGACGACGCGAGCGTGCTCGTCCACTTCTGCAACCCGGTCGTCTACGCGCCGCAGCCCGGCCGTCGAAACGTGCTCTTCACGATGACCGAGACCGCGGTCCTGCCCGACTACTTCGGCCCGGCGCTTCGCGACGCCGACGCGGTACTGGCTCCGTCACGCTGGGTGCGTGACGTGTTCCGGCCGGTCGTCCCTGCGTCGACTCCGCTCGAAGTCGTCCCGCTCGGCTTCCATCCGCACGACCATCCGACGCGCCTGCGGACGTGGACGCCCGGCGAGCGGTTCCGCTTCCTATGGACGGGCGCGCCGAACGCCCGCAAGGGCTGGGACCATACTGCGCTCGCGTGGCAGGCCGGCGGCTTCCACGAGCTCGACTGGTGCGAGCTCGTGCTAAAGACCACCGACGAGAACGGCGACGAGGGACGGGTCGAGACCCGCGGCAACGTCACCTTCGACTCGCGGTACCTGCCGCGCGACGAACTGCGCGACCTGTTCGACTCGGCGCATTGCCTTGTCGCGCCGTCGATCGGCGAGGGCTTCGGCCTGATGATGCTCGAGGGCCTCGCGTCGGGCCTGCCGGTCATCACGACAAAGCACTCCGCGCAGGTCGAGTTTCTCGGCCGCTGGGCGACCTACTGCGACCACGAGATGCGCGACACCGTAGCGAGCGACGGCACGCCATTCCGCGGAGCGTATCCCGTGACGCAGGACCTCGCCCGCAAAATGGCGCAGGTGATCAAGCGATACGAGGCCAAGGCGAAGCGCGCGTGGCGCGGAGGACAAGAGATGCACCGGGACTGGACGTGGAGACACTCGGCGCGGCGTCTGGCCGAGGCGATCGCGGCGCTGGAGTTCGGCTCGTGAGCCTGGCGCCGCCCGACCCGTGGCGTGGCCTGACCGCTCCCGACTCGCCGACCGTCGTCGTCCTGGGCGCCGGCGGTCCGGCCGGCTGGAACCTGCTCGACTGCCTCGGCCGCAGGGAGCGCCCGACCCGGCTCCTCGCCTACGACGCGCAGCCGCATCGGCTGGCGACCCTGCCGGCGATCGTCGAGCGACGCACGATGGACGGGCTCGACGTGGACGCTCTCGAGCGAGCGATCGGGACACGGCCGGCGCTAGTGCTGCCGCAGCCCGACCCGCTGGTGGCGCTCCTGAGCCGAGAGCGAGACCGCCTGCCGCACGTCCTGCCCGGCCCTCGCACGATCGAACTAGCGCAGGACAAGGCGTCGACCGCGCTCATCTGGGCGGCTGCCGGCCAGAGCCCGGGACGCTGGCGCACGGTCCCGACGGGCGAGGAGTCGGTCGAGGCACGCCGGCGCGCCCTGCTCGATGTGGGCTTCCCGATGTGGCTCCGAGCGCGCACGGGCGCCGGCGCTCGGCTGGCCTGCCGCGCCGACCACCGCGGGCAAGCGGACCTCTGGTGTCGGTTCGTCTCGATGCGATTCGGCGAGACGAGCCTACTCGCCGAGGAGTATCTACCCGGACGGGACTACGGCGTGACTCTGGTCTATTGGCACGGCCGACTGGTCGGCGCCATGGCTCGCGAGCGCCTCGAGTACATCTACCCGCAGCACGCGGTCTCGGGCCGCACTGGCACGCCGACGGCGGCACGCCTGATCCTGGCGCCGGAGATCGAGAGCGCGGCCGTGCGTGCGGTCGAGGCCCTGGGAGCGGCGGCACGCGAGGAGCTCCACGGCGTCTACTGCGTCGACCTACGCGAAGACGAGCGCGGCGAGCCGGTCCCGACCGAGGTCAACGCCGGACGCTTCTTCACGACCTCGCACGTCGGGCTCGGAGTCCGTCTCGATCTGGTCGGCCTGCTTGTCGGTCTGGCGCTGGGTGAGATCGAGCCGCCCGCTGACGTGCAGAGGATGGCGCCGGAGTTCGACCGGACGCTGGTCGTCCGGCATATCGACATGGGCACGCACTGGATCACGCCGGCGCAGCAGAAGGGCGAGATCGAGGACTGGTTCGCGGAGGTCGGCGCGCCATGAGTCTCGGATGCCTCGTCACGTCGTGGAACTACTCGGCGTTCCTCGCCGAAGCGCTCGCGAGCCTCGACGCGCAGACGGTCCGGCCCTCGCAGGTCGTTATCGTCGACGACGCGAGCACCGACACGAGCGCGGAGATCGCCGGCGCCTGGGTCGCCGATCGGCCGTGGGCGCGCCTGGTCGTGCGGCCCGAGCGTCTGGGATTCGTCGCGAACGCAAACCGCGGGCTGCTCGAGGAGCTTGCGACGGATTGGGCGTTCATCTTGTCTGCCGACGACTGGATCGAGCCCGAGTTCGTCGGCGCGCATCTCGAGGCGATCGAGACGGCCGACGACCGGACCGCGCTCGTCTACTGCACGGGCCGTTACCGCATGACCGAGCCGGGCGCGCCGGTCGCGCACCTCGACGGGTCGCTACTGGCCGACCGGCCATGGACGCCCGGAGCGATCCAGGCCGGCAACTACGTCCACGGCTCGGCTGCCGTCCGTCTCGCGGACTTCCGGCGGTTCGGCGGCTTCGCTGCATACTCGTCGCACGAGGACTGGATGCTCTGGCGCGCCATGGACTCGGCCGGCCTGCGCGGCGTCCACATTCCGGCCGTCTTGCTCAACTACCGGCACCACGGCCGCGGGCACCGGAACTTCGGGACCGACCACCGGCGGGAGGGCCTGCGTGGCTAGGACGTACCCGGATGGCGTAACCATGACCGTCGTCGTGCCGGTCTGGAACAACTGGCACCTGACGCACCGCTGCCTCTCGTCGATCCGGCGCACGTCGCCGCGAGAGACGCGCGTCGTCGTCGTCGACAACGGCTCGACCGACGCGACCGCCCGCGAGCTCGAGCGCCTGCATCCGACCGTGCAGGTCGTCCGGCACGCCGAGAATCTCGGATTCGCTCGCGGCTGCAACTCGGCCCTGCCTCTCGTGCCGGAGTTCCCGCATTCGCTCCTGCTCTACCTGAACAACGACGCCGAACTACTGCCGCGCTGGTGGCAGGTGCCGGTCGCGCGATTCCGAGACGAGTGCGACCTCGGGATCGTGGGCGCGCAGATCCTCGACGGCCGGACGGGCCTTATCAATCACCTCGGCATGGCGTTCTCCGGCGCCACGCTCGGCGAGTCGGCCGCTAACGAGCACCTCGCGCGCCTGCGCTCTCCGTCGCACCTCTACCGAGGCGCACGGCTCGGAGACCTGCCGCCCGCTGCCCTACTCCGTCCGCGCGACCTCCAGGCCGTGACGGGCGCCTGCATGATGGTTCGGGCCACGCTGGCTCACGCCATGGGCGGCTTCGACGAGGGCTACCGCAACGGCTGGGAGGACGTAGACCTCTGCTTTCGCGCCCGGCTCGATCTCGGCTACCGGGTCTCGATCGAGCCGACGATGCGATCGAAGCACCTCGAGGGCCAGACGCCCGGACGCTACACGCACGAGGCGGCGAACGCGACCCTCTTCGCCGAGCGCTGGGCGGACCGAATCGAGGGCGATCTGGGCGCAATACTGCACGCCGACCGGGAGGCTCACCGTGGATAGTTACCGCTCCGACCTGCTCGACCTACTCCTGACGCTGGTCGACCGGCTACCGCGCGACCCGCTCGCCGTGCTCGAGGTCGGCGCAGTCCCGCCGGCGTATCGACGTGAGTACCGCACGAGCGCGCGAGGGTCGGTCGTCGAGTCCCTGCTGATCCAGCGCGGGACGCCGGCCCGAGCCTACCGGATCGTAGACCGCGACCCGACGACCGAGCCCGATCTGGTCTGGGATCTCGAGCGCCCGCCGGCGCAAGGCGTCGAGGCCGAGCTCGTGGTCTGCTCCGAGGTCCTCGAGCACTGCCAGCGTCCCGAGGTCGTGCTGCGCAATCTCGCGGCCTGCCTGCGGCCCGGAGGCCGGATGCTCGTCACCGTGCCGTTTCTTTTCGACTGCCACGAGCCGGCGCCGGACCTCTGGCGCTGGACTCCCGCCGGACTGCGCACGCTGGTCTCGCGCGCCGGCTTCGAGCCGATCGCGGAGGCGCAGACGCCCGGGTCGAGGTCGGTCGGCCTACTCGCGGTCCTGACTCGGCCGGGCGAGGGCTGGCAAGCAAGCGCCGCGACGGCGCGAGCCTACGAGATCCTCGACTCGTTCGGCCCTGGCTCGTAGGCGATCCCGAGCAGATCGGGTATACTCGCAGCGGGCGCAACGACCAAAGCCGTGAGGACCGATGCCGCGTGCCCTCTCTTCGCTCGAGGTCTCCGAGCCGACGACGGTCGACTACGGGCCGACGGGCCGATCTGCGTCGATCGACGGAGACCGGGTCTCGTCTAGCCTGCCTGCCACCGCAAGCGTCGGCGAGCTCGAGGCCAGCCTGCGTAGCCTCCGATTCCTCCACAGCGGCGCCTCGTTCCTCGCGCGCCTGGACGACGAGACGACGCCCGTCCCGTCGACTGCGACGGTCCTCGATATGATCGCGGGATCTACTCTCGGCTCGGTCGGCGCCGGCCAGACCCTCTATCTCGGACTGTTCGAGGATGCGGACGTGGCCGACGTTTCTCTGCCCGTGCCGGCTGGAACTGCGGCGCAGGTGTTCGTCGAGTCGACGGCGGCGCCTGGGTCGGGCGAGTCGTTCGCGTTCACGATAATCAAAAACGGCAGCGCGACCTCGATGACGGTGACCGTCTCCGATACTTCGACCGC
>Ga0208004_1000851_pt1 | contig 11853 bp, 7 predicted proteins | sample DEB08_DNA_6_FD_184522 | JGI IMG/M metagenome (GOLD analysis project Ga0208004, IMG submission 184522) | Aqueous microbial communities from the Delaware River and Bay under freshwater to marine salinity gradient to study organic matter... | ecosystem: Environmental > Aquatic > Marine > Coastal ...
TAAGCATTTGACTTTACTTTGCTGTTAAATTCGTAAGTAATAGAACCTGCTGCTTTACCAGGAGTAGGCCTATCTACTACAGAAGGATTATTTCTTATGTCATTATCTGCTGATTGTAATAATTCAGATAATGAATTAATGTCTGCTTCACCTGATACTTGGTTAAATAAAATTAATGTATTATCACTAAAAAAACCTCTTGTTGTTTCGTTTTGAATTAGTTGAAAAAGATTATATTCATTAGTTTTAGTATCTATACTTCCAAGTCTTTCGCCTACTTTAGTTTCTTGTATTTTATAAACAGCTTGTTGTAAATAAGCATCAATAATTTCAGGTATAGAAAGTTGTCCTACACCCATATCTGATATCTCTATAACATCTACACCGCTATCTTCTGCAGGTGCAGTTCCTTCTTCAAGGTCTAATATACTTTGTTCTTCTTGCTCTTCAGGGTCCATTAATTATCCTTCATATTCCTTGGGTTTACTGGGCTAATCTCATAAAACAAAACTTCATTTGCTAATTTAGCAAAGTTAGTTCCATCAGATTTAGCTACTATGTCTTCCCAAATAAATCTCATTAATTCTTGTGCTTTAAGGTAATCATTACTATCACCATAAAGTCTTCTAGCTTCTCTAGTAGAACCTGATATTCTTATAGATAACTTTTCTCCTCTAGAGTTAGTATAACTATATCTACCATTGTTTATTAAAACATCGATAACATTATCTCGTTCTTGTAAATATTGTACTACAAATGGATACTCGGGGGAATTTCTTGTAAGTTCGTAATCTTTCCAGGTAGCTAACTCACCCATAACTGTTTCTACAGTTGCTCGTTGTTGTTTACCAACAAAGTTATAAATATTAACTATGCCATATTCATCTTGAATTTTTTCTTTTGCTTCTTTGTAAGCATCATCCCAGTTTCTTTCAGGTTCAGTTTCACGAATTTCTTTTTTCTTTTTCTCTAATTCAAAGATAGCTTGTGATTGCCTCATAAACTGTGCATAGTCTCTAGGGTTTAAATTTCTAGTTTCTATGTCGTAGAATGCAGGATAATATAATTCATCTTCAATTTTGTCAGGTTGTATATAAATACCAGTATTTGGTAATGCACCAGGTTCTAATAATTCTTTCCTATCTCCTTCGTTCCACCAAAAGTAAGAATGTTCTTTTATAGGTTTCTTACCCATTGTCTCACTCTTAGATTGTGTTAATGGAATTGGATTAATACCAAACTTTTCTTCAAAATCTATATCGGTTTGCATATAGTCATATCCATTTTTTAATAACAATTCATCGTATTTAGATTTTAATACTTGTGTTGCCCACCAAGTTCCTTCTTTATCTTGCACTTCTATTCTTGGTTGAATACCAGTTGGCAATGTAAACTGTGTAGTTCCTCTAAATATAAATAAACTTCTAGCTTTCTTAAATGATTTTTCCATATATTTATCTATGCTTGTTTGGTCAGTTTGGTCAACTTTACCTGCCAATACATACGCTGTATAGGTATCCATTACTGCAGTACCAAACGCTTGTTGTCTTTCAGCACTAAAAGTATTTTCTGATGTAAAGAATTTTTTCATCCAGGCAGGCCATTGGTCAAAAGGATTACCTCTACCGAAAGAACCTAAAAAGAAATCTTGCATAATTTTAGGTACAGGTAATCTTTCTACAATAATATTTGCAGGTATTGTTACTAATGGTCCAAATCCAGGAGCGAAACCATTCTGTGCAATTAAGTTAAGTCCACTAGCATATCCAGGTATAGACACTCTTACACCTTCTGCTTCCATATCTTCACCGAATGCACTTCGTTGTGCTACTGCCTTTAACGCTCTACCACCAATACCAAATGTTAATATATTCAATGCATCAACATAGTTAAACATCATTTTTCCAGTTGTTGGGTCTTCTTCTAAGAAACCATTTTCACTATCCCAAGGTTTTGCAGTCTCACCATTGTCTATAGCTATTCTTGTTTTGTTAAACTTCTGTGGATTTTCTTGTATCAATTTACCCCATGATTGGAATACCTCTGCCCATATTTCAGGGAATGGTATGTACTTGTTAAACAAATCAGAAGCAACATGTCTATTAGAAGTTGAATACAATAATGTTTTAACTTGTTCCATAGCTTTTTGTTTTAAGATATCTTCTGCTTGTTTTAAAGAAGTAACTGTATTTTCTAAAGCAGGTTGTTTAGCGGCTTCAATTAAGTCATCCCATAATTTATTTCCATCTACCCATGCTTCTGCACCTTTAAGAAATTCTGCTCTAGTAGCATCATCCATATAGGCCATTAAATCTATAGCTTCTTCATAGAATGTATATCTGAACAATGGGTCTCTGTTTAATTTGTTAGATGGTTTAGCCAATAATACATCATAAGCTGTATCTAATATTTTACGATATTGTCCTAAATTAGCTCCTGCATAATTAGCATCATCAAAAAATCCTGCTGCAACTATATCTTCACCTGCAACCATAGTTCCACTTTCACTTATTCTTTGTGTGCCATCGAACTTAGCAGGTAATGATTGTGGTCCTAATCCTGCTCTATCTACTTCAGGAGTTAGTAACTCTATTAATTCTTTATAAAATGCTTCATTAGCTTTACCTTTAATACTTTTACCACCAAGTCTTGCTGAATTACCTTTAAGTAATTGGTTATGTTGTTTCCATTTAACCCAGTCTTTTCTGTTATAGACACCACCATTAGAAATCATTTCTAGTATTTGAGAATTATTAACTGAAGATAAATCACTTACAAATTTAGGAAATACTTTGTATCCATTTACAAACTCTACTTGTCTTGCTGCTTCTGCAGATATTTCAATACCAGTTTGTGGATTTATTATTTTATGTTCTGCTCCTACAAGTCTTGCAATTCTATATTGAACACTCTCTAAATATTCTTTTAATGCTTTATCACTTCTTAGATATACCTTGTCTTCAGCATTAAAACTTCTAGCTACTAAATCTTGTAAGAGTTCTTTACCATCTCCTCTTAAATAACTAAATGTTTCATCAAGTCCTATATCTGCAATTCTTACAGCAATAGGGTCTGTTGCTAATATTTCTATTTCAGTCCATAATGCTTCCCAGTATCTTGGATTTATTCTTCCATTAGGTAAATACTTATCTACCTGGATAAACATATTTTCTATTAAATCTTTACGACCAGTTTTAAACGCAGATGTAACTGCTTGCTCACCAAGAGAAGATAGATATTCAGGAGTGTTATTAAATAAACTGCCTCCAGGCATTCCTCTTGCTGCACCTTTTACTTCATCAACAGTTACTTTTAATGCATCAAAATTAGATTTAAACAATGCTTCAAGTACTGGTTTGTTAATAACACTATCGTAATTAATTGATGCTGCACCTTTGCCCACTTCTACTCTATGTAAAAATATTAAACCTTCATTATCTCCAGTAGCTAGTGCTTTACCAAATCCGCTATCTATTGCTAATTGTTTATTTGCTACATAAATACTTTCCTGGAAGGCATTAATACCTATCATTGCAGCATTGCTAATAGCATTTTCTCCACTTAACCCAATAGATACATCTATCATTATGTTTCCATCTTTATCTGTATAAACACCGACTGCATGCTTATCTTTACCTAATAAAGCAACTGTGTCATCATCAAAGAATAAATTGTCTATTTGTGTATCTAAGTATTCTGCAGGAGTAAGGTTTACTTTGGCTGCTTCTTTTTCTATAGTTCCAAGATTACCAATAACCATTTCTTTATCTTTATACGCAGATACGAATACATCTCCTTCAGCAGGGCCTCTATATCCTAAATCAATAAATTGTCTTTCATCTAATGATGTTGTAAACCCACCACTTTCAATTATTGCTTCACCCATTGAGTTGTAAGTATTTCCATCGTATCCCTTGATAGCACCTGTTGCAGTTGCTTTTATATTTTTCTTTTTAGTTTCAAATGCTTTTTCTGTTAATTCAGCAAATTTAACATTTCTAATATCGAAATCATTGACTGCTGCATTAACCATATACTCACTAACTTCACCTTTGTAATTAGTTTCAAGTAAATAATGTTTAGCTATTTTTTGTGCTTGGTTGTAGTCAAATGAATTTAAAGTTGCTACATCTTCTACATCAATAACATTCTTCATAAACTCAACATCATTAGCTTTCATTTGTACTGTCATAACATGTTCACCAGTATTGTTGTATATTCTCATAACTTCATCCGCTCTTTCTATATTGAAAAAGTCGTAATATTTATTTGATGTCATAGATATTCTTTTAAAGAAATTTGTAAACATATTAACTTTTCCACCATAAGCACTTCTTAATGTTTCTTCAGGAACTACACGAAGTAACAATGCTAACCTAATCATCCATAATGGTTTTAAGAAATTGTTTTGTAATGAGTTAAAGTAGTAATCTACAAATCCTTGTGGCTTCAATGACATTGCTTCTGCTGTTGCTCTTCTAGGAATTTTAAATTGTTTTACCCAATTCTTATCTTCTATAAGACCTATGTTCTTACCAAAAGCTCTTAATAAACTTTCTTCAGGCCCAAGTAGTTGTTGGTGTGCTTTAGATGCACGAATAATATCTTGTGGGTCCATAAGCAATGAAAAAGTACTAGATGCTTGTGATAACAAGTGCATTGTAGGAACTGCTTCAAAAACATATCGTTCTAATTGTGTCTCATCAATATCTTTGATACCAACTCTTTCATAATATTCTTTTACATCTTTAATTAAAGTCTTATATCTCTTCTTAATTTTTGTACCATTGAATGCTAATGAACCTGCTGTCCCACTAAAGAAACTTCTTAACTCTTCCATTTGTGCAGTAAAGTTTGCTTGTTGTCTTGTGATTTCATCAATATCAAATTTAAGATTTGGATTTTGTTTTATAAGACTTTCAGCAATCTCTAAGTTTGCTCCATTAACAACCTCATCTAACTGTGTTTGTCCTGCAGAACCTAATGCTTCACGCATAATACTTCCTCTAGTCTTAGGGTCAACAAAAGCTAACTTCATCATGTTGTCTATATTCTTGACACTTTCATCTAGTTGTGTCCACATAACTACAGTTTCAGGTCTTAATTGAAATGCTCTTTGCACATGTTTAGGTAAGGACATTCTTAATTGTGAACCTAATCCTAATAAACCTCTTGTTTGATAATTAGCTACACCTTTTAGTTCTGCACCTAAAGCTGCAAGTTTTCTAAATGGTGCTACATCAGTTGCTTTACCTGTAATAACTTTATTCATATAGTTAAAGAACTCACCATAAGCAGTAGGTTTATAAGGTAATGCATCTAATCCTACATTTCTATTACCTTTAGTTAGTTCTCTAACTCTATCTAATTCAATCTTTCTACCTTCAGGTACATATTCTTTTATAACATTAAAAATGTCATCGTAATTTTGGTCAGTTAATCTTCCACCTTTAGCTACTGTATCTAATACAGTCCATACATGCAATGGGTCATCTACTTCTGTAAGTACTTGTAATACTGATACAGGCAATCTATCAAATTCTTTTATGTCTCGTAAAAATGCAAGCCCTTCATCTCCTTGTAAATTTGCTATTGCTTTTGCAAAATCTTTACCCCATTGACTATTTCTTACATCATCAACAGTTTTTCCATAATATAAAGCTCTATTTTCTTTACCTGTTTTACCTGGTAAAAATCCTTTCCAAAAGTTTACATTTTTTAAAACAGGTGCGGTTGACCTAGCTGCTTTTTGATTTGCATTTAATAAACCTCTCATAGCTGTTTTGACACCTGCACCATACATTAAAGCTAAGTTCATAGGGTCAGCAGCTACACGAAAGACACCATCAATAACACCTGATATAACACTGTATCCTGTACTTCCAGGATTAGTTACTGTTGCAGCAATTATTCTTCCAGGAGATATATTTATTTTTTCTCCACGCCTAGTTGTATATTTAAATCTATCTTCTGCTTGGTCAAAAGCATTTGTAATATCTCTACCATAAACTGCTTTAGCTTTGTTATAAGCTACTTGTTGACTGTTACCTGCACGAATAGCATTTAAATATTCTTGTGTCTCTTTTAGATTTACAGAGTTAGGCATAAATCCAGTACCTAAGTTTATAGGATTACCTTTATTTTTTTCTTGTATATATCTTGTAAGTTCTGTTGGTCCATAAGCATCTCTTGCTTCTCTATATTTATCTCCTGCTTTATCACCAAGAACAGCATTTAATATTCCTTGTGTAACTGAACCGCCACCTTCACCTTTATCACCCCAAAAAATTTCAGGTACTCCTGCAAGAGTTGCCAATGCAACTGTTCCAGGAACTGATTTACCTGTAGCTTGTGCTGCTACTACTGCTGATTTAAAACCTCTTGATACTGGTTGAAATAAACTGTCTAAACCTAACATACCAACTTGAAATGCTCTTTTAACAGGTCCCACTTGTGTAACAGGTTTAAGATTGTAAGTATTTTGTTTTGCTAATAGTTCTTGTGTTTTCAATGCAGTTTGAAATGCATTGCTATCTCCTGCACCAGTTCCTGCCATTGCTTGATATGCATTCATTCTGAATGGCACATTAGGATATGTATTACCTAATTCACTAAAGTTTCTAGCCATCTCTTGGCCTTTAGGTGTTTGTGCAATTCTTTGACCTTGTTTATAAGAATTAACTTTATTTAATGTCTCTGCTGCGATAGCTTCGGATATATGAGAAGCCGAAAAATTAAAAGGCGAGAACCTCATTAGAAAGTCTCTGTGTCAGCTTTTTGCTCAATTATTGGTTCTACTCTTGGTGCAGCATAAGCATCAGGAGTTAAGTACTCGGCAATTATAGGGTCATTAAATCGTTCCATTAATCCCATCCAATAACTTTCTACATCTAATTTAGGTTTTCCAGGTACATTTGCACCTGATGTTGCTAACCCTTGTGCTACATCTACACTTTGAAATCTAGTTGGTGCTCCTAATTTTATAGGCCTGCCCATAGTTGCAGCTACATTCTGTTGCACTGCTTCAGCTTCAGGTCCACTTGTCTCTGCACTTAAACCTGGTGTAAGTACTGTATTAATAAATTCACTTTGCCCTGTTGGGTCGCCTGATTTTCTAGGTACATACAAGTCTGCTGTTGCAGGGTCTATTTTTAAATCTTGTGCTTCTTCTGCTATTTTTTTACCTGCTGATTTACGAACCATACTTATCATCCTCTTCATTTAAAAATCCAGTAATACTAGATATAAATTGTAAAAAATCTTGCTTTTGTTGTTCATCTCTCATTGCCAAACTTATTTTTACAAATACTCCAGGCATTGGTCCAGGCATGTGATATTCATATACGACTGGAAAAAAATTTTCTTCTGTATCCATATCGAAGATTTCGGTTTCTCTTGCGTAATTGAAATCCCAATCTTCTTGGTTAATCATGTCAATAAAAGCTGCGTTTGTTTCAGCCATTGGGTCAAATTCGTTAGCCAACTTGTCCACCTCCTCGTTGAGCTGCTACTTGTGCTAAAACTTGTTGTAATCCTGGAGGAGGTCCTTGTGGTCCTTGTGGTCCTTGTGCAATGGCCTCTTCTTCAGGTGTCATTTCATCACCTTCAGGAGTATAGAACTTTTCTAAAATTTTATTAATGTTTTGAGGATTTTTCTTTATTTCAATAGCAGCCATAGTTGCTTTAGGATTACCTTGTGCAGCTTGTGCCATAAGACTTTCAAATAAAACATTCTCTGCTCTTTCAGAATTTATTCTATGTTGTATTTGAGATATGTTATCTAATCCATCCATATTCTCTTGTAGTGTTTGTGTATCGATAATACCTTGTTGCTTTAACTGCAATCCAGTAATAATCTTTTGTGGTTCATCGAACCCTGCCATAACACCATAAATTCTTCTTGTTTTATATTGTTCAGCAATATCAGAACTAGGTACATAAGTCTCTTTGAATGCTGTACCTTTACGATAACCTGCAATAGGTTTACGCATTTGAGGATACATTATTTCATCCCACTCTAATCTCTTAGTATCTATTTGTTCTAATGCATCTTTAAGAATTGTTTGATATTCTCTTACATGCAATGAAGCAGATTGACCTAATTCTTCTAGGCCTCTACCAGTTACAAATGCATTAGGGCTTTGACCATCATCAGATACAGGATACGCAGAACCTAATCTTAGATGTCTTTCTAGTCTATCTATCTGTTGGAACAACTGATAAGGTAGATTGTTTACTGGTTTCACTACTTGACTACCAGGAGTTAAATAGTTTACAGATAATCTTCCTTTCTTATATTGTCCACTTTCTATCTCACCGATGATGTTGGTTTCTGTAAACACAGCATCTTCCATTGCAATGACAGATAGAACATTTATCTTTGCCATATTAGCCATAAGTCCAATCACATGATGGAACTGGCCTTGCATTTGGTCGAATGCAAATCTCTTTGCAACGACAAATCTTGGTCCTGATTTAAGAGGGTTAGGAATAAAATCTAATATAACTTTGTTTTCAGGTAAGAAAATATAAGTACCTTCTTCATCGTAGTATTCTGCTACAACTTTACCTGTACCACTTTGGTTAGCCCAAGTCTTGTCATAACTAGACATATAAGCCATAGTGTTATATTCACTATCGACTTCATCCATAATCACATTTTTATATTTTGGATATGTTTTAGCTAATGTTGTATGTGGAACTCTTTGTACGACAGCTAGTTCTTTAGGTTGTTGGCCTTCACCAAAATATCCTGGATAACAAAGATAAGGGTCTTTGACTTCTGCATAAGGATAAGGAATACCATTGGCATCCTTTTTTTCTTTTAGTACCCATACAACAAAACCATATCCAGGCAACCATCTACCAACTTGTGGTAATTGTAAATCTACTTTTTGTAATTCATCATAAGCGTGTATTATTCTTTCTAATTTTTCTGCACGCTTTGTAGCTCTCTCGCTATCTTTATCATTGAAGATATCTACTTTTAAGTCAGGAGCTCTACCTAATTTTTGTGCAAATCTCTCCATTGCTGAATGCAATAAGTTAGGTGCAGGTATTTGTTGATAATCCATATCACGCATTGATTTACCTAACAATGCTTTTATACCATCGGCACCACCATTCATAATGGCTCTGATTTTATCTTTTTCGGCTACGACATCTGAATGCTGTTGTCTTAGTTCGTAAACCCTACTGTAAACTTCTTCTGCTGTTTTCATTATCTCCAACTGTCAATATCGATATTACTACCTTCATACCCACCAAAACTTGGTTCATATTCAAGTCCCATTGTAGCAAGTCTTTCCTTCTGTAGCCTACGAATAGTTTTCATAGGAAACCAACTTGCCATAACTAAGTCGGATTTTTGTCCTACACTTCTACTTTTGTTCTGTGCAGAACTAAAATAAACCAACTGACTTTTATATAAGTTTACCTTCTCTTGGGCTTCAAATCCAAGATATGGTAAAGAAATTAATTGGTCAGCAAACAATGGTCTCATCGCAGTAACTCCATAAATTGGGTCATGCTTGTTACTATATGTTTGAGTTCCTTCTAAAAATATACCATGCTTTCCTGCAAAATCTCGTATTGATTGGTCTTGTCTAATTGCTCTTTGAAAACCATTCTCTTCAATAACCCAATGGGCCAAATTGTATTTAGTAAACCAAGTTTTCATAATTGATAATGCTTGTGGAATACCACCACCTAAAGAGTTTTCCATATCAATCATGTACATCTTGTTAGATGATTGGTCATAACCCCATAAGAATGCTGCTTGGTAGCCAGTTGATGCGGGGTCTAGTCCTGCAATTAGTCTAACTCCTGCAGGAATATGTCCGATATCTCTGCTTTGGTCTCTACATGCTTCTATCTCTACGCTATCAAATAAAGCCATACCATCAGGCATTGCTACATTAAGGTAAACCATTTCATAGATTGCTCTACCACCAGTAGTTTCAGCACCTGATTTTCTATCCATTAACCATTTGTAAGTTCTCTTTCCTGGCCATAACATACATTCAATATGCTTTTCATCATCCCAATCAGGTAAAGTACATCCAGTATCATGTGCTTCTTCTACTATGGTGTGCCAACTTTCGTTGTCTAGTAGGTGTGAATATAAATCATCGTAATGTTGCCTGGAACCAATAACAACCATAGCTGTATGTTCCTCTTTACGAGATGATAAAGTTGTTGTCCACCAACTTCTAGTGTTTTCTCTTGATGAAGGTTGCATAGTAGAGGAGTGGTCCTCTAAGTCATCTGCAATAATAATATCGCAATCTCGGGAAAGAATTTTTCCACCCCTACCAATACCAACCATGGTAGGAGACTTAATACCAGTAACAGTCCTGGTACCAACAGTAAAGCCATTCTGCGACCACGCTTTTCCTGCTCTGCTAGTTGGTTTAAAACTTTTTCCAGGTGGGCATAATTCTTCGATGAGTTTTTCATTGTTCTCTAACTGGTCTATTACTGAAGAAACTGCATTCTTTGAAATCTCTTCATTACCACCTACCCACAATATTCTAACATTAGGGTTCTTAATTATGAGCCATACAGCAAAATGAATTAGTAGGTCTGTCTTGCCATGTCGAGGTGGAGATAGTATCATCTGTTGATTTCCATGTTCAATAGCTTCTAAGATAGATTTAATCCAACGAATATGAAATTCAGGTGTCTCGTAAGGTTTACCTTGTTCTGTCTCAAAATATCTATCTCTAAAAATCTTAAAGTCAGCTAATGACTTCTCTGCTTTAGCAGGAAGTGTCCAATTCTCTGCTCTCTCTTTTGTCTCCATATCTTCTATCCAAGCGGCATAGGCATAAGACAAAGCAGCTTTTGAACATCCTAATAAATCTGCTGCATCTTGTTTTTTCAAATCACCTTTTAAAATTAATGGTCCTAAATCTTTAGCAACAAGTTTTTCATACACTTCACCTCTACGCTTTTGTACATTAGGTTCGGCAACAGGTTTACCATCATGTTCAGGTTCGTACACTGCACCTTTTTGTTGTGCTGCATATTTTTTATTGTGATAGGATTTAGAACATTTTGGTGAACAGAATTTACGAGCAGGAGGTTTTAAAACATTATGACAGGATTGTGCGTAACAAAGTTTAACTTTAGTCATTATATTTTTTTCCAACAAGTATTACACACACTATGGTCATCATCGTGTTCTGTTATTTCTTTAGAACAAAACATACAGTTACCTGAAAAAGGTTTTGCTACTACATTACCTTTAGTAATTTGTTTATCCCAGTAGTTGTCTAATCCTTCACTTAATTGGCTCATTTTTTATATCCTCCACACTGCTTGTTTAAACAAGTCGTTTTATCCCTTTCAATATCGTATATTAAGGGAATACCACATTTAGGGCATTTTATTTTTATCAAAATATCTTTATTGTTTTGTGGCCCAGGAGTTATCTACCCAATTAGGATATGGTCTACCTGCTGCACTTGCTCTTCTTTTAGCTTTTGCTTTTTGTTGAGGTGTTAGCTTTGTAGAATTTTTCTTAGGATTTTTTTTGTCCCAAGGAGGTTTTGCATTTCTGCCACCCATTGTATCTCCTTACCACATTTTGCAAGACCAATATCTAGGAGTAGTTTTATCACTAGCTGTATCGCATTTGTGTCTAGCCCTAAATGATTTTCTTGCTTCGGGATTATCTTTTCTAATTTCCATGTTAGGGTCGCCAAACATTACCTTCTTAACTTTGTCGCCATCCTTAACATAGACCTTAAACTTTTTACGACCATGACCAGGTTCACCTTTTTGTATTCGTGAAGGTTTATCTAAAGTTACTTTTTTACCCTGGTACTCGGCCATTATTTTTTCTTTTTC
>Ga0208004_1000855_pt1 | contig 11847 bp, 8 predicted proteins | sample DEB08_DNA_6_FD_184522 | JGI IMG/M metagenome (GOLD analysis project Ga0208004, IMG submission 184522) | Aqueous microbial communities from the Delaware River and Bay under freshwater to marine salinity gradient to study organic matter... | ecosystem: Environmental > Aquatic > Marine > Coastal ...
ATGTCAGGGTCCGTTTACGCGCACCGCGCTCCTAAAGCGCGTCGCGCCACCGTCACTGCGCCAACACCCCAAAAACCGGAAAAAGACCATAAAAACAGAGATGAGATAAAGGAGCGATTGCGTTGGCAGCCCCTCAGCCGATTACGAATCCCTGGCAGCATTGCTTGCGCCGACTGGGTGGCGATATCCCCCAGCAACAATTCAACACCTGGATAAGACCTCTGCAAGCACAGTGGTGCGAGTCTGGGTTGACCTTGGCCGCGCCCAATCGGTTTATCCGTGACTTTGTTGTGGAGCGATATGTACCCATGATCTCGGCGTATCTCATGGATGTGGTATCGCCTGCTGTTGCCCAGGTATCGGTCATTGTGGCCGGGGATGCCGCGTCCCCGCCCAAACCGCTGCAACCTGTGGAGCGGCCCTCTCAGGGGGCGGCTCCGAAGATTCAGACGGCTGTCCCTGCGTCATCTCGGGCGCCCGCGGCTGCGTTAGTGAGCTCGTCCAGGCTTGTTGAGGGCTATACCTTCGAGCGCTTTGTAGAAGGAAAAAGTAATCAGCTGGCTTTGGCCGCAGCTCAGCAGGTGGCCGAGCACCCTGGCGCGTCTTACAACCCCGTGTTTCTTTATGGTGGTGTGGGCCTGGGTAAAACCCATCTGATGCATGCGGTGGGGAATGCTATGCGGCGACAAAACCCCGATGCAAAAATTGTTTATTTGCACTCTGAACGATTTGTCGCCGATATGGTCAAGGCCCTGCAGTTGAATGCCATTAATGATTTCAAACGATTTTATCGGTCGGTCGATGCTTTGCTGATTGACGACATCCAGTTCTTTGCTAACAAAGACCGGTCTCAGGAGGAGTTTTTTCACACCTTCAATGCGCTGCTTGAGGGCGGGCAGCAAATGATTCTGACCTGCGATCGTTACCCGAAAGAGATCGAAGGTGTAGAGGAGCGTCTAAAATCGCGGTTCGGCTGGGGGCTGACCGTGGCAGTGGAGCCCCCTGACTTGGAGACTCGGGTTGCTATATTGATGAAAAAGGCTGAACAGAGCCACATTGCGCTCGCCCCTGATGCGGCGTTTTTTATAGCCCAGCGGATTCGGTCTAACGTGAGAGAATTAGAGGGCGCCCTTAAGCGGGTCATAGCCAGCGCCAACTTTACGGGTCGCCCATTTGATATTGAGCTGATTAAAGACAGTCTTAAAGATTTATTAGCGCTTCAAGACAAGCAGGTCTCCCTTGATAACATCAAGCGAAAAGCGGCTGAATATTACAAAATCAAGGTCGCTGACCTGATGTCAAAACGCCGCAACAGGAGCGTTGCCAGGCCGCGGCAGGTTGCCATGGCGCTGGCCAAGGAGCTGACGCAGCACAGCCTGCCCGAGATAGGAGACGCTTTTGGCGGTAGAGATCATACGACAGTGCTCCACGCATGCCGTAAGATAAAGGAGTTGCGCGACACCAACTCCGACATCAGTGAGGACTATCAGAACCTGTTGCGTTCGCTGACGACATAATGGTGCGCTGGAGACCTTGCGCTATCTGTGCCCTTTTATTGCCCCATAACCTGAGCTCAAAGACATGAAATTCTCGATTGCCCGCGACACGCTGATCAAACCACTCAATTTAGTAGCGGGAGTGGTAGAAAGGCGCCAGACGTTGCCGATTCTCTCCAATGTGCTGATCGCGCTTGAAGGCTCCAAGCTATCCTTAACGGGCACGGACTTGGAGGTCGAGCTTGTTGGCCGCTTGGATCTAGAGGCGCCCGGTGTGGATGGCGACGTGACCGTGCCAGCTCGCAAGCTGGTGGATATTTGTAAGTCCTTGCCAGAGGGTTCTAATATAGAATTTTCCATTGAGGGGGGCAAGGCAACGGTGAAGGCGGGACGCAGCCGCTTTACCCTGTCGACGTTGCCGGCGGCAGATTTTCCTGCTGTGGAGGCGAACGCGGGTGATATCTCTCTGGAGATGGAGCAAGCGCTGGTTAAGCAGCTGATAGACGGCACCGCGTTTGCCATGGCACAGCAAGACGTTCGTTACTATCTTAACGGCCTTTATTTTGAGGTGCTGGGTGGTCGGCTGCGGGTGGTTGCAACGGATGGTCACCGGCTGGCGCTAGCGACGGCGCCGCAACGTGTCGAAGCGACGGACCTAGGCGTTATCATTCCTCGCAAAGGCGTGCTGGAGCTTTCGCGTCTTTTGGAGGGTACTACGCCCATCGCATTGTCCATTGGGACCAATCATATTCGCGCCACCACAGAACAGTTTACCTTCACTTCCAAGCTCGTTGACGGCAAGTTCCCCGATTATGAGCGCGTAATACCGAAAAATCCCGACAAGTTGGTGGTGGGAGATCGAGCCGAACTCAAGCAAGCTTTTACGCGCACGGCGATTCTTTCTAACGAGAAATACCGTGGTGTGCGGCTGAGATTGTCGCAAAATAGCCTTGATATTACTGCCAATAACCCCGAGCAGGAGCAGGCAGAAGAGGTTGTCGCTGTGGAGTATAGCGGCGCAGAGATGGAAATCGGCTTCAATGTTAGCTACCTGCTGGACGTGCTCTCGGTGCTGAGCCAGGCCCAGGTGCGACTCTGCCTTTCTGACGAAGCCAGCTCAGCCCTGCTGGAGCATGCGCAGCCACCCTCCGACCAAGAGCCTGAGCGACTATATGTTGTAATGCCCATGCGCCTCTAAGCAACCTGATTGCATTGAATGCTTGAGCATGTAGAGATCAAGTGTGTGCGCAATCTAGCCACGTTGGAGGTTAGCCTTGCGAGGGGCGCGACCGCGCTGTTCGGCCCCAATGGCTCAGGCAAAACCAGTTTTCTCGAAGCCGTGCACTTACTGGGCGTGGGAAGGTCTTTTCGCACCCATCAGTCTAAGCCCGTCATACAGCACGATGCGCCCTCATGCCGGGTTGTTGGGCGCGTAAATAGGGGCGATCGCCCATTTGTGATGGGCATAGAAAAACATCGCGATGGCCTCGTGCGCGCCAGGGTCGATGGCGAGCCGGTCCCCTCTTTGTCCGAGCTTGCCCAGCAGCTTCCTCTTGTATTGCTCGATACCGAGGGTCTCGCATTGCTAACGGGCGCCCCGGAGGGCCGCCGTCGCCTCCTCGACGGCACTTTGTTCCACGTGGAACACGCCTTTCTGTCGCTATGGAAGCGCTATGCACACGCACTTAAACAGCGAAATAGCGGGCTACGCCGTGGTATACTGGTCACCGATAGGGCCTGGCGCAAAGAGCTGGCCGAAACAGGCGAAAAGCTGACCGAAGTGCGGTCAAGTGCGGTAGAGCGATACGTAGAAAAGTTGGGGCAATTGGCCCCGGCGATATCGCCTGATTTGTCCAAAGTTGAGATGGTATTCCGCGCGGGCTGGGATCGACGGGAGTCGCTTCAAGTGGCGCTAGAGAAGAACGCTCAAAGCGACGCCACGCAGGGCTTTACGCAGGTTGGCCCGCATCGGGCAGACTTGCGCTTTAGCGCGGATGGCGTTGCTGCCGCTGAGGTGTTGTCGCGCGGGCAGATGAAGTTGCTGCTGGTGGCACTGAAGTTATCCCAGGGGCAAATTATTGAAGAGGCGTCGGAGATGCCGCCGTTGTACTTGATCGACGACTTACCTGCGGAGCTCGATGAGTTCCACTGTGCCAGTGTGTGCGAGCAGTTGCGGGGCGGGCGCCAGGTCATTATGACGGCGGTGGACCGCGGGTCTCTGGAGAGGGCTTGGGGTTCGGCGCCAATGAATTTGTTCCACGTGGAACATGGCGCGTTCACCGCCATGGACTAAGTTTCACTCGCGTTGGCGCATGTTGCGTGGGCGTCGGGTGATAATGCGAGTGACGGCCGTGACCCTTGCGGTCTAGATAAAAGACGAAAAAAGCAGCTCGAATGACAAAAAGGTTGAAACCCTATGGTTGAAGAAAAGCAAGGCGATACACCCGCAAGGGATTACGATTCCTCAAGCATCACCGTGTTGAAAGGGCTTGACGCGGTGAGGAAGCGGCCTGGCATGTATATCGGGGATACCGACGATGGTACGGGGCTGCACCATATGGTTTTTGAGCTTGTCGATAATAGTATTGACGAGGCCCTTGCGGGGCACTGCAGCCAAATCGATATCGTGATCCACCCAGATGAATCGGTGTCGGTCTCCGACAATGGTCGGGGAATCCCTACTGAGCAGCACGAAGAGGGGGTCTCTGCTGCCGAGGTGATTATGACGGTACTTCACGCTGGGGGTAAGTTTGATGACAACACCTACAAGGTTTCGGGAGGGTTACATGGCGTGGGTGTATCCGTCGTTAACGCCCTCTCCTCGAGTTTACAGCTAACGATCCGTCGAAAAGGGCAGTTATTCGAGCAGACCTATGCCCATGGCGTGCCTCAGGCGCCGTTGTCGGTTGTGGGTGAGACGTCTGAGACAGGCACGGCCGTGCGCTTTACACCCTCCCCCGAGACTTTCAGCAACATCGCTTTCCATTACGACGTGTTGGGAAAACGACTCAGGGAGCTTGCTTTTTTAAACAGCGGCGTAAGAATTTTCCTCAAGGATGAACGCACAGGGGAGGAGGAGCTATTTTCCTACGAGGGCGGGCTTCGCGCGTTTGTTGAGTTTCTCAATCAAACCAAGACCCCCATTGCCAAAGTGTGCCATTTTCAGGCCCAGGCCGAGGAAGGGGTTGAGGTAGAGGTCGCACTGCAGTGGAACGATGGATTTCAGGAAGGCCTCTACTGCTATACCAACAATATTCCGCAACGCGACGGCGGCACCCATCTTGCTGGTTTCAGGGCGGGCCTGACCCGATGCCTGAATAATTATATTGAAAAAGAAGGGCTTGCGAAAAAAGCGAAGGTCTCCACTACGGGAGATGACGCGCGGGAGGGTCTGATTGCCATCGTTTCTGTAAAAGTCCCGGATCCGAAGTTTTCCTCCCAAACCAAGGACAAATTGGTGTCCAGCGAGGTTAAAGGCGCGGTTGAGCAAGCGATGAATCAATTTTTCAATGATTTCCTCTTGGAAAACCCGGCTGATGCCAAATTGGTAGTGGGTAAGATGATTGATGCTGCCAGGGCCCGCGAGGCAGCCCGCAAAGCTCGAGAAATGACGCGGCGGAAAGGGGCGCTGGATATCGCAGGGCTACCTGGCAAGCTCGCCGATTGTCAGGAGCGCGACCCCGCGATGAGCGAACTCTACTTGGTAGAGGGTGATTCTGCGGGTGGTTCTGCAAAACAGGGCAGAGACCGCCGCTTCCAGGCGATCTTGCCCCTCAAAGGCAAAATATTGAATGTAGAAAAGGCGCGGTTTGACAAGATGCTGGGGTCAGCCGAAGTGGGGACACTGGTGACAGCACTGGGATGCGGCATCGGAAAAGACGAATTTGATCCCGAAAAACTACGCTACCACCGCATCATTATCATGACCGACGCAGACGTGGACGGCTCTCATATCAGAACTCTATTGCTCACATTTTTCTTCCGGCAGATGCCAGAGTTGATTGAGCGGGGGTACGTGTACATAGCACAGCCGCCCCTTTACAAATTAGCGCGCGGAAAACAGAGCCGCTATTTGAAAGATGAAGCGGCCTTCGCTGAGTACCTCACGCAGTCTGCACTAGAGGATGCCGCGTTGTTTGCCAATGCCAGCGCACCGCCTCTCGCCGGCATTGCGTTAGCGGAGCTGGTGTCCGCTTATCAGGGCGTCGAGTCAGATATTGAGCGCCTGGCGCGGGTTTACCCTCGAGAGGTGTTGTGGACGCTACTTCAGGTGCCTACATTAGACGTGGCATCTCTCAATAGTGAAGATGCCGCCAGTGCCTTTGCTGCTGAAGTAAGTGAGCGCTTACTGGCCCTAAAAGACAAGTCAGTCCATTATGAGCTCTTTGTCCGACAAGACCCCGAGAGAGGGACGTATTACCCGGTCGTCAGGCGAACGGCGCACAGCGTGGCCACTGACACTGTTCTGGGGAGAGGGTTTTTTGGCTCCTCGGAGTATTTGGCACTGAGGTCTTTAGGTGAACAATTGCAGGGGTTGATAGAGCCGGACGGGTTTTTTCAAAGGGGAGAGAAGCGTTTTGAAACCCAGGATTTTGCTGATGGCCTCAATTGGCTTTTGGCGGAGGCCCGTAAAGGGTGCACCATCCAGCGCTACAAGGGCTTGGGCGAGATGAACCCGAGCCAGCTCTGGGAGACCACGATGGATCCGGGCGCTCGTCGTATGTTGCAGGTTACGGTTGAAGATGCGTTTTTGGCTGACCAGATGTTCTCTACGCTGATGGGAGACGATGTGGAGCCCCGACGAGAATTCATCGAACAAAATGCACTGGCTGTTGCTAATTTGGATATTTGATCGCTTAATTAATAGACTCGATATAATTAATCGTTAGGATCGAAGTTTGTCTCGTCACGGTTCTCGAAGGCTAGGTGCTCGATCTCTGGATCTATGGGCGCCAGATTCTTTGGAAACGTCTTGTTGGCTTTTTTTGACAGCGTTTTAAAGCGAGCGACTTTTCCGACTAACCCCTGCCGGCCCTGTACAGCCCGCACCGCTTCGTTGTATCTCTGAGTCGCCGTGGTCATTGATGACCCCAGCGCCTGTAGCCGATCACCCAGCAGGCATACCGTGTTGTAAATATCCCCCGCGCGATCACTAATTTCCCTGGCCTCCCGATTGCTGTGCTCAACCATCCACAGGTTAGCGACTGTTCGCAGAATGGGCATCAACGTCGTATGCGATACCAGAACCACATTCTTTTGGTATCCGTAGTTGAACAATTCTCGTTGGCTACGCATAACTTCGATGTACGCAGGTTCCACCGGCATGAACATCAGCACAAAGTCGGGGCTGTCCATCCCAGGAAGATTGGCGTAATCCTTGGCCGACAAGGCGTCGATATGGTTGCGGACGGCTTTTGCGTGGCCCTCCAAGGCGGTTACTCGCTCGGGCTCTGACTCTGCCGTCACGGCGCGTTCGTAGTCGACCAGCGAAACCTTGCTATCAATAACCAGATTCTTTCCTTCTGGCAGGCGGATGACAAAATCCGGTACATGTCGACCGCCTTGGGAATCCTTGACTACGACCTGCGCATCGTAGTGCTCCTCCCGACGCAGCCCCGCCAGCTCCAGGGTTTTCTCGAGTTGCGCTTCGCCCCAATTGCCCACTAGCTTCTTGTCGCCTTTTAGCGCGCGGGTCAGGTTGTGGGCCTCGTCTGACATGGAGACGCCCACTAATTCGAGATGTTTGATTTGCTCGGACAAAGACGCGCTGTTGCGCACCATGTCGGTATGTACCTGATTGACCCTTGTCTGGAACTGATCAATCTTTTCCGCCAGTGGCTTTAGCAAGCTGTCGAGGCTTTTTTGGTTGGTGCTCTCAAGCGCCTTTCCGGAGGACGCGAGAAGCTTTTGACCCACGACTTCGAGCTCGGATCGCAGCGCGGTGCGCGACTCCTCCAGCCACTTCATCTGATTTTGGTGGCCCGCTTCGCGCTCCGCGAGGGTCGCACTCTGGGCACTTAATTGCGCGGCTAATGACGCGAGCTCCTTGTTGAGCGACAACACCTCGGTTTCCAAGGCTCTGGCGCGGCTTTCTGCGAGCGTGGCGGTTGTCTTATGCTGGGTTGTCGCTTCACGAAGCGAGACCAGTTCTTTTCTGCCTCGACTCAGTACCGCAACGATACATAGCAGGGCGACATTGCCTGCGACAAGCAGGCCCACCAAAAACTGAGGATCCGCACTCATTCAGCGCCTGATGAGAGGAGCGCGATATCGGCAATTTGTGTGAATAGCTCGCGCAGCATGTTGAGAAGTGCAAGTCGATTCACTCGCACGTCAGGGTCGTCTGCGTTCACCATCACCGCGTTGAAGAAGTCATCAACCGGTTGTCGTAATGTCGCCAGTGAGTCCAGTGCTGACGCATATTCTCGTTGTGCGATGAGCGGCGAGAGGGCGTCTTGGGCCGACAACACCCTCTCGTGTAGCGCGTGCTCCGCCGCTTCAACAAACTTTGCCGTCTCCGGCGCTGGAAAGTCGCCCCTGTCTGCTTTTGCCAGCAAATTGGCAACGCGCTTATTGGCTGCGGCGAGCTGTTGTGCCGTTTCGGTGGAAGAAAATGCCGCCAGAGCGTTGATTCGCAAATCAATATCCCAAAGGTCTGTGTCGCTTGACGCCAGTACCGCGCGAACCACATCCACAGATACGCCCTGATCGGCATACCAGCTGTCGAGCCGTTCGAAGACGTAGTGCAGCACTGTGCTCGCGGTATCCTCCCTTAGCGATGCCGCGTGTTGTAACTGGGCAAAATTCAATAAGTCCCGCAGTGATACCGGCTGCCCAAGTTCAATCAGAATGCGGATGACGGCCAAGGAAGCGCGACGCAGTGCAAACGGATCCTTGGACCCTGTGGGGGGCTCACCGATACCAAAAATGCCCACCAGCGTATCTAGCCGGTCCGCGAGAGCGAGGGCGCTGCCTTCGGCAGATGTTGGTAAATCGTCACCAGCAAATCGTGGCAGATAGTGCTCCTCGATAGCCTGCGCTACCACTGTAGGTTCGCCGTCGTTCAGTGCATATTGCGCTCCCGCGCTGCCCTGTAGCTCCGGAAATTCGAGCACCATTTCCGAAACGAGATCACACTTGGCGAGAGCGGCTGCCCGGGAGGTTACGTCTACATTGGCGCCGATCGATTCCGCAAGCCGCGCTGCCAAATTCACCATCCTCTCGGTTTTATCCAGCAAGCTGCCCAGCTTCTGCTGGAAAACGACACTGGCCAAGCGTGCCTGTCTGGACGCCAGCGCAACGCGCTTATCATTAGCAAAGAAAAACGCAGCGTCAGCCAGACGAGGGCGGATGACCCGCTCGTTACCGGCGATCACGCGCTCAGGTGCGTTACTGTCAATATTGGCCACGGTGATAAAGGCGGGGAGTAACGCACCGGTAGAGGCATCATTAAGGTGAAAGTATTTTTGATGATTTTTCATTGCAGAAATGAGCGCTTTTTCCGGTACCTCTAGAAACGCGGGGTCAAAGCTGCCGCGCAAGGCAATGGGCCACTCGACCAGACCGGTGACTTCGTCGAGCAGCGCTTCAGAGAGCGCGACTGTCTCTCCCGGGCCCACAAGGGCAGACACTTGCTCCGTGATGATGCGTCGCCGTTCTGCCTCATCAACGATGACGCGGGCGTCACGGAGCAGCCCTTCATAATCCCCGGGGCTGGGCAGCGAAACCGCTTCGTCATGGTGAAAGCGATGTCCGCGACTGTCTCTGCCACTGCTGAGCCCAAACTGCTCGTAAGGCAGTATTTCGTCTCCGAACAGTAGCACCAGCCATTGCACTGGCCGCAGAAATTCGTCTCGCGACCGACCCCACCGCATGCGCTTTGACATCGGTATGGTACTAACGGCATTTTTAATGATGTCGGGGATCACTTCCCGCGCGATGACACCCGTTTGAATCACATGGGCGGCGATGCGCTCTATGCCATTCTCTTCTGCAATCTCGAGTGCTGCTGTATCGATGCCTTGTTTACGGGCAAAGCCTTCGGCGGCAGTGGTCCAACGACCTTGATCATCACGCGCTGCGCTAACCGGTGGGCCTATCACATGCCGCTCTTGATCTGGTCCCTTGACGGCGACGTCCCGCACCAATACGGCGAGGCGCCTAGGGGTCGAAAATTGTTCCGCCCGCGAATAACTCAGGGAGTAATTTTTGAGATCCTGGGTGAGGGCGTTGACCAAAGCGCGGGCCATGGCCGAAATCTCGCCGGCAGGAAGCTCTTCCGTGCCGAGCTCAAACAGCAGGTCCCGGGTGCTCATGCTGATGGCCCCCCCTGTGGCTCAAGTTCCGCTAAGGCGGCGGCGGCCAGATCGGGGTCGGCCATAGGAAAACCCAAGGCGCCGCGGGCTGCCACATAGGCTTTGGCGGCCGCTCGCGCCAGCGTGCGCACTCTGAGGATGTAGCGTTGACGCTCAGTGACCCCGATTGCGTGGCGCGCGTCGAGCAAATTGAACGTGTGGGAGGCCTTCATTACGTATTCGTAAGCGGGCAGAGGGAGTTTTTTCTCCGCCAGTCGATTCGCCTCTCCTTCATAGAACTCAAACTGAGCAAACAAGTTATCGACGTCCGCTTCCAAGAAGTTATAGGTCGACATTTCCACTTCGTTCTGATGATAGACGTCGCCATAGGTCACTGCGCCCGAGGGTGTCTCAGCCCATACGAGGTCGTAAACAGACTCGACGTCCTGCAGGTACATGGCGATGCGCTCAAGGCCATAAGTGAGCTCACCGGTAACGGGGTAACACTCCAGACCACCGGCTTGCTGGAAGTAGGTAAATTGGCTGACTTCCATACCGTTGAGCCAGACCTCCCAACCAAGGCCCCAGGCGCCAAGCGTGGGCGATTCCCAGTTGTCCTCAACAAAGCGAATATCGTGCTCCAGAGGGTCGATGCCGAGTGCATAAAGGCTGCCCAGATAAAGCGCCTGAAAGTCGCTGGGAGACGGCTTCATCACTACCTGGAACTGATAGTAATGTTGTAGGCGATTGGGGTTCTCACCGTACCGGCCGTCTGCGGGTCTGCGGCTGGGCTGAACATACGCTGCATTCCAGTTTTCCGGTCCTAGCGCCCGCAAGAAAGTCGCCGGGTGGAAGGTGCCCGCCCCGACCTCCATGTCCAGTGGCTGCAGCACAACGCATCCATGGCCTGCCCAATAGTCCTGCAATCGCAGGATTACGTCTTGAAATGTCGCGGGAACCAAGGAAACAGCCCAAAATGTGTGTGAGGGGTTAGTATAACTGCCAAGCCCTTTTCATAATCACTTTTCCGGAAGATTACCTTTAGAAAACGCGCTTCTATGGTTGCCTCACAAAAACCCATCTGGCTGGAATGGACCGTTTTCCTGCTGATTCACCTGATGATGGCGGTCACCCGTCGTCTTCCGCTGTCGTGGGCGCGTGGATTCGGCAGGTCGGTAGGTGCGCTACTTTATTACCTGAACTCCCGATGGCGACGTGTGGCCGTCAGGAATCTTGAGCTCGCTTATCCGTCGTGGACGCCGACTGAAAGGCGCACGGTTGCTAAACAAAGTGTGCAGTCGACGGCAGAGCTGATGGCGGAGATGGGCCGACTATGGATCCACCCCTGGTCGGATATCACGCCGTTGATCGAGGTCGAGGGTTCCGCCTGCATTACCAAGCCGCTGGCCTCGGGTCAGGGGGTGATTGTGCTGGGCCCCCATTTGGGTAATTGGGAGCTGCTCGGGCTGCATGTTGCAACGCTGGGTGATTTGGTTGCCCTTTACGAACCTCTGTCGTTGAAAAAACTGGACCAGCTGGTTTATGAGGGAAGACAGCGTACCGGCGGCAAGTTAGTTCCTACCACCGCCAGAGGGCTCGCTGAGTTGGTGCGGGCCGTTCGTGGTGGCGGTATTACCGGGATCTTGCCCGATCAGGTACCCCGCGAGGCCAGCGGCGGCTTGGATGCGCCTTTTTTTGGTGTTGAGTGCTTTACCGCGACTCTAGCCCATAACCTGATAAAGCGTTCTGGGGCGGCTGCGGTCATGGGCACGGTATTGAGAACGCCCCAAGGTTTCCGGGCGGTTTACCGTGAAGCGGAGCCAGGGGTCTATAGTGATGACCCTCAAGAAGCCCTCGCTGCCATCAACCGCGGCGTGGAAAAACTGATTATGGGAAATGAGCGGCAGTATCAGTGGCAGTACAAGCGGTTCCGCATTCAGCCACCCGGGCAAGCGGATCACTACAATTGGTCAGTGCAACCGCTGCTGGATGAAGGGGGCGCTCCCCGGTGAGACAGGTAACGGGTAAGCTCCTGGCCGGTGCCATCGGGGTTCTGG
>Ga0208004_1000856_pt1 | contig 11846 bp, 10 predicted proteins | sample DEB08_DNA_6_FD_184522 | JGI IMG/M metagenome (GOLD analysis project Ga0208004, IMG submission 184522) | Aqueous microbial communities from the Delaware River and Bay under freshwater to marine salinity gradient to study organic matter... | ecosystem: Environmental > Aquatic > Marine > Coastal ...
TTAGAAATCTAGCTGCGCTCGTAGAATCCAAGCCGACTCTGAAGTTCTGCTACTAACAGCGGCACCGTACTTAGTTCTAACGTTGTTTAGAATGAATCGCGTCTTGTGATTAGGGATCCACTTCAAACCAACGGTAGTCGAGGTGTTATGGGTGTTTGATGCGCTAGTCCCATTGGCATCAACGTCTGATACGGAACTCCTTACACCGATCTCCCAAGCTCCCATTCCACCTGCGCTATTGAAAGTCTGGTTCGGCGTAATCGCCTTCATACCGCCAAGCGAATAATTGTCCGCATAATTCTCTCCAGTCAGTAACCAATTAACCGCTATATAACGGGTGGTTACACCCCAGCTACCAGCTCCATCAGGGCTAACGGTGTATCGATTGTTCTCTGCTTGGAACTTGAAAGGACCCATCGCGACCATCGTGCCGACGTTCACAAACTGTTCATCATGGTCGTATGACGTGTCTACCGTTGAGAAAATTTTGGTATCACTCTTCGCCTCGCCAGATGAATCTTTGTTATCACCCGCATCCGCATGCGCTTGAGCGACCGCGAGGTCAACGTGAGCAATCGTGCCTTTCTTCTTACCCGCATCACCAGTAAAGTTGTAAGCCAATCGACCAACTATACCCTTGCCGTTGTTGCCCTCATCCGCCTTGCCTTCGCCTTGGTAATAACCAACGGAGTAACCAAATTGATTTTTGATAGGATCTCCATGAATCTGGATACCGCGGTCTTTCGCGATTACGAAACTATTGACAACTGAACGTTCAGCAAAGTCAATAAATCTTGAGCTGGTCATCTCCTCAAAGCTATAGAAGAATTTCTGAGAACCAATTCTGATTTTTGCATTTGGGTTACCTGCGTACTCGATAAAGGCATACTCTAATGCGCCATTATCATCGGCAGTAGTTGTTACACCTGACTTAGAGTTTGACTCGTTTAGGTTTGAGGTCAACTCATAGTTCCAGTCACCATAAACCGTGCCTTTAATCCCGAAGTAAAGTCTTCGGATATCAAATTCATCAACTTGCGAGGTATCGAACTGACGGTAGTCCTGCTGAATACGTCCAGCGATCTGAAACTTGAACTGACCGTCTTTGCTTGCGCATTTATAACCGTCTTTATAATTACAGGATATTTTATTTGGATCGCTGTCTTCGGCAGCCTTTTCAGCGGCCTCGCGTCGCTCGTCTTTTGCTTCTTTACTAAGCTCTGAGTAGTCATCATCATTAAGAACACCCTTCTCGTAGAGCTTATCGATAATGCTAGATGTGTCTGCAAAGGCAGATGCGCTAAATCCAGCAAAGATCGCTGAACAAGCAACACCAGCTATCGCTAGTTTGTTCAATTTAATGGCCATTTACTTCTCCTTAAGAAAGATCTAACTAATTCTTTGCGGCGCTAACCTTAATCGCCATATGGGCTCGAAAAACCAAAAGCGGCCCAATCAATAAGAGCGGATCTTAGGGATGCTTTGTTACATTTTCGTTACGGAGAAAAGATTGTTGCGAGACCGCAACAATGAAAGAGATCTAGATCGAGAGCCCTAGAATAAGCAAAAAAACGGCTAGCGCGAGCCCTGCAACCGCATACTTTAACTGCCTGTTTTCTTTATATATTTTTTCTATTAAATGATCGTTATTTAGCCCAGATGCTTCAGAATTTTGGCTAAGAAACTCTTCGATCAGCCGCGGCAAACGGGGTAAGGTTGACGCCCAAAGCGGAGCTTCTTTTTTCAGGTTTTTTATAAATCCCCAAAGCCCGATTTGCTCTTTCATCCAACGCTCAAGGAAGGGTTTAGCGGTTTTCCAAAGATCAAGATTTGGATCTAACTCCCGCCCGATACCTTCTATGTTAAGAAGCGTCTTTTGCAGCAAAACCAGCTGCGGTTGAATCTCCACATTAAATTGTCGAGCGGCATGGAAAAGGTTGAGGAGCAACTTTCCAAACGAAATTTCTTTCAACGGTTTATCGAAAATCGGCTCGCAAATGGAGCGGATCGTTGCTTCGAACTCGTCGACGCGAGTATCCGCAGGTACCCAACCCGCATCCACGTGTGCTTGTGCAACCCCATGATAATCTCGCCGGAAGAACGCTAGGAAATTCTGCGCAAGATAATTTTTATCGACTTCATTAAGCGTTCCCATGATTCCGAAGTCGAGCGCGATGTAACGCCCATCGAGATCCACGAGGATATTTCCAGGGTGCATGTCCGCGTGAAAGAATCCATCTCGAAATACTTGTGTAAAAAAGATTTCCACTCCAGCAGCAGACAACTTTTCGAGATCAATATTGTTTTCACGTAATTGATCCATCTTGCTAATCGGTATACCGGCCATGCGCTCCATGACCATGACTTTGGTTCCACAAAAATCCCAGAACACCTCTGGCACCCGCAACAGCGGAGAATCTTCAAAGTTTCTCCTGAGCTGGCTCGCGCTGGCAGCCTCACGCATCAAATCCAATTCATAACGAAGATGCTTACGGAATTCATTCACCACTTCACGTGGTTTCAAACGTTTTCCATCGACAAGCGTGCGCTCCGCAAAGGTTGCCGCAAGATCCAGTAACGCGATATCTTTTTCAATGGTCTTCGAGATATTTGGCCGAAGAATCTTCACGGCTACATCTCGGCCATCGGAGAGCGTCGCAAAATGTACCTGTGCAACAGAAGCGCTGGCAACGGGAGTCATGTCAAAAGACTGGAATATCTCCTTCGCCCTCTCGCCATATGTCTCTTCCAGGATACGGCTCACTTCATTTTCGGAAAATGGTTCTACTCGATCTTGAAGTAGCGCAAGCTCATCCGCGATATCCAACGGAATCATGTCTCGGCGAGTCGAGAGGACCTGGCCAAACTTAACAAAAATCGGCCCTAGTGTTTGTAAGGCAAGTCGTAAGCGTTCGCCGCGCGGTCGGTTTAGTTTTCTTGCGAAGAATAAAATACGAATCAGAAAGCGCACAAACCGTAACGATCGCGTAGAACTCGCATACTCATCTAACCCAAACTGGATCGCTACACGCACAATGTGGAGAAAGCGAAAAATCAACATGGGCGTTATCTTAAGGCGCCCGTATCCGACTTCGGATTAAGCTTCTGAGTTATCAACGCAATGCGTTTCTCCAAACGACTCACTGCATCATTTAGGTCATCGATATCCTGCGAGAATAATTCGATTCTTAATTTTGTTGCCAGTAGCTTACTCTCCTCAGTGAGGTACTCACCAATACTCGATCGGATGGTTTCCTGAGAATCCTTTAACCACTTCGCGATGCCTCGCAAAAGCTTCCCCATACGATGCGCAAGTACATCACCAAAAATTTTTGCCAGATCCTCTTCGTAATCCCAACTAATTTTATTAAGCACTCGGGAGAGGTCAGAAGCAAAATGTGCATCACCCTCAATTTTGACTCCCTTAAATCCTAGCTCGCGATCCTTAAGCCAATTGATCGCCACCTCAGGAGTAAGATGAATCTTCAAAGCGAATTTGTCGGCACCCACGGCGTGGGTAGGATAGCCATCTTCATCAATGGTGATATAAATTGGTCCCAGCGGAGCTTCAATACAAATAGTCTCATCTGCGTGGCTAGCTAGTTGGGAACGAGCCTCTTCGTTATCAGCAAGGATATGTCGAATAAAATTCAGCGCGATCGTAATTGGGATCATTCGATCTTTGCTCCTCGATGCACCGCCACCACGCCACCGGCTAGGTTGAAATAATCTACATGTCGAAATCCGGCGTCTCGCATCATTTCCGCAAGCGCCTCTTGATTTGGATGCATCCGGATCGACTCAGCAAGGTAACGGTAACTCTCTTCATCTTTTGCAATCAGTTTTCCCATCAACGGCAAAATTTTAAATGAGTAAAGATCATAAAGTGGCTTCAAAGGCTTCGCTATTTCTGAAAACTCGAGGATTAACAGTTTTCCACCCGGACGTAACACACGTCGCATCTCAGCGATCGCAGCTTCTTTATGGGTCATGTTACGAAGGCCGAACGCTACGGTGACGCAATCAAAATAATTCGATGCAAACGGTAGTGCCTCGGCGTTACATTGACACGCAGGAGTCATGCGCCCACCGTCCAGTAAACGATCTCGGCCCACGGTTAACATATTTGCGTTGATATCGGTGAGCCAAACCTCGCCCGAATCACCGACCCGATCTAGAAGTAATTTCGCGATGTCCGCTGTTCCACCAGCAACATCCAGAACCTTAGATCCCTCACGTACCCCACTTAATTGAATCGCATAGCGCTTCCAGAGGCGGTGCAAACCACCTGACATCACATCATTCATGAGGTCATAACGAGAGGCAACGGAACGAAAGACTTCTCCAACGCGATCTTCTTTTTCGTTTTCAGGAATTTCCTGAAAACCGAAATGGGTTTTTTTTGTTTCCATACGCAATTAAGTTTTCTTAAGCTCTCGCCAAGAGACTGGCTTTCCGCGAGACTCTCCGGCTTTCCTCAGACGGTCTAAGTACTCCGCCCAATTCTCCTCCTGGTTTTTTCCAAGCTCATACAAATAATCCCAAGAATAAATACCGGTGTCGTGCCCATCGCTAAAACGTAATTTTACGGCGTAATTACCCATGGGTTCTATCTCATCAATCTCAACGTCTTGCTTCCCAACCTGCAACACCTCTTGACCCGGTCCATGGCCACGCACTTCAGCAGAAGGCGAATAGACCCGAAGATACTCTGTGGGGAGCCTAAATTGGTCGCCAGAATCATAAGTGACTTCTAAAATCCGGCTTTTCTTGTGGTGCGTTATCTCTGTAGGGTTCGGTTTTGCAGTTTTCACATCAAATCTCTTTTCATTTATCGCTAGAGCTCCAACAGATACTTCAGCGACCAGCTAGTTTCCAACAAGGCGCCTTAATTCAACAGACCGGCTCGTAACAAATATGTAACAAAGCCGTCATAATATATGTAAAGTCGTTTAACCAGACCAAATTGGAAATCAGTATGTCAGGCACGATTTTAGTCGTTGAGGATGAGCCGGCGATTCAAGAGCTCATTGTAATGACACTCAAGAGAGCAGGCCACGAGACACTCCGCGCAGGATCTGTTGAAGAGGCGAGCAAATTGATCGACCATGCGCTTCCCGATCTTGCGCTCATTGACTGGATGTTACCAGGTGCAAGTGGCGTAGAACTTACCCGCCGGCTGAGGGGAAACCCGAGGACCCAGTCCATGCCCATTATTATGCTCACGGCTCGCTCCGATGAGGATGACAAGTTGTTGGGTCTCGATAGCGGAGCAGATGACTACATTACAAAACCCTTTTCGCCCAAAGAATTAAACGCGCGGATTAAGGCGGTACTCCGAAGAAGAGCTCCAGAAATCACCGATGACATTGTTGAAACAAACGGCCTTATGGTGGATCCCGCCACCCATCGCGTCACCGGTGATGGAGTCACTATCGAAATGGGGCCAACCGAATTTCGATTGCTCCATTTTTTTATGACACATCGCGAACGCGTGCACTCCAGAACACAACTTTTAGATCAGGTCTGGGGTGATCATGTTTTCGTAGAAGACCGCACCATCGACGTTCATATCCGTAGACTCCGACAAGCGCTCGAGGCAAGCGGCTACGATGCGTATATCCAAACCGTGAGAGGTGCGGGGTACCGTTTCTCCAAGCCTTAAAAAGGGCATCGGCTTTTTGATACCATTCTGATTCATTCTGCCCCGATAGGATGGGTCAACTTGGGACATTGGAAAAATGCGCTGTCTGAATTAATTACGCCGACGATCGTTGGCTTAATTGTATGGGGCTTGTTTGGCAGAGTCGCCGCCCTGGTTATCTTTGGTCTCTACCTCAGTACGTTGTTAATTTTTCATAATGTGTACCTCTCGAAGTTTAGAGCCTGGCTCCTAAACCCCACAGTGGACAATGTCCCAACTGCGACCGGGGTATGGGATTATCTTTTCACCCGGCTAGTACGATTACTAAAACAACAACGCACCTCGGAGATCGCTCTGACGAAAGCGCTGGATCGCTTTCAAAAAGGTGCGCAAGCGTTACCCGATGGGGTGATTTTTCTGGATCGATCGAATGCGATTACTTGGTGTAACCCCAAAGCTGAGGAATTCTTCGAAATCTCCCTCGAACGAGACCGTGGGGTACAACTTAGCTACCTCTTCCGACAACCGAAGTTCAGAGAGTATCTCGTGAGCAGAGATCACGATGAACCGTATATTCTTCGCTTATCGCGCAATAATGTGAGCCGTGTTATCGCAATTCAAATTGTTCCCTACGGTAGCGCGCAAAAGCTTTTGCTTGCGAGGGACGTTACTACGGGTGAGAAACTTGAAACCATGCGGCGCGATTTCGTCGCAAATGTTTCCCACGAATTACGAACTCCGCTAACTGTGATTCAAGGTTACCTTGAAACATTTGAAGACGAGGAAATGCGTGACGCGGAAACGCTCAAGCGTGGGATCGAGTTGATGTCCGATCAATCCAGCCGGATGACACGGTTAGTTTCTGATCTTCTGACACTTTCGAAATTGGAAACGTCATCTGATTCTTTAAAAGAGGATTACATCGATATTCCTGCGTTACTAAAAAATCTTGAATCTGAGTCTAACGCGCTATCCGCTGGCAAACATCAACTCATATTTTCAGTCGATGCGAATCTCTGCCTCATCGGAAGAGAAGAGGAAATCCGCAGTGCATTTGCCAATTTAGTGAGCAATGCGATTCGTTACTCTCCGAATGGCGGGAATATAAAAATCACTTGGGGAACAGTCGATAATCACCCAACCTTTAGTTGTAGAGACAGCGGCATTGGCATTGAGCGGCAGCACATCGAACGATTGACGGAGCGTTTTTATCGTATTGATAAAAGCCGATCACGCGAAACGGGTGGAACCGGATTAGGACTGGCAATCGTCAAACATATCGCAAACCGGCACTCTGCTGATTTGGTAATTAAAAGTAGGCTTGGCGAAGGAAGTAGTTTTTCACTTCGATTTCCGCCAACACGCGAAACGCCAACAAGAAACCAGCCTGCTAACAACTAAGTTGGGCGGATATATTTTTCTCGAGTAAACCCCAAAACTCAGCAGGAACCAATCGCTGCGAGTCTCTTAACTGCTCTCCCCAGATTGTATTTGGAAAATGAGGGTCATCTTCAAAGCGCGGAATAACATGCCAATGTAAATGCGACACCATGTTTCCAAAAGATGCCAAGTTGATCTTTCGCGGATTTAATGCATCGAGCATCGTCCGTTCTACAATAAATACCGCATCCATCAAGTGGTAGCGCTCGTCACTCGAGAGGTGCGTCATCTCCGTTACATGGCGATTAAGTATGACCCTACAAAATGCCGGATACTTTTCATCATGAACGCGAACGACGCGTAACAGATCATTCGAAGCGATAAGCTCGCCACCTACGTTAGAACACAGTTCACAATTTTTATGTTCCATTTATGAGGACGCTCAAAGCAGTACGCGCTCGATGCCACCAGCATTCGCCTGGTCAACGTAAGCCTTTAACCAATCTCCCCCCAAAACCTGCTTCGCAATCTCAACAACGATGTAGTCCGCATCTAGATCTACATCATTCTTAAAGCGTGATAGACCTTGTAAACACGAAGGGCACGAAGTAAGAATTTTCGTAGTAGTGCCACTACCCGCTTTATTCAGTTTCTCTATTCCTTTGATGAGCTCCTCTTGTTTTCTAAAACGTACCTGCGTAGAGATATCAGGGCGCGTGATCGCAAGCGTTCCAGATTCTCCACAGCAACGCTCATTGAGAGGAACATCCTGGCCCATTAATTCGGAAACGACCTTTGTTGGCTGATAGGTTTTCATCGGCGTGTGGCAAGGATCGTGATACATATATTGGACCCCCTCGACCCCTTCGGTGCGAATTCCTTTTTCAAGCAAATATTCATGGATATCAAGAATTCGGCTTCCAGGAAATATCTTATCGAATTCATAGTGCTGCAATTGGTCCATGCAAGTGCCACACGACACCACAACTGTTTTAATATCAAGATAATTAAGCGTGTTTGCAAGTCGATGGAACAAAACACGATTATCCGTAATCATTGCCTGGCCCTTTGCATCCATGCCAGCAGCTCGCTGGGGATAACCGCAACACAGATAACCTGGTGGCAACACGGTTTTTACCCCCACGTGATACAACATCGCTTGAGTCGCCAAGCCTACTTGCGAGAACAGTCGTTCACTACCACAGCCGGGGAAATAAAAAACTGCATCAGACTCGTCATTCGTTTTTTGCGCATCTCGAATGACTGGAACGATACGAGCATCTTCAATATCGAGAAGCCCTCTCGACGTTTTTTTCGGGAGATTCCCAGGCATGGGTTTATTTACAAAATGGATTACCTGCGCTCTGATGGGAGTTTTCCCCACGGTCGCGGGGGGGCGTCTTGTTTGCGCTTGAGCTAGCCCTACCGCCCGTACCAACCGATTCGCGAACCGCTGGACACGATAGCCCACAGATATAAAAGCGCCCCGTACGAGTTTTATGGTGCGTGGGTCCGTGAGATTTAAAAACAGCATTGCCATGCTTGTTTTGATATTTGATTTTTTCTTTCCCTGCTTTCTTAGAAAGCTCCTCATCGCCATGGACACATCACCGAAATCGATATTCACTGGGCAGGGGTTTAAACACTTATGACATACCGTGCAATGCTCTGCGACGTCATCAAATTCCTCAAAGTGTTCTAAAGCTATACCTCGACGAGTCTGCTCTTCATACAAGAATGCCTCAATCAGAAGCGATGTCGCCAAAATCTTATTGCGGGGGCTGTATAAAAGATTTGCACGAGGCACATGCGTTGCACAGACGGGCTTACATTTCCCACAACGTAAGCAGTCTTTAATAGAATCAGCTATCCCGCCGATGTCACTTTCTTCGAGAATCAAACTCTCTAGACCAAGTAATCCAAAACTGGGAGTGTATGCTCGCGTTAAATTTGCACCTGGTTGTAACTTTCCTTTGTTAAACCGCCCTTCAGGATCGACTTTGTTTTTATACTCCCAAAACTTCTCAAGCTCTTGATCCTCCAAAAAATCAAGCTTTGTAATTCCGATCCCATGCTCTCCCGAGATTACGCCACCAAGAGCACGTGCGAGAAGCATCACCTCATCAACCGCCTGGTTAGCGCGCTGTAGCATTTGATAATCATCAGAGTTAACAGGAATATTCGTGTGAACGTTTCCATCGCCCGCATGCATATGAAGCGCGATGAAAACACGACTTTTTAAAACTTTTTTATGGATACTGTCGATTGCTAACCGAACTTCTTCAAACGCCCGGCCTTCAAAGAGTCCGGTCAGCTCTCCTCTTACTGCCGCTTTCCAAGAAATGCGTAACGCGTAACTTTGAATAAGACTAAATACAGAAGCATCCTGCGAACAACCCTCAGGTAACAGCACAGCATCCTCGGGGTAAGTCTTTATGTGATCCTCGACAGAATGATCGAGGGATCGCAATAACCAACTCCATTTATCGACTACTCGATCAATGAGCGCATTCGCCTCAAGGCAGCGGCTGATAAATAAATCTTTGCCAATCTCCTCCTCGATCGTTCGCTTGAGTGGTAATTCAAGGGAAATGTATTGCTTTATCGCAGCAAGTATTGAGAGTTTGTTTTCAATTGATAAACGAATATTAATTTTTTCGATTCCATCAGAGTACGCCGCTAGTTGATCCAGCGGGATCACTACATCCTCATTAATCTTGAACGCGTTCGTATGCTTAGCGATTGCGGCCGTCCGCGCACGATCTAACCAGAACTGACGCCGCGCTTCGGCGCTCACAGCTACGAATCCTTCTCCATGACGTGCATTTGCCATCAGCACGACACGAGATGCCGCTGCCCCCGCCGCCGCTTCATTATCGCTTACGATATCTGCAAGTAACACCATTTTTGGTTTGCCGTGGCGTTTGGCTTTAGGCGTATATCCAACTGCCCTCACGTATCGTTCATCCAAATGCTCAAGGCCCGCGAGCTGCACCTCGGAGTTTTGATCGAGCGCTGTTTTAATCTCAACGATTGACGGTACCGCCTCAGCAACTGTCCCATAAAACTCTAAGCACACTGTTCGCGTAAAACTTGGCATACGATGCAAAATAAAACGCGCGGAGGTGATAATCCCGTCGCAACCTTCTTTCTGAATTCCGGGAAGCCCTCCCAGAAACTTGTCGGTGACATCTTTCCCGAGACCGATTTTCCGAAATGCTGAACCAGGAATTTCAATATTTTCAGTTCGGAGCAGCTGATTTTTTGGCGAGGAGTACGTCAACCGGAAACGAGCCAACTCTACCTCATGAATCTTCCCTAAATTGTGACCAATTCGCTCAACCAAAAGTTGGTTGCCATCGGGCATCACCATCGTCCAAGAAGCAAGGTTATCAATCGCCGTCCCCCACAAAACTGCTTTCTTACCACCCGCGTTCATTGCAACGTTTCCACCGATACAAGACGCATCTGCCGATGTGGGGTCTACCGCAAAAACCAAACCTTTATTCTCTGCAGCCTCCATGACGCGGCGGGTGACAACGCCAGCGCCGCAGTTAATCGTAGGGACTTCTACATCGACTTGAGGCAACCGGATTTTCTCGACTTCACCGAGACGATCTAATTTTTCTGTGTTGATAATTGCAGAAAAAGGGGTAAGCGGTATTGCCCCTCCGGTGTAACCTGTACCACCACCACGAGGAATAATCGTGAGTCCTAGTCGAACACACGCGCGAACGAGCTCGCTCACCTCCTCCGCGCTGTCTGGATGTAGCACCACAAATGGATACTCGACTCGCCAGTCTGTCGCATCGGTCGCGTGAGATACACGAGCCAAGCCATCAAATGCGACATTATCTTTTCGAGTCACTCTCTTAAAAACTCGAATTGCTTTTTTTCGAAGCGAAATAATTTCTTCGAACTGATTGGAAAACCGCTCGATTGCTTCTGAGACACCCACAATTAGATCGATAACTCGGGGGTCTTTACTAATCGCTCTTTTTTTTACCTCGGTCAGGCGGTGCCAGAGTGCACTGATAAGTAGCCCACGTCGATTTTTATTGTTTATCAAATCGTCTTGAAGATACGGATTACGATCGATTACCCAAATATCCCCAAGAATCTCATACAACATCCTCGCCGAGCGTCCCGTAATCCGCTGATCACGTAAGTCGACGATCGTCTTCCAAGCCTCTTCGCCCAGTAAGCGAATCACAATCTCTCTGTCAGAGAATGAGGTGTAGTTATAAGGAATTTCTCGAAGTCGCAGCGGGGCTGCTAAAAAGCCTGGGGTGGGTTCCATCTGTATCCGATTTAAGTAAAAAAAGTTACCGCGAGAGTTAGTTTATCTTACCAAGCACTCGAGTGCCGGCTCACGTTAGTAATAGCAGTAAACACAGGTATCGAAAAAATTTACCTATGAGGATTGCCACAGAGCACACCAGCACATTCATTCGAAGCCAGCCCGCCGCGAGACACATCGCATCGCCGATAATCGGCACCCACGACAATAAGAGGGCCCAATAGCCCCATTTCATTAAAAATTGTTTACTAAACTTAGTTGGTAATTTGCGCTCCGGAATAACCCGCGCCATTAAAAGTGACGAAATCCCACCTATCGTATTCCCGACGGTCGCAACAATAAGTACGTTTAATCCGCTAACACTGCCCTCTAAAACAATGGCAGCGAAAACCGCTTCGGATGAACCAGGAAGAATCGTTGCTGAGGTGACACTACTCACAAACAATCCCCACAAACTCAATGTCTCTATATCCACTGCTAAACCTCAGTACGTCAGTATTCGAAAACGTTTTAACTTATAAT
>Ga0208004_1000860_pt1 | contig 11792 bp, 14 predicted proteins | sample DEB08_DNA_6_FD_184522 | JGI IMG/M metagenome (GOLD analysis project Ga0208004, IMG submission 184522) | Aqueous microbial communities from the Delaware River and Bay under freshwater to marine salinity gradient to study organic matter... | ecosystem: Environmental > Aquatic > Marine > Coastal ...
ATGTGTATCCCTTTGATGTTGTTCTCGCTTGGCGTGCGCATGACCGGGGTTAATTTAAAAGATTGGCAAATTGGCTTAACCGGCGCTGTATTAGGGCCTGCAGTGAGTGTGGCAATTGCTGTTGCTATTCTGCCGTGGCTTAACTTATCTGAGCTCGAAACGGCACAGTTGATTGTGTTTGCTGCGTTACCTCCTGCGGTACTCAATTACCTTGTCGCCGAGCGTTACGATATCGATCCGCCGCGAGTAGCCGCCATCGTTTTATTGGGTAATCTTGCCAGTGTGGTGGTCATTCCGCTTGCGTTGCTTTGGGTTCTCTAGGGCGTTATGCCGGTGTTCGACTCAGATCGGTTTCCGATCCTCGCTTACGTTGATTTAGAAACCACAGGCACCCGTCCAAAGGGTGATCGAATCACCGAGATCGCTATCATTCGTGTTGAACATGGTGAGGAAGTCGCACGATGGTCCTCTTTGGTTGATCCGGAAGTCCCGATTCCTGAATACATTAAATCCTTAACCGGCATTGATGATGCGATGGTCAGATCAGCTCCAGCCTTTGGTCAGCTACTGGATGATGTGCAAGATTTGTTTAAAGGCGCCACGTTAGTCGCACATAACGCAAACTTTGATGCCGGATTTTTACGGCATGTATTTGAGCGACATGGGCAGCCGTTTGATTATCCGGTGTTGTGTACGGTGAAGCTGTCGCGACGTTTATACCCATCACTCAAGCGTCATGGACTGGATGCCTTGATGGCGATTCATGGCTTAGATGAAGAGGGGGATCGACATCGTGCGATGACTGACACGGCCTTGTTGCCGCAATTGGTGCAGTGCTGTGTCAATGAGCATGGCGTTGATCAGGTTGAAGCGGCTTTTGCTGCGCAAACGCAACACACAAGCTTGCCATCGCAACTCGATGAATCGTTGCTCAATGAGATGCCCAAAAGCCCGGGTGTGTATCTTTTCTATGGCGATAAGAACAGCCTGTTATATGTCGGTAAAAGTGTCGATATCCGCTCGCGAGTGATGTCGCACTTCAGTGATGCAAAGCGTAATGATAAAGAGCAGCGGCTATCTCAAGCGGTGCGGGATATTCAATGGCAATCGACCTCCGGCGAGCTGAGTGCCTTGTTACTTGAGTCGCGTATGGTGAAAGAGCTGTCACCCATTTATAACCGCCGATTACGTCGTCATAAGTCCTTATTCAGTTGGTATTGGGGATTCGATGACAAGGCGCCAAAGTTGTTAGATCTAGCGAAAGATGAACAGCATGACTTTGAGCATCAGTATGGTTTGTACCGAAACCCAAGCGCGGCAACTAAAGCACTACGAAGTGCCGCTGATGAGCATGAGCTTTGTAAAAAGGTCTTGGGTTTGGAGAAAGGTAAGGGCGCTTGTTTTGCCTATCAGTTAAAGAAATGCAAAGGTGCTTGTGTCGGTGATGAGCCGATCATGCAGCACAATTTGCGTGTGGCAGAAGTTTTGCTACCAATGAAACTGGAAGGCTGGCCTTACGATGGACCTATTGCGGTAGAAGAGCACAATGTTGAGCAAGATCTACATCACTATCTAGTGTTTGATCAGTGGCGTTATATGGGGGAGTTTGATTGGGAGACTGATCGCGACGCTATGTTAAATGCTGAGCCTGAACCGCTAGATTTAGATACTTATAAGATTTTGCGCAGCTATTTAAAAAAGCATTCGCATCAGGTTAAAAATCTCTGGGCATAAAAAAGCCCGCCTAGGCGGGCTTTTTGTCCAGCAAATTAAGAATTAACTTAAAGTTGCTGACTCGATGATCACTGGCTCAACAGGAACGTCTGAGTGGCCCGCTGCATTGCCGGTCGCCACGTCTTTGATCTTGTTAACGACATCCATACCATCGGTTACTTTACCGAATACACAGTAGCCCCAGCCATCTTGACCTGGATAGTCAAGGAAACTGTTGTTGCTCACATTGATAAAGAACTGAGCGGTCGCTGAGTGTGGTGCCATGGTGCGCGCCATTGCGATAGTGCCAGCCTCATTCTTCAAACCATTGTTGGCTTCATTCTCAACAGGCTCACGTGTTTCTTTTTGGTCCATATCTGGGGTGAAACCACCACCTTGAATCATGAAGTTGTTGATGACGCGGTGAAAGATAGTGCCGTCGAAGAAACCATCGGTGACGTATTGCTCGAAGTTGGCAACGGTTTTAGGCGCTGCTGCTGCATCAAGCTCGATAACGATATCGCCGAAGTTGGTTTTTAAAGTAACCATGTGTCTGTCCTTTTATAAACGTGTAATTGATTGAATGAGGATTGGGGTAACGGGTACATCCCCGCGGCCGTCTTTACGGGTAGTTTTTTCATTCGCGATGAAATCCACGACGTCCATGCCATCGGTCACCATGCCGAAGACGGCATAGCCCCATTTGTTTTCAGCACCATTGAGAAAATCATTGGTTTTATGATTAATAAAGAATTGCGAGGTAGCAGTGTGTGGACTGTTAGTGCGCGCCATGGCAATGCTGCCGCGTACATTCTTCAAGCCATTCTTTGACTCATTCTTAATAGAAGCGTTAGTCGTCTTCTTATCCATATCAGGAGTGAGGCCGCCACCTTGAATCATGAAGTCACGGATCACGCGATGGAAAATTGTGCCGTTGTAAAAACCGCTATCGACATACTCAAGAAAGTTAGCAACAGATAGCGGGGCTTTGTCGGCATTCAAAGAGACAGTGATGTCACCCATGGTGGTTTTAATCAGTACCTTTGGGTTCTCATGATGTGCAGCTTGGGCACTCATCATCAGCACAGCGGTAAGGAGAAGTGATTTCAGCAAAGCTTTCATCGCGGCAATTTTCCTAAATTCGAAAAGAGTACGCAGTGTACAGATTCAACCCCAATCAAAAAACCGGGAAAGTGCTGAAAATCCGGTAGAATTGCTGCCCAATTTGTACCTCAAGCCGACTTTCTCATGTTGAAAATCTACAACGACCTCTCTCGCAGCAAAGAAACTTTTGAGCCGCTTCAGCCGGGCAAGGTGAATCTGTATGTCTGTGGCATGACGGTGTATGACCTCTGTCACTTGGGTCATGCGCGCGTGATGGTGGTTTTTGATGTGGTCTATCGCTATCTCAAGGCTGTGGGTTATGACGTGACCTATATCCGAAACATCACAGATATCGACGACAAGATTATCAATCGTGCGAATGAGAATGGTGAGCCATTCCATGAGCTGACTGAGCGTTTCATTCAAGCCATGCACGAGGACTCAGATGCCTTAGGCATCATTCCACCGGATGCTGAGCCGAAAGCGACCGACCACATTGCTGAGATCATAAGCATGTGTGAAAAGTTGATCGAGAAGGGTCACGCCTATGTCGCAGATAACGGTGATGTGTATTACGACGTGTATAGCTTTCCAACCTACGGCAAGCTTTCTGGTAAGTCGTTAGACGATCTGCAAGCCGGTGCGCGTGTTGAGCCGGGTGATGTTAAACGTAACCCACTGGATTTCGCGTTATGGAAATCGGCTAAGCCCGATGAGCCTTCATGGCAGTCACCTTGGGGTGATGGTCGTCCGGGTTGGCACATTGAGTGTTCAGCGATGTCGACCAAAGCACTTGGCGATACCTTTGATATTCACGGTGGCGGCGCTGATCTGACCTTCCCGCATCACGAGAATGAGATTGCACAATCCGAAGGCGCAACCGGTCATCCGTTTGTGAAGTACTGGATGCATAACGGCTTTGTGCGTATTAATGACGAGAAGATGTCGAAGTCACTTGGTAACTTCTTTACCGTGCGTGAGATTCTCGAGCGTTACCAAGCGGAAGAAGTGCGCTACTTCATTTTGACCAGTCAGTATCGCAGCCCACTGAACTACAGTGATGAGCATCTGGATAACGCACGTAATGCCTTAACGCGTTTTTACACGGCACTGCGCGGCTTGCCAGAGGCGACGCCAACCGCAGATAGCCAGTTTGAAAAAGACTTCCATGCAGCAATGCAGGATGACTTCAATACGCCTGAGGCCTTAGCAACCTTATTTGAATTAGTGCGCGAGATTAATCGTGTGCGTGCTGAGGATGAGACGGCTGCTGCGGCATTAGGTGCCTTGTTACGCCAGTTAGGTGATCTGATCGGTATTCTGCAAAGTGATGCGGAGAGTTATCTGCGTGGCGGTGCGAGTGCAAACGATGGCGATGCTGAGATTGATGCTTTGGTTGCACAGCGTAATGAAGCGAAAGCCAACAAAGACTGGGGCACCGCGGATGAGATCCGTAATAAGCTGCAAGAGATGGGTATCGTGTTGGAAGATGGTCCAAGCGGTACCACTTGGCGTCGAGGCTAATTAATGGCCAATAACATGCTATTTAAGGTCTTTTACAAAGACTATGTGAATGACGTCTCGATCAAGTCATCAGAACCGGGTGAGCTGTCGGGAGATCGGATTGCGCCTTTAGCGGAGGTGTTACTTCAGCATGCGGATAACTTCTTAGGCATTTATGATGCTAAAGATACCTTGCTACAGGCTTATCTCGATGATGATGAGCAGACAGTGTTTCTTGAGCTGCAATATCACGAGCAACAAGGCTGCTTGCAGCTAAAGCTACCTTGGGCTGATGCCTTTGATATTTTAGCTAACTTGCCAGCAGAATTTAGCAACGAACTGTTACCCGACGCGAAATATATTGGTTAAACCGTTGCGACGGGTCGTTGTGGATCGCGGATCCATTCACTCCACGAGCCGGCATAGAGCAAAGCACCTTCAATCCCAGCAACCTCCATTGCGAGAATGCTTTGGCAGGCCGTAATGCCCGAGCCACACATGCAGATGCGTGTGTTCTTATCTTTTACTGATGTCTCATAAAGCTTGCGCAGTGCTTCTGGGCTCTTGAATACACCTTCACTGGTGGTGTTCTCGGTTAACGGAATATTCACAGCCGATGGTATGTGCCCAGCAACCGGGTCTAAGGGTTCGATCTCGCCACGAAAACGTTCTGCGGCTCGCACATCAACTAACACAGCATCGCATTTTGTGAGTAAGGCGCTAACCGCTGAGGTACTTAGCCACATCGCATCGTTTGGGGTCGCTTGATAGGTGGTGGGTGTGTACTCAGGCTCAATGCTCTCCATCAAACCATCAGCGTCTTGCCAAGCTTGCCAACCGCCATCGAGTACCGCGACTTTCTCGTGGCCCAACCAACGCAGAAGCCACCATAAGCGCGCAGCGAAGGCGCCTTGTAGGTCGTCATAAACCACGACAGAGGAATCGCGCGTGATGCCATGAGCGCCAAGCCAGTTCATTAGGTGTTGTGCATCAGGTAGGGGGTGACGACCACTGGTTTTCGTAATAGGGGACGCAAGAACATCATCCATGTGCGCATAGATGGCGCCGGCGATATGCAGCTTTTGATAGCGCTGAGGGCCTTTCTCGGGTTTGTTCAGGTCAAAGCGAACGTCAATGACGACATGCTCATTTAAGCTTTCTTGTAATGTTTGAACACTGATCAGTGGCGATGTCATAGGTTTTCCTTTTTCGCGCAGTGTTGGCGAGAATGGGTAATGAGTAAAGTGATTTTTAAATGCTGGGGGTAATGCATGTCGATTTCTTTAGTTGAACGGTTAAGAACCTATCCGGTCTTTCAACAAATTGAGAAGTTACGTCGTGCCAAGCGCGAGAAGCAGGTCCGATCTGCTATCAGTAAGCGCTACCAAGGTCAGGGAGTGAAAGAGTCGGTTGTGAACTTGCTCGCGATCTCCGATAACCTGCTAACCAATTATTCTTCACGCTCATGGACTCTGCATACTTTGGAGCGTATCCCGGAAAACTTCCGTCGGATTCGCAAAGACAATCCGTACTCCTATGCGCTTAATCAAATCTCAAGTGATCTTGATCATGTGATCAATGAGTTGGCCATGGATGTGGCTTATCGTCGAGAGCCGGTTGACGAGATGATCGCTGATTTGAATCGTGGTATTGAAAGCAGTATCAAGTCGTTTCAAACCACCTATAGCGATCAATTAGCCGCATTTAGTCAGTGGTTGGTTCAGCAGAAACTCGTCGAAGCGAGTCAGTCTTAAAGCGTCTCTTTTGTTAAGCTCCGTTCTGCAATTTTAGGAGCAAACATGTCGCAACTTCTTGTGGTTCTCGTGGATGATCAAGTTCTCATCGAGTTTGATCACGCCAAGCCTGTGCCAGAAAACCAACTCGCTTATCTCGATCAGATGGATCGTCGTATGGATGATGGCATTGAGCTGCAGGGTGAATTCATTGCGGATCCAAATGAAGAGCAGCGCGCAAAGTTTGTGGCTCAAAACATGGCGATGCTGCTCGGTGAAGGTCAAGATCAAGCGGCCGTGGCGATGTGTACCTATCTAGGTGTGCGTCGTCCAGCGTTAAAGCAGGTCAAGATTAGTTCGACCAGTGCCGGTATCAGTGTCGATTTGGATCACGAAAATGTTTACCAGAAGCCAGCGCCAGAGCCGCAAGTGGTGATGTTTAATCCCAAGCTCAACAGTTAGTTCGTCGCGTGCTCCGCCATATTTAAAAAGCTGGCTAACCGATCAGGATGAATTTCCCCGTTTGCTGAAGCCGCCTGTACGGCACAGTTCGGCTCATCGTGATGCGAGCAATTATTAAATTTGCACTGACCGATCAAATCTCGAATCTCAGGATAACCAAGCTCCAAGGTGCGGCGGTCAAATTCGGTCAGTCGAAAGCTGCGTACCCCGGGGGAGTCAATCATCTCACCGCCACTCGGTAAGTGATAAAGCGTGGCGGTCGAGGTGGTATGACGTCCATAGCCGGTTGCTTCTGAGATCTTTCCCTCTTCCGCGGTGTGCTCTGGCATCAAGGCATTGATCAGGGATGATTTCCCCACGCCTGATTGACCGACCAAGATATTGGTATGTCCCTTCATGGCATCGAATAAGGGCTGCAAACCAAGCTCGGTTTTCGCACTGGCCTGAATGATCGGATAGCCCAGCTTGGGGTAGTGCGCGAAGCGATCAAAAAAGGCTTGGCGCTGTTCATCGGTCATCAGATCCGCTTTATTCAGCACGATGGTCGCTTTAACCCCAATGCGTTCAGAGGTGATCAAATATTGATCGAGGAGATAGCCGCTGGGTTCTGGTTCGGGGGCGAGCACCACAAAGAGTTGTGTGATGTTGGCGGCAATCGGTTTCCCACGGCCACTGTAGTCAGGTCGTGCGAGTGTCGTGTCACGTGGTTCGACCGCAGTGACGACACCTTGGTCATCCTCAGTGGCATGCCATAACACGCGATCACCGCAGACAACATCGCCAAGGTTCTGACGAAACAGGCACAGAACCTGATCGCCTGCGTCATTCTCAATGACCACGCTTTGGCCATGTCGAATCACCACGCGCCCAGTGAGTGCCGCTGAATCCTCAGCGCCGGCTAGGGCGTCATCTGCTCTGGATTGGGCTTTGGCTCGACGTTGCTCTTGTATCTTAGCGATACGTGCTTTTTGTTGATCGGTGAGCTTACGTCGAGCCATAGATTAGAACTTATAAAAGTTCACGTTGAGGTACTTCACAACCGCATCGATATCTTCATCGAACAAGCCGGTGCCGACATTGGCATCACAGCGACGTACTTGTGCAGCGAGCTTATCCAAGCTTTTTACGCGTGGGTTAGGACGGCTGTAAACCTCAGTGCCATGACAGCTTGAGCATTTTTCAGCCAAGAAAGATTTTGCATCGAAGTCTTCAGCAGCAGCGGTGCTTGCTACTAAAGACAATGAAAGAGCGATAAAACCAAAACGCATTGTGAACTCCTATTGCGGTTCGATAAAAACTTGCCGACATTGTATCGGGCGCGACAAGCAGATGCATGTCACGCATACTGTGGTCTTTCTGAACATAAAAACCAAGAGGCAGTGGTATATGGCCATCAGCGATAGCAATCTCATCTGGATCGATCTCGAAATGACCGGTTTAGATACCCAAAATGATCAAATTATCGAGATTGCGACCATTGTCACTGACGCTAACCTAAAGGTGCTTGCTGAGGGACCTATGCTGGCGATCCATCAGTCCGATGAGATCCTCAATGGCATGGATGAGTGGAATACCAAGCAGCACGGTCAATCGGGTCTGACAGAGCGGGTTCGTCAAAGTGATATTTCTGTGGAGCAAGCCGAGCAGGCGACCATTGATTTCTTGGCGCAATGGGTACCGGCAGGTAAGTCGCCGATGTGCGGAAATTCAATCTGTCAGGATCGTCGCTTCATGGCGCGTTTAATGCCGAAACTTGAGGCTTACTTTCATTACCGTAATTTGGATGTCTCTAGCTTGAAGGAGCTGGCAAGTCGTTGGGCGCCTGAGGTGTATGCCGGCTTTACTAAAGATTCATCGCATCTTGCGCTAGATGACATCAAGGATTCGATTGCTGAACTTGGGTACTACCGCGATAACTTTTTAAAGCTTAGTTAAGTTGTTCTAAAGCCCAATCGATATGTTCAGCAACTAGCTCTGAACAGTCTTGGCGCTTTTTCTTGAGAAGGCTAATCGCTTTATCCGTAGATTTTCCATTTCCTAGGGCAATAGCAATATTGCGCTGCCAGCGTTCAAAGCCTATGCGTCGAATCGCGCTACCTTCTGTTTTTTTCAAGAAGGTCTCTTCATCCCAGTCAAATAATTCAATTAAAGCGGCTTGATCGAGGCCATGTCGCGGCATGAAGTCATTGAGTTCTGCAGGTTGTGCGAAGCGATTCCAGGGGCAACATTGTTGACAGTCATCACAGCCGTAAATGCGATTGCCCATGGCTTTTCGAAATTCAATTGGAATGCTGTCTTTAAGCTCAATCGTAAGATAAGAGATGCACTTACGTGCATCAACTTGGTAGGGCGCAACGATTGCTTGAGTCGGACAGTGATCGATGCACGCAGTACATTCACCGCAGTGATCAGTCAGTGGTGCATCAATTGGTAAAGGTAGGTCGGTGTAGAGCTCACCTAAAAAGAACCACGAGCCAGCGTCACGGCTGAGTAAATTGCTGTGTTTTCCAATCCAGCCTAAGCCGGCTTTTTCAGCGAGTGCTTTTTCCATCACGGGCGCTGAATCGACAAAGGCGCGATAACCAAACGGACCAATGTGATCGGCGATTTTATCGGCGAGTTTTTGTAAGCGTTGCCTAAGCACTTTGTGGTAATCACGACCCAATGCATAACGAGAAATGAAGGCGTGTGTTGACTTTTCAAGCAGATGCGTCGGGTCAGGCTCATCAGGTAAATAATTCATACGCACACTGATCACGCGTAAGGTGCCTTCAACCAGCTGTTCTGGGTGAGTGCGCTTGCTGCCATGCGAATGCATCCATGACATCTCGCCATGAAAGTCTTTTGATAACCAATTGTGCAGGTGACTTTCGGCTTCAGTCAGTTCAGTATCGGTGATGCCGACGGCATCAAAGCCTAGCTCAAGACCCCATTGCTTTAGGGTCGCTGCGAGTGCACTGAAGTCGATGTCGTCACGAGATTGCATAGAGATACTTTAACCGATGCCTTACCGCGCGATGCCAAAAACCGATCGACTGCCTCAAGCGCTTTATCGTGCTGAGCAAGTGCAGCAATTTGATCGTTTGGCGATTGAACAATTTGGATTGCCTGCATCTTTGTTGATGCGGCGAGCGGCTGAGTCAGCGTTTGCTGCAGTTCAAGCGCGTTACCCAGAGGCAAAAAGTGCCGTGGTGTTTTGTGGTCCGGGAAATAACGGGGGCGATGGTTATGTCTTTGCTGCATTAGCTGCGCGGGCGGGTTGGCAAGTCACAGTGATTGCGGTGGGTGATGTGCCGCGAGGTGAGGTTGCTCAAGATGCGCTTAAGCAATGGCTAGAATTAGGCCATATCAATCAGCTGCCATGTGGTGTGCCGCCTGCCGATGTCATCGTTGATGCGCTACTGGGCGTTGGATTGCAGCGTAAGGTTGGTGGTGAGTTCGCCAAAGCGGTTGAGCTGATCAATCGTGCCTCTGGCAAAGTGATCGCGATGGATGTGCCGAGTGGGCTGTGTTCGGATACTGGGCGTTGTTTAGGCTTTGCTGTTAAGGCTGACCTGACCTGCTGCTTTGTAGGTCTCAAGCAAGGCTTATTTACCGGCGCTGGCCCTGAGTATGCAGGTGAGGTGATCTACGATGCCTTGTCGATTCCGGCACCCGTATTTGCATCGAGTATTTTGTCCTCTCGACGCTTGGATAGCGCTGCTCTGGAACATGTCTTTACGCCACGTTCACGTGCGAGCCACAAAGGTGACATGGGGCATGTGTTACTCATTGGTGGTGCGGCAGGCATGTCTGGCGCGATTGTTTTAGCCGCTGCGGCTGCTTTGCGATCTGGTGCTGGTCTTGTCAGTGTGGCGAGTTGTGCTGAATCGGTTGCTGCGTTGAATGCAAGTTATCCAGAAGTCATGGCGCACGCTATCGAGACCGTTGATGATCTGATGCCTTTGGTTGAACGAGCGGATGTGGTGGTGATTGGACCGGGTTTGGGCCAGGGCGATTGGTCGCAGCTGATGTTTAAAGCCGCGATGCACAGTCAAAAGCCGCTAGTGATGGATGCCGATGCTTTAAATTTGTTGAGCCAGGATGTGGTTTTGATCAATAGACCGTGTGTGATCACGCCGCATCCTGGTGAGGCGGCGCGTTTATTGGGCGTGTCATCAGCAGAGGTCAATGCCGATCGTTTTGCTTCTGCGTTACAGCTTCACCAAGCCACATCAGCGACCGTTGTGTTGAAAGGCGCTGGTACGGTGGTGCAAGGCGTTCAGCATAAGCCACCTGCAGTGATTAATGCCGGAAACCCGGGCATGGCATCTGGTGGTATGGGTGATGTGCTGAGTGGTGTGATTGCTGCATTAATTGCGCAGGGTTTCGAGATGGATGACGCGGCTCAATATGGTGCGTTAATTCATTCAGTTGCTGCAGATCGCGCAGCTGAACAAGGTGAGCGTGGCATGACCGCAAGTGATGTCATCTCACAATTACGTGCAGTGGTTAATTCGTGAGTGAATGGTCTTTAGTTGATGAACAAGCGCAGGTCGCTTTTGGGCAGCAGTTTGCGCAAGCGATAAAGCAGGGTGCTTTAGTTTTTCTGCACGGTAATTTAGGTGCGGGTAAAACCACCTTTGTGCGCGGCGTGATTCAGGGCTTGGGTCATCAGGGTAATGTGAAAAGTCCAACGTACACCTTGATTGAACCCTATGAGCATGTCGCGCCAGCGACCTATCATCTGGATTTGTACCGACTAGGTGATCCAGAAGAGCTCGAATTTTTGGGTCTGCGTGAAATGTTGGCCGATGAGTCATTGATGTTGATCGAATGGCCAGAGCGGGCTGGTGACTGGTTACCAGCGGCCGATATCGAGTGTTTTTTGGCTTATCAGGAACCTGGGCGGCAGATTCGTCTGCAAGCTAATACCGATAAGGGCCGAGAGATTCTTTCAAGACTTTCTGCCTGATATCTCGATAAGTTTCGAGAAAAGTAACCTATCTTACGGTTTTTTTTGACATTTTTTTAAATCCTGTGCTAATTTTTCAGTATCTGAAGGGGAGTGGAAGCGGTTCCAGTGATACTGATGCGGACTTTTTTGTTCACAATCATAGGTTTAGCACTGTTTGGGTGTGTTAATGCAGCGCAGTTAGAACAATTGCGTGTGAGTACCGATGCGCAAAAGACGCGTCTGGTGTTCGATTTGAGCGATACAACCACCTATAAAAGCTTCACCCTGAAAAATCCGGATCGTTTGGTCGTCGATTTTAAGAAGAGTCGAGTGGCAAAGAG
>Ga0208004_1000864_pt1 | contig 11752 bp, 7 predicted proteins | sample DEB08_DNA_6_FD_184522 | JGI IMG/M metagenome (GOLD analysis project Ga0208004, IMG submission 184522) | Aqueous microbial communities from the Delaware River and Bay under freshwater to marine salinity gradient to study organic matter... | ecosystem: Environmental > Aquatic > Marine > Coastal ...
CCTCGCTGCAAAATTCCACGACGAAAAGATCACAGTCGAGAAAATCGGTGGTCTAGAATGCGGCAAGTGCCACTATTAATTGAAGCAAATGGCAACGGAAAAGGTCTATTGGAAAGGGTTTGACCAGCTGGCCAACACGGAAGTGTCTCAGCGCATGGCTCAAAATGAGTTTGCGACGGAGATTCCGGTGGAGCAGTTTTTAGGTGACGATAAACTCATGGGCAATGCCCAAACTTCCCGTCGGGATTTCTTGAAATATTTGGGCTTCTCGACAGCCGCAGCCACGTTGGCAGCGTGTGAGTCTCCCATCGTAGAAAGCATTCCCTACGTCGTTAAGCCCGACAGCTTGACGCCTGGTATGCCGACCTACTACGCCACGGCGTACACGGATGGCCAAGACTTCGCCTCTGTTTTAGTGAAAACGCGCGAAGGACGTCCTATCAAAATTGAGCCCGGAGACGAGGGCCGCTTTAATCGCGGTACGAATGGCCGTGCTCAAGCGAGCGTATTGTCTTTGTACGATTCGGCGCGATTGCGTCAGCCTGTTAAAGCGGGTGTGGAAACAGATTGGACCACCATTGAGGGCGACCTCAAAGAGGCCGTGGCCGCTTCCGTTGCCTCAGGAAAGCAATTCGTGTTGGTAACGGGTAGCGTATTCAGTCCTTCTTTCAAGAGCCTGATCGCCTCCTTGCGCCAGACCTACAACAACTTTAATCACGTGGAGATCGACGCGGTCTCTTCTTCGGAAGTGCTCGACGTTTGGGAGGCCCTGACTGGGACTCGTGCTCTGCCTACCCTGGATTTCACGGGAGCAGATCTCGTGGTTTCCTTCGGCGAAGATTTCTTGAATGGCTCCACGGCACAGCAGATGTCGAAGGCATTTGCGGATCGCCGCAAGCCAGGCCAAGGCATGCTTCGCCACATTCAAGTGGAATCGAACATGAGCCTGTCTGGCGCCAATGCCGACAAGCGCTTTAAAATCAAGCCTTCCGAAATAGGAAGCGCTTTGGCGTACGTGTACAATAAAGTATCGGGAGGTACGCTGACGGTGGGCACTTTGTCCGCTACCGTGCAGACCGCCATGGATGCCGTGGCCAAAGAATTAGTGGCTGCGAAAGGACGCTCCATCGTGATGGTGGGGGGCAACTCCGGAGCCAATGCGCACTTAGCTGCGGCATTGAATGCTGCCTTGGGCAACCTCGGCAACACGCTGCGTGTGGACCAACCCATTTTCATCCGTTCGGGCAATGACCGCGCATTGGCCAATGCCATGGCGGACATGAAGGCTGGTTCGGTCGGCACTTTGGTGCTCGTCGGGGCAAATCCTGCATACTCGCGCCCTGGATTTGCGGATGCCATGGCTAAGGTGGATTACAGTTTGAGTCTCACGGACCGTTTAGATGAAACGGCGAGCCTTTGCGCCGCCGCGGCACCTGTGCCCCATTACCTCGAATCATGGGCAGATTTCTTGCCAATCTCCACGGAGTTGGCCGTATCTCAGCCTACCATCCGTCCTTTGTTCAACAGCAAGCCGGCCATTGAAGTATTGGGTAGCTTGGTCGGTGAGACCAAGTCTGCCAAGGACTGGGTCAAGGCGACGGTCTCAGCGAAAGGACTAAGCTGGTCACAGACATTGCACGATGGAGGCGCAAGCGTTTCCGGATCAAGCACAGCCAGCGCTGCTGAGGCGGCATCTCGGGCGATCGCCGGGGCCTCGGAAGCCGCAAAGACGGCGACCAAGATTCAAGGCGGTGATTTTGAACTGGCCTTGTACCAAAAGACCGTGGGTGCGGGACATCAGTCCAACAACCCTTGGTTGCACGAATTACCCGATCCAATTTCTCGCGCTGCGTGGGACAATTATATCACGGTGAGCGCGAAAGACGCTTTGGCTTTGGGGATTGTGAACGAAACACAATCGGACGGCGCGCTAAATGGCAGCCTCGTTACGCTCAAAGCGGGTGACTACTCCTTGGAAAATGTTCCGGCGTTGATTCAGCCGGGTCAAGCCCAGGGCACCATTGGCCTCGCCGTGGGCTATGGTCGCACGGCTGCGGGCCGCGTGGCGGATGGCTTGGGTGTCAATGCCTACGAATTGAACTTGTCTCAAGGTTCGGGTGCCGTAACCATCACGTTGCAAGAGGGCGAGCATGAATTTGCCTCCACGCAGCTGGGTAACACCATGATGGGTCGCAAGATTGTCAATGAAGTGACCTTGGCGGACTACATGGCTGACCAATCGGGCCAAAGCTGGAATGAAAAGCCCACTTTCCACACATTGGACGGGTCGGTTTCGGCCAACGATGCCAATTTGTGGACGAACCACGATCACGAAACGTTGCACATGTGGAACATGAGCATCGATCTCAATAGTTGTACGGGCTGTGGAGCCTGCGTGATTGCCTGCCATTTGGAAAACAACGTTCCAGTAGTAGGTAAGCAAGAGATCCGCAATTTCCGTGATATGCATTGGTTGCGCATTGACCGCTACTATTCTTCGGATATGACGAAGGACCGTGCTGACGAGGAGAACATTGGCGGCATCGACATGTATGCGGCCATGGAAGTTCCCGGCGAAAGCCCCGATGTGGTCTTCCAGCCCGTGATGTGCCAGCACTGTAACCATGCTCCGTGTGAGACGGTATGTCCCGTGGGGGCCACGGTGCACTCGCGTGAAGGACTGAACCACATGGCCTACAACCGCTGTATCGGAACACGCTACTGTGCAAACAACTGTCCCTACAAGGTCCGCCGCTTCAACTGGTTTAATTACCAAAAGAACGAGCGATTCACGGATGTCAATCCAGCCCAAGACGATTTCGGTCGCATGGTCTTGAATCCCGATGTAACGGTACGTTCGCGTGGTGTCATGGAAAAATGCACCATGTGTATCCAACGTATTCAATACGGCAAGTTGGAGGCTAAGAAATCTGGTCAGCCCCTGGCGGATGGTGCCTTCACCACGGCCTGTGCTCAGGCATGTGACACGGGAGCCATCACCTTTGGCGACGTAAACACGGCGGGAAGCCAAGTACAGGTAGCCAAAAACGACGCACGTTCTTACCACCTCTTAGAGGAAGTAGGCACGCAACCTTCTGTATTCTATCAAACTAAAGTTCGCAACCGCGCCTAATACCCTCGCGAATTATGCATTACGAATCAAACGTACGCGAACCACTTATTCTAGGGGATAAGTCCTACAAGGACATCACCGTAGACGTGGCTCGCCCTGTTGAAACGGCGGCCCCCAAAGCGTGGTGGATCGTCTTCTCGATTTCTCTGGTCATGTTCCTCTGGGGCGTGGGCTGCATCCTGTACACAATTGGTACGGGTATCGGAGTCTGGGGTCTAAACAAGACGGTAGGCTGGGCTTGGGACATCACCAACTTCGTCTGGTGGGTCGGTATTGGTCACGCGGGAACGTTGATTTCAGCGGTTCTCTTATTGTTCCGCCAAAAGTGGCGTATGGCCATTAACCGCTCAGCGGAGGCGATGACCATCTTCTCGGTTATTCAGGCGGGCTTGTTCCCTTTGATCCACATGGGGCGTATTTGGATGGGCTACTGGGTATTCCCTTTCCCCAACCAGTACGGTTCTCTTTGGGTGAACTTCAACTCACCACTTTTGTGGGACGTATTCGCCATCTCGACCTACTTGACGGTTTCGACGGTTTTCTGGTACACCGGCTTAATTCCTGATTTTGCGATGATTCGCGACCGTGCGATCAATCCAGTGCAAAAGCACATCTACCGAATCCTCTCCTTTGGTTGGGGCGGCAAGGCCAAAGCTTGGCAGCGCTTTGAGGAAGTATCCTTGGTATTGGCCGGTTTGGCGACCCCCCTCGTACTTTCCGTACACACCATCGTATCCATGGACTTCGCCACCTCGGTCATCCCCGGTTGGCACACGACCATCTTCCCTCCCTACTTTGTTGCAGGAGCCATCTTCTCCGGTTTCGCCATGGTGCAAACCTTGCTGTTGATTGTCCGCAAGATCTTCAAAATGGAAGACTACATCACCATCCAGCACATTGAGATGATGAACATCGTGATCATGGTCACGGGCTCTATTGTGGGTGTCGCGTACATCACCGAACTCTTCATCGCATGGTACTCGGGTGTGGAATATGAACAGTATGCCTTCTTGAACCGCGCAACCGGTCCTTACTGGTGGGCGTATTGGTCCATGATGACCTGCAACGTGTTCTCTCCGCAGTTCATGTGGTTTAAGAAGCTTCGGACCAACCTGATCTTTACCTTCTTAATCTCCATTGTCGTTAACATCGGTATGTGGTTTGAGCGTTTCGTCATCATCGTGACGTCCTTGCACCGTGACTACTTGCCTTCTAGCTGGAGCATGTTCTCTCCCACCTTTGTGGACATCGGCATCTTTATCGGAACCATCGGCTTCTTCTTTGTCCTCTTCCTCTTGTATGCGCGCACCTTCCCGGTAATCGCTCAAGCCGAATTGAAGACTATCCTCAAATCCTCTGGCGAATCCCAGAAAAAACACCACGATCCCCATGGCGCACACTGAGCATACCCCGGTAGTACGCGCGCTTTATCTGGACGATGATGTCGTCTTGGATGCGGTTAAGAACCTGCGCGGAAAAGGCATTAAGGTCAAGGAGGTCTACTCTCCTTTCCCCATCCACGGCTTGGATAAGGCCATGGGATTAAAGGAAACGCGCATCGCCATGGCGGCGTTCATGTACGGCTTGGTCGGTCTGACGGTGGCCATCTTGATCACTTCCTACATGATGAATATTGACTGGCCTCAAAACATCGGCGGCAAGCCTTCGATGACATGGGGAAAGAACATGCCGGCCTTTGTGCCCATCATGTTCGAATTGACGGTCTTTTTTGCGGCCCACTTGATGGTGTGGACTTTCATGATTATCAACAAACTGTACCCCGGTGCAGCGCCTCAAAACCCGGATCCTCGCACGACCGATCACCACTTTATGATTGAAGTGGCTGCGGGTGACGGAGTCATTGATGCGTTGAAAGAAACAGGGGCGATTGAAATTGCTGAAGCTTAATCCCATGAAAAAAGGAATCCTTCTTTCCGGTTTGTGTGCACTCGGTGTAATGACTGCGTGCAACTCGGATAAATCCACCCCCGGGTATACCTACATGGATGACATGTACCGCTCCCCTTCTTTGGAGACCTATGAAGCGGCCGAGAATACGGCCCAAGGGACTGCAGCGCAATTGCCTGTGGAAGGAACAGTCGCTCGCGGCTATGTGCCCTACGATCTGCCCAATTCAAACGAGGGCTATGAAGCCTCAAAAAATAACGCTGCCGTACCTGCGTATTTCGCGGAGTTGGACGCGGAAGCAGGGAAGGAGCTCTACGGTCAATTTTGTTCACACTGCCATGGCGAAAAAGGCGACGGCAATGGCATCTTGATGCAGCGTGAAAAAATCTTGGGTGTACCAGGATACGGTTCGGACCGTCTTCCAGACATCACCCCTGGTACGATCTACCATGTGATCATGCACGGGAAAAACAATATGGGATCCCATGCTTCCCAGCTGACGTATGAAGAGCGTTGGAAAATCATCAAGTACGTGATGAAGCTTCGCCAAGATCAATCTGCAACGGCCGCTCCCGCAGAGCCCGCTGCCTAATTTCAAATGCCGACAACCATGTTTGTATTTACTAAAAAGGCCAAACTTTTCGCCACCGCGCTCACATTGGTGGGCTTGGTCATGATGGTGATTGGTTTCAACTCGGGTGGGCACGACGAGGCCACAAGCCACGACACCCACGCAACGGAAGCGCATGCAGACCACGCGGCAGCTACCCATGGTGAGGAAGTCCATGCCGCGGATGCCCACGCAGAGGAAAGCCACGCAGAAGAGGCTCATGGAGAAGAAGCGCATGCGGAAGAAGCCCACGCGGCGGATGCCCATGCAGCGCATGCCGAAGGCCACGGTGGTCATGAAGACCACGGTGCGGCCAACCGTCCCTGGGCTGCGTTGTTGGTCAACACCATTTTCTTCCTAGGTATCGGTATTGGCACGTTATTTTTCCTGGCGATTCAGTACGCGGCACAAGCGGGCTGGTCAGCGGGAATTTTGCGTGTGATGGAGGCTGTAGCGCTGTACGTTGGAATCCCATTGCTCGGCATGTTGTTCTTGGTCATTACTGGCACCATGGGCATGCACCATGTGTGGCATTGGATGCAAGACGGCATCATGGATCCCACTAGCGCGAACTACGATTCCATCATTGCGGGCAAAGAGGGCTATCTCAACGACGGATTCTTTACGCTCCGCACCGTGGCCTACTTGGTTATCTGGGCGGGTGCAGCCTACTTGTTGCGCCGCAATTCTTTGAAAGAAGACCAATTGCCCGAAGGCCAGACGATGTTCTTCACGCAGCGCAAATTGGCCGCGACCTTCATTGTACTGTATGCCGTGACAAGTTCTACCAGCGCATGGGATTGGATCATGTCCATTGACACGCATTGGTTCTCCACCTTGTTTGGATGGTACACTTTTGCGGGCATGTTTGTTACGGCCTTAACGGTGTTGAATGTGCTCGTGATGTTCCTCCGTGTCAATAACTACTTGCCTTGGGTCAATGACAACCACCAGCACGATTTGGGTAAGTTCATGTTTGCCTTCTCCGTGTTCTGGACCTATTTGTGGTTCTCGCAGTACATGTTGATTTGGTACTCCAACATCCCCGAGGAAGTTCCCTACTACATGGCCCGCTTTGGCGAGTTCAAACCGCTTTTCATCACCATGGTGGTGTTGAATTTCTTGATGCCTGTTTTGGTATTGATGTCCCGCGACTCCAAGCGCATCATGGGCTTCATCTTGTTGGCTGCTGTCTTTGTTCTGGCTGGCCACTGGATGGATCACTACATCATGATCATGCCGGGCAGCGTGGGCTACCACTACGGCTTTGGATGGGTCGAAATCGGTGGATTCTTGTTCTACGCAGGACTTCTCCTATATGTGGTTCAGCGCAATCTTGCCGCGGCCCCCTTGCGCATGAAGAACCATGCCTTGATTCATGAAAGTAAATTGTTCCACCAATAATATTCTCTGATATGACCGGTCTTTTGATGGTTGTTGTGCTCTTTTTGGCTGTGTTCGCGGCCGCACAAATTATGCGCATCTATGAGCTTTCGGCCAAAGCACGCCAAGAGCGCGAATATGAGGTGACCGATAAGGATAACAATACCCAAGGTCGCTACATGCTGCTATTCGGCATTGGCCTCCTTGTTTCCTTTGTATGGATGATGATGACATGGGGAGAGATCATGCTTCCCAAACCCTCCTCTTTGCACGGGGTAGAGATTGACCGCTTGTGGGACATTTCCATGGGTCTAATCATCTTCATGTTTTTCTTGGTTCAGCCTGTGCTGTTCTATTTCGCCTACAAATACCGTGGACGGAAGGACAATCAAGCGACATACTACGAACACAACAACCGCCTCGAATTTATCTGGACCATTGTTCCGGCGATTGCTCTTGCCGTCCTGATCATCTACGGCTTGACCACATGGTCCAACGTGATGAATCCTGACAGCGAAGAGGAACCCATGGTTGTGGAGCTTTATGCCCAGCAGTTCAAATGGACAGCGCGGTACTCAGGCGCGGACAATACGCTTGGATTCGCCAACGTACGTTTGATTGGCGGCGCCAACACTGTCGGTGTGGACACGACACATGCCAACAGTGCAGACGACTTCTTGGCAACAGAGATTCACCTGCCCGTGGGACGTCCAGTGCTGTTTAAGTTCCGTTCACAGGACGTTATCCACTCGGCCTACATGCCCCATTTCCGTGCTCAGATGAACTGTGTTCCGGGTATGGAGACACACTTCCAATTCACTCCGACCGTCACCACGGCAGAAATCCGCCAGGATGCCGATGTACAAGGCAAAGTAGAGCGCATCAACGCGATACGTCAGGCTAAGGGCTTGGAGCTCTACAACTATGACTACATCCTGTTGTGCAACAAGATTTGTGGCTCGGCCCACTACAACATGCAAATGAACATTGTTGTCGAAACGCAAGCCGAATATGACGCTTGGGTCAAGGAACAAAAGACCATTGCTGAAACTCTCTAATCAAGGACGTTAAAAAGGGAAACCCCATGGCTTCACACGATCACGATAACGACCACGCTCACGACCACGATCACGAGCATCATGTAGAAAACTTCTGGACGAAGTACATCTTCTCTCAAGATCACAAGATGATTGGAAAGCAATTTCTGATCACGGGTATGTTCATGGGCATTGTAGGTGTCTTTATGTCCATGCTCTTTCGTCTACAATTGGCGTGGCCCGACCAAAAGTTTGCCATCCTTGAGACCTTCTTGGGCAAATGGGCTCCTGAAGGCCAAATGGATCCAAACATGTATTTGGCTTTGGTCACGATTCACGGTACCATCATGGTCTTCTTTGTATTGACGGCCGGATTATCAGGTACGTTCTCGAACCTCCTTATCCCCTTGCAAATTGGTGCACGCGATATGGCCTCAGGTTTCCTGAACATGTTGTCGTACTGGTTCTTTGCGGCGTCGTCTGTGATCATGTTGGCTTCGCTCTTTGTCGAAACAGGCCCCGCCTCAGGTGGTTGGACCATCTATCCTCCTTTGAGCGCCCTTCCTCAAGCGATGCCTGGCTCCGGAACAGGAATGACCCTATGGCTTGTGTCGATGACCCTCTTCATTGCCGGCTCATTGTTGGGATCGTTGAACTACATCGTGACCATCATCAACTTGCGCACGAAGGGCATGGCGATGACCCGCCTCCCCTTGACGATTTGGGCATTCTTGGTGACGGCCATCCTAGGTGTGTTGTCTTTCCCTGTACTCCTCAGCGCGGCCTTGTTGTTGATGTTTGACCGCATGCTGGGTACCAGCTTCTACCTCTCTGATATCATGGTGGCGGGCGAACTATTGCACAATGAAGGCGGTAGCCCAGTCTTGTATGAGCACTTGTTTTGGTTCTTGGGACACCCCGAGGTATACATCATCCTTTTGCCCGCCTTGGGTATTACGTCGGAAGTGATTGCGACCAACTCACGCAAGCCCATCTTTGGCTATCGCGCCATGGTAGGATCTATCCTAGCGATCGCCTTCCTATCCTTTATCGTCTGGGGACACCACATGTTCATCACGGGCATGAACCCCTTCTTGGGATCGGTCTTCACCTTCACGACCTTGTTGATTGCCATCCCATCGGCGGTAAAGGCCTTCAACTACATTACGACCTTGTGGAAAGGAAATATCCAATTCACCCCCGCCATGCTGTTCTCCATCGGCTTGGTGAGCACTTTTGTGGCTGGTGGATTGACGGGTATCATCTTGGGTGACTCGGCGTTGGATATCAACGTTCACGACACGTACTTCGTCGTTGCCCACTTCCATATTGTGATGGGATTGTCGGCCATCTTCGGAATGTTCGCCGGGGTATACCATTGGTTCCCCAAAATGTACCGCCGCATGATGAACAAGGGCCTAGGTTACTTGCACTTCTGGCTGACATTTATTTCTGCCTATGGCGTATTCTTCCCCATGCACTTTACCGGTTTGGCTGGACTTCCACGCCGCTACTACAGCAATGCGGAATTCCCCATCTTCGACGAGTTGCAAGACATCAATGTCATCATCTCGATGTTCGCCATCCTGGGTGGAATTGCGCAGTTGATTTTTATCTTCAACTTCTTCTACTCCATGTGGCGCGGCCCCAAGGCCCCTCAAAACCCATGGCGCTCGAACACCCTGGAGTGGACGACCCCCGTGGAGCACATTCATGGCAACTGGCCTGGAGAGATCCCTTCGGTGCACCGCTGGCCGTATGACTACAGCAAGCCCGGACACGATGAAGACTTTGTCCCGCAGTCAACGCCTTTGAAAGAAGGCGAAGTCGGACACTAAGCTTTGTTCAAAGACTTTCAAGAGCCGCCCCTGTGGGCGGCTCTTTCCGTTTAAATTTGTTTCATGACACGCTTTGTAGATGAAGAGGCCTTGACCCCAGATGGGGATGCCGATCAGCGCCTCCGACCCGCGCGATTTGATGATTTTGCAGGCCAAGATAAGGTGCTGGAAAATCTAAAAATCTTTGTGCAAGCTGCGCGTCAACGAGGCGAGGCTATGGACCACGTTCTTCTGCACGGGCCTCCCGGACTTGGTAAAACCACCTTGGCGCACATCCTCGCCAATGAATTGGGTAGCCAATTGCGCATGACATCGGGCCCTGTATTGGACAAACCAGGAGATCTAGCCGGTTTGCTGACCAGCCTAGAAGAAAATGACGTACTCTTCATTGATGAGATTCATCGCTTGAGTCCCGTCGTGGAAGAATACCTCTACTCGGCCATGGAGGATTTCTCGATAGACATTATGATTGAGAGCGGTCCCTCGGCACGTTCAGTCCAAATCGGCCTGAAGCCCTTCACCCTGGTGGGCGCCACCACGCGTTCGGGCATGTTGACTGCGCCGTTGCGTGCGCGCTTTGGGATTTCGGCCCGTTTAGAATACTACAAAGTGGAGCTACTGAGTACCATTGTAGAGCGCTCATCGGGCATCCTTAACATTGAGGTCGAGCCGAATGCAGCCATTGAGGTGGCCCGACGAAGCCGTGGAACACCCCGAATTGCCAATGCCTTATTGCGTCGTTTGCGCGACTTTGCCCAAGTTAAAGGGCAAGGCCGTGTTGACTTGGACATTGCCCGTTTTGGCATGGATGCCCTCAATGTGGACGAGCATGGCCTCGATGAAATGGACAATAAAATCCTGTCCGCATTGATTGACAAGTTTAAAGGAGGCCCCGTTGGCTTGAATACGCTCGCCACGGCAGTTTCGGAGCAAGCCGAAACCCTCGAGGAAGTCTACGAGCCCTACCTGATCCAAGAAGGCTACCTCGCTCGCACTCCCCGAGGTCGTGTCGCCATGGACAAAGCCTTTGTGCATTTGGGACGAAAGACGCCGAGCCAGACCGGTTTATTTGACCAGGGATGACCGCAGAGAAAGCCAAGCAGCTGCTGACATCCGCGGCGGATCGGCTGGGGTTTCAAGCCTGCCGCGTAGCGCGTGCAGATTTCTTGGAAGAGGAGGCCCCCTCCTTAGATGCTTGGTTGGCCAAAGGCTTTCACGGTTCCATGGCCTACATGGAAAACCACTACGATAAACGTTTAGACCCTCGTAAGCTCGTTCCAGGCGCTAAATCGATCGTCAGCTTAGCCTACAATTATTTCCCCGGACAGGACCTCGCAGACGGAGAAAAACCGCGCATTGCCAAATATGCCTACGGTGAAGACTACCACCGCGTGGTGAAGGACAAACTCTTCGAGCTCCTCGACAGCCTCCGTGAATCTCTTGGCGAAATCCAAGGGCGTTGCTTTGTGGACTCGGCTCCGGTCATGGAGCGCGCCTGGGCCAAGCGAAGCGGTTTGGGCTGGGTTGGCAAGAATAGCCTCCTTCTGCGCAAAAACGAGGGCAGCTTTTTCTTCCTCGCTGAACTCATCGTTGACTACGATTTCGCCCCGGATTCTCCCGTGGCCGATCACTGTGGCACGTGCACCCGCTGTTTGGATGCCTGTCCCACGGGAGCCATTATTGCGCCTGAAGTGGTGGACAGTTCCCGCTGCATCTCGCACATGACCATTGAGCTGCACGGCGCATTGCCCGAAGCGCACAAGGCTGCCATTTCTCCTTGGGTTTTTGGCTGTGATGTCTGTCAAGATGTCTGCCCCTGGAATCGCCATGCCAAAGCACATAC
>Ga0208004_1000866_pt1 | contig 11748 bp, 9 predicted proteins | sample DEB08_DNA_6_FD_184522 | JGI IMG/M metagenome (GOLD analysis project Ga0208004, IMG submission 184522) | Aqueous microbial communities from the Delaware River and Bay under freshwater to marine salinity gradient to study organic matter... | ecosystem: Environmental > Aquatic > Marine > Coastal ...
GGCTGCTGCAAAGGCTGCCCCAAAGCGTCGTCGTAAGAAGAAGGCTGCTGCAAAGGCTGCCCCAAAGCGTCGTCGTAGGAAGAAGGCTGCTAAGTAATCTAGCGCCAGATTTACAGATAAAGCCCGGCTGCATATGCGCCGGGCTTTTCTCTATCTAAGATCTTTTTCTAGAATCCTTCTTCTTTGAATTGATCTCGAAGCTCATCGGTAAGGCTGGTAAATGTCGCGGTTATGCTCTCTTGCTCTTTGACAGATAGCTGATCGAGGAAGCGCTTACGAACGCTAGCTACATGGTCGGGCGCTGCGGCAACTATCGCCTTCCAGCCCTTCTCGGTCATGACGGCCCAATAGCCTCGGCGATCCTCAGAGCATTCTTCTCTTCTGATCCACCCAGCCTTCTCCATCACCTTCATCCGATGCGAAAGGCGCGATTTTGAGATCATCGCATGATCTGCCAACTCACTCATTCGCATCCTCCGCCCTGGCGCTTCAGAGAGTTGGGCCATCACTTCGTAATCGGCCATAGATAAATCATGGCCATCGAGATCTGTCTCTAAAGCTTCTAGTAAGCGACGCGAAGCAATAATGTAGGAGCGCCAAGCCTTCATCTCGCGGGGGTTTAACCAGCGTGTTTGGCTCTTTTTCGAAGGCATGGCAGAAGGGTACGCGAAAATTGAGATAGTTGAAAGTTGAACAATCTAGTTGATTTCTCAACTTGCTGAGTTAGCCTTGCCTAATCATGGATGAGTCGAACCCAAGTTCTGTCGAGCGGCCGAGGCTTTGGCGTTGGACTCTTGGAACATTCATAATCCTGACCAGTTGGCTGGCTATTGGGGCCATACTCACGGCGGTCTTCGCTGGCCTCTTCGGGCTCGACTTAATTGCTTTGGCTAGTACCGATAAAGAGAGCCTCGCTATCGTTCGCGGTTACGAGCCTTGGCAGGCAGCTACAGCGGTCCTGGTCTCCTTTATACCGCTCCTGGTCATCCCAATCCTGCTTCATCGCTATCTACTTCGTCAGCCACTGCGAAACCTTTTTACTCGTTCCAATAGAAACTTCTCGCGTGAAGTGCTCCTTGGCGCTGCAGTAATGTCATTACTACTTCTAGCGTCCGGAATTCCTGACTTTATATTCAACAACTCCTCCTACACATGGAGCTTTAGTGCGACCAAGTTCATCCCCTATCTAGTCGTTGCTTTCACATTGATACCGATCCAAACAACGGCCGAGGAGGTCTTCTATCGGGGGTGGATTCAGCAACGCCTCGAAAATGGAAGGCGTCCAATCTGGCTGATTTCCATATTAGGAGGCTTGCTCTTTGCCCTCCCCCATATGGGAAACCCAGAGGTTAGCGGAAACTTGGTTCTGCCCATCCTTGGCTATGGCGCTAGTGGATTCATGTTCTCCTGGGTGACTATGCGAGATCAATCGATGGGTCTTGCCATTGGTGCGCATGCCGCAAACAACATTCTGGCCGGCTTAGTTGTCTCCAGTTCTGATTCAGCGCTTCCGGCCGCAAGTATCTGGGTGACCCCAGAAGTCCAATGGGGTCCGGCCGCGGTCGTTTCAGTTTTGATCATCCCAGCATTCATTTGGCTCACTGGAAAATGGAGAGGTAAGGTCGCGGTATGAGCGAAAAAAGCGGTATTTTCAGAGGAAATTTCAAGCCCATAGTCCGTCCTCAAGATGACATGTATCGCCATGTAAATGGCGCCTGGCTAGATGAAGCAGAGATCCCATCTGATCGCGCCGCTGATGGCGCCTTTTATTTCCTCCGGGATGAGTCAGAGAAAAACGTTCGGGTTATCATCGAAGAGCTCGCCAAGACTGGTGGCGCACCTGGAACAAATGCCCAAAAGATCGCCGATCTCTACAACGACTTTATGAATGAAGAGAGAGTCGAGAAGTTGGATATCGCTCCTATTGCAGAAAATTTAGAGAGCGCTCAACGAGTTTCTGGTTTGGAAGATTTCACAAAAGTTCTGGGCCATCTTGAAGGACGAGGCCTTGGGGGTTTCTTCAACGGCTGGGTTACCGCAGACGCCTCAGACCCCACCACAAATATCGCTTACTTTTATCAGGGCGGATTGAGCCTTCCGGATGAGGCCTATTACCGGGAAGAGCAGCACAGCGCGCTGCGCGGAAAATTGATAACTCACATTGAGCAGATGTTTGAACTCGCCGGAATAGCCGATGGCCCGGCGCACGCCCGCCGCGTCATCGAATTAGAGAGTGAAATCGCTTCTCATCATTGGGACACGGTAAGAAGTCGTGATGCGGTCCTGACTTTCAACAAGAAAAACTTCGCGGAAGTTCAAGGCTTGGTTGGAAAGTTTGACCTCAAACTTTGGGCCGAAAACGCTGGGATCCCGGGCCATGTTCTTGAAACGGTTGTCATTGCTCAACCTGACTTCGTTGAAAACCTCGGCAAGATGCTCGAGCGATTTGAAGTTGAGAAATGGCGCTCTTGGCTGACCTGGCACTTACTCTCAAGTGCCGCTCCATACTTAAGTAGCCGTTTTGTAAATGAAAACTTCGCCTTCTACGGCACCACTCTGACTGGAATCCCGGTCTTGAAGGAGCGCTGGAAGCGCGGAGTTGCCTTAGTTGAAGGCGCCCTGGGTGAGGCGGTCGGCGAGTTCTACGTCCAGAAGCACTTCCCGCCTGCCGCCAAGACTCGGATGAGTGAGTTAGTTTCCAATCTCATTGAGGCTTATCGCTTAAGCATCAACGACTTAACATGGATGAGCGCAGATACCAAGAAGAAGGCTCTTGAGAAACTCGGAAAATTCACGCCAAAAATCGGTTATCCCGATAAGTGGCGCGACTATTCGAAACTTGAGATCAAACCAGGAGATCTAGTTGGAAATCTCGCTCGCATCTCCAAATTCCGCGGCGACTTTGAATATAGCAAAGTCGGTAAACCGGTCGACAAGAGTGAGTGGCTAATGACCCCACAAACTGTTAATGCTTATTACCACCCACTAATGAATGAGATTGTTTTTCCTGCTGCAATTCTCCAACCGCCTTTCTTTGATCTCGAGGCGGATGATGCGGTCAACTACGGTGGAATCGGCGCAGTGATTGGCCATGAGATCGGACATGGATTTGATGATCAAGGGTCTCGTTACGACGGTGATGGAAACCTTAAGAATTGGTGGAGCGATGAAGACCGAAAAGAATTCGAAAAGCGCACTTCGAGTCTGATTGCACAGTACAACGCACTCGCCCCCGAAGAAGCGCCGGATGTAAATGTAAATGGAGCGCTTACCATTGGAGAAAACATTGGTGATCTTGGTGGAGCAACTATCGCATACAAGGCTTACAAGATTGCTCTTGGTGGCAAGGAAGCTCCGGATATTGATGGCCTAACTGGTGATCAGCGATTCTTTGTCGGATACGCACAAGTCTGGCGCGGAAAGATTAGAACTGAGGCAATGAAAGTTCGCCTTGCGACAGATCCGCACTCCCCCGGTGAATTTCGTTGCAACCAGATTCTGAAGAACCTGCCTCAATTCCATCAAGCATTTGGCGTGAAAGAAGGCGATTCGCTTTACATGGCTCCGGAGGAGCAAGTAGCTATTTGGTAACGGTTTGCTGGCGAGTCTCGTCGCGATGTTTTCGAAGGTAGACCATGAATGGGGTTCCGCCGGTACCTATAGCTGAGGGGTTTCCAGGGGCTTTTTGAGCCTGTGCATGTATGTATTGGCCAGCGTATTCAAGATGCATTGCGCGGAAGTCGCCCAACAGTTCTACCGATTGATTAAAGAGCTCTGAGGTTCTGGTCCGACCTAGTCCATTTACAAAATCCCTCACGCTTGGTCCATTTTCTACCGCTTCGATGAACTTCACATGCTTCGGTGGCATGTACTCGCGCATTTCCATTAGATACTCGCGGAGTTCATCGCGCTCATGCTCAATTCCAAGTACGCCATCTAGTGCAGGAACGATCGCGCTCTGAGCGCCAGTCTCGCCACGATACTTCATACCTTTGCCACCTAATTCGGTGACGCCTTCATAGACAACTCCATTTGGAAGCGCAGGATTGTTTCGCCAACCAAAAATATATGGGCGAACTCGGTGGAAATAAACATAGGGATCACATTTTTCGGGCATTCGAGCGAGTACGTCATACATACTCTTAATGCCATCGCGCAGCTGTGTCAGCGCTATATCTAGGGCATCCGCATCATTTGCGACTACAGCTTTTTGGGCCAACTCAATTGCATGAAGCGCAACTCCCGCTTTCTTTTCGATATCGATATGGATGATGATGAACCACTCTTCGTCTTGGCCACCTAAAAAGCATTGGAGAAGCGCGATGTTTCCGCATTCGACGCCTTTTTCGGGACTTAGTCGATACCAGTTATCAATTGAGTAAGAGGCGTAGCTGAGGATTGGTGGTCGACCGACCAATTTGCCTACTTCATACCAAGGCTTAGCAAGAACGGCTGGGATTACATGAGCGGCCTCTTCTTCTGACCACTGGTAAGCCATTCCAATATAGGAAAGGGCAAGCATCGCTCTTCTAGTTTCACCTTCACTTTTCAGTGAAGCTAACTCAAATGGTGGAAGTTCAGCTACGCGCTTTCGGAAGTTATCTGCCATCAAATATTTCGGAAGATTGCGAGCCATCTCATCCCACGATTCATTTGCGCCAGATAGTGAGCGGACCGGATCATGGTGCTGCATGTATCCCCACTCAGGAGATAGTCCGAAATCAGCTAGAGATACGGGTTTCCCAGACAAAGTTACTTGGCAGCGAGACGAGCCTCGCGGCGCTTCCTTTGTTCTTCAGGATTTGGAACCGGAACCGCGGCGATCAAACGCTGGGTATAAGGATCTTTAGCGTTTTTAAGGATGGCATCGCGCTCTCCTACTTCAACCAATCTTCCATCCTGCATCACCGCAATACGGTGAGCCAAAATGTCTACAACGGCGAGGTCGTGGCTGATGAAGAGACATGCAAACTTCAACTTATCTTGCAGGTCAAGAAGCAGATCCAAGAAGCGAGCCTGTACCGATACATCGAGAGCCGATGTGGGCTCATCTGCGATCAATAGATCAGGGGTTAGCGATAGCGCACGAGCGATACCTACACGTTGACGTTGACCGCCTGAAAGCTCGTGTGGGAATCGATTTCTATAGGAGCGAGGAAGTTCTACCTGCTCCAGCAAATCTTCAACGCGATGATTTAGTTCATCTCCCTTAGCAAGGCCGGCTAGGTAGATTGGCTCGCCAATTGATTCACCAATTGGAAGACGTGGATTTAGCGAAGATGCCGGATCTTGGAAAACGATGCCGGTGTGGCGGCGAATTGGGAAGAGTTCTTTCTGGGTTGCTTTTGTGATGTCTTTTCCGACAATCTCTAGCTTTCCAGCTTTGATTGGGAGAAGTCCGATTGCAGCGCGACCCACGGTGGTCTTTCCTGAACCGGATTCACCTACAAGACCCACGATTTCGCCTGGGAAAATTTCAAGGGAGAAGTCTTTAACTGCAACGAATTCAGGGATGCGACCACGCTTTGGATAAGCGATGGTTACGTTCTCCATCTTCATAACGGGCTGCTTTGAAGTATCAACGGCAGCGCGCTTTTTACTAGTTCCAAGCTTGGGAACTGAGGCCAATAGTGATTTGGTGTAAGGATGCTCTGGGCGATTGAATATTTGGTCGGCGCTTCCATGCTCTACCGTCAAACCATCCTTCATCACGAGGATTTCGTCAGCCATATCCGCAACAACGCCCATGTCGTGGGTAATGAGCAGAATCGCTGAATTCAACTTCTCGCGAAGGCCGCGCATCAGGTCAAGAATTTCCGCTTGAACAGTTACGTCTAGAGCTGTGGTTGGTTCATCGGCAACGAGAAGGCCAGGATCGCAGGCAAGCGATTGCGCAATCATCGCGCGCTGGCGCTGGCCACCAGAGAGTTGGTGCGGATACTTATCGAATGAACCCTCAGGATTCGGTATTTCCACGAGTGAAATCAATTCAATGGCGCGAGCCCGGGCCTCTTTAGGGCCCATATCGAAGTGATTGCGAAGCGTTTCGACGATCTGGAATCCAATTGTGTAGACCGGATTAAGTGCCGTCATTGGCTCTTGGAAAATATAGGCAACTTCCTTTCCGCGATACTTGCGGAGTTGGGCCTTAGGTAATCCGAGAATCTCTTGCCCCTTAACTTTTACGCTACCTGTAGTGCGAGCGTTTGAGGCAAGTAGATCCATCAAGCCCATAGCAGTCGTAGATTTGCCAGAACCAGATTCGCCCACGATGGCGAGAGTTCTTCCAGCGTGCACATCAAAACTCATCTTTATAGCGGCCGGGTACCAAACTCCATCCACCCAGAACTCAACGGTGAAATCACGAACTTGGAGCACTGCGTCGCTCATTAGGCTGCACCTTTTTCTGTATCGCATGGGAAGATTTCCTCATGAACAATCGTGAACTTTTTCGACCGACGAGTTCCTATGTGCTTGCCTATTTGGGATTCTTCCTTTTCACTGCACTCGCCTACGTTAACTTCCTTGATTACGGAGTAACGAGCGGAGCGGTAACCAGTATTTGGTGCATTCTTGGCGCTGCTATCACTTACCAAATCTTTCTTCATCCAGCCATCATCTTCTACGACGAAGGTTTGGTAATTATAAATCCACTTACTAGGCATGAAATTGGTTGGCATGAAGTTGACGAAATCGAAACTCGTTACACCATGACAGTCATTACTCATGACCGAAAGGGTAAAAATGGAAAGATCCAAGCTTTTGCGGCGCCCGCTCCGGGCCGGTACCACAGTAGGAATATCCATCAGAGCGAGATTAGAGGCCTTAACCTTAAGGAAAGTAGAGTCATAAGAGCCGGGGATAGCCCCAGGACTAACTCGGGCGCTGCCGCTGCAATCGCACGTAGCAGGCTCGACCAATTCCAACGATTCAATTACACAGGAACGTTTCACTACCGATTTCTTTTCAATTCCTTTGCAATCTTGATTAACTCTGTCATCTTTGGAATTGGCGTAGTTGCCCTTATATTTGCTGGATAGAAATGTCACGAAGCTACCTCTTCGCGATTCTTCATCAACCTTGCATTCACCTTATCTTTCCGTGAAAGCCTTCTTCTTTGCCGAGGATCAAACGCGTCACGCAAGCCATCCCCAATAAAATTAATGCAGAGGGCAATTGTGATAATGAATAGACCCGGATACCAAAATAGCCAGGGCCGGGTGGTGAATGCATCTTGATAAGTCGAGATGAGAAGGCCAAGTGAAACATCTGGAGCGGTAACGCCGAAACCTAAGAAACTGAGAGCGGTCTCTAGAAGTATTGCGCCGGACATGAGCAAAGTTACGGAGACAATGATTACACCCACGGCGTTCGGAAGTATGTGTTTAAAGATAATTCTTCGATTTGTTGCTCCTGCAACTCTAGCGGCATCCACAAACTCACGCTCTCTAAGCGTTAAGAATTCGCCCCGTACCAAGCGAGATAGACCCGTCCAAGCGAAAAGCCCCAGCAACAAAGCCAAAAAAGCAGCACCCTTGTTGCCATAGTGGAAACCTATTACCGATCCGATGATAATTACCGGAACCGTGATTATGAAATCAACTAGACGCATTAGAATCGCATCGACCCAACCCCGGAAGAAGCCGGCGACAGCTCCAATAATAGTTCCGAGCGTCGCAGCGATAGCACCGATAATGAACATAACCAATAGTGAACGTTGAGCGCCTCGCATAACTAATGAAAAGTAATCTCGGCCTATATCGTCTTGTCCAAAAGGGTGTTCGCCGAGGGTTACTCCATCGCCATCGACAAAAGGAACTAGATCGATTGTCGGACAACCTACAGTGCCACCGGGGCAAGTCTCAAAGACGAGATCCGGCATATCTTCGAAATTATATTTCCACCATCCAGGAATTATGAATGGGTCATCCTCATCACCAAGTCGCCAATCCAGAGCGGTGTAGACAAAGGTGATCAGAGTTAGGAGTACTACTACGGAAATCATGGCGGCACGGTGGCGGACGAAACGTCGAAAAACAATCTGTCCCTGACTTAAACCTTCAGTCTCTTTGTTAAGGATTGCATTTTCATCCTTATCAACAGAAGCTGCCTCTACAACTTTTCGACTCTTTGCCATTACTTACCAGCTCCTACGCGGATTCGGGGATCAAGTACTGAATAGAGAAGGTCAGCAACCAAGTTTGCTGCAATTGCCAACGCCGAAAGAAAAGTTGAAACTCCCATCAGTAGGTTCAAATCGAAACTCACAATGGCTTTGTTGAACAGAGTTCCCATACCCTGCCATGCAAAAACTCTTTCAGTGATGATTGCGCCGCCTACAATTCCGGCGATATCAGCCACCATAATTGTGGTTAAAGGAATCATGGTATTTCTAAAAGCATGTCGCATGATTACGGTTCGTTCATTAAGACCTTTTGCCCGTGCGGTACGAATGTAGTCTTGATTCAGTACATCAAGAAGCGTTCCTCGAGAGAACCGAATGTAGCCGGCAAAAGAAATTAGAGTAAGTGCAATCGTGGGCAAAACTAAATGCATAACTTGATCTAGAACCCTTACCCAGAATGGGACGTCGCTGAGCCAAATAGTTGATTGGCCAATAGTTGCCACAGGTCTGTAATTAACGTCATCACTCTCAAGGAATGGACGCCAGCTCTGCATCAACCGATCCAATAGTATTAAACAACCAATCAAAGTCGATGAAATTAAACTAGTTCGAATTATTGGTCCACGATCAATCTTGGAAAATACAAACGAGGACCCAGTTGCAACTATAATCATTGAAATCGCCAATATAAGTAGTCCAAATCGTGGCCGGTTAGAACTAAGAATGACTTGTGCTGGGAAATAGGAAATTAGGCCAAGTGTCGCAATCAAAAGAGCCGTTCTAATGGAAGCTTTAGAACTAAAACCAATTGATAAGTAGGTGACCCCTAGAGAAATTGCGAGACCAAATATAGCAATCGCGATTGGGCCCAGTTTGGGATAAGCAAACCACTTGGTAGAACTCAAGAATAGAAGTAGAAGGCTATTAGCAAATGTGACACTCAGAAAAATGGTTAATACTCTTTTTCTGGTACCGCTAAAAATGGCTGCCCAGAAGAACCCCGTAACTATGCTTAATATCAATATCCACGGGGGTGAAATTTTCGCTTCTACTAAGAAATCGTTGAAATCTATCGCAAGATACTGCTTAAGCAAGACGGCAACCCAGAAAATTGGAAGTGAAAAGAGAAGAAAGGCAAAGAATGTCATTCCATAGTCAAATCGTGTGTACTGCCTAAGTGCAGAGGTAATCCCGAGAGAAATTCCCAAGACAATCGCCACGATCGTTGCAACAAATACCAGACGAATAGTTACGGGAATTGCACCTGCCATCGCACTAATCACTGGCTCCTGCTCCCGAGTCAAGCCGAAATTAGGACTTCCGACAAAAACGCCAAGAACGCCTCGTAACCAGATGAAATACCGCACAGGTGGTGGTAAATCGAGCCTTAATTCACGTGTCAAATTAAGAATCAATTGTTCCTTATTATCCGCGTCGCTAATTCGCAACTCTCCCAGGGGATCAGTCGAAATAGCCGCTAAATTATATAGAACGAAGCTAGAGCCAAAAAGAATAATGACCAAGGCGCCCAAGCGACGCATAACATAAGCCAACACTCTTTTGCCCCCCTTTTTACCTAGGTAAGCCTAATCAAATTTTCATCAAACATGAATTAAGTGGCACCCGAGTCTAATTCGGGTGCCACTTAACTTACTGCTTAATCAGCCCTCATCTAAGGGCGATTAGTACTTCCATTCCCAATAGTTCCACACGAGCTGTGGAGACAATGGATTTGGCTTGACGTTCTTCAGCTTCGCATTGACAGCTGTAACGCCAGGGTGCTGGAAAATCGGAAGAGTCAAGGCATCTGCCATGATCTCTTTCTCGATCAACGTGTATTGAGCAAGCTTCGCCTTCTCACTTAGAAGTGATCCGCGAAGCTTCTTAACAGCAGCATCTACCTTTGCGTTGCTGTAACCAAGAAGGTTATTTCCGCAATCTGAGCAGAATAGGTCAGCATTTCCATCTTGTGTGATGGCTGACTTAACCCATGCGAAGAACTCGGCGTCATATTCGCTCGAATCGAGGAAATTCGGCCAGGTCGCATTTCCAGGTGCATCAACATCAAAGCCAGCACGTGCAAGCGCTGCCTTGATGATCTGTGCCTGTGAAGCACGACGTGCATTTGATGGGGTTCCCCAAAGCAGTTTGATCTTCACATCGGTTGCTGAGTGCTTTCGAACAAGTGCAAGTGCTGCAGCTTCGCGCTCAGACTGTGAACCTTTGAGGTACTTAGAAACTCCATTGTTCTTCACCATTTCGGTGTAGCCAGGCTCACCTGGGAATAGGAGAAGTGAATCCATACGAACGACGTTTGGATTGATTGGCTTGATTAGCTTGTCCACAATTTCATCACGTGGGAAAGCCATCAAGAATGCCGTGCGGAGATCCTTTGCCTTCTGGCTATCGCCGGCAAATGGACCGTTGTATGGCTCTTCAACACCATTTGCGGTTCCAACTCGAAGATCGATGTGCTCATAAACTGCCTGAGATCCACCAATTACCTTCGCGGTTGGAATTGACTTGAGAAGTGCTACTGAGTCAGCGGTTGGCTGGCCCTGGTAGATATCAACTTCTTGGTTACGAAGTGCCTGTGCCGCTGCAGTTCCATCACCAATGATTCGGAATACAACAGTCTTGACACCATTTGTCTTGGGTCCAGATGGATTCGTCTTATGGCGAGGATTTAACTTCAAAGTTACTGCCTGGCCAGGTACCGCACTATCCAAGATGTATCCACCATTACCTACAAGCAATAGAGGATTGGTATCGCCATCAACTTTGTTGATGTTATACGCATTTGACCAGATGTCTCCGGCAGCCTTCATCAGCTTCTTGTTATATGCGTAGAAAGCTTTTTCAAACTTAGCCTTTGCTGCATTATTTGCAGCAACTGACTGAAGCTTGGTCTTGCCTTGTGCCATGAGAACGAGTGTGTGAACAGGTGATGGTCCAGGGCCATAAATCTGCCAATCTGGAATCTTTGCATCGTATTCAATCGTTACTGACATCTTGTCAGATGAGAGAGTGGGAAGTCCAACGTGGTGTTCATCATAGGTTCCACCGTAGCAAAGCGCGTTAAACGCTGGAGCTACTTCGTTATCTGTTGGATCGCCCAAGCCCGCTGCGAATGAATAAGACGATGAGCAGACTACGTGTGTGAGAAGAAGGTCAACACCAGTAATTGGAGTTCCATCTGACCACACCTTGCCCTTGTTTACGGTGTACTGAACTTTAAATGGCTTCTGACTTACGATTTTGTATGAACCAAAAATCTTGTTATCAACAAGCTTCGGTGAGTTGTCGTAGTAGTTGAAACCAAAGCCCTGCATGTATGCAACTTCGCTATTAAAAGTTAAGTTCATATTTACAGCGCTTGGGTTCAAGCCAGTTAGCTGATTGCTGGTGACGAGTACAACTGTGGAGCGCTTCGCCGCGCTAGCTGGAACAAGTGATCCAGCAACGAGGCCAGCGGCTGCAGCAGCGACCAAGGCCACCTTCGCAACGCGTTTTACTTTCATTTATTCTCCTAGTGATAGAAAAAGAACAAGGTATGAGAAGTCGACTGCTCCCACACCCAGCCCTTGGGGTGCCCCGAAGTCTGCCCTATCTGGGGGGTTTTA